>Ga0208048_1000012_pt1 | contig 103566 bp, 102 predicted proteins | sample Malawi_45m_30L_FD_184163 | JGI IMG/M metagenome (GOLD analysis project Ga0208048, IMG submission 184163) | Freshwater microbial communities from Lake Malawi, Central Region, Malawi to study Microbial Dark Matter (Phase II) - Malawi_45m_30L... | ecosystem: Environmental > Aquatic > Freshwater >...
CAACTGCACCCCGCGCCCGGGCATCGACGAGTCTCGTGCCAAAGGACGCCGACCGTGACGTCACGTGCAACGGCGAGAACACGGAAGCCCGTTTCATTTTGCAGCGGCGAAATGACGGGACAGCGCTTCGACGGCAAGGCCGTAACCAACGCCCCCGAAACCGGCGACGGTGCCGATTGCGACGGGAGCGACCACGCTGGTGTGACGCCACGATTCGCGCGACAGCGGCTGTGACAGGTGTACTTCGACGATGGGACCGTCGTAGGCCGCGAGAGCGTCGTGGATCGCCCACGAATAATGCGTGAAGGCGCCGGGGTTGATGATGACCGCATCGGTGGTTCCGCGCGCGGCGTGAATGGCCGAGACCAGTTCGGCCTCGCTGTTCGACTGCAGATGCGTGACGCTCCAGCCGAGACCCGCACATGCCGCCTCGACAGCGGTGACGTGCTCGGCCAGCGTCGCCGGGCCGTACACGGAGGGTTCGCGGGTGCCGAGAAGATCCAGGTTCGGACCGTTGAGGAGAAGGATCCGCCGCCCAGCCATGCGGTCACCGTACCCCAGTGGCCAAAGCGAGCGACTGCAACACATGACCCGGATCGATACCCGGTACGGACTCGAGGCCGTCGCATCCGTCGAGAATGAACACGAGCCCCGCCGTGGCCTTTTTGTCGCGGCCCATGGCGACCAACAAAGCGTCGTGGTCGAGGTCGGCGGGCAACGTCGACTGCAGACCATACGCGTCGAGCACTCGATAATGAGCGTCGACGCGCGCATCGTCGATGCGATGCATGATGCGCGCGAGATGCGCGGCGCAGATCATGCCGAGTGCAACGGCCTCGCCGTGCGCGAAACGGTGACCCGTCACGGTTTCGATCGCATGGCCGAAGGTGTGGCCGTAGTTGAGCAATGCGCGGCGACCACCCTCCTGCTCGTCTTGTGCCACGATGTCGGCCTTGATCTGCACACAGCGTGCGATGCGTTCGTCGGTCGACATCGCCAAAAGATCGTCTCCGGTGAGGAAGTGGTACTTGACGACCTCACCCCAACCGCAGCGCATTTCGCGCTCGGGCAAAGTGGCCAACCAGTTCGTGTCGCAGATGACACCCGAGGGCTGCCAGAAGGCGCCCACGAGGTTCTTGCCCTCGGGAAGGTTGACACCGGTCTTGCCGCCGATCGCGGCATCGACCATGGCGAGCAACGTCGTGGCGACGTGCACCACCCGCGTGCCGCGGTGCCACGAGGCCGCAGCAAAACCGGCCACGTCGGTGACCAGACCGCCACCGACACCAATCACGAGATCGTTGCGGGTGAGTCCGAATCGGGCGAACTGGCGGCACAGGTCTTCGACGGTGGCGAGTGTCTTGGAATGCTCACCATCGCCGATGTGCACGAGGTGAGTCGGCAGGTTGATCTCGGGAATCGACGGCACACCGACCTGCGACACGATGACCGCACGCTTGACACCGGGCGGGATCATCGAAGCCAGCTGACTGATCGCCCCGCTGCCCACGGCCACGTCGTAGGACCTTTCGCCCAGTGCCACCCGCACACGTCGTCCACCGGCCGGTGCCCAAGCTCGTGGTGCTGCGTTCATGACCTCACGAACAATACGTGTCACCGGCTTGCCATCGGTGTCGATTTTGGTGTCGCTCACCTCCTCGTAGAACCCCCGTCGTCGGTCGAGGAGTTGCGCAAGGTTTGCTTCACGGTCACCCGCGAGGAGTGGTCGATTGTTCGAGCGGCCGGTGCGTTCGGCCATGGTGGCCACGGTTGCCGACAGCCACACGATCCTCGCCCCCGCTTGGCGCGAGCGCAGCAGGGCCTCGCGGCATGCCGCGGTCTCGACCATGCCGCCACCCGTGGCGATGACCGCAGGTTCGCTCGAGGCGAGCAGCGAATCGAGCGTGCGCCTTTCGATCTCACGGAATGCCGACTCCCCGTGGACGGAAAAAATGTCGGCGATGGTTCGACCCTCGTTCGATTCGATGACCGAGTCAGTGTCGACGAAGGGCCTCTTCGTTTCGCGCGCCAGCGCACGGCCGACGGTCGACTTACCCACCCCCATCAGGCCGACCAGCACGATGTGCGGTGCGGCCATGATCACAAAGTCCCGAGGAACGATGCGCAGTTGCGCGTGAACTCGGCCACCGAGTCGCCGCCGAACTTGCGCTGCGCTTCGGCAGCCAGGACGAGTGCCACCATCGTCTCGGCCACGACGCCCATCGCCGGCACCGCGGTGACATCGGTGCGCTCCTTGAAGCTGACCGTCGACTCTTTGGTGACGACGTCGACCGTTGCGAGTGTCGGACGGTTGAGCGTGGCGAGCGGCTTCATTGCCGCGCGCACGATGACGGCCTCCCCCGTGGTCATTCCGCCCTCGGTGCCACCAGAAAGAGCCGACGAGCGGCGGTACGACTGGGAGGCCTCGTCCCATTCGATGGGGTCGTGGGCCTGACTACCACGTCGGCCGGCAACTTCGAAACCGTCACCGATCTCGACGCCCTTGACGGCCTGGATGCTCATCATCGCCCGGGCGAGGTTTGCATCGATCTTGCGGTCCCAATGCACGTGACTGCCAAGCCCCACGGGTACCCCGTAGGCGATGACCTCGACGACGCCCCCGAGGCTGTCGCCGTCGCGTGCGGCATCTTCGACGGCCTTGACCATGGCTGCCTCGGATGCCGCGTCGAAGCAGCGCACGGGGCTTTCATCGATGCGAGCGAGGTCGGCAGCAGTCGGGCGCTGAGCGAGCGAGGCACGTGCGCTTCCCATCTGGATGACGTGCGAAATGACCTCGACTCCAAGAGTGCGCAACAACAGTTTGGCCAGGGCTCCGGCGGCAACGCGCGCGGCTGTTTCCCGTGCGCTCGCCCGCTCGAGAACGTCACGGGCGTCGTCGAAGCCGTACTTCTGCATACCGGCCAGGTCGGCATGGCCGGGGCGCGGCTGGGTCAGCGCGTCTTCGGTTTTGCCAGGAGCCGGGGACATTTCCTTGTGCCACTTGTCGCTGCGAAACCACTCGGTGTTCTTGATTTCGATGGCGACCGGCGACCCGAGGGTGCGGCCATGGCGAATTCCGCCGAGAAGAAGGATTTCATCGACCTCGAAACGCTGGCGGGGACCGCGTCCAAAGCCGAGTCGGCGGCGGCCGAGTTCGGCTTGGATGTCGGCCTCGGTGACCTGCAGGCCGGCGGGCAGGCCCTCGACGATCACGACCAGGGCCTGACCATGGGACTCACCGGCGGTCAGGTAGCGCAACACGCAACGCAGGCTATCGGCGGCGACGCGCCAGTTCGTGTTCCGCAGCGTCACGCATGGCCTGCGGGTCGGGAACGACACCTGTCCAGAGCCGTTGCTGCTCGACGGCCTGGTGCACGAGCATCCACAGTCCGTCGACGCACGTCGCACCGCCGTCACGCGCAGCCCTCAACAAATGCGTCTCGAGGGGTTGGTACACCGCATCCAGCACCACGTGGTGCGGGCCCACGAGCGAATAGTCGAACGCGGCTTCCGTGCTGTCACCCATGCCGGCGGGGGTGGTGTGGACGATGATCTCGGCACGCGGAATTTCGTTCGCTTCCGCGACACGTGCCACGAACGGCGCCAACCCCGCGGTGGACGCCGCCCGTTCGCGCGTGCGATTCACCACTCCGATCGAGGTGGCTCCGGCTTGTGCGAGGCCGACGACACACGCGCGGGCCGTTGCGCCCGCACCCACGACGATGCAGTGCGCGCCGCGCGGGTCGCGCCCTGCGGTGCGCAGTGCCCCGACACATCCGGCACCGTCGGTGCTCTCACCGCGCATGCGGCCGTTGTCGAGGGGTATGAGCGTGTTGAGCGCACCGAGCAACCCGGCCGACTCGCCCACTTCGTCGCAGATCGACAATGCGGCTTGCTTGTAGGGCATCGTCACCGACGCCCCGAGGAAACCGATCCCGCGTAATGCTTCGACCGTGACGGCCAGCGCCGACTCCTCGATGTCGAGCGCGAGGTATACGGCGTCGACGCTCGAGGCTGCGAAGGCCGCATTGTGAATGGCCGGCGAAAGACTGTGCCGCACGGGACGTCCAATGACGCAGGCAATCCGTGTGTTTGCCGTGATCATCCCAGGAGCCCCGCAGCGCGCGCTGCTTCGACGTTGGCCTCGTGCTGCGCGAGTGTCGCTGCGAAGGCGTGACCGCCCTCTTTGTCAGCGATGACGTAGTAGGTGTATTCGCAGGGTTGTGTCTTTTTCAGGTCCTTGCAAATGGGGTCGGAGAGTGGCGGATTCGGTGCGGGGTTGAGCGCGGCACGAATCGAGGCGCGGCCCGGATTTGCAATCGGCGTCGCTGGAAGACCTTTTCGCGTGTAGGTGTTGTACGGCGAATCGATTTCCGCGAGTTCGGCGATCGAGAGGTCATCGGGCTGTCCGTAGCGCAACGTGGCGTCGATCTGCAGCAGCATGTCGCGACGCAAACGGTTGTAGATGACGCGGGCGATCTTGGCACGATCCTCGGGGACCTTTGCCTCGCGTTCGATCATCGACGCGACGACCAGGACTTCGTAGGGCGAATAGCCGACCTTGTCTCGTGACTTGTCGAGGCCTTCCTGACGACCCACGCGCTCCATGAGACTCGCCATGCGATCGATGACCCTCGTCGCCGAGTCGTCGCCCGAGATTTGGTACGTGTCGGGGAACAAGAGACCCTCGAGTGCCGTTGGTCCCGTGGACGAATCGGGCGGACCGAAGTCGGAGGTCACCACGCCCGCCGCGGCCTGCCGGAGAAACGTCGCGGCATCCAGGCGCGGAACTTTTTCTGCAAGACGCGACGCCACTTGTTCGACCGTGTAGCCCTCGGGGAACGTGACGTTGTCGAAGGTCTGCGCCGGCGGCGTGTTCAACACGCCCATGATGTCGCCCATGTGGTCGCGCGGCATCACCTGGTAGTACCCGGGAACGAAATCGATACCACCGTTGCGGCCCACGTACCAGCGAAACACGCGGGCCGACGTGATGACTCCCAAGACTTCGAGACGCCGAGAAACGGTGTCGAGTGTTTCACCCTCGATAATCGTGAAGTTCACGGCAGCGGTTGCCTCGCCCGGCGGGTTCACCTGCCTCAGGTACCACCAGCCGACTGATGCAACGGCGACAACGACAGCGAACACCGCGCCGAGGACCCCCCGTACCACCCGTTTGTTCGGAGGCGAGAAGTGCCGGTGTTCCACGAGGTCGTCGGCGGCGACCGCGTCGAGGTGGTCCCAAGGATCAGCGACCCACCCATCGGCCTCCCCGGCGCGCTGAGCTTCCTCGTCCCCGATGCCCCGCAACGGACCAAACGGATCGGACATCTAGCGGTTGGCTTGTCGGTCGATCCAGGACTGCAGCATCACTGCAGCTGCCACTTTGTCGACGACACGGCGGCGCGCGTCGGCGCGCATCTTCGCCTCCATCAACGCCCGTTCGGCGGAAACCGTCGTCAGGCGCTCGTCGTAGGTATCGACAGGCACGCCCACCACGGTAGCCAGCCGCCCAACTTCGGCGATGGCGGATTTCGCGGCACGGCCGACACTCCCGTCGAGCGACAGGGGCAGACCGACCACGACTCGTTCACAGCCCTCTTCGATGACAAGTTTCGCGATCGCCTCGTGGTCGCGGCGTTCGCTACCGCTGCGCACCAACACGTCGAGCGGCGACGCAATGAGTCCACTGCGGTCGCTGACTGCGATTCCGATGCGCTTCGAGCCCAGGTCCAGACCAAGCACGCGGCCGACGCCCGAAAATCCGGTGCCGTCAGCCAAGTGCCGCGCCCACCGCCTCGGCGGCCAATCGAAGTGCGTCAGGAATGCCGTCGGGGTTCTTTCCCCCGGCGCTGGCGATGTCACCCTTGCCCCCGCCACCGCCACCAACCGCTTTCGCGGCGGCAGCGATCAGGGGTCCCGCACCTCCCCGAACTCCGCTCACCGTCGCCGATACGAGCGCAACCCCACCCGTATCGGTGACACCCGCCAAGACCACGGCTCGCACACCGTCGATCGCGCGCACGGCTATCGCCAGGTCGCGCAACTCCGCGGGCATCAGGCCATCGACACGATGCACGACACCACCATCCGCGGTTGCAGATTCCGCAATCTCCCGGGCCCGGGCGGCGGCGATCCTGGCGCGCAGGGCCTTGATCTCGTCGTTCGCGTGTCTGAGTTCGTCGATCTTTCGCACGACTGCATTCTCGAGTCCCTCGGCCGTTCCACCCAGCAATTCGGCTATTCGCGTCATCGTCCGGGTCTGGTCCTGCATGTGCGCAACCGAGGACTCGCCGACCACCGCCTCGATGCGCCGCAGATTCGAGCCGATCGAACTCTCGCCGAGGATCTTGATCGCACCGATGTCACCCGTCGCCGAGACGTGCGTGCCGCCGCACAATTCGAACGAACTACCCGCACGCAAGACCCGCACCGTGTCGCCGTACTTGTCGCCGAAGAATGCGATCGCGCCGTCCGCCGTGGCCTCATCTTTGGACGTCTCGTAGGCCTCCACGGCGACGTTCGAGAGCACCTCACGGTTGGCGAGACGTTCCACCTCGACGAGTTCCTCCCCGGACACGGCTGCGAAGTGGCTGAAGTCGAAGCGGAGTCGTTCGGGCTCGACCAACGACCCGGCCTGTTTCACGTGCTCGCCGAGAACGGTGCGCAGCGCCCAATGCAGCACGTGCGTCGCCGTGTGGTGGCGGCGGATACGCGAACGACGCACATCGTCGATGGTCGCGGTGACGACCTCGCCCACCCGCGGAATGCCGCGTACGGGGCGGCACAGGTGGGATCGCAGGCCGGGCAACGCAAACGTGGTGTCGATCACCTCGAGCTCGAGTGAATCGGACCGCAATGTGCCCGTGTCGCCCACCTGCCCACCGCTTTCGGCGTAGAACGGCGTGACGTCGAGGAACACCTCGACGGTGCCGTCCTCATCGCCGTCCGACACCGCGGTGATCTTGGCGATGTTTTGGTAGTCGGTGTAACCCGTAAAGGTTGTGAGTCCAGTGTCGTCGAGGATCGTGCGGTAGGCGGCCAACTTCTCCTCGGACACCGCACCGCCCTTGCGCGCCTGCTTGGCGCGCTCCCGCTGGCCCGACATTTCCCGCTCGAAGCCCGCGAGGTCGACCTCGACCGAACGCTCCGAGGCGATTTCCTGGGTCAGTTCGAGTGGAAAGCCGTATGTGTCGTGCAGCAAGAATGCAGCCTCACCCGAGAGGCGCCCGCTGCTGCGGTCCAGTTCCGTGTCGAGAATCTGGATTCCCGTCTTGAGGGTCCGGCGGAAACGCTCTTCCTCACGGGCAAGAACGCCGACGATGAAATCGCGGTTCCTGGTCAGGTCGGGGTACGCGGCGCCCATCACATCGATCGCCTTCGACACCAGATCGGGCATGACGAGTTTCTCGGTGCCGAGCAGGTATGCGTGACGCACCGCACGACGGATGATGCGACGCAACACGTAGCCACGGTTTTCGTTCGATGGAAACACCCCGTCGTTGACGAGCATCGTCGAGGATCTGGCGTGCTCGGCGAGTACGCGCAGACTGAAACTCGCCCTGTCGTCGTAGTCGCCGGCCCGGTACGTTCGACCCGTCGCGGACTGCGCCGCCTCGACAAGGGGAAAGAGAACGTCACTCTCCCAAACCGAGTCCTTTTCTTGCATCAGCGTGACGATGCGTTCCAGTCCGGCGCCGGTGTCGATCGACGGCCTGGGCAGGAGGGTGCGCGAGCCGTCGGGCGCCTGGTTGTACTGCATGAAGACGAGGTTCCAGAACTCGAGGAACCTGTCGCCGTGCGGGTCGTTGAGTGGACCTCCTTCGGGCCCGAAGCGCGGCCCACGGTCGATGTGGATCTCCGAGCAGGGCCCGCACGGACCGGTCTCACCCATCTGCCAGAAGTTGTCCTTGTCACCGAGGCGCTGGATGCGGCCCATCGGCACGCCCACCTTCTCGTGCCAAATCGCCTCGGCCTCGTCGTCGCTCTCGTGGACGGTGATCCACAGCCGGTCACCGTCGAATCCCAGGATTTCGGTCACGAGCTCCCACGACCATGGGATTGCGTCTTGCTTGAAGTAGTCGCCGAAGCTGAAGTTACCGAGCATCTCGAAGAAAACAAGATGCCGCTTGGTTCGACCGACATCGTCGAGGTCGTTGTGCTTGCCACCGGCACGGGCACACTTCTGCACCGTGACCGCGCGGGAGTATGGAGCGACTTCATCGCCGACGAAGTACGGCTTGAAGGGCACCATTCCCGCCACGGTGAAGAGAACCGTCGGGTCGTGGGGAATCAGGCTGGCGGATTCGACCCGCATGTGGCCGCGCTCGGAGAAAAATGAGCGGAATGCCTCACGAACCTCGTCGGCCGTGCGGGGGCGTTGCGACGATGACATCTCCCGACAGCCTAAGACAGTTCGTTCTCGCGGGCCCGCATCGCTGCCCTGCCCTCGGCAACGGCATCGGTGACACGGTGCCTGACGCGCTGCGCGACCTTGACGGGCGTGATCGATGTGGCAGCGGCCCGCACGCGGCGCTTTGCATAGCCCCCGCCGACGAGCGCAACGACGAAACCCATGAGAAACCACGTCAGACGGCGCATGGCGACACGCTACCGACGACGGCGCAGAACCGAAAAAACCCGCTTGGTTCCCGTTGCCGCCGCGGCGACTTTGATGATCGGTGCCGAGAGCACGGTCCGCGCGACACGGGATGTGTCGGCAACGGCCTCGGCCACCGATTCGGCCGAGCCGATCACCTTGTCGAAGCGTTTCAGATCACCGCGCGCCGCATCGATGATGTCACGACTCTCGCGCGTTGCATCACGCAACTCGTCGACCATCGGGAGAAGTCGCGACTCGATGACCTGTAGGTCCGAACGCAGATCGGTCAACGCAACGAGCACGCGGTAGAGCACCAGCACGAGCGCCGCAAAGGCCGCGGCACAGAGCACGAGCAGGACGACCAGTGCAGTGTTGGTACCGGAGTCCTCCGCGAACATGTCACTCACGGTAATAGGTGCGTCCGCGCAGTTCCTCGGGGAGGTAGTCGTCGGCCCTCGCGGCGGGTTCATCGGGAGTCGCGACATGGGGCGACACGTAGCCCAGGCCGTGGCCGATTTGCGCCGCACCGCCGTAGTGGGCGTCGCGCAGAAATGCCGGTACGACACCGATGTCACCCTTGCGGACATCCTCCATCGCGGTCCATATCGCCATCGAGGTCGAATTGTTCTTCGGTGAGCGACACAGGTGCACCGTTGCCTGCGCGAGATTGAGCTGTGCCTCGGGCAGCCCCACGAATTCAACGGCGTATGCCGCCGCTGTCGCGACGGTCAGGGCCGTGGGGTCGGCCATACCGATGTCCTCGCTGGCGAGGATCACAAGACGCCGCGCAATGAAGCGCGGGTCCTCCCCCGCAACGAGCATGCGCGCCAACCAGTGGATCGCCCCATCGACGCTCGAACCGCGCACACTCTTGATGAACGCCGACACGACGTCGTAATGATCATCGCGGCCGTAGCGCAGGGCGCTCGAATTGATCGCGGCCTCGACGTCGACAACCGTTACACGGGTAATCCCGCTGTTCGGGGGTTGTGTGCGCGCGCGAGAAAGGGCGCAGGCGACTTCGAGTGACGTGAGAATCTGGCGCCCGTCACCCCCTGCCACCGACAGCAGGTGGACCTTTGCGTCGTCGTCGATGACGGCACCTTCGGCATGCAGACCCCTGTCGACGAGCAGTGCGAGGTCGCCCTTTGCGAGCGGTTCGAGGCGAAAGAGCGTCGATCGGCTGAGAAGTGGTGCGTTGATCTCGAAATACGGATTCTCCGTGGTGGCGCCGATCAGGACGATGGTCCCGTCCTCGACCGACGCCAGTAGTGCGTCCTGCTGGGAGGTGTTGAAACGATGGATCTCGTCGATGAAGACGATCGTGCGGCGATGGTGCTGACCGAGTCGATCGCGCGCCGCGGAAAGTGCCTCGCGCACGTCCTTGACACCCGAGGTGAGTGCCGACAGTCGAACGAACTCGGCCTTGGTCGTGGTCGCCACGACTTCGGCGAGCGTGGTCTTGCCGGTACCGGGCGGACCCCAGAACACGACCGACGTGAGGCGGTCGGTTTCGATGAGCGCGCGCAGCGGACCACGCGGGCCAAGCAAATGTCGTTGACCAACGACGCCGTCCAGTGTGCGCGGCCGCAGCCGCGCAGCAAGTGGTGCCTGACGCTGCAGTTGGTCGGCGACCGAGACGGAGAACAAGTCGTCGGCCGTGGTGCCCTACTTCGTCGCCGGTGGCAGGACGCGAATGCCCAGCTCTGCCAACTGTGCCTCGTCGACCTTCGTCGGCGCGTTGGTCATGGGGTCGAGACCCGACTGTGTCTTGGGGAACGCAATGACCTCACGGATGTTTTCCTCGCCGGCGAGGATCGCCGTGAGACGGTCGATCCCGAACGCAAAGCCACCGTGCGGCGGCGCGCCGTAGCGGAACGGCTGCAAGAAGAATCCAAAACGACGATCGGCCTCGTCGTCGCTGATACCCAACTTGTTGAACACGGTGCGCTGCATCGCCGGATCGTGGATTCGAATCGAACCCGACCCGAGTTCCCAACCGTTGAGCACCAAGTCGTAGGCCAGTGCACGCACCCGCAGTGGATCGGTGTCGAGGTACTCCAGATCGTCGGGGTGCGGATGGCAGAACGGGTGGTGGCCGGGGCGGGGCCTGCCCGTGGCGGCATCGATACCGACGAACAACGGGAACTCCACCACCCACACGTAGCGGTACGGGCCCTCGTGCACCGGAGGACGGCCGATGTCGTTGCGCAACTGGCCGAGCACTTCACATGTCGTCGTCCAGTCGTCGGCGATGATCAGGATCATGTCACCTGCGAGCGCGCCGAAACGGGCGATGATCTGGGCGGTTTCGTCGGCGGAGATGAACTTCGCGACGGGCGAGTCCAGGGTCGATTCCGCCGTCACCTTCAACCACACCAGACCCTTTGCACCGAGTTGCTTGGCGCGATCGGTGATGGCATCGAGGCGCCCTCGACCCCAGGCGGCCTGTTCGGGGTAGGTGGCCGCATCCACACGGATGCCCTTTATCGCCGCCGCCGAGGCGAACGCCTTGAACTCGGTCTTGGCAAACACGTCGGTGAGCTCGACGAGTTCCATGCCGAACCTGAGGTCGGGTTTGTCGACCCCGAAGCGTTCCATCGCTTCGCGCCACGTGATCTGTTGGATCGGGGGAACGTCCTGGCCGGTTGCCTCCTTGGCAGCGGCCGTGACCGCACGCCCGATTGCGGCCAGCACGTCGGGCTGGGTGACGAAACTCATCTCGGCGTCGAGCTGCATGAACTCGTACTGCCTGTCCGCACGCAGGTCTTCGTCGCGGAGACAACGAGCAATCTGGTAGTAGCGATCGACGCCCGCAACCATCAACAACTGCTTCCACAACTGTGGAGACTGCGGGAGTGCGTAGAACGAGCCCGGCTCTTTGCGTGACGGCACGAGGAACTCGCGAGCGCCTTCGGGCGTGGAGGGCATCAGGAACGGTGTTTCGACCTCGACGAAATTCTGGGCTTCCATCGCGCGGCGAATGGCCGAATTGATGCGCGCCCGCAGGCGGACGTTGCGCTGCATCCGCTCGCGACGAATGTCGATGTAGCGATGGCGCAGGCGCACGTTCTCGTCCACGTCATCGGCGCGGGAGTCGACGGGAAACGGCGGCGGATCGGCGACGTTGAGCACCTCGACGACGCACTCACCGATTTCGATTTCGCCCGTCGACAGCCCCTCGTTCGTGGTGCCCTCGGGACGCCGACGCACCTCGCCCGTGATACGCACCACGTACTCGGAGCGCACGTCGACTGTTCGGTCGACGACACACTGCACGACCCCCGAGTGGTCGCGGACGTCGAAGAAGGCGAGGTGTTCACCGTGCTCGCGACGCCGCGCCAGCCATCCACAAACCGAAACACTGGTGCCGACGTGTTCGGCCCGTAGTTCACCGCATAGGTGGGTGCGAAGGGAGGTTGCGGAGGGGCTCATGACTTGGCTTTCCTGACGATGTCGAGAACGGTGGCCACGACCGCGTCGAGGGGGCACTGGGTCTGCTCGCCACCGTCCATCGGACGCACGGTTGCAACTCCGCGGGCGAGTTCGTCCTCACCGATGATCACGGCCACGGCTGCGCGGCTCCTGTTTGCCGTCTTCATCTGGGACTTCATGCTCTTTGCGCCGTAGGCACGTTCGGTACGCAGACCTGCTCCGCGCAACTGCGCCGCCAGACGCAGCGCCGTGCGACCCCCCGTGGTGTCGACTACAAAAACATCGGCTTCGCCGTCGGGGGCGGCAAACGCCGACTCCGCATCACAGGCCAGGAGCGTACGGTCGACGCCTATCGCGAAACCGATGCCGGGAGTGGGGTCGCCACCGAGATCTTCGACAAGGCCGTCGTAACGACCTCCCCCACCGATGGCAGTCTGTGCCGCGTCGAGGGCGGTCGAAACGAACTCGAAAGTGGTGCTGCGGTAGTAGTCGAGGCCGCGGACGAGACGGTCATCGACGACGAAATCGATGCCGAGGAGCGCCAGACCCTCTTGCACCGCGGCAAAATGCGACGCGGCGCCGTGACTAAAGAACCCGGAAATCGACGGTGCCTGCGCTACGACGTCGCGATCTTCCGCTCGTTTCGAGTCGAGGACACGCAACGGGTTACGGGCAAGCGTCGCCTGACTCTCTCGGCTCAGCTCTGTCTCGCGCGAACGGAGGTACGCAGCAAGTGCATCGACATAACGGGCTCGGTCGCCCGGGTCGCCGAGGGAGTTCACGCGCAGTTCGACGTCGCACAGGCCGAGGTCACGGTAGAAGGAATGTGCGAGCGAGATCACCTCGACGTCGAGGAGCGGATCGTCCACGCCGAGAACTTCGATGCCGACCTGATCGAACTGGCGGTAGCGCCCCTGTTGCGCCTTTTCGTAACGGAAGTTCGGGCCCGAATACCAGACCTTCCACGGCACGTTGGGGTGATGCTGCACGAAGGCGCGGCACACCCCGGCCGTCTGTTCGGGGCGCAGAGCAACGTGGCGGCCGCCCTTGTCGACGAAGTCGTACATCTCTTTGGTGACCACGTCGGTGGTGTCGCCGAGGCGCTGGAAGACCCCGAGGTCCTCGAACATCGGCAGGACGATCTGCTCGTAGCCGGCACGCTCGACCACCGAGGCGAAGACATCGACAAAGGCCCTCCAGCGGGAGGCGTCGGGGGGAAGGATGTCGCGAGTCCCCGGCGTCGTCTGGAATGCAGGCACGCCCGCAGGCTAGTCGTCGGCGCGATGCCCCGACCCTGAATTGTCGTTGCCCGTGTTGCGGACGTCGAACACGGAATCGATGTGCTTGATGGTCCGCATCACCGATTCCAGATGGGCGGCGTTCGCCAGTTCGAAGTCGAAGCGCATTCGCGCGACTCTGTCGGGCCCCGTGACGGTCGAGCAGGCCACGATGTTCACATGCTGGTCGGAGAGTGCATTCGCCACGTCACGCAGCAAACGTGTGCGGTCGAGTGCAGCGACTTCCACCGATGCCTTGAAAGTGGCGGCGTCACCGGCCTCGACCCAATCGACCTCCACGACCCGGTTCATGGGGTGGTCGATGAGTGACGCGGCTTCGGGGCAATCCGCACGGTGGACGGCAACGCCGCCCTCCTTGGTGAGGAAACCCGTCACTTCATCACCCAGCGACGGCTCACAACACCCTGACATCCGCACGATGACATCGTCGGTGCCCTCCACGCGAATCGTTCCCCCCGAGAATCTGCGCGCCTTGTCGACACGCAGGTCGCTGGCGAGATGCTCGGGATGTTCGTCGCCACTCAAGGCCTCCGAGACACTCCTGGCGACATCGGATGCCAGGATGACGCCCTCCCCGATGTCGGCAAGGAAGGCATCGATGTCAGAGTGCCCCGTGGCCGACACCTGCGCGGCAAGCGCGTCGGAGGCCCAGATTCCGCCGAGCACCAGTCCGGCACGTCGCAGCGCACCGGTGAGTTCGTCACGACCGATCTCGATCATTTCGCCGCGGTGCTCGCGGGAGAACCACTGCTTGATCTTGTTCCGCGCCCGAGGGCTACCGACGAACTCGAGCCAGTCGCGCGATGGGCCGGTGTCGGAGTTCTTGGCCGTGATGATCTCGCAGGTGTCACCCGAGTGAAGCAGGTGATTCAGGGTGACGAGCCGACCGTTCACTTTGGCGCCGACGCACGCGTGACCCACCTCGGTGTGCACCGCATAGGCAAAGTCGACCGGTGTCGAGTCGAGCGGGAGGGGGATGACGTCCCCTTTCGGGGTGAAGACGAACAGTTCGTCTTGCACCAGGTCGGCCTTCAATCCTTCCATGAACTGGTTCGGATCGAGGATGTCGGCCTGGGTCTCGATGAGGCGGTTCAACCAGTCGATGTCGCCCGGCGCGGTGCCGTCCTTGTACGAATAGTGGGCCGCGACACCCTGCTCGGCACGATTGTGCATCTCCCGCGTACGGATCTGCACCTCGATCGGCTTGCCCTCGGGACCGATGACCGTCGTGTGCAGCGACTGGTAGAGATTGAACTTGGGCATGGCGATGTAGTCCTTGAAGCGTCCGACCACCGGCTTCCATCGGCCGTGGATACAGCCGAGGGCGGCATAACAATCCTTCACCGAATCGACGATGATCCGGATCGCGACAAGGTCGAAAATCTCGTCGAACTCACGGCCCTTTTCCACCATTTTCTCGTAGATGCTCCACAGGTGCTTGCCACGACCCGTGACCTCGGCGCGCACGTTGAGTTCCCCCAGGCGCGCCTGAACCTCGGCGATGGTCTTGGCGAGGAACACGTCACGCTCGGGTGAACGGGTCGCCACGAGGTGGTCGAGTTCGGCGAAACGCTTCGGATAAAGCGCCGAGAAGGAGAGGTCTTCCAACTGTTGTTTGATTTCCTGCATGCCGAGGCGATGGGCAAGCGGCGCGTAAATGTCGAGTGTCTCGTGTGCGATGCGCTGCTGCTTCTCGACCGGCAAGCCGGCGCTCGTGCGCATGTTGTGCAGCCGATCAGCGAGCTTGATGACGAGCACACGGATGTCCCGGGACATTGCGACGAGCATCTTGCGCATCGTGGCCGCCTGCTGCGCCTCTTTTGAATCGAACTGCAGACGTTCGAGTTTCGTGACCCCGTCGACTATCGAGGCGACTTCGGCACCGAATTCGGTTTCGACCTCGGCGAGCGTGATCTCGGTGTCCTCGACCGCGTCGTGCAGTAGGGCGGCAGCAAGCGATGTGTCGTCGAGGCCGATGTCGGCGACGATCTTTGCGACCTCGATCGGATGGTTGATGTAGGACTCGCCGCTTCCCCGCACCTGATGCTGGTGCGCGCGACGGGCGGTGAGGTACGCGCGGTTGATCAGCGATACCGGAGCCTTCGGGTGCCGCGAGCGGTACACAGCCAACAGGGGCGCAAGTTCCTCACTCGGTGCGGCTGACTGCCGCCTCCAGGGAAGAACACGGTCGCCGGTTGCCATCTCGCCTAGTAGGTAATCACCGAGGAAACGGAATAGCCGGACAATGCACCGCGCCCACCCAGCGCGGGGAGTTCGATGAGGAATGCGAGACCCGCGACGGTTGCGCCGAGGCCCTCGACGAGCCGGATCGCGGCTTTCGCGGTGCCGCCCGTTGCCAGGACGTCATCCACGATCACGACCGAATCCCCCGGTGCCACCGCATCACGGTGAATTTCGAGTTGACCGGTTCCGTATTCGAGCGTGTATTCCTCGCGCACAACGGCCCAGGGCAACTTGCCGGCCTTGCGAACGGGAATGAACCCGGCGTTGAGGTGGAACGCGACCGGGGCCGCCATGATGAAGCCACGCGCCTCGATACCGATCACTTTGTCGACCCGCTTGCCCTGCGTGAGTCCGACGATCGCCTTGACCGCCGCGTCGTAGCTGGCAGGGTCGGCGAGAAGGGGGGTGATGTCACGGAACATCACTCCGGGTGAGGGCACATCGGGAATGTCCCGGATGAGGCGTTGCAGATCGGCTGACGACATGTGATCTATCTCCTGCGCTTCTTGCGCGGCCGAGGAGGATGCGACAACACCGCAGCCGCACGCTGCGCGGCGGTACCGACTGGTTCGGCCTCGTCACGCACCGACACTTCACCTTCGCTGCTTGCCGCAGCGCGGGACGAACGCCGCGACACGGGTGCCCCCGTCGTGGTGAGCTGGGTCATCTCGGCCCCGAGCGACACCTGTCCGATGAGCGTGCGGTACTTCGGCTCCCGCTGCTTCATGATCGTCAGGAGCGGCGTTGCGATGCAGATCGAGGAGTACGCACCCGTGGCCATTCCAACGAAAAGCGCGAGTGCGAATTCCTGCAACGCGACAGCCCGAAGCAAACCTGCTCCCAACAAGAGCAAGGAAAGCACGGGCAGAAGTGACGAGAACGACGTGTTGAGCGAGCGCATCAACACTTGGTTCATCGAGACGTTGGTGATGTCGGCATACGACACCCGCTGGGCGGCGAAACGCTCGGAATTGTCCTTCACCTTGTCGAACACGACGACGGTGTCGTAGAGCGAATACCCGAGAATGGTGAGGAATGCGATCACCGTCGCGGGTGTCACCTGGAACTGGAAGATGGAATAGATACCCACCGCGACCACGACGTCGTGCGTCATCGCGGCGATCGCCGACAGCGTCATCTTCCACTCGAAGCGCCACGCGATGTAGACAGAGACCAGCAGGAAGAACACCAGCAGGGCCCTGATCGCCTTTTCGGTGATACTGCGACCCCAGGACGAACTGACGTCGGACACGCTGACATCCTCGGTCTTGACACCCGACTTTTTCGCCAGATCGCTCTGCACCGCGTCACGGGTCTGCGGCGTCTGCTCACCGACTTGGATGCGGATTCGTCCGCCGTCACCACTCCCCAGTGTTTGGATCTTTGCGTTATCTGCCTCGATCTTGTTCGCCTCGAGGACCCCGCGCGCCTCCTCGATTGTCAATTCCTTCGTCGCCGGCGCCTCCCATGCGACCCCACCCTTGAAGTCGATTCCGAGATCCAGCCCCTGAATGAAGAGAGACCCAATCGTCACCGCCAAGAGCGCGAGTGACAAACCAAAGCCCCACCAGCGACGTCCGAAGAAATCAGCCGTGGTTTCGCCGCGGTAGAGGCGCTGCCAACGTCCGCTCATGATCGGGCACCTCCCTCCAGGGTCGGTTCGCCACCGAGAACCCGGCGTGCGCTGACTCCCAACATCTTGCCCTTGTTCATGAGCCTCGATCGTGACAAAAGAATGACTGTGGGACGCGTGTAGAAATAGGCGATGACCATGTCGCACAGAGTCGACAACGCCAGGAAGAAGGCGAACCCGCGCACCGCCCCGACCGTCAGATACCACAACACGACGGCGCCGATGAGAGAAACGGTGTCAGCCGCAAGAATGGTGCGCCAAGCCGACTGGAAACTACGCGTTGCTGAGTTACGCAGCATTCGACCCGCCAGCACGTCATCCTTCAATTTCTCGAAAAACACGACGTAGGAGTCGACGGTGACACCGATCGAAACAATGATTCCCGCGGCACCCGAGAGGGAAAGTGCAAGGCCGTTGCGCTCCGAGAGCCAAGAAATCAGGCTCCACTGCAGCATGCCCGAGATCGCCAGGCCGACCAAAACAACGAGTGCAAGTCGACGGTAGTAAAGGATCAGAAAAATCAGGACCAGCGCGACGCCGACCAGGCCGGCAATCAGGGCAGCATCGAGCGAATCCTGACCCAGGGTTGCCGACACGGTCTGGGCCGTGGGCGCGCTGAAGCGCACCGGCACCGCACCGAACTCGAGAATTTTTGCCAAGTCGCGGGCCTCGCGCTCGGAGAAGTCGCCGGTGATCTGCACGTTGCCCGAAAAGTTGTTCGTTTGGACGACGGGCGCGGAGATGACCTCGCCGTCCAGCACGATCGCAATTTGGCCGGTGGGGCAGGACTGCGACTTCGTGAAGCACTCGTTGGCAAGCGCATTCCAGGCGTCTTCACCCTGCGAACCATCGCGCAGCCCGACGGTGACGACCCAGCCGCCGTTGCTGATCTCGGCCCCGGCATCGTTCTCGAACACCTGACCATCAGCGCCTGCGGGACCCGCGTAGTACACCAGGCCGTCACGACCGCTGAGGATCGCGATCTTGTCGGCTTCGTTGGTGAGAGAGACCTCGGGGGTCGGGGGGGCAAGGGTGGTTGTCGTCGTGTAGGGGGTCGCCAAAAGCAGGTCGGGTGACGTCGTCGTCGTGTCGGTCGGCTTTGCGGCGGTGGCCGGCGGCAGGGTCGTTTCGGGGACGGTGGTCGCCGGGGCGGCTTTGACCAAACGCAGGCCACTCCCGGGTGCCGGCACGGTGGTTGGTGCGATCGACGCGGGCGTATCGGCCGCCAGCGTCGTCGGCGAGGCCGCCGACGACGTCGTCGTGGCCCCGGCGACGGTGGTCGTGGCTCCAGCGACGGTGGTCGTCGACGGGTTGTCGTTCGGAACACCGGACTGCAGCACGGGACGCATCAGGACTTCGCCCGTGCGACCCACGATCTCGAGTGCCCGTTTCTGGTCCTTCACACCCGGAAGGTTGACCACGACGGTGTCACCCTGACGGATGATTTCGGGTTCGGCGACGCCTATCGAGTCGACGCGCTGACGGATGATCTCCACGGCAACGGACAGGGCATCGGCGTCGAACTCGCCCTCGGGTTCGAGGGTGACGGAGGCTCCCCCCTGCAGGTCGAGGCCCAGCGACGGGCTGTTGCCGGCGATCAAATTTGCCGACACCGCGGCGACAGCCACGACGACGATGCCAATGAGGGAGAAAAGAAGTCGACGGGCCACGGGGCTCGACTACTTCTTGTCGTCGCTGTCGTCTTTGTCACCGGCTGCGGGCTCGGCCACCGGCGTCGAGGATGCGTTGATGCGACGCGATATTGCGCTGCGCATGACGCGAATCTCCACGTTGTCGGCGATGTCGATCCACGCAACGTCACCCGCCTGGTCTTCCTTGTCGAACCCGGTGATGAAACCAACGAGGCCCGACGCCGTTTGGACCTCGTCGCCCACGGACAGGGCCCGGTTCAATTCCTGTGCCTCGCGGGTTTTGCGACGCTGTGGACGGATGAGCAGGAAATACATCGCCACGAAGATGAGACCAAAGAAGAGGAGCTGAAAAATCGCACCTCCACCGCCGGACGACGAATCTTCTGCTGCAATGAGGCCAAGGGGACCGGGGAACATAGCGCAAAGCGTAGCCAGTACTAGCCCCAGACCCCCAGCACGCGCTCGCGGAGCGCAGGAAACGAGCCGTTGGCGATGGCGGCCCGCATCGACCCCATCAACGAGATGGTCCACGCGACGTTGTGGTACGAGACAAGGCGTGCCGCCGTCGGTTCGCCGGTCTGGAACAGGTGCCTGATGTAGGCGCGGCTGTGTCGGCGACACACCGCACAAGTGCACGCGACATCCAAGGGTGAGTCGTCCTTGGCGTGACAGACGTTCTTTATGTGCACCTTTCCCGTCGACGTCAGGGCCGTGCCGTGACGGCCGAGTCGCGTCTGCATCACGCAGTCAAACTGATCGACGCCGAGGGCGACCGCCTCGACGAGTGAGGCCGGGTCGCCGACGCCCATCAGATAGCGGGGCCTGTCAACGGGCAGGTGCGCGGTCGCGGCGTCGAGTGCCGGAATCATTTCCGCCCGGGTCTCACCCACCGACAATCCGCCGATGCCGTAGCCGTCGAAATCGAGGGCGGTGGTGTGCTTCGCGCTGCGCTCGCGGGATTCGGGCGAGATACCACCTTGCACGATTCCAAAGAGCGACTGGTCGCTGCGTGAGTGATGCTCGCGCGCCCGTTGCGCCCATTCAGCCGTGCGTCTCAAGGCCAGGTCGATGACATCGGGCGCTGACGGCAAGGCTGGACACACGTCGAGAACCATCTGGATGTCGGCGCCGATCATTTGTTGCACTTCGATTGCGCGTTCGGGAGTGAAGCGCACCAGGTCACCGTCGTAGGTCGATTTGAACGTGACGCCGTCGTCGTCGATCTTCGGGCCGAGGGAGAAGACCTGGAATCCGCCGGAGTCGGTGAGAGTGAGCCCATCCCAACCGGCAAATCTGCCGAGACCGCCCATCTCCGCGATCAGTTCGGCACCGGGACGCAACATCAGGTGGTAGGTGTTGCCGAGCACGATGCGAGCCCCGACGCTTCGATAGTCGTCGGCGCTGAGATAGCGGATGGCGCCGCGCGTGCCGACGGGCATGAAGCACGGCGTCTCGTACTCGCCCCGTGCCGTGCGTGCACGACCCGCACGTGCCCGACCACTCGTCGCCTCGATCGTGAACTCGACGGGAAACACCGTCCTACGACCCCGACCTGACGAGCAGCATCGCGTCACCGAAGGAGAGGAATCGATATCTCTCACGCACCGCTTCAGCGTAGATCTCGCGCCACGCATCACCGACGAACGCGCCGATCATCAGCAGCAGCGTCGTGCGCGGCATGTGGAAGTTGGTCATCAGAACATCGACGACTTTCCATTCGTAACCGGGCGTGATGAAAAGATCCGTTCGACCCTCCAGACATCCCGTTGTTGCCGCTGACTCCAGGGCGCGGCACGATGTGGTGCCGATGGCGATCACACGACGCGCCTCGCGGACCGCCTGCCACGTCGCCTCCGGAACGCTGTAGCGCTCGGTGTGGATCTTGTGGTGGAGCGGGTTTTCATCCTCGACGGGCTTGAAGGTGTCGAGACCAACGACCAGTTCGACGGGTGCGAACTTCGCGCCGCGCTCGACGATGCGAGCCATCAATTCGGGGGTGAAATGCAGTCCAGCCGTCGGCGCAGCGGCGGATGCCTCGCGTCGGGCGTAGACGGTTTGGTAGCGCTCTGGGTCGACCAGAGGTGCGGTGATGTAGGGCGGCAAGGGCATCGAGCCGACCGCAGAAATGGCGGCCCGGCGCGACGTCGGATCGTCGCCGTACTCGATTCGCACGACGAACGTGTCGCCCGCATCCGACCTGCCCTCGACCACGGCAAAAACCGAGCCGTTGGTGGCAAGCAACTCCTCACCGTCGCGCATCTTGCGTCCCGGGCGCACGAGGGCCTCCCAACGCGAGTCCGTCTCGTCGAGCGCCTCGAGGAGGAGCACCTCGACTCGACCACCCGTCGAGCGCAGCAGGTCGAGTCGTGCCGGCAGAACACGCGTTTCGTTGACGACGAGCAGGTCGCCCTCACCCACGACGCCAGCGAGGTCGCTCACACGGCGGTGCACGAAACCGTTCGTCGCATCCAACAGTCGCGCCGAATCGCGCGGCTCGACGGGTTGCTGTGCCACCAGCTCGGCGGGAAGCTCGTAGCCGATGTCGGAGATGTGCACCGGCTCAGACTACGGGCGGCATCCCGAGGTGCTCGTAGGCCGCGGGCATTGCCATGCGGCCGCGCGGTGTGCGCGAAATGAAACCCTGTTGAATGAGGAAGGGTTCGTAGACGTCTTCCAACGTCTCGGGTTGCTCACTCACCGCGATCGCAAGTGTCGCCAGACCGACCGGGCCACCTGCGAACTGCCTGCAGAGGGCCGAGAGAATTGCCCTGTCGATTTTGTCGAGGCCACGTTCGTCGACCCCGAACACACGCAGTGCCTCGGTTGTGGTTGCATCGTCGACGACACCCGAGCCGTGCACCTCGGCGAAGTCGCGGACGCGACGCAACAACCTGTTTGCGATCCGCGGAGTGCCCCTGCTGCGTCGTGCGATCTGTGCGGCCCCGTCGTCGTCGGCGGGAATACCAAGAATTCCCGCGGCACGCACCACGATCGCGCGCAACTCGTCCTCGTCGTAGAAATCCAGTCGACTCACCAGGCCAAAACGGTCACGCAACGGGCCGGTGATCATGCCCGTGCGGGTGGTCGCTCCAACGAGGGTGAAGGCGGGGAGCGAAAGGCGTATCGAGGATGCAGCGGGACCCTTGCCGACGACGATGTCGATCTGGAAATCCTCCATCGCGGGATAGAGGATCTCTTCGACGGGGCGCGCGAGGCGATGAATCTCGTCGATGAAAAGAACGTCGCGCTCGCCCAACTTCGTGAGAATCGCAGCCAGGTCACCCGCACGTTCGAGGGCAGGTCCCGACGTGACGTGCAACCGCGCACCCATTTCCTGGGCGATGATGCCCGCCATCGTCGTCTTGCCGAGCCCGGGTGGACCGGCGAGCAGCACGTGGTCGGTTGCCTGGCCGCGCTGGCGGGCGGCAGTGAGAACAATGTTGAGGTGCTCTTTTAGTTCGCGTTGACCGATGAAATCATCCAGGAGGCGTGGACGCAGACCGACTTCGTCGCTCTCGCCCGAACCCAATTCCGCCGATACGAGTACCTCATCGGTGGGCTTTTTGTCGATGAATTCATCACGCACGACGGGCCCCCAGAATGGCGAGTGCATCGCGCAGGATGCGGTCGAGCGCCATGTCGTCGGCGGGTGACAGCTCCGACATGACGTCACGGATCTCGTCGTTGCCGTAACCCAAGCCGAGCAACGCCTCGCGCAGATCGGTCACGACGTTCGACCGGCCCGATACGACCGAGCCATCTTGTCCGTGCGCAGGTGCGACGTCGAAGACGTCGAACTTGCCGCGCAATTCGACAAAAAGACGTTCGGCGGTCTTTTTTCCGACGCCGGGCACCATCGTGAGCGCACCAACGTCGGAGGTGATGACGATGTTGTGCAGACCACGCGGCGAGTGCGTGCCGAGAATCGCCATGGCCATCGCGGGTCCGACACCGTGTGCGCCGAGGAGGATGTCGAAACACTCGCGGTCGTCGCGCGTGGTGAAACCGAAGAGTGTCTGGGCGTCCTCACGGATGTGATGATGCACGTGCAGGAAACACGCTGTCGTGGGTTCGAGTTCTGCAAAGACACGAGGAGTGACAGTGACGAGGTAGCCAACTCCCCCAACCTCGACGAGCACTGTCGATGGCACGATGCGCTCGAGCACGGTTCCGCGCAGCGACCCGATCATTGACGAGCCTTCGACGCGGCAGCCGCCACAAGACCGGGCGACATCGCCAAGTGGCACAGTGCGATCGCTGCCGCATCGGCCGCGTCGGCGGGTTTGGGCAGACCGGCAAGCCCGAGGCGCATCTGCACCATGCGCTGCACCCCTGCCTTGTCGGCTGCACCCCAGCCCGCGACCGTGTCTTTGACTTGGCTCGGCGTGTACTCCGCCACGGCACAGCCACGTCGCGCCGCGGCGGCGAGCACGACTCCGCTGGCCTGCGCGACGCCGATCGCCGTACGCACATTGCTCCGGAAAAAGACCCGTTCGACCGCCACCACAGCGGGCCGGAACTCCTCGAGCAATGCTTCAATGTCGGCCTGCAGTATCGCCAGACGCGACGGTGTGCGGTCGTCTTTGTCGGTCCGCAACACTCCCATCGCCAGTGCCTGCGCCGAACCTGATGGTCCAGCCACCATGACGGCGTAGCCGCATCGCGTGAGACCCGGGTCGACACCCATCACACGACCGGACACGGGGTCGGGCAGGGGTTTCGTTGGGGCGAACATACGTTCTATCCTAGCCCCTGCGCAGGCCCCCGGGGCGGATCAGCCGGCGGCGCGAATTGCCCCGACCAGCTCTTCGACCGGCCGGAACGTGAGGCCGGCGATGGCCCGGTGCGCGTAGCGCACGATGCCCTGGGCGTCGATCACGAACACACTGCGACGAGGGAAACCCAGCGGTCCGAGCGTGCCGTACAGACCGGCGACTGCCTTGTCGGTGTCGGAGAGCAGGGGAAACAAAAAGCCGTGTTTCGCTGCGAACCGTTCGTGGCTCGCCACGTCCTGAGCCGATACCGCGAGTACTTGCGCCCCGACGTCGGTGAATTGCGCGAGTTCGTTGTTGTAGCAGTTCAGTTGCTTGGTGCACACCGGAGTGTCGTCGCCCGGGTAAAAGACGAGAACCACCGTTTGCCCCGCGTACTGCGACAGCGAATACGACGCGTTGCCGGTGCCGGGGAGAGAGAAATCGGGGGCCTTACCCCCCACTGCGACGCTCATGCCGACGCCGCAGCCATCGTGTCGTCGGACATGTCGAAGTTCGAGTAGACGTCCTGCACATCGTCGTTGTCTTCCAGCGCATCCATGATGCGCAATACACTACGCGCATCAGCGAGGTCTTCGACAGGCACCAGGTTCGAGGAGACCATCGTGCTCTGGGCGGACAGCACCGGCACGCCCGCGGCTTCGAGGGCCGCCTTCACGTCGAACACCGCCGAGGGCTCGGAGGTGACGCGCCAGACATCCCCGTCGCGGGCCACGTCGTCGGCTCCGGCCTCGATCGCCGCAGCCACCACCTCGTCTTCGGTCAGTCCGCCATCCGCCACGATGACACCTCGGCGCGAGAACTGCCAGGAGACCGCGCCCGGTTCGGCCATCGCACCACCGAACTTGGAAAAGATCGCACGAACGTCACCGCTTGCGCGGTTTCGGTTGTCGGTGAGCACGTCAATGAGCAGTGCCACCCCTCCCGGCGCGTAGCCCTCGTAGGTGACCGCCTCGTAGGACGCACCCGTCTGCTCACCGGTGCCGCGCTTGATCGCACGGTCGATGGCATCGTTCGTCATCTGGCCGGCCTTGGCCTTGAGGACCATCGTGCGCAGCGCGGCGTTCGAGTCGGGATCGCCGCCTCCCTCACGCGCCGCAACTTCGATTTGCCGCGCAAGTTTGGCGAACAACTTTCCGCGCGCCTTGTCGACTGCGGCCTTCTTGTGTTTGATGGTTGCCCATTTGGAATGGCCGGACACTGCTATCTCCTGTTCGTGGCGAGGGAACCCACGATGCGGTCGACAAAGAGACCGTGCAACCGCAGGTCGTCGGTGAGTTCGGGATGGAACGTGATTCCCACGATGCGGTCGGTTGCCACCGCAACGGGAACGCCGCCGTGGGTGGCCAACACCTCGACGTCGGTACCAACCGACTCGATGATCGGTGCCCTGATGAACACCGCGGGAAACGGCGCGTGGAGACCCGCGACGACGATGTCGGCTTCGAAACTGTCGATCTGCCGCCCGTAACCGTTGCGGCGAACCGTGGCGTTCAGAGCGGCGAAAGATCTCTGGTCGTCGCGGCCGTCGAGCACAGACTTCGCAAGCAGGATCACCCCCGCACAGGTGCCGAACACAGGCATACCCGATGCGATGCGGGTGGCAATCGCATCGAACAGACCACTCGACCCGAGCAACTGTGACATTGTGGACGACTCACCGCCCGGCATCGCCAAAGCATCTACCCCGTCGAGGTCGCGCGGGAGCCGCACCTGACGGGTCCTGACGCCCTCGCGCACCCGCTCGAAGGCCTGTTGATGGGAACTAAAGGCTCCCTGAAGCGCGAGAACGCCGATCGTCAAGCCGGCCGTGTTCGGGTTGCCGACATTCACCTGGAGGCCTCGCGTTCACCATCCACGCTCTGCGTAGCGCTGGTTGATTTCGTCCATGCCGATGCCGGTCATCGGTGCACCAAGACCGCGACTCACCTTGGCGAGGATCTCAGGATTCCGGAAGTGCGTTGTGGCCTCGACGATCGCCTTGGCGCGCGGCGCCGGGTCGTCGCTCTTGAAAATGCCCGAGCCGACAAACACGGCCTCGGCACCAAGTTGCATGGCAAAAGCCGCGTCCGCCGGGGTCGCAATGCCTCCCGCACAGAACAGCGGCACGGGCAACCAACCCGTTTCGGCGATCTCCTGCACCAGCGGCAGTGGCGCCTGCAAGCGCTTGGCCCACTCGAACAATTCGGCCGAGTCGGCCTGGGTGATCTTGCGCATGTCCCCGATGATGTTGCGCAGGTGACGTACGGCCTCGACGATGTTCCCGGTGCCTGCCTCGCCCTTGGAACGAATCATTGCCGCACCTTCGCTGATACGCCGCAGTGCCTCGCCGAGATTGGTTGCACCACACACAAAGGGCACGTCGAACGCGAACTTGTCGATGTGGTGGGCTTCGTCGGCTGGTGTGAGCACCTCCGACTCGTCGACGAAATCGACGCCGAGTGACTGCAGAATCTGCGCCTCAACGAAGTGTCCGATGCGAGCCTTGGCCATCACGGGAATGCTGACCGCAGCCTTGATGCCCTCGATCATCTCCGGGTCGCTCATGCGCGCAACGCCGCCATCGCGACGAATGTCGGCCGGTACCCGCTCGAGGGCCATGACGGCGCACGCTCCCGCATCTTCGGCCAGGCGGGCCTGTCCCGGGGTGACGACATCCATGATGACTCCACCCTTCATCATTTCTGCCAGTCCGCGCTTGACGCGAAAGGTCCCAGAGGCGTCGCCAGTCATGTCTCTATCGTACCGAGACTGCCAAAATTGCCGTCACCGTGCGCCGATTTCAGGGGAACTTGATCTTCGTTGGGTCAGTGCCGGCGGGCACATCGGCGCCTTTGTTGGCGCGCGGCAGTTCGATCCACGTGCGACCGGGGGACAACTTCACGGGCGCCCCGGCAAGGTCCGTGAGCGAAAAGACGTCGGTCGCCTTCGCACGCTTCCACTTGCCCTTGACGAGCGAACCATTGGTGTAGACCCATACTTCGCCCTCGCCCACGCTCTGCGCCTCAGGGCTGCGAGGGTCGGCCGCACTGGCTTTGTACGACGTGTAGAGAACGACAACGTTTTTCGCGTTCACCTGCGAACCGTCGGCGTCCATGTGCTTGTCCTTGCCCATCGAGCGCAGATAGTCGCCGGTGGCCGAGTTCCACAGCCACTGCACCTGTACGCCAGCCATCGACAATCTGAGGCCGGCCGATGCCGTTGCCGTCGCGGGCATTGCGTCACTTGCAGAGCGATACAGGAACTGCTGGGGCGGCCGCGTCGCGCCCTTGGGTGTGAGCGCATAGATCTTCGATGCATCGGCATACAAGTTGTGTGGCGCCTTGCGTTTCGGATCACGCTTGTAACCACCCTGCTGATAGGCGACGAGTGCACCCATGTCGACGAGCACCGACTTGCGAATGAGTGACGTCGTCTTTCCGTTGCCCCCGCTCCAGACGAACAACGGGTTGAGGTAGGCGCTCAAGAGGTCCACGTCCTGCGTGCGCCCCGAGCGTATTGGTCCGATGTTGGTGGGAGCGTTGGTGTGGAAGACGGCGGCGTAGCGGGTGAGCTGCTCCACGTTCTCCTCGTAGACGATGTCTGCCTGGTTCAACCCCGCCTGGGGCCGAGCCGTGGGATGGTTGTCGATCTTGGCGGCCAGGGCAGGACGAGTCGCAGCGGTGGCGTCTTTGATGGCCAGACCAGTGAGGGGCATGACCTCGGGTGTCGGAAGCGTCGTCGTTGGCCCGGGCAAGGTTGACGGAAGTGCGATGTCGCCGTACGAGGGCTCGGGAATGTTCTCCGGTGCGTCGGCGTCGCCACCGCAGGCCGCCAACGCGGCCGCAACAACCATTGCCCCGGCGATCCACAACCGCCGAATCGTGCGTGGGGCGGATTGGTTCATGCGTCTCATCTCCATCGTCCTTTAGCTGCGTGTTATGTCCGGGGCACGGTCCCCCCGGGATCGGAATCAGACTTCGCGAAGAAGAGCCAGTCGCTCGCTGAGCGGTGGGCGGTCTTCGTCGGTTGGCCTGACGTGCGACATCCCCACCCTAGAACCGGATCGCACGCCGCCCGCGTCAGCCCAGGATTCCCCGACCGGATCGGCAAACCACAGGAGGTTGCAGTGGGCAACCGCACCGCTGACCCTCGTGGATGTCTCGAGCATGCGTTGAAAAGCGGCTGCGAGACCCGGTGGGTACCGCGTGATGCCGACGCCCCTCACGTCTGCGTCAAAGATCACCTCTCCCGACAGGGCCGCCTCGATCACTCGCCGCCGCAGCGGACCGGGAATAAACCACGGCTCAGCGCTCGAGAGGGCCGCGGCGAACGTCTGCGCTTCTGCGAGCCCCGAACGCAGCCGCGCCAGGCCCACGGCGACTGCACCTTCCATCTCGATGCGTTCCAGCGCATCGACGAATCCCTGCGTGACGACGACCTCGTCCTGGGACACGCCCGCCGGGTCTGCGGCAACGAAGACATTGATCGACGAGTCGGCGGTGATCGAGACGCGGGGTGCCGACACGCCGGCTGTTGCACAGAGTCCCTGCAGCAGATTGAACAGGCGCGGCGCGTCAGCGGCATCGAGCTCGCGTGCATCGATGCCCACCATCACACTCGACAAGGCGGAGTCGACGAATCGCGCGATCAGACCCACGGCAAGGAGCGCACCACCCGCACCGAGCACGAGGGCGCCCAGCACGAGACCAACGACGCCGGCAAACACCAGACCGAGTACTGCCCCGACGACACCACCCATGGCGGCCCACAGGATCACCGCGGCACGCCGAAGGTCCTCGTGGTGGTCGGCCCAGCCCGACGCGGGCGACGACGAAACAGAGGCAGCAGATGAAGCGTTCATGGTCGTTGCGTGCGCCGCACACGGCGCTTTTCCAACGACGACAGCATACGGTTCGCCTTGCGGGACCGGCGTGGATCCTCGGTCTTGCGACCAAGACCCGTCGCATAGCCATCCCCGGCCCCGCTGCGTTCCATCTCCAGCGCACGCTCGTAGAGCTCGACATACTGCTGCGCGAGAGTTCGCATCGACGAGGATTCGACGCGTCGACGACCCGCCTCGACGAGGCGCTGCGACAGACGTGGATTGGCCATTACTTTGGCGAGTGCGGCTGCGAGTGCACGTTCATCCCCCGGCTCGACGAGGAGGGCATCGACATCGTGCGTCGCCACGTTCTGGTACCCGTCGATGTCGCTGGCCACGACCGGCGTTCCCGACGCCATCGCCTCGAGCAACACGACACCGAATGATTCGCCGTGGAGCGACGGTGCACAGAACACCGATGCCTGTGTCATGCGACGAATCTTCTCCGCATCCGAGACACGGCCGAGCCACGTGATCCGTGACTCCGCTGCGTACTTCGCCATCAAGCCTTCCGTATCAGGGCCGTCGGATGCGATCCACAAACGGACATCGGCCGGTAGGTATGCCAACGACGCGAGCAGAACATCGAGACCCTTGCGGGGTTCGTGGCGACCGACGAAGAAAATCGTGGGTGACGCCGTTTTTTGCACCGCTATCGGCTGGTTCTGGATGCCATAGCGCGACAGTTCGACTCCGTTGCCGAGCAACTCATACGTCCCACCCAGGTATCGAGCCGCCAGCATTTCGGCATCCTTCGACACGGCGACGCGGATGTCGATCCGTGACGCCAACCATCTCACTGCCTTGTTCAACATTCGGTAGCTCGTCGAGTCGCCTGCCGCATGGAACGTGCCGATCGTCGGCGCGAGGCGCAGCAACAGCGCAGTCATGGTGACACCCGGGGCCAGTGGTTCGTGCAAATGAATGATGTCGAAGTCTTCGTCGTTCAACGCCCGAATCGTGCGCAACGCAGCCGATGCGTCGGGCGCGAGCGGTGCAATAGAACCGTTCGCGGCCGTCGGCAGACTGTTACCGAGCGGTGTCACGAAGGGTTCGGGGGGAGCACCATCGCAGGGGCCGAGCACGCGCACTTCGTGACCCATGGCGCGCAGTTCGCGCGCCAGACCCAGGACCTGCATCTGAACCCCACCGGGAATGGTGAGGCTGTAGGGACAGAGCATCCCGATGCGCAGCACACTCCAACGGTAGCGACCATCGGGTACCGTGCGGCGATGAGCACAGCAAAAGGCGACGAACTCCCCGCAGTCTCCGTTGTCGCAACCCCGACCAAGCGCCATGCGATCCTCGAACTCGCATCCCGCCTCGATGTCGCAGGGTTCCGCGCGCTCGCATGCCCGAGTTTGGGCGGAACGCTCGGCCTGTGCATTTCACTCGCCCACGAAACCCGAAACATCGGCTACTTCACGTCGATCCAGCCGATCTACTACAGCCACCCCGTCGAGGCGGCCAACACCGCGGCACACATCCACGAGATGTCGGGTGGCCGATTCGGCTTCGGCATCGGTGTCAGCCACGGCCCGGTCGTCTCGCGCCTCGGGGTGCAGGCCGGCAAGCCTCTCTCCGACGTCCGCAATTACGTCGATGCAATGCGCAGGCAGGAACAGTTTTCGGGGCAGTTGCCGCCCGTGTATCTCGCCACGATGCGTGATCGCATGTTGTCGCTTGCTGCCGAGATCGGTCAGGGCGCGATCTGGGCGAATGCTTCGCTGCGCCACATGCCCACGCAACTCGCCCGCCACGCGGGCGAGTTCCGAGAGGACTTTCTGCTGGCCAACATGATCCCCACCGTCATCGACGACGACCTCGAGGCGGCGCGCGCGATCAACCGCAAGACGATGCGCGGCTACGTGATCCTTCCGAACTACCGCAACTACTGGCGCGTGGCGGGATACGCCGAGGAGATGGATGCACTGGAAGCGCTGATCGCCGCTGGCCGCCGCGACGATCTGGCCTCCGCGATGAGCAACAAGTGGCTTGATGACTGCACCCTCAGCGGGTCCGTCGACCGAGTTCGTGACGGACTTGCGGCTTGGTACGCGGCCGGTGTCGTGCCGATCGCCGTCATGTCGTCCACGTCGGGCGGCCAGGCCCACGCCATCAAGCAATTGATCGATGCCTACGCCTGATCGGCGAGCAGGTCGCGTTCCGCGAGAAACTCCCGCACCCGTGACGCGACCTCGTCACGAACACGCCGAACCAAGTCGAGGTCACGCCCGGCCGGGTCGTCGATCACCCAGTCGAGACGCAACTTGCCCGGCAGAACCGGACATTCGTCGCCGCAACCCATCGACACGACTGCATCGACCTCTTCGAGCATGCCCATCGTCCACTTCTTCGGCACCGCACCACCGAGGGTGATTCCAATCTCGTCCATGACCGCGGCCGCAGCGGGATTGACCGCCGCACCGGGGGACGAGCCGGCCGACATCACGACAACTCCGGGTCTGGCCCAAGCGGACGTGAAAGCTGCAGCCATCTGCGACCGGCCGGCATTGTGCACGCAGAGGTAGAGAATGCCGAAGCTCACCGCTCAACCAGTCGCCCACCAAAGACGAGAGACGCCATGCCAAGACCCACGGCACCACCGACGAACTGACCAACGAAAAACATCGGCATAGAGGACGGGTCGATCCCCGCGAATGAATCCGACAACGAACGACCCACGCTGACAGCCGGATTGGCGAAGCTCGTCGATGAGGTACACCAATACGCCGCCGTGATCCATCCAGCCACCATGTACGGAATCACGCCTGCACGATCGGAGCGGATGAACCCCTCGATCAACAACACGAACACCGCCGTCGCCACCACTTCACCCGCGACGATCGGCCCACCGTCGCGAAGCTTGTCGGAAACGTTCACCACATCGAGACCGAACATCGCGTTGGTCGTCATCGCACCCAGACATGCACCGACGACCTGCACGATCACAAACGGCAGGACATCCCGGCAGGCGGGTCGCTCAACTGTTGCCGGCGCGCATTTCGGCGTAGCCGGGGTCGCTCGGCCAGTTCGGCTGGAACATGTGCCACTGCTCCGGCGCGCGGCGGATGAGTGACTCGAGTTCCGTTGCCAGTTTCTGTGTTCCCGCGGCGACGTCGTCGCGCAGCCTGCCGGTGCGGGTCAAGTCGATGGGCGCCCGCACGATCGCATGGTGGCCGTTGTAGCGATCGGTGAAGTACACCGCCGCGGCGATGAGCGGTGCCCCCGAGCGGATGGCGAGCGTGACTGGCCCGCCGGGCAGCGTCGTGGTCTCACCGAAGAATTCGACCGGCAGACCGTCACCTTTCAAGTCGCGGTCGCACAGCAGACACACGATGTGGTTGTCTCGCAGTGCCGAGAGGATGTCGGCGGCGATGCCCTCGCCCAGCGGGACGACGTTCATGCCCAGGTTCGTGCGCAGATTGGTGAACCACTCGAAGAGTTCGGGTGGCTGCAACGGTTCGACAACCACGGTCGCCTTGTAGTTTCGGTCGGCGAGCCAACGTCCCGCCCACTCCCAGCCACCGAGGTGCGGAAGGGCCAGGATCACGCCCTTGCCCTTGCCGAGGCCCTCGATGACCCGTTCGAAACCGTCGAGCGTGAACGAGTTGTCGACGACTTCGCGCGGCAGGCTGGGGAGGCGAAAACTCTCGACGTAGTAGCGCGCGTAACTGTCGAACGACTCCTGCACCGCCGCACGCAGTCGGCGCTTGTCGAGATCAGGCCGAACGCGACGGATGTGGCGTTCGATGATGCTGCGCCGCGACTGCAGCGATGCCGAAGCGGTGTAGCCAATGAGCCGTGCGCTCGCATATGCAAGAGGACCGGGCGTCAGTTGAGCGAAAAGACTGGCCATCTTGTAGGCGCCGACCGTGAACGTGTCGGTTGCCGACTCGCGGAGCGTGGCCATCGCAACGTGAGATCAGCGCGCGCGGCGCCGCGCCGACGCACGACGCTGCAGGCGGGCCGCTTTGCGCGAGGCCCTGCGGACTTGACGCTGCTCGATGCGAACCTCGGCAATCGGCGCAACGGCGGCTTGGCTCCACACCCTCGAGAAACGCTGGACCGCCGTGATCGACGTGAGGACGAGCATCACCCAGAGAATCGGCACGAGGGCCGAATCAAAGAGCAGGCCAATGCAAAGAAGGATGATCCGCTCGGCACGTTCCATCAGACCGCCCTTGGCCTGCAGACCGAGCGATTCGGCTTTCGCCCGCTCGTAGCTGATCGTGGACGAGACACCCATCACCGCCATCGGAAGGATCGCAATGTGGCCGCCGTCGCGGGACACCAGGAACCAGGCGATGCCGCCGAGGAGAAAGCCGTCGGTGACGCGATCAATGACCGAATCAAAGAACGCCCCACGCTGACTGGCGAGGTTGCCGGCCTTGGCAACGGCACCGTCGAGCAGGTCGGGCAGGGCGGCGAGGATGACGAGCAACAAACCCGCGCGCAACGCGCCCATACCTATGGCGACAGCGGCGGCAACCGCGAGAACGAGCCCGACGATGGTCAAGACGTCCGGCGTCACACCCGCACGGCGCAGCGATTCGCCCATCGGACGCACGGCGCGCTCGACCTGGGATTTCCAGTTTCCGTCGAACATGGTCTCTAAGGGTAATCCCCCGTGCCTCAATCGGCGGGTTTTGCCCCGTCGGGGTTGGCCTCGGTGAGTTTCTCCAACACCGAGCCGTTGAGGGCGTCGACGAGCACCAGGCCGCGTCGCAACGGGGGCTCCTCGGCGCTGTAGCAGAACACACGCCACGTGGGCCGGCTGCGAATGCCGCGCCACACCTGTTGGGCCGAGGCGTGACCGACGGCGAAACCCACGGCGCGCGTCGCAACCACCAGTGCCTGCTTTTCGTCGACCACCATCCGCCATCCCGATGTGATGCTCAACAGACCGACGGCGGTGAGAATGACCGCGGCGGCGATCCATCCGCCGTTGACCATCGGTGAATCGGTACCACCGACCAGGCGTACGAGCACGCACAACGCGGCGAGCACGAGGTAGATGATGCCGGGAATGCGACGACGGCTGTTGTCGGGAAACTCGTATGCACCGCTGAACGCGGTGATGTTCAAGTCTTCGGGAAGCGCGTCGCGGATGTCGTCTCCGTGATCGGGGTTTGCCACCTCCCCACCCTAGAGGCGGCACCAGGCTTCGCGTAGTTTTGCCGCCGAATCGACGAGTGATTCTGGGAGCGTGCGCGTGTTCGCAACCGCGGTCATGAAATTGCCGTCGCCGACCCATCGCGGAACCACATGTACGTGCAAATGATCGGAAATGCTGCCGCCCGCCGGTGGTCCGAGGTTGATACCAACGTTCACGCCCTGCGGCGAGTACGCGGCCTTGAGTGCCCGCACCCCCTGTGTGACGAGCGACCACAGTTCGCCGGACTCGGCGGTCGACAGATCCTCGAGGTTGGGCACTTCGCGGTAGGGCAAAACGAGCATGTGACCGGATGCGTACGGGTACGCGTTGAGAATCGCGAAACACTCCTCGCCCCGGCGCACGATGTGCGCCTCGTCATCGGAGAGTCCGGCGTTGAGGATTCGCGTGAAGATCGAACCACCCTCGACGGGCAGCGGGTCGCCGGCAGTCTCCCCCCACCGCTGCACGTAGGCGGCCCGCCAGCCGTTCCAGAGATGATCAAGCATCGGCATCGTCCGCGTTGACGTCGGTGGCGACCCTCACCACGAACTCCTCGAGGCGAACATCGCGCTCGACCTCGCCGTCACGCGGGTTGACCCCCACCGTCAAGTTGGCCACATCGTCGTCACCGACAACGAGAACGTACGGGATCTTCTCCATCTTCGCGCTGCGGATGCGCTTGCCGAGTTGGTCGTTGGCATGGATCACCTCAACACGAAAACCTTCGCGCTGCAGGCGCTCAGCGACACCCGCCGCGTAGGACTCGTGCGCCGAGGCAACGGGCAACAGACGTATCTGCACGGGGGCGAGCCAGGTCGGCAGGGCACCGGCGTAGTGCTCGAGTAACACTGCGAAGAACCGCTCGACGGAACCAAAGAGCGCACGGTGCAGCATGATCGGTCGGTGGCGCTGTGAGTCGGCACCGACGTACTCCAGGTCGAAGCGTTGCGGCAGGTTGAAATCGCACTGGATCGTCGACAGCTGCCACGTGCGGCCGATCGCGTCCCGCACGTCGATGTCGATCTTCGGCCCGTAGAAGGCGGCATCGCCTTCCTTGATCTTGTAGGCCAATCCGTACTTGTCGAGCGCGGCCCGGAGGGCCCCGGTGGCCTTGTCCCAGATGGCATCGTCACCGACGTACTTGGCCGGGTCTTTCGTGCTGAGGTTCGCAGTGAAGTCCCTGAAACCGAACCGACGCAGAACACTCATCACGAAATCGAGCAGCGATGCGATTTCGTCCTGCAACTGGTCCTCTGTGCAGTAGATGTGGCTGTCATCTTGTGTGAAGCCACGGATGCGCATCAGGCCGTGCAGCGTGCCCGCGCGCTCATAGCGGTAGACGGTGCCCAGTTCGTACAGTCGCATCGGAAGCTCCCGGTAGCTGCGACCGCGACCCGCGAAGATCAGGCAGTGCATCGGGCAGTTCATCGGCTTCGGGTAGTAGACGCCGTTGTCCATCTCCATCGGCGGGTACATGCCGTCGCGATAGAAGTCGAGGTGGCCGGAGGTCTGGAAGAGATTCGCGTTCGCGATGTGCGGAGTGAAGACGAACTGGTACCCGCCGTTCTGATGACGTTCGCGGCTGTAGTCCTCCATCAACTTGCGCACGATGGCACCCTTGGGATGCCACACCGCGAGGCCGCCACCCAGTTCCGGGGGGAACGACAGCAGGTCCTGTTCGACGGCGAGACGACGATGGTCGCGCTTCTCTGCTTCGGCGAGGCGGTGCAGGTGTCCGTCCAGAGCGGCTTTCGATTCCCATGCGGTGCCGTAGATGCGTTGCAGCATCGGACCCTTTTCCGACGAACGCCAATGCGCACCCGCCACTTTCATGAGCGCAAAATGCCCCAGCCTGCCCGTGGACGGCACGTGCGGCCCCCGACACAGGTCGACGAACGACTCGGTGTTGCGGTACACGCTGATGGTTTCACCGCCACCGACTTCGCCCGCATCGGCGCCGTCGGCCGCCCCCGAGGTCACCCGCTCGATGATCTCGCGCTTGTAGGGCTGGTCGGCGAAGAGACGCAGGGCTTCGTCCACCGCGACCTCGGAACGCACGAAGGGCTGGTCGGCCTTGACGATCTCGCGCATTTTTTCACTGATCGAGCCGAGATCGGTTTCGGAGAACGTGCGTCCACCCGGCAGGTCGAAGTCGTAATAGAAACCGTCTTCGATGGCGGGCCCGATCGAAAACTTGGCGCCCGGGAACAGTTGCGTGACCGCCTGGGCGAGAACATGGGCGGTGGAGTGCCGCAAAACGTGCCGGCCGGCATCGCTATCGGCGGTGATGATGGCAACGGTTGCACCCTCGGGCAGCGGCGCGTCGAGGTCGGCTTCGGATCCGTCGACGAGCGCGGCGAGTGCCGCCTTGGCGAGCCGCGAGCCGATCGCTGCGGCAAGATCGGCGGCGGTCGAACCCGACGCCAATTCGCGCGCGGAGCCGTCGGGGAGTTTGACCGTCAGCGTCGACATAACGCCTGGAGTCTATGGCGAGACGGCCACCGCGCTCTGGCTGTTTTCGGCGGCAACGACGGTGCCGCCCTTGGTCGCATACGTGTTGCGGTACTCCTGGCCCGTCAACTCGCGGATCTCGAACATCAGCTCATCGGTGATCTCGCGCAGCACCATGTGGTCGGCCTCGCGATCGGCGTAACGCGACACGTCGATGGGTTGACCGATGCGAATCGAACAGCGCATGTTGAACCGCGGGAAGTTCACCTTCGGCACGACGGAGTCAGGCGGCTGGATCTCCCGCGTGCCGGTGATGCCAACGGGCAGGATCGGACATCCGACCGCCAACGCGAGACGCGCAGCACCCGTGCGACCCTTGTAGAGCATTCCGTCGCGGCTGCGCGTTCCCTCGGGGAAGATACCGAACAACTCGCCGCGACGCAGCACGGCCTCGGCAGCCCCGAGTGCCGCCGCACTTTTGTCGCCGCCGGAACGGTCGATGGGAATCATCCCCATGGCGGGAAAGAACTTCCGTGTTTTCCAGGAATCCAGGTACTCGGCCTTGCCCACGAAACTGATTGCGCGGGGCACGAGCATCATCAAGAATGCACTGTCGAGAAAACTCACGTGGTTCGGACACAGAATTGCGGGACCCGACCTCGGCAGGCGATCGAAACCTTCGAGGTCGAAACGCCACAAGGACTTGATCGCTGGGCGCACGACACGGCGCACCGTGCGCTGAAGGGCGCCGGCCCCTTGGTATGCCATTCGTGTGTCGCCCGAGACCTCCATGACCGCCTCAGAGTAGGACTGCTCGGCAAAAAGTGACGAAGGCTGCTTGTCAACGCTGTGTGAACTTCTTCGCACCACCCGCCGGCGGTTTTTGCGCTAGCTGAGCCGCACTCCGAGCAGGGCTGCCGCGGCCGTCACATCGCGTCCGGCGCGGGCCGCCTGGTCGATGGCGTCGAGGGCCGCGGGGGTGGCAAGGTCGTCATCGAGACAGGTCCGCACGGCTCGGAGTACACCGTCGTCGGGCCCGCCACCGTTCGCCGTCGAACGCCACTGCGCAAGGCGGGCGGCGGCGGCGGGCATGATGCCCTCGTTCCACTCCCATTCGGTGCGGTAGTGGTGGGACATGATACCCAGACGGATGACACGCGGGTCCCACTGGCGACGCAGGGCGTCGACGAAGACGAGATTGCCCCGACTCTTTGACATCTTGTGGCCGTCCATGAAGACCATGGCGACATGCATCCAATGACGCACGAAGGTCTGGCCCGTCGCAGCCTCGGACTGGGCCCGCTCGCACTCGTGATGCGGAAAGATGAGATCCGAACCCCCGCCGTGGAGGTCGATCGTCGATCCCAGTTCGCGAAGTGCCAGAGCCGAGCATTCGATGTGCCAACCCGGACGACCCGGACCCCACATCGTGTCCCAGGAGGGCTCGTCACCCCTGCTGGTCTGCCAGAGAACGAAGTCGAGCGGATGACGCTTGTTGGGGTCGTCGACGTTGCCGCCGCGCTCGCGGGCGACGGCGACCATCTCGTCGTGCGTGTGGTGCGACACCGACCCGAAGGCTGGGGACTTGGCGACGTCGAAGTACACGTTGCCGCCCGCCTGGTAGGCGTATCCGCGGTCCAGGACCATGCCGATGAAGCCACGGATGTCGGCGATCGCCGACGACGCACGGGGCGTGCTGTGCATCGGGAGCATCTCGAGTGCGGCCATGTCGGCCTCGAATCGTGCCTCCTCTCCCGCCGCCAGGTCGAGGTAGTGAACCCCTAGGTCGCGGGCCTTTGCGAAAAGCGGGTCGTCGACGTCGGTGACATTGCGTACGCACTTCACCACGTGGCCGAGGTCGATGAGCCGACGCTGCAACACGTCATAGGCGAGGAATGTCGCGGCATGACCCAGATGCGTCGCGTCGTAGGGCGTGATGCCGCACGTGTACATGAGAACGGTCGGACCGGGCTCGAAGGGCACGACCGCCTGGCGGGCCGTGTCATACAGACGCATCACTTGCGTGGGTCTCCGTTGATTCCGTTCAAACGGGGGGCGACACGCGTCTTGTAGCGGACGTTCAACTGCAACAGCACCGCAGTGAAGGCTTCAATCGCGGTGGCGTTGGAGAGTTCTCCGGCGTCGAGTGGACGGCATCCCGGGATCTTTTCGAGGATTTCGCTGACGGTCACGAGCGCCGCCCTGTCGTCGGAACAGATCAGAACGTCGCTGTCGACGGGGTCCCCGAGGTGGCCGAGTTCCTTGGCCGGCACATGGTGCAGAGCCGCGACAACACGACAGCGTGGCGCGGCCACTTGAACGTGTGCGGCGACACTGCCGCGCGGTGGAACGAGAGGCTGAAACTCGTTGCCCACCCGAACAAGGGCATTCGCCATACTGACGACGACCTTGCCGGCGAGGTCGGACTCGTGCTCTTTGGCTGTCGTCGCAGCCGAATCCCACGGGGTGGCCAGCACGATGACTTCGCTTGCCGCGGCTTCGTGGTTCGACCCGCCACGCACGGCGAGTGAAAGCGAGGGCCATGCATCTCTGATCTCGCGGGCTTTGTCTGCGGCGCGGTCCGCAGAGCGCGAACCGATGATCACCGGATAACCGACCGATGCGAGTCGTGCCGCCACGGCCGTGCCTGCGGGACCGGTTCCGCCGAGCACCCCGATCGTCGTCGATCCCCCACTCATGAACCGAGCATTGCACAGACGCACCCCGGGGCACACACACCGACGGACACTGCTCGACTGCACTACCGTCGGATGCATGGGCATTCTCGAGGGCAAACAGATCGTGATCACGGGCGTTCTCACCGACGCTTCACTGGCGTTCGGGGTTGCCAAACTTGCCCAGGAAGAGGGCGCGAACGTGGTCCTCACGGGGGCGGGTCGCGGACTCTCACTGACGCAGCGCACGGCACGGAAACTTCCGCAGCCCACGCCCGTGTTCGAATTCGATGTCACCAACACCGACCACGTCGCATCCGTACGCAACGACGTGCAGCAGCACTTCGGAACCGTCGACGGTGTCCTCCATGCGATCGGGTTCGCACCGCCCGCTTGTCTTGGCGACGACCTCATGGCAGCGACGTGGGACGAAGTTTCCGTTGCCTTGCACGTCTCCGCCTTTTCGCTCAAGACCCTCGCAGATGCGTTCGTGCCGCTGATGCGCAATGGTGGGACGATCGTTGGCCTCGACTTCGACAACACCGTTGCCTGGCCCGCCTACAACTGGATGGGCGTTGCGAAGTCGGCATTCGAGTCGACGAATCGATATCTGGCCCGCGAGCTTGGCCCGAAGGGCATCCGCTGCAACCTCGTCGCCGCCGGACCGGTTCGCACGATGGCCGCCAAGTCGATTCCCGGGTTCGCCAAGTTCGAAGACGTCTGGGATGCACGCTCACCCCTCGGGTGGGACGTCAACGACGGCAACCCCGTCGCCAAGGCCTGTGTCGCTTTGATGTCGGACTTCTTCCCCTCGACCACGGGTGAGATGATCCACGTCGACGGTGGTTACCACGCGACGGGTGCATGACCCCCCGATGAACCGCCTCACCAACGAAGTATCTCCCTATCTTCGACAGCACCGCGACAATCCCGTCGACTGGTACGCATGGGGCGAAGAAGCATTTGCCGCCGCGCGCGAGCGTGGCGTGCCGGTACTGCTCTCCGTTGGCTATTCGGCGTGTCATTGGTGCCACGTAATGGCCCACGAATGCTTCGAGGATGAGACCGTCGCCAGGGAGATGAATGCACGGTTCGTCAACATCAAAGTCGACCGTGAAGAGCGTCCCGATGTCGACGCGGTGTACATGGAGGCCGTGCAGGCACTCACGGGCCGCGGCGGGTGGCCGATGACGGTCTTCTTGACACCCGAGGGCAAGCCCTTCTACGGCGGCACCTACTTTCCCAAGCCGTCGTTTATGCAACTGATGTCGGCGATCACCGATGTGTGGCAGAACCGTCGACATGACGTGGACACGAACGTGAACGCACTGATGGACGCGCTGTCCCACAGTGAGGTCGGCACGCCGGCGACGAGCGTCCCGGGTGCCGACCTGCTCGACCAAGCAGTGGGCAGACTCGCGGAGAACTTCGATCGTGAATGGGGTGGTTTCGGTGCGGCCCCGAAGTTCCCCTCCACGATGAACGTCGACTTGTTGCTGCGCAGTTGGGCCACCGGCGGCAACACCTCCGCACGCGACATCGCACTCCACACCCTCGACGCCATGGCGGCCGGTGGGATGTACGACCATCTGGGCGGCGGTTTCGCCAGATACTCCGTCGATCGCCAGTGGTTGGTGCCGCATTTCGAGAAGATGCTCTACGACCAGGCTCTGTTGTTGCGCGTCTATACCCACGCCGCCGTCACCACCGGCGAGCCGCGCTTCGAGCGCATCGTGCGCGCGACCATCGGCTACGTGTTGCGCGACCTCACCCACCCCGAGGGTGGTTTCTACTCGGCCGAGGACGCCGACTCGGCCGACCTCGATGGCCATCACCACGAGGGTTGGTTCTACACCTGGACACCCCGCGAAATCCGTGACGTCCTGCCCACGCGCGACGCCGACATCATCTCGGAGTGGTTCGGTGTCACCGAAGGCGGCAACTTCGAGGGGCGCAACATCCTCACCCGGCACCCTTGGCGTCACGACTACGTGCCGCCGATCCGGGTCCAGGCCGCGATGGCGGTGTTGTTCGAAGCCCGCAAGTCACGACCCAGACCCCTCCTCGACAACAAGGTTCTCACCGAGTGGAACGGGCTGATGTTGTCGGCGCTCGCCGAGGCTGCCCTCTTGTTCGGTGACGACGAGTGGCTGGCCGCAGCGGTGCGCAACGGCGAATTTCTCGTGCGTGAACTGCGCGGGCCCAACGGTCGCTGGCACCGCAGTTGGCACGACGATGGTGTTCCGCGCGCGCGCCACGCCGCCTTGGCGGCCGACCTCGCTGCACTCGTCGATGCCTTCACACGACTCGGCGAGGCGTGCGGACGCAACCTCTGGACGAAGTTGGCCGTCGAGACCGCCGACCAACTCCTCGACAACCACTGGGACCCCGAACTGGGGGGCCTGTTCACGACCGCCAACGATGCCGAACGTCTGGTCGTGCGTCAAAAGGACCTTCTCGACAACGCCACACCGTCGGCGAATTCGATGGCGGCGGGGGCCTTCGTGCGCCTCGCGGGTCTCACCGGGGAGGTGCGGTTCGCCAACCACGCCGACCGGATACTCCAATTGCTCGACCCGGTGATGCGTCGTGCTCCGAGCGCGGCCGGCAACGCCCTCGCCGCACTGCACACGCGTCTGGTCGGCACCAGCGAACTGGTTGTGCCCGGCGATTTCGGTGAGTTCGCCGCGGCGGTGCGCCGCAACTGGCGGCCGGCTCTCGTCGTTGCCTGGGGTGACGGGGACGGTTCGGCGCTCTGGCAGGGGCGAACCGCCGGCAACGCCTACCTGTGTCGTGGTCAGGTGTGCATGACCCCGGCGGCCGATGTGTCGACCCTCGTCGCGCAACTCAGCGCGAACGGCTAGGACACCGCCGGGTCGATGCGTTCACCACCGGTCTGCGTGGATGATGTCGCTCGCACGGTGACGTGCACGTGTCGAACTGACACCGCGACGCGCCTCACCCGTCACACAGGCCGGATGGCCCAGGGCAATCGCACCGAGCAGCTGCAGTGTTTCGGGAACGCCGAAGTGCCGACGGATCTCATCGGCCCCGTTGAACACGGCGAAGAACAAAGCACCCAGACCCGCGTCGTGCGCGGCGAGCAACAAAGACATCGTTGCCATCGACGCATCGATCGTCCAGTAGGGGGCGCCCCACTTGTCGGTGCCCGCACCGAGACCCGTGTGCACCTTGTCGGGTTCCGAGTAGCGCGCCACGTACGCCTCGGGGTCGGCGAATGACAGGGCGATCACCGGCGCACGCAACAGACCCGGCCAAGCAAAGGATTCGCGTTTGTCGGCGGGAAGCGACAGGTCCCAGAACCGGGCCCGGGCGTCGTCACGGAGAACGAGCAGCGACCACCCCTGGGTCTTGCCCGCGCTCGGGGCACGCGAGGCGAGGTCGACAAGGTCGCTGACGAGGTCGTCGGGAACGTCGGTATCGGCGAAGTCGCGCGTCATACGGCGCGTTTTCAAGGCGTCGCGCAGTTCCATGTGGAGACGGACGTCGGATTGGGCGCCGACTAGGCGCGCTTGCCGAGCTTGGCGAGGCTCTCGGTCATCGTCCAACCGTGGACGATGAGCACACCGCCCTTGGAGAAGGGCACCTTGGAGAACATTTCTGTGATCGCGGCGTTCGTCTTGCCGGGTTTTGACGACTCGTGGTCCAGATAGCCCGACTGCCCGACGGCCTTGACGGTGAAGGACAGTTCGTCGTAGTTCGCCTCGACGCCGAACCGCTTGGCCAAGCGACGACCCCACGCCCGCTCTTCCCCCACCGCGCGGTGGCCCGGCCGCGGGATCATCCCGGTGAGCGCCTTGAAGGCCTCGAGACCGTCGGCCGAGGCAAAGCGCGAGCCGACCACGACGTCCTCGTCGGGGAACGCCATCAGCGCACGGTGGTAGGCCTCGGCCATCAGACCCTTCAAGACCGTGTCGCGCTTCGTGGTGCGCTTCACGCTCATCAACCCGAGCAACACGCAGGGGGTTCCGCCGATGCGTTCGAGGGTGGAGAAACTAAAACCCTGCAGCTTGCCGTCGACACGAGCCGTGGTGTTCAGCACCCAGTCTTCCTTTGCCTTTGACAGCAGGCCAATACCGAAGCTGCCCCCCATCGATGCCATCTCGTCGAGATCGGCGTCGGTGAGAGCAGACGAGTCGCGGGTCTCGACCTCTAGTGCCATCAACCCATATTCTGCCAGCGAAAACGCCGACCCCCTACCCGCCGGCCGGGAACGGCTCCCTAGCCCACTATCACGGCGTCGCCGAAGGCCACCCGCAGGTCGCCGATGGCCCGCTCGATGTTGACGCTGAACGAGTCGGCCAGTCGCAGCACCTTGCCGTGCCCCAGGTCGACGATGACGGGCGCATCACCGGGAAACTCGGTGAGGATTGCCTTCAGGCGATCGATCATGTCTTCGTCCACCGCCGATGCGGAGAGTTTCATTCGCAGGCTGCGGGGACCGGTCAGCGTGAGGTTCTCGACGATCTCGACTTTTTGCGCCATGAAGCCGACGTGCGAGTCGTCGCGACGATCGATACGGCCGCGCACGGCAACGATGACGTCGTCGGCGAGGAACTGGCCGCATTCGATCAGCGTTTTCGGAAAGACGGTGACCTCGATGCTGGACTCGAGGTCCTCGAGCACGAACACGGCCATCTGTTCGCCTCGTTTGGTGTACTTCCGCGTGAGGTTGGTGACGACACCACCGAGCACGACGGACGTGCCATCATCGCGCTCGTGGGCATCGGCGATCGTGCTGTCGGTGCGTCGACGCAGGACAGACTCGGCTCCCATCAACGGATGGTCCGAGATGTAGAGACCCAGCATCTCTTTTTCGTTCCGCAACTGGTCGGTCTTTTCGAATTCAAGTGTTGGGATTTCGATGCGATCGCTGAACGCGGCGGCACCCCCGACTTCGTCTCCGAAGAGACTCATGATGCCCCGGTCGCGCTCGCGTCGACGCTCGACCGTGGTGTCGATGATCTGCTCGAAGACCATGAGAAGACCCCGTCGTGTGTGGCCCAGCGAGTCGAAGCAGCCAGCCTTGATGAGCGACTCGACCGTCCGCTTGTTCAGCACCTGTTCGGGTACGCGTTCGGCGAAATCATGGAACGACACATACGGACCGTTGGCGTCGCGCTCGGCAAGCAACTGTTCGACGAGACCATCACCGACGTTGCGAATGGCGGACAGGCCGAACGTGACCGCGCGCGGTGTCTTGCCATCGGGCCCCGGCGATAGCGTCGCGAAGTCGGAGCGCGACAGATTGATGTCGGGTGTGTGCACGTCGATGCCACCGCTTCGTGTGTCGGTGAGGTACAGCGCGCTCTTGTCAAAATTTCCCTTGACGCTCGACAACAGGCACGCCGCGTACTGCACAGGAAAGTTCGCCTTCAGGTAGGCGGTCTGGTAGGCGATGAGGCCGTAGCCGTAGGCATGGCTCTTGGCGAATGCGTAATCGGCGAACTTTTCGATGACATCGAAGAGCTGTCGACCGAGGTTCAGTCCGTAACCGGATCCTTCGCAGCCGGACTCGAACCGGTCGCGCTCGCTCGCCATGAGTTCGGGAATCTTCTTGCCACAGGCCTTGCGCAGGTTGTCGGCCTCCGCCAGTGAGTAGCCGGCGAACTTCTGCGCCACACGCATCATGCTTTCCTGGTACATCATCAACCCGTAGGTGTCGGACAGCAGATCATGCGCATCGGGGTGGAAGAACTGTGGCTCTTTGCGCGAGTTCTTGTAGTCGGCGTAATCGTTGTGCATGTTCGCACCCATCGGACCGGGGCGGTAGAGGGCCACAACGGCGGCAATGTGTTCGAAACTGCTGGGGGCAAGCGAGCGCAGCAAGGCCCGCATCGGTGGACTTTCGAGCTGGAACACACCAATGCTCTGGCCACGTGACAACAAGTCGAATGTCGCTGCATCGTCGAGAGGCACGGTGTCGATGTCGAAATTTGGGTCGACCGAGGCCCGAATCATCGCCATCGTGTCGGTGATGACGTCCAGGTTGCGCAGGCCGAGAAAGTCCATCTTCAACAGACCGAGGGCCTCGACGCCGTGCATTTCGTATTGGGTGACGATCGGAGATTTTTCCGCGTCTTGCCCGGGTTCGGGTTTGCGTTGGATCGGTAGATACTCGGTGAGTGCATCGCGCGTGATCACCACGGCCGCGGCGTGGATGCCGTCCGAACGCTTCAGTCCCTCCAGACCCATGGCTACTTCGACGATCCGCTTCACGTCGGGGTCGGTGTCGACCATCGTGCGAAGTTCGACCGCGGCGCGGTAGCCATCTCGGTGTTTGGGCACCTCTTCGAAGCAGTACTTGAGGGGGGTGTCGCGCCCCATGACCAGTGGCGGCATCGCCTTGGCGATTCTGTCACCGAGACCGTAGGGATAACCAAGCACTCGCGCGGCATCTCGTACCGCGTTGCGGGCCTTGATCGTGCCGAAGGTGATGATCTGTGCGACGTGATCACGGCCGTATTTCTCGGCTGCGTAGCGAATCATCTCGTCTCGGTAACGCGAGTCGAAGTCCATGTCGATGTCGGGCATCGACACGCGGCTGGGATTCAGGAAACGCTCGAACAAAAGGTCATAGCGAATGGGGTCGAGGTCGGTGATGCGCAGGCAGTACGCCACAGCGCAGCCTGCCGCCGAGCCACGACCCGGGCCCACGCGGATGCCGTTGTCACGCGCGTGGCGGATGAGGTCCCAGACGATGAGGAAATAGGACGCAAACCCCATGTCGGCGATGACCTTCACCTCGTACGACAGCCGTTCCACCGCCTCCTTGGGAAGATTGTCCCCCCAGCGCTCGCGCGCCCCGGTGGCGGTGAGGTGCTTGAGGTACTCGATGTCATTCTCGAAGCCCGTGGGAACCGGAAACTCGGGCAGATGGACCTGATCGAACTCGATGTCGACGTTCGCCCGTTCGGCGACCCACAGCGTGTTGTCACAGGCCTGCGGCACCTCGCGAAACAGGTAGCGCATCTCGGCGGCCGACTTCAGATAGTGCTCCGCGCCCTCGAATCGGAACCTGTTCGGGTCAGACAACATCGACCCGGTCTGCACGCACAGGAGAGCGTCATGCGCGGTGTGGTCGTGACGGTGCGTGTAGTGCGAGTCGTTGGTCGCAATCAGGGGCGCGCCGATCTCCTTTGCGATTTCGAGGAGTTTGGGGTTGGTTTCGATCTGTGCGGGAATTCCGTGGTCTTGGATTTCGACGAAGAGATTGTCCCTGCCGAAGATGTCCTGGAGTCGCGACGCACGCTCGACTGCGCCCTTGTAGTCGCCTCGCAACAAGGCCTGCAGGACATGGCCACCCAGGCAGCCGGTGGTGCAGATGAGACCCTCGCTGTACCGCTCGAGCAGATCCCAGTCGAGCCGCGGCTTGTAGTAGTAGCCCTCGAGGTACGCGAGGCTGGAGAGTTTGATGAGGTTCCGGTAACCGACGTTGTTTTCGGCCAACAACGTCAGGTGGTAGTAGAGCTTGCTGCCTGCGTCGGTGTCACCACCGGTGTCGTCGAAGCGGCCGCGACGGGTGGGCCGCTCGTGGCGCGACTCGTGGGCCATGTAGGCCTCGGTACCGATGACGGGCTTGACGCCCTGCGCATTGCACTCGCGGTAGAAATCGAGGACGCCGTACATGTTGCCGTGATCGGTGATCCCGAGCGCAGGCTGACCGTCGGCGGCCGCCGCCGCCACCAGTTCGTCGAGACGCGACGCACCGTCGAGCATTGAAAATTCGGTGTGGACGTGGAGATGCGTGAAGGAACTGGACATGACGGGTCAGGGACCCGAAACTACCAGTTGGGTGTCGCTCGGAGGGTGCGAAGTGATCCGTCGACAGCGGATCTCAGAGATACTGACCACCGGGCGCGCCGGGTGCAGACGGAGGCATCGCGCCGGGAAGTTGGCGCATCTGTTCGAGTTGCTGTCGCGCGGCGATTTGCTGCGCGAAGAGGGTCGCCTGGATGCCGTGGAAGAGACCCTCCAGCCATCCGACGAGTTGTGCTTTTGCAACGCGCAGTTCCGCTTCGGAGGGAACCGTCCCTTCCTGGAACGGCAACGCGAGCATGCGCAACTCATCTTGCAGGTCGGGTGACAAAGCCTCGGACAGTTCGATGATCGATCGCTCGTAGATCTCGGCCAGACGCTCACGACTGGGTTCGTCGAGCGCCGTGGAGTGCGCCTCATCGAGGAGCTGCTTGACCATCGAACCGATGCGCATCACCTTCGCGGGCTCGGTGATCGTTTCGGATTCCGGTTCTTTGCCGTTCGGAGTGAGAACTTCGGGTACTTCGCTCATCGTCACCAGATCCTAGGTTGGGCTCAGGCCACGTGCACCAGCAGAGGAACCTCGACCTCGGCGGCCGTCATGCTCCCGTGGCGGCACTGCAATACGAAATGACCCCCCTCGGTCGGGTCGTCGAATGAAATGTCGGCGAACGGGACAAGTGCGACATCGCCCAGACGACGCAGTGCCGGCGGACGCATCACGGGACCAAACCAGCCTTCGTCGACGATCTGGTCGCGCGAGACCACCCATGCGACGTTGGCATAGAGGTTGGTTGCAGCGGCGAGCAGTTCAGCCTCGGCACCCTCACGTGCGTGCAGCCAACGAAATCGGCCCTCCCCCGACTGTCTTCGGACCAGGCGCATGAAGTCGGCGGGCGGCTTTATGGTGTTGCTGCCGACCTGCACCTGACCGTGGTCGGCGGTGACGTAGAGCGCGGTGCCCACGGGCAGGGCACCCATGAGGTCCGCAACGAGGTTGTCACAGGCACGAAGTTCGGCGTCGTAGTAGGGGCCCAAGCCACGTTCGTGGGCAACCTTGTCGAGGCCGTCGTAGTACGCGTAGACCAATGGCTCGCCTTGTGCGAGTAGTTCCGCGACGATGATGGGAATGCTCGACGCAACTCGCCAACCCACGGGTCGCGATCCGCGCAGGTGCGCCTCGGTGAAACCGGTGTCCTCGAGTTCCGCCTTCGACACCACGGGAACCCGCACACCCATGAAGGGCGGACAGGGCTGTACCTCAGCCGGCGCGTGAACCCGACGCAGGTCACCGCGCTCGTCGCCCCAACGCAACGTGTTCATGACACTCGCTCCCATGTCCATGCGGTAGCCGACGACACCGTGCTCCCCCGGACAGGTACCTGTCGACAGTGACGTGAGCGCCGTCGCCGTCGTTGTCGGGGCGACCGACGTGATGGTCGAACCGGCGAGGCTCGCAAGCGTCGGCGCCACGTGCGGGCGAGCACGCAACTGGTTCCAGCCCATCCCGTCGACGAGCAGCACGACCCGATGCGCAACGGATGTGTCGTGGTCGACCATCCACGGCGGCACCTCGTGCGCGGCGCCGGCCGGAGCGAGAGCCGTGCGCAGCATCCACGGCATCACGTCGGCCAGCGACCCTCTGCCGTATCGCGGCAGAACGGGAGACGGGGCAACGGGCACGTATTGATTCAACCAGATGACTGTGACAACAGGTGCCAGGTTCTACGATGAAGTCGTGCGTGTTTCGACGAGGGGCGACTATGCGTGTCGCGCGTTGCTGTCGCTGGCCTTGCACACCGACACGGCCGGCCCCACGTCGGTACGTGACATTGCCGAGCGCACGGGTCTACCCCAGCCCTATCTCGAGCAGATTCTCCTCGCACTCAAAGGCGCCGGCCTCGTGCGCTCGAAGCGTGGCGTCGGGGGCGGCTACGTCCTTGCCAAGGACCCGGGCGAAATCAAGCTCTCCGAGATCATTTCCGCCGTCGACGGCCCGATCACCGTCGGTGACTTCGGCCAGCCGCACCAGGACGGTGCATGCAGCCACGAAGGTCAATGCGTACTACTTGCGATTTGGGACGGCGCCGGCCAACACATGCGGCATCACCTCGAGCAGTACACACTCGCGGGCGTCGCCGCAGCGGCCAAGGGCGACGCGCCCTGGCCGGCGATCAATCATCCGCACTGAAGCGGGCGACCAGCGCTTGGATGTCGGCGGGTGGAGCCGCCTCGAATGCCATCTCCCGGCCACTGCTCGGGTGTGCGAAACGCAGATGCATCGCGTGTAATGCCGGGCGTGGGAACGGCATCGTTGACCGCACTCCACCGTACGTTGCATCACCGAGCACCGGATGCGCGACAGCGGCGAGATGCACACGAATCTGGTGCGTGCGACCGGTTTCGAGTTCACAACGAACCAGGCTGGCTACGATCGGCTCGCGGAATTCACGCAACACCACATAGTGCGTGCGGGCCATCTTGCCGTCGACCCGTACCGCCATCTTCGTCAGTTCGCGCGCATCGCGGCCGATCGCGGCATCGATGACGCCCGTCTTGGAGTCGAATGCTCCCACGACAACGGCGACATACCCGCGGTGCACCAGACGCTGCGACAACTGATCGACGAGTGATTCGTAGGCAAGGGCTGAGCGCGCGACCACCATCAGCCCCGTCGTGCCGGCGTCGAGACGGTGAACGATCCCCGGCCTGAACGGGTCACCCACGGCCGCGATTTCCGGATACAGGGCGAGAAGACCGTTGACGAGGGTGCCGGTCGGATTGCCCGCCCCGGGGTGCACCACCAGGCCTTGTTGCTTGTCGACAACGATGACGTCGTCGTCGACATGGACGACGTTGACCTGCACCGAGGGGTCCCCACGCGGTCGCTCCCTGTCGGGTAACAGCGCCGTGTCGATGCTGATCGTCTGGCCTTGTTCCAACTTCACCTTCCCCACCAACGCTGGCGCACCATCGATCGTGACACCGCCACCGGCGATCAACGCCGCTGACTGCGCACGGCTGAGCTCGGCGAGCAGAGCAACAACCCGATCCAGCCTGTCGCCCGCAAGCGCCGGGGGAATCTCCTCTTCGATCATCCTGCGTCCCGGCTCGCTCCGGTACTCGGCCCCTTGGGTGCGAGCGATGCAACAACGAGTGCCCCCGCCCCGAGGACGATCGCGGCGTCGGCAATGTTGAAAATCGGCCACCATTGAAGGTCGATGAAGTCCACCACCGCACCGCGCAACCAACCCCGACCGCGCAAAAGGCGGTCGACGATGTTCCCCGCTGCGCCGCCCGCCACCATTCCGACAAAAACTGCTCCCGGCTTGGTGTGTCGCTGCAAGCCAATCAGCAGGTATGCGACGACGATCAAGCCAACGACGGCGATGACGGGCCCTATGCCCTGACCCTTGGCAAAGGCAACGCCCGAGTTGAACGTGAGATTGAAACGCAACGACCCGACGATGTCGATGGTTCGACCATCGCCGAGAGCGTTCAAAGCCCAGTGCTTCGTGACCTGATCGGCCACGACGATCGCGACGGCAATCAGCACCGTCAACGCACGCAGCGGCTTCACCGGCGGCCGATGCCCCCGACGCGCTCTTCGACGAGTTCGGTGGTCCACGGGATGGCCTTGAGACGCTCGCGCGGAATCGGCTTGCCCGAATGCTGTGAGTAGCCGTACTCGCCGACGGTCAAACGGGCCAGCGCAGTATCGATTTCGTCGACGGTCTGACGCGCCTGCGCCGACAAAGTGAGATCACGCTCGCGTTCGACGACCATCGTGTCGCCCTCGCCACCTTCGTCGTCGAACTGTATGTCACCCATCTCGGCATCCTCGATCAGTTGATTCGCCTCATCTTCGAGTCGAGTCGCCTGTCCGACCAGCTTGGCGCGCTCTTCGAGCAGAAGGTCCCGCTGGGCAAAGAGAAACTTGAGATCGAACTCACGCGTCGAAGTGATGCCGTCACGCGATTCACCCTTGACGATCGGGGGCTTTTCCAGCGCCTTCTTGCGACGCTCGGCGGCCTTGCGTTCCGCCTCGGCACGACGTTGCGCCTCTTTGTTTACGCGTGCCGCCTCACGCTCGGCAGCCTTGCGTTCCGCCTCGGCGCGACGTTGCGCCTCTTTGGCCACGCGTGCCGCCTCACGCTCGGCGGCCTTGCGCTTGGCTTCGAGCTCTTGTTGCTTTTTCTTCGCTGCGAGGTCTCGTTCCTTGGCTTTTTTGGCAGCGGCGGCCTCGCGCTGACGGGCCTTCTTTGCTGCGGCTGCCTCACGCACCTTGGTCTTCTTCGCGGCGGCCGCGGCGCGCTGGCGAGCCTTTTTCTCGGCTTCGTCGCGCTTCTTTGCAGCCGCGCGCACCCGGGCGACGGCCTCGCGTTGTTTGGCGGCCTTTTTCTTGAGTGCCCGCGCACGCTCTTTGGCTTTCTTCGCAGCGACAGCCTTCTTGGTGGCGGACACCGACGCTTTGCTCTTTGCGGCGGGTTTCTTCTTCGCAGCGGGTTTCTTCTTCGCAGCGGGCTTCTTCTTCGCAGCGGGCTTCTTTTTTGCGGCAGGTTTCTTCTTCGCAGCGGGCTTCTTTTTCGCAGCGGGCTTCTTTTTTGCGACTTTCTTGGCCGACTTTTTCGCCGTCTTTCTGATCGGCTTTCTCGCTGCCATCACCTTCTCCTGTCCGTGGGTGCGAGGAGTCTAGGACGCGACGACCATCCAGACGCGTACTGCGGACCCGTCCACCATTTCCTCGTGCTGGGGCTCACCCGAACCCGCGCCAAGAATCACCGAGGTTGCAAGAACCTCGCCCGAAATCAGGCTGAGATGACCTTCGAGCTGCGAGAGCAATGCAGAAGGTCCATCAATGGCGACCCTGACGCGGTCGCTCACATTCAAACCGAGTGCACGCCGGGTCTGCTGGAGGGTGCGCACCATGTCGCGAGCCGCACCCTCGGCTTCGAGCTCGGGGGTGACCTCCACGTCGAGCACCACGACTCCACTGGCGGCACCCAGAGCCGCGCTCGCGCTGCCCGGCGCGGCAACCACCCGGAGCGTGAACTCGCCCTCCAAGAGCATGATGCCCCCGACGACGGGCACACCATTGTCGATCGTCCACTGGCCTTTTTTGACCGCGGCGATGACCGACTGCACCTGCGCGCCGAGGCGCGGACCAAGAGCCTTTGGCAAGACCTGGAGCTCACGCGTCGCGACGGAACCGACATCGACACTGAAGTGGACGTCGCGCACATTCACCTCATCGCGGATGATGTCGGAGAAGGCCGCGGCTCCCGTGAGGTCGGGGGATGCGACGGTGAGTGACCGCAGCGGCAGGCGCACACGGCGGCCGTGGGCCTTGCGCACGGACAGCGCCGTCGAGCAAATATCGCGCACGCCGTCCATGGCGACCACGAGACTCGAGTCGGCGGGAAGATCGGCTGCCGACGGCCAATCCGTCAGGTGGACGCTGCGCTCCCCGGTCAGGCCGCGGAAGATCTCTTCGGCGAGGAGCGGCTGCAACGGCGCGATGACGCGGCAAAGGACGTGGAGAACCGTGTGCAAGGTATCGATTGCCTCCTGGTCACCCGACCAGAATCGGTCACGGCTGCGACGCACGTACCAGTTTGTCATCGCATCGAGGAACGAACGGATCGTCGCGCAGGCCTCGGACAGGTCGTAGGCGTCGAGCTGGTCGGTGAGATCGTCGATCAAGTCATGTGTTTTTGCCAGTACGTAGCGATCCAGGACGTTCGTGCTCGCGGTCGACCACTTTCCCGTCGCACCCTCGGCGTTTGCGTAGAGCGAGAGGAAGTACCAGGTGTTCCACAGCGGCAACGCAACCTGCCGCACGGTCTCACGGATGCCCGCCTCGGTCACGGAGAAGTCGCCACCTCGCAGGATCGGCGATGACAACAGATACCACCGCATGGCATCGGCACCGTAAGTTTCGAACACGTTCATCGGGTCGGGATAGTTGCGCAGACTCTTCGACATCTTCTGGCCGTCGTCGCCCAGCACGATGCCGTGGCCGACGCAGGTGGAAAACGCGGGTCGGTCGAAGAGGGCAGTCGCCAACACGTGCATCGTGTAGAACCACCCGCGCGTCTGGGCGACGTATTCGACGATGAAGTCGCCCGGATAATGATGTTCGAACCACACCTCGTTCTCGAACGGGTAGTGCACCTGGGCAAAGGGCATCGAACCACTCTCGAACCAGCAGTCGAGAACCTCGGGGACGCGGCGCATCATCGACTTGCCCGTCGGGTCGTCAGGATTGGGTCGCACGAGTGCATCGATGCTCGGCCGGTGCAAGTCGACCACCTCGACACCAAAATCGGCCTCGAGTTCCGCGACGCTGCCGTACACGTCGACGCGTGGATATGCCGGATCATCGCTCTTCCACACCGGAATCGGCGAACCCCAGAAACGGTTGCGACTGATCGACCAATCGCGGGCGTTGGACAGCCATTTCCCGAACGTGCCGTGCTTGAGGTACTCCGGCGCCCAACGAATCTGCTCGTTCAGTTCGACCATGCGGTCACGGAACCTTGTGACCTCGACGAACCAACTGGAGATCGCGCGGTAGACGAGCGGCTGTGCGCACCGCCAGCAGTGCGGATACGGGTGGTCGTAGCTGTCGTGGCGCACCACGTGACCGGCTTCTTTCAGGTGGCGAATCACGAGGGGGTTGGCGTCGAAGACGTGCGTGCCGGCCCACGGCGTGACTGCCGCGGTGTAGCAACCCTTTTCGTCCATCGGGCAGATCGTGGGAATACCGACGGCGTTGCACGCGGTCTGGTCGTCCTCGCCGAAGCCGGGTGCCAGGTGCACGACTCCCGTGCCGTCTTCGGTGGTGACGAAGTCACCGGCCAGGACGCGGAACGCGTTCGGCGTGTCGGCGAGGAACGAAAAGAGCGGCGCATACCCACGGCCGACGAGTTCCGAGCCCTTGAGCGTGCCGACGCGCTCGGCTCCGTCGAGTTCCCTGGCGTACGACCCGAGACGCGCCTCGGCGAGAACATAACGGTGCCCGTCGGCTGCCTGCATGACCGCGTAGTCGATGTCGGGGCCCACCCCAAGAGCAAGGTTCGACGGCAAGGTCCAGGGCGTTGTCGTCCAGGCGAGAATCCGCTCACCCGTCTCCAACGTGAACCACACGGTCAGCGCCGGGTCCTGGCGGTTGAGATAGACGTCGTCCATGCGCGTTTCGGTGTTCGACAACGGTGTCTCACAACGCCAGCAATACGCCAGTACCCGGAAACCCTCGTAGACGAGGCTTTTGTCCCACAGGGTGCGGAACGCCCACATCACGCTCTCCATGTAGGAGAGGTCGAGCGTCTTGTAATCGTTCGAGAAGTCGACCCATCGCGCCTGTCGCGTGACGTAGCGCTCCCACTCGCTCGTGTAACGCAACACGCTGGTACGGCACGCGTCGTTGAACTTGTCGATCCCGAAGCGCGCGATCTCGGGATGACCGGAGATACCAAGTTCCTTTTCCGTTTCGACCTCGGCGGGCAGACCGTGACAATCCCAACCGAAACGGCGTTCGACTCGCCGACCGCGCATCGTTTGATAGCGCGGTACCGCGTCCTTCACGAATCCCGTCAGGAGATGCCCGTAGTGCGGCAAACCGTTGGCGAAGGGTGGGCCGTCGTAGAAGACGAATTCATTCGCTCCGTTGTCGCCGGCCTCACGGTTGCGCACCGACGCGGCAAAGGTTTGGTCGGCGGCCCAGAACGTCTGCACCGCGTCCTCGACGGCGGGAAAGTTCGGCTGGGGGTCGACCTTCGGGTACGGCACGGAACGTCAGGGTACGGCTTCGGTCAACAATCAGGTCGATCCGCAACGCAGGATGAGTCGGCCGACAACGAACTGGAGCACGAGAATGACGACGATCGGCGAGAGGTCGAAACCGCCCATCGGTGGCAGGAGGCGGCGCGCGTAGCCGAGCACGGGTTCGGTTACTTTCCAGAGGGTCTCGTAGACCTTGCTCATCGGCCCGCCACCGCGCAACGGGAACCAGGAGAGGATGATGCGCACGAAGATGACGAGAACGTAGAGGTTGAGAACCTGACAGAGGATTCCGCGCATCGGTGGTCTTTGGCGAATCAGTCGTAGTGCGCGTGGCGTTGCGCCGAGGGCTTGAGCAGGAACACGCCGGAAGCAACACGTTCCATCGAGCCGTTGAGCGCGTAGCAGATCCCGCTCGCGAAGTCGATGAGGCGACGCGTCACTTCGGGTTCGGTCGTCTCGAGGTTCATGATGACCGGTTGGCCTTCCTTGAAACGGTCGGCAATTTCCTTCGCTTGTTCGAAGCGTTGCGGGCGAACGGTGACGGGTTCGACACCCGCGGCCGTCAACGGACGCACGGTGGCCGTCTGACGCGGCGCACCAACGGGACGCAGACGCAGACCCGAATCGTCGGGCCGCGGATAGGCACCGCTGTCGGCAGGGATCGCTCCGCTCTCGTCTTCGTATTCGGGTCGCGGACGCTGCACACGACCCGAAGGATCGGCCGGATGTCCACGCGTGGGCCGGGCGGGACGTTCCATCTCGACGGACATGTCGTAGTCGTCGTACGCATCGTCGGCCCCGAGGCCGAGATAGTCCATTGCTCGTCTCCACATTGACATGCCCAGAGGTTACCCGAGGGGATCAGTCGGATCGGGGACGTTCGCCGAGGATCCCCGTGCCCACGCGCACGATCGTGGAGCCCTCTTCGATGGCGATGCGAACGTCATGTGTCATACCCATCGACAACTCAGGCACACCATGGTCCGCGGCAAGTCGTGCGGTGAGATTGAACGCAGCCCGTGTGGCAATTGGATCCGCATCGCTGGGGCCCATCGTCATCAGCCCCTCCACCACGAGCCCGGCGACCCGCGCCGCGTTGAGCAACCGTCCGACCTCGCCCGGTGCACACCCCGACTTCTGCTCTTCGGCCGTCGAGTTGACCTGCACGAGAACCTGTGGCGCCACACCGAGCCGTTCGGCTTCCCTGGCCAGAGCCGTGACAATCGATGCACGGTCGACCGTGTGCCACAGCACGACGTGCGGCGCGAGAGCCTTCACCTTGTTCGACTGCAGATGACCGATGAAATGCACGGGGAGGGGTGCCGGTGGGCCGGTGCGGCCGATCTTTTCGAGAACCTCCTGTGCATAGTTCTCCCCCACCGCGTCACAACCCGCGTCGCGCGCCGTCGCCCATGCGGAGGCATCGAAGCTCTTGGTCACCGCGACGATGCGCACCGCCCGCTCGTCACCGCGCAGGTCGGCAATCAACCGTCGCAGGTCGTTGACGCGGCGCGCGACAACGTCGGCGGTGGGTGGTTGCGTGGCCACGCGGGCAACCGTGCGCCGGTTCCTTCGGCTCGGCGTGCTACTTCAGGAACGACGGAACGTCGAAGTCGTCGTCGTCGCTGGTGTCGAGCGGGTCCTTTGTGGAGAACGAATCGCGCGCGACCGGACGAGCCTTTGTTTCGACTGCTCGAACTGCCCCGCGCCGCCGCTCGCCGCCTTCCCAACGTTCGAATCCGGCGGCGATCACCGTGACACGGATTTCGTCGACCAACTCGTCGTCGATGACGGTACCCACGATGATGTTCGCGTCGGGGTGAGCGATGCCGTGGACGATCTCGGCCGCGGCGTTCATTTCGAACAAGCCCATGCTGGACGGGCCCGAAATATTGAGCAGGATGCCCCGCGCACCGTCGATCTGGGCTTCGAGCAGTGGGCTCGTGATGGCGGCGTTCGCAGCCACGACCGCCCTGTTCTCCCCGCTCGCATGGCCGACACCCATCAGTGCCGTTCCGGCATTGGTGAGGATTTTCTTCACGTCGGCGAAGTCGGTGTTGACGAGACCCGGGGTGGTGATCAGGCTCGTGATACCCGTCACGGCGTTCATGATGACCTCGTCTGCCATCTTGAGGGCGTTGATGTAGCTGGTCTTTTCGTTGGCGACGGTGAGCAGACGGTCATTCGGGATGACGATGAGCGTGTCAACCTTTTCCTTCAACTTCTGGATGCCGTTCTCGGCCTGCACTGCACGCACTTTGCTCTCCCACGAGAACGGGCGGGTCACAACCGCCACGGTGAGAGCACCCACCGACCGGGCAATCTCTGCGACCAATGGCGCCGCACCAGTTCCCGTTCCGCCACCTTCGCCGGCGGCTATGAACACCATGTGTGCCCCGCGCAGCAACTCCTCGATCTCGGCGCGGCTCGATTCGGCGGCCGCCGCACCAACCTCGGGGTCGCTGCCCGCACCGAGACCACCGGTCAGTTCACTTCCGATGACCAGGGTGACGTCGGCAGAGGAGTGCGCGATTAGCTGCTGTGCGTCGGTGTTGATCGCGTAGAACTCGACTCCCCGCACACCCGCGTCGATCATGCGGTCGACGGCGTTGCACCCGCCGCCGCCGACACCGACGACTACTAGTTTGGCGATGTGATGCCGTGTATCAAGGGCCATGGTCCAAGACCTCCGGTGGTGAAACTAACCCGACGATACTTTCACGTTAAAGCCCGGAACTGGTGAATACCAGCGTCACCTACCGGCGAGTATGGGATCTCCGGTCGACAGGTCGATGCCGTTGAGGCTCTTCGGGTCGGTGCGTCGCAGGACGAGGACGAGGGCGACCATCTTCGAACGCAGATCGGTCGGTCGACCGAAACTGACGACGGTCCCCGTGCGAAGGGTCATGAGCAGATCGGTTCCGCCCGCCACGCCCATGTTCAACATCAGCGGCGCCACCTCGGGTGGTAGTGAGGCGGCGACCTGCGCCGCGGCCGTGTAGACACCCTCTGCCTGGGCTCCCCGCGGCAGATCGGGCCCGACCCCCGTGATCTGGGTGTAGGCGGTGGGCTGGCCGTTGAGCACCGTGATGACTCGACCGTCGATGTCGATCACGCGTGCCTGATTGTCGGTCCCCAGATACCAGGCGACCGGTTTGCGTTCGGCGATGTCGACAACGACCGTCGAGGGGAAGCGCCGCTTCGCCTGCGCGTCGCGCACCCACGGATCGGCCTTCAACACCTCCTCGACGGCGCCGAGGTCGAGGCTGAAAACCGACTTGCCTCGCACGAGGTCGTCGGCGGACTCGAGGGTCGACTGTGCCGTGTAGCGGGCGCCTTCGATGACGACGTTGCGCACGCCAAAGAGAGGTGAGGCCAGAACGGCAAGGACACTGCCAACGATCGCAACCGGCAAGAGCACCCAGCCAACGAGGCGCAAACGACGGCGACCCTCCGCGCGACGAACCGCGATGCGCCGCAGTCTGAACCGTCGGTCGCCTTTGACGACACCGTCACTCCCGTCGCTGTCGCCACCTGTTCGCACCACGGGTCCGGTGAGGTCGTTGTCTTCGATGACCAGGGGCGGCTTGCGTGCATGGGTCAGGTCATCGTCGGCCACAAGGTCGTATCCGTCGATCAGAACGGTTTCGGTGTTGGCAATCGTCGGTGCGGTCTGCGGCGTCGATTGCACCACCTGCGCTTCACCCGTGTACTTCTCGAACGCCGTCGTCAACTCGTCGAGCACCTCGAGGGGCACGTCGCTCATTGCCCGCACCACGGGTGTCTCCCCGCTTGCACCGGGTAAGCCGTCGTCGGGGGTCGTTTCATCAGTCATGGTTGGTTGCCGCCGCCAGACAAGCGTCCAGTCTCGTGTTTCCGCCTGCCGACGCGGCGTCTTTCGTGGCCGCAAACGGAAGACCGGGAGCGAAGCCGACCAGACGCACTTCGCTGCGTAACGACAGTCCTTCGGCTGCGAACACACGCCGGTGCACCTCGAGCATCACCTGCACGACATCGGCACTCGACGCGCCCGTTTCGGCCTGGATGAAATTCGCGTGTTTGTCGCTCACCGAGGCACGACCCACGCGCAGGCCGCGCAGGCCCAAAGTGTCGATGATCTCACCGGCCGACCGCGCACCGTTGTCGGGGTTGACGAACACAGAGCCGGCGTTTTGCCCACCCGGCTGGTTGTCCCGCCGCCAACGCACGATCTCGGCGATCGTTGCATCGCCCGCGCCGGGTGTCGCTGGTTTCAACCTCAGTTGCACCGCGACCACCACGTGGTGGTCGGCCAGGTCGGACCCACGAAATCGCAGACCGATCTCGGTTGCCGGCACGCGAGCGCGACCGCCCGTTCGCATGTCAACGATGTCGGCCTCGACGAGTGAGGCGATCATGTCCGAGCCGTGGCCACCGGCGTTCATGCGCACGGCGCCGCCGATCGTGCCCGGCACGCCCACGGCCCATTCGAAGCCCACGACGCCGAGCGCGCTGAGTTGCCGGGCCGCCACGGGCAGCGGTGTCGCACCCCCCACACCCACGAGAACCGTGTCCGTGGTTCGCTCGACGACCTCGACTTCACTGGCAAAATCCCCCAACATCACACACAGACCCTGGAATCCAGCATCGGCGACGAGCATGTTGCTACCTCGACCCATCACCACGATCTCTGCCCGTGTCCCACCACACACACGTGCAACACCGACGAGGTCCTCGACCTTGTGTGCCACCAGGAGGACACGAGCCTGTCCGCCCGTCTTGTAGGTCGTGCGCTCACCCATCGGCGCGTTCTCCGTGACATCGAGACCGGCCTCGCGCAGGTCGGAGGCAATGCGCCTGAGATCGGCTTCGACCGCAAGCTCGTGCGGGAAGGACTCGATGTCCCCGCATCCGAATGACACGCACACGTCGTTCGCGCGCAGTTCATCGCTCACCGCCGCCACGAGTTCGCCCCGTGTCGCACACCAGCGAACGTCGGCGGTCGGGTGCGCATCGCGAATCGCATCGACCACGAGTCGTCCGGTGATGCCATGGATTGGGGCGGTGCCCGAGGCGTAGATGTCGGTCACGAAGACCACGTCGGCGTCGGTGAAGGCGTCGCGATATTGGTCGGACATAGTCGCCATGCGGTGAAACCTGTTCGGCTGAAAGACGGCGACGAGGCGGCGCCCGGCGAACCCACCCGCGCGTGTCGAACCCAGCACCGCGCCAATCTCGGCGGGCAGGTGCGCATAGTCGTCGACAAGAACCGCCCCGGCCACTTCTCCACGAACCTCGAAGCGCCGTCCGACCCCGCGGAACGATGACATCTTGGCCAGACACGCATCCAGTCGGGCACCGTGCTGCAGTGCCGACACCAGCGCTCCGGTCGCATTGAGGGCGTAGTGACGACCCTGGGCGCAGAGATTCACCCGCACGCCTCTGCTGGGCGCGAAGAGAGTTGCCGCGTGGTCGGCCACCTCGATGTCGAAGGTGAGTTGCGTCGTGGTCTGGTGGATGTTCGTCACACGCACATCGGCCGCGGTGGATTCCCCGTAGGTCAGGACCGGCCGATGAAACGCACGCAGTTCTTCGGCGAGGGTGGAAAGTGCCGGGTCATCGGCGCAGAGAACCACCGGGCCCGACACGTTGTGGCCGAAACGGGTGAAGCTGGGGATGATCGCATCCGCGGTTCCGAAGTGGTCGAGATGGTCAACGTCGACGTTGGTCACCACGGCAGCCGTGGCGGGAAGTTGCTCGTGGGTACCGTCGCTCTCGTCGGCCTCGACGACGAAGGGACCCGATGCCGACCACGCGCCGTTCGTGCCCAAATCCGGCGCATTACCACCCACCACGAAACCGCAGCCTCCTGCTTCACCACCGAGCATGAGAGCAAGAAGCGCGGTCGTCGAGGTCTTGCCGTGCGTACCCGCAACGGCGATCGTCGGTGCGCGTTGGCAAAGGGCGGCGAGCATGCCGGCGCGGCTGAGCGCGGGAATACCGCGCTCACGTGCCGCAGCCATTTCGATGTTGTCGACCGGCACCCCCGTCGAGGCGCACACCGCGTCACAGCCCTCGACGTGCGAGGCGCGGTGACCCACGTGAACCGTGATTCCCTCCTCGCGCAGCGCTGCGACCACGTCGGTCTCGCGAACGTCGCTACCCGACACGACGTGTCCCGCGCCGTGCAGTGCACGCGCCAGCGCGCTCATTCCCGGCCCGCCGATACCAACCACGTGGAGTCGTCGGCGCACGTCGAGTGCCGGTGCAGTGTCATCGGCCTTCGCTGGGTGTTGCGCGCCGAGAATCGCGTCGGCCAAGGCGGGTCCTCGATGAACCTCGCCCGACGTCCGTGCCGCCAGACCCATGCGCTCGAGTCGACCCGGGTCCCCGCGCAGCGCGCGCACCTCGTCGGCGAGACGGGAGGCGGAGAATTCCGCCTCGGACACCAAGATGGCGGCGCCGATGGTCGACAGTTGACGGGCGTTGTGCTCTTGATGATTCTCTGCCGCTCCCGCCCACGGCACGACGATCGCCGGAACACCGACCGTTGCGATCTCGGCGATCGTGCTCGCACCCGCACGCGTGACCATCAGGTCCGATGCCGCATAGAGCGCCGCCATGTCGTGCTGGTAGGCGACCGCGATCCGCCGCGGTGCCCCGACGTGAGTCGACCCTGCACCGGCAAAACGCGGTCCGGTGACGTGATACCAGGTGACATCCGCCAGGCCCGCTGTCGCGTCGCCCACCAGTGCGGTCACCGCCTCGTTCAACACCCCCGAACCGAGCGATCCGCCCACGACACCGACGACAAAGCCCTCCGCGGGCAGCCCGAGCAATGCTCGTGAACGTGCACGCTCCGAACCACGATCGAGTTGCCGGATGACGCGGCGCACGGGTGCTCCGGTGAGGGTCGCCGGGTCGAGTGGGGATGTCGGGTCGGCCACGGTGACGGTGTCGGCATGCCGCGCCTGACGGCGCGTCGCCAGACCGGGTCGCGAATCGTAGGAAACGACGACCGTGCGAATACCCAGACGTTTGGCTGCCCACATGGCGGCGAGACTTCCGTAGCCGCCCACCGAGACGACGACGTCGGGTCGTAGTTCGCGCAGAAGCGCACTGCATCGCCGGCGCGCGGCGGCCAGACGCATGACCATACCCGCGTTCGCCCCGATTGCCGAAGGTGACAACGACCGTTTGAGTCCCGTGACGGGAAGAAGCGTGTGTGGGTATTCGGTTTCGCCCAAGAGTTGGCCGTCGATACCACGCACCGTGCCCACAAAATGGATGTCCTGTGGGGCGATTCCACGCTCTTCGAGCATTTCGGCGATCGCGATCGCCGGCAGTACGTGACCGCTCGTGCCGCCGCCGGTAATGACGACCCTCGTCACGCAATGCTCACTTCATGTTGCGTGCGACGTTCAACAACAGGCCTGCAGCCCCCATCGACACGAGCAGGGAACTGCCTCCGTAGGAAATGAACGGCAGGGTGAGACCCGTGACTGGAGTCGTCGCAGTGACCCCACCGATGTTGATGAAGGCCTGAACCGCAAACCACGAGGTAATTCCACCAGCAATCAGGGCCCCAAAGACGTCTCTGGCCCCGAGAGCCGCCTGAATGCCGAAAAGAACGAGTCCGAGGAACATGCCGAGCACGGCGAGTACCCCGAGAAGACCGAACTCCTCGGCGATGATGGCGAAGATGAAGTCGCTGTGCGCGAGCGGCACATAGCCCCACTTGCCCGCACCTTCACCGACGCCCACGCCCGTGATACCACCGTTGGCGATGCTGATCATGGATTGGTACACCTGGTATCCGTCGTGGAGCTTCGTCTCATCGAGGTCGAGGAATGCGGTCCAGCGGTTGCGTCGGTAGTCGACGCGCATCACCTCTGCGATGCCAAGGACACCTGACACGACCGCTGCTCCCGCGAGTAGCGACACTTTCGTTCCGGCGATGAACAGCACACCGAAGACGATCGCCGCGAAGACGATGGCACTCCCAAGGTCTCTCTGTATCACACAGAGCACGCCGGCGACCGCGAGAAAAAAGATCACGGGCCAGAATGTGCGGCGCGTGTCGTGGACCTCGCGGAAGCGCTCGGCGAGAACCTTGGCACAAACGAGTAGTACCGCGATCTTCAAGAACTCCGACGGCTGGAAACCCAGGACACCGGTGCCAACCCAGGCCTTTGCACCGCGAACCTCGACGCCCCAGCCGGGAACGAACGGCAGGAACATCGCAACGACTCCGACACCGAATATCGCGGGGGCCCATTTCTTCCACACGATGTAGGGCATCCGGTAGGTGAAGAACATCACGAATGCACCGATGGCCGCCCAGAACAGCTGCTTGTTGAAAATGAACATCGGTGAGTTGCGGCTGTGCAGCATCGACACCGACGATGCCGAGAGAACCATCACAAGGCCGAACATGACGAGCAGGATCGTGATCGCCAGAATGCCGAAGAACGCGGCCGGGGGCGGGCCCGAGGCGAGTTTGCGGTTCGCTGCGATGCCCGTGCGCTCGAGGGTCGCGCGACGGCGATCGGCAACGGACATGTTCCCCTTCATCGCGGGGCCGAGATTTGCAGGTTTGTCGCCCGAGGTCATTGATGCCCCCCGATGAATTCCAGTACGTGGCGCGTGAAGTCCCGTCCCCGTTCCTCGTAGTTGCGGTACCAGTCGAAGCTGGTACACCCCGGCGACAACAGCACGGCGTCGCCGGGCTCGGCGAACGATCCAGCGAGTGCCACAGCCTCACGCATCGAGCCCGCGAGGGCCGAAGGGCAGCGGCCCGCGAAATGGGACACGACCTCTTCCCCACTCTCTCCGATGCCGACGACGGCCTTCACCGCGGCACCGACCTGCGCGATTCCCGACAGATCGAGACCCTTGTTGCGACCCCCGGCGATCAGCACGATCGACGCAAAGGCCCGCAACGCAGTGGCGACCGCGTGCGGCGACGTTGCCTTCGAATCGTCGTACCAGGCAACACCCGCGGACTCGGCCACGAACTCGATGCGATGGTGCGACGGCCGGAACGTTGCGAGTGCGGCTGCGACGCCCGGCTCTGACCCTGTGCCGGATTCGAGGACCGCGGCTGCCGCAGCGAGCGAGTTCGTGATGTCGTGGGGAAGGGCGCGCGGCATTGCGTCCGTGGCGATGATTTCGCCCCCGGCTGCGAACAGCCGGCCGTCGGCGCACACGTAGTCGTCGCCCGCATCGAAGCCGAACGTCACGACCCGCGCCCGCGTGTTGCGGGCGGCGTCGACGATCGTCGGATCGGCAGACGGTGCGACCGCGACGTCCCGCGCGGTCGCCGCGGCCCAGATACGGGCCTTCGACGCGCGGTAGGACGCCACGTCGCGGTGCCAATCGAGGTGGTCCGGGGCGAGATTCAGCCACGCCCCGGCCTCGACGCGGAAGTCGCGCGTGTGGGCGAGCCGAAAGCTCGAGCATTCGACGACGAATGCGTCGACGTCCTCATCGAGGGCCGCGATCAGCGGTGTTTCGGTGTTGCCCACGGCAGCGGCACGGCGGCCGGATTCACGGATCATTGCCGCGGCAAGGAGGGTCGTGGTCGTCTTGCCGTCGGTGCCCGTGATGCCGATCATCGGCCGCGGTCCGGCCGCGCGTTGTTGCTCCCATCGATAGGCGAGCTCTATCTCCGAGAGTGCTTCGCGGTCGAGGTCGTTGGCGAGCGCGAAGAGAGGGTGCGACTCGGGGACACCGGGTGCGGGCATGACGAAGTCGACGCTCTTGACGAGATCCGACAGCGTGCCGAGATCGGGGGCAATGCTGAGACCCGCGCCGAGGTCGGCAGCAAGGGCGTCGTGCGCGGGGTCGGGCTTGTCGTCGACGAGGACCGGTTCGATACCCCGCGTGACGAGTGCGCGCGCGACCGCATTGCCCGCGATACCCAGACCGAACACCAGCGCCCGCAAGGTCAACCCACCTGCCGCGTGAAGTCGCCGATGAAGAGCGCGAGCGCGGTGGCCACGCAGATGCCCTGGATGATCCAGAAACGGATGATGACGCTCGTCTCGGGCCAGCCAACGAGTTCGAAGTGGTGATGGATCGGTGACATGCGCAGCAGACGTCGCTTGCGGCCCGATGCCTTGAAGACACCCATCTGCACGGCAACCGAGCCGGCCTCGAACACATTGATGCCACAGATCAGAATGAGAAGCAGATGCGTGTTGGTGGTGACGGCGAGCAGACCGAGTGCGGCCCCGATACCCAGGGCCCCGACGTCACCCATGAAGATCTTCGCCGGTGCGGCATTCCACCACAGGAAACCACCGCACGCCCCCGCGAACGCGGCGGCCAGCACCGCGATGTCGAGCGGATTCACCAGGCCGTACAACTCGGGGTTACGGAAAGCCAAGTAGGCGATGATCGTGTAGGCGAGGAACGACAGCAACGCCGCCCCACCCGCGAGGCCGTCGAGCCCGTCGGTCACGTTCACCGCGTTCGTGGCGCTCCACACCATCACCGCGCCCCACACCACCCACACCGGCCACGGCAGCTCCCAGCCCGGGTTGTCGGCGCGCGTGATCGAGAAGTTCTCGCTGACGTTCGTCGCCGCTGTCAGCCACCACAGGGACAAGACCGTCAAAGCGAAGGTCACGTAGCCCTTCTTTTTCCAGAAGATGCCCCGGTTGTGCGCCCGGCGCACCTTGATGAAGTCGTCCACGAAGCCCATCGCGGCCATGACCACGATGCAGGCCCACATGATGAGTGCCTGGTCGGAGAATGCGAGCCCCCCACGAAGATGCGCAACCGCCCAACCGACGAACGCCGACAAGACGATCGCCACACCACCCATCGTCGGCGTCCCCTGCTTGTAGTTGTGATGGGTCGGACCCAGGTCTTCCTTGCCGAGAATCGGCTGACCGTGGCCTATACGGCGGAAAAAAGCGATCAGGTAGCGCGTACCGAACAGCGACACGAGCATCGCGATGGCTCCACCGATGAACACCGCGATCATTTCGCACCTCCCATGACCCGGAGAAGTGCGCCGCGCGCCTCGTCCATGTCGTCGAAGTCGTGTGTCACGGTACCAATCGTCTGTCCTTGCTCGTGGCCTTTCCCGGCGATCACGACAATGTCACCGTCCGATGCGGTCGCAATCGCGTGATTGATTGCATCACGACGATCCAGGACGACGTGAAACTTTTCTCTGCGCTCGGAACCGGCCAGCACCTGCCGTGCGATCTCCGCGGGGTCCTCGGAGCGTGCGTTGTCGCTGGTGACGATCACAACGTCGGCAAGCTCCCCGGCGACACCACCCATCAATGGTCGCTTCGTCGCGTCACGGTCGCCGCCACAGCCAAAGACGACGAACAACTTCGCTCCCGAGCCGAGCGTCGACCTGGCAGCCCCGAGAACCGCCCGCAACGACTCGGGGGTGTGGGCGTAGTCCACGTAGACCGAGAACGGCGAATCCACCTCGACGCGCTCGAGACGCCCCGGCACACGGCCGAGCGACGCAAGACCGCGGACAATGTCGGCATCGGCAATGCCCAGAACCCGCGCCGTCGTCGCGGCAGCGAGCGCGTTGTACACGTTGTGCCGCCCACCGAGTGGCACGACGAGGTCGAGGCCGCGCCACGACAACGAGTTCGACGACAGCGATTCGACGAGGCTCGAAACGTCACCGAGGCCGTATCCATGGACGCGGGCGGCAAGGCCGTCAAGACCGATGCGTCGAACCAGGAGGCGGCCGTGTTCGTCATCGAGGTTCACGATCGAATCCTGCGCCAACCCCGGTTCGAAGAGCCGCACCTTGGCCTCGAAGTAGGCCTCGAGCGACCCGTGAAAGTCGAGGTGGTCGTGACCGAGGTTCGTGAACACCGCGGCACGGAAAGTCGTACCGTGGGTCCGGTCAAGGGCGAGGGCATGCGACGTCACTTCCATGATGACGACACGACGACCGTCGTCGACGGCGGCACGCATCCCTCGTTGGAGGTCGGTTGCCTCCGGTGTCGTTCGAACTCCGCCGAGCGTGCCGAACACTTCGGGCGAGAGCCCGGCTGCCGTGCAGATCGAGGCCAGCATTGCTGCGGTGGTCGTCTTGCCGTTGGTTCCGGTGATGCCAACGACGGGGATTTCTCGACTTGGATTGCCGTGCACCGCGGCCGCACACAGTGCCACCGCGCGCCGTGCCACGGATGGATCGACAACGAGTGTCGGGACATCGACACCCACGACGGGCCGCGAAACCAGCAGGGCGACCGCGCCCTGCCGCACGGCGGCGGATGCGTGGTCGTGACCGTCGTGCGACCCACCGACCAGGCAACAAAAAAGCGACTGCGGGGCCACCGCGCGGGAATCGAGATGAACGTCGTGGATGTCGGCATCGCCGGTGCGCGAGCGCAACCATCCGGTGCGGTCGAGTTCGGCGGCCAGAGCGGAGAGTTTCACGGTCGCGTTCCGCCTAGTGTCCCGTCTCACCCGAACGTGGGTACGGGTTGACCCTCGCGCAGGGTTCGGTGGTTGCCGGAGGCCTGATGCGCAGTTCGCGGGCGACGAATGCACCGATGTCGGAAAACACCGGTGCCGCGGCCGTGCCGCCGAAGCGATCACGCGAGCCCGCGTCGGGTTCGTCGATCGACACCAGGATGGTCACCTGCGAATCCTCGGCCGGAAGGAAGCCAACGAAAGTGGCGAAGTACTTGCGTCCGGTTTGGTCGGAACCGTAGGTGCCATCCTTTTGGACCTTGTAGCCCGTACCCGTCTTGCCCGCCACGGTGAGGCCGGGGATTTTTGCCAGCGTGCCGGTTCCGAAACAGACGACATCGCGCATCATCAAGTTCATCTGTGTGGCGGTTTCCTGCGTCAGGACGGGCCGGGTGGATGATGCTGCGATTTCGCGCTTGCGACCTTCCGCGTCGATCGTTGCCCGGACGAGGCGCGGTGCGACGTACGTACCGTTGTTGGCTATCACGTTGACGGCCGAGGCCAACTGCAACGACGTGGAGGCGAAGCCGTACCCGTAGGCGACGGTGATCCTCTCGGTGCCCTGCCACTTGTCGGCGGGCTTGAGGATGCCTGCGCTCTCATCGGGAAAGTCGAGGGCGGTCTTGTCACCGAACCCGAAGGCGTGGAGGTACGACTCGAGCGTCGAGGTCGAGACACGCTGTGCCGTGAGAACCGTCCCGAGGTTCGACGACTTCACCAGGATCTCCCGGACGGGCATCATCTTCGTGGGGTGCGGGTAGGCGTCACGAATCACGTACTCGTCGAACTTCTGGACACCGGGCACGTAGAAGACGCTTTCGGGCGTCACCGCGCCTTCGTTCAATGCGGCGGCGATGCTGAACACCTTGGCAGTCGATCCGGTTTCGTGGGCCTCGACGGCGGCGAAGTTACCGCTGTTCGAATAGGTGCCGTCATCCCTGCGGCGAATGTTCGCCATTGCGTACACGTCACCGGTCTTGGTGTTCATCACGATCGCGGTTCCACCGCGCGCACCGACTTGGCGCACCCGCGATAGAAGCGTCTGATTCAACTGGAACTGGATGGAGCGGTCGAGTGTGAGTACCAGGTCGTTGCCGGGCACCGGGTCGACTTCGAGGTTGCTCGCACCCGGAATCGAACGGCCGTCCTTGTCCTGCTCGCGCACGAACCGCCCGTCCTTGCCGGTGAGAACGTCGTTGTACTGCGCCTCGAGACCCGCGATACCGACACCTTCGGTATCGGTCGTGCCGACCACGGCCAGCGCGGAGGGATCCAGAACCATTCGGTCCGGTTCCTTGTAGGCCCCGACGCCCGGTAGTCGCAGGTCCGTCACTGCTTTCGCGCGTGCCGGGTCGATCTGGCGGGCGACGAAGGTGAAACTCGAGGCCTTGGCCGCGAGGGCATCTGCGAGTTTCTGTTCGCGTGGCGCGTCGAATTGCATCAGACCCGCAATCGCCCGTGCGGTACCCGCTGCGTCGACGACCATCGTCGGGTCGGCGTACAGGGTCATCTTCGGCACCGACATCGAGATTTCACGACCGTTGCGGTCAAAGAGTGATCCGCGCTCGGCACGCAACGTCGTCGTGCGCACACGGGCATCGACGCCCGCGGCACGGTACTCGTCACCCGAAACGGTCTGTAGGTGGCCGACTTTGACAACGAGTGTGACCAAAAGAGCCACCAGCACGCCCACGGCCCAGCGAAGACGACGCTTGATTGGCGGAGTCGCCTGGGATGTTTTGGACGGACGCATCAGGATCTGACGAACGATGCGCAGACCCGACGACCGATGACGACCCGACGATGTGCGCCCCGTCAACGGACCCCGCGGGACCGCCCGGCGTGCCGGTGGCCGCGAAGTGCGCTGGGGGTGACGAACACCAGTCGGCTTGCGTGCCGACGGACGCGACTTGACGGGCTGCCCGTGCGCCCGCTGCCGCTGCGACGACGTGGACGACCGGGAGGATGCGGGTCGTGTCGCGTGCTGACGGACCGTCACGGTACGCCGTCGACTTCCGACTTGATCCGACCGAATTCGTCGAGCGGCGATTTTTCTTCGTCGGCGACACGGTCCATCAGGTCGCCGGTCGAAGCGAGGACGCTGGCGACAATGTCGGAATCGATGGGGATGAAGCGCACGTTGCCCGCGGGCCTCATGCCCAGTTTCGCGGCCTCGGATGACAGACGACCCGGTGACTCGAGGAACGCGCGCTCGTGACGAAGGTCGTTGTAGTGGTCACGTGCCATCACGACGGAACGGTTGAGACCGTCGAGACGCATCTGCTGCTTGGCGAGTTCGGTGCGCAACAGGGCAGCGAAGAACAACAGGGCGCAGAGAACCGCCGCGACGATCGTGACCACTCCGACAATCCGACCACCGCGCTGAACGACAACGAGCTGGGGTCGATCGGGTTGTACGGCGCGGCCCCCTGCCGGTGAGACGCGGGGACGCATCGTGGCCGCCATCAGCGCTGTCCTTTCGATGCGGCGCTGGCCGCGAGCTTCTCCACGACGCGGAACCGGGCGCTGCGAGCACGGGGGTTCGACTGGATCTCCGCCTGGGATGGGTGTCGGGGGACGCGCACCCGCTTCACGCGCGGTGTTGCTCCACAGCCACAGGGCAGACCCGGGCGGCAGGTGCAGCCGCCGGTTTCCGCCCTGCGGAAAACGTCCTTGACGATCCGGTCCTCGCCCGAGTGGTACGAGATCACAGCCACGCGACCGTTCTCGCACGTCGCGTCGATCGCCGCCTCGAGTGCGCGTGGCAGTTGTTCGAGTTCGGCGTTGACCTCGATCCGCAGCGCCTGAAAGGTGCGCTTTGCAGGATGCCCGCCGCGACGACGCGTCGCGGCGGGAATCGCTGCAGTGACAGTGGCAGTCAACTGGGAGGTCGTTGTGATGGGTCGGGCGGTGATGATCGCGTCGGCAATCCGACGGGCGAAACGCTCATCGGCATGGTCGCGCAGGATGCGCGCGAGCTCGTCACGTTCGTAGGTGTTCACCACATCCGCCGCGGTCAGCGTCTGTGAGCGGTCCATGCGCATGTCCAGGGGGGCCTCCACGCGGTAGGAAAAACCGCGCTCGGCGCCGTCGAGTTGCGGTGACGAGACTCCGAGGTCGAACAGCGCCCCCGACACCTGCGTCGCGCCGACTTCGGGCAGCACACCGGCAAGAACCGCGCCCAGGTCCCCGAAGGAGGCGTGTCGGGGTTTTGCGCGACCGCCGAAATGTCCAAGGCGTTGGCGTGCCGCGGCGAGGGCGACCTCGTCACGGTCGACGCCGATGATCGAGATGTCGTCGCGCGCGTCGAGCAGTGCGACGCTGTGCCCCGCGCCGCCGAGTGTTGCATCGACGATGTGCCCCGCGGGCACCTCGGCAAAGGTTTCGACGATCTCACGCGCCATCACCGGCGCGTGTCGGAATTCCTGTGTTTCGCTCACCGGCAGCCCCTCGGCCGACGAATGCCGCCGGGATTTCTCCCCGGAACGCGCGAGACGGTAGCGGGCGGAGTTGGAGCTAGCCATCTTGCCGGCCGAGAGACTGCCGGTGAGCGAAACGTCTGGGTCGTGCATTGGGTCCCCATCACTGTCCCGAACCGGCGATCTTTTCCGTGCCGGCGCTTGCGATGCGACCGAATCGCGTGGGCTCCCAGATCTCCACGCGGTCGAACGCACCTGTGACGATGACCTTCGAATTGAGACTGAGACCCGCGAACGACCTCATCTCTTCGGTGAGCAGCACGCGACCCTGGGCGTCAATGGTGACTTCGGCTGCGCTACTGGAAATGGCCCGCAGTTGGTCGCGGGCCATTTCGCCGCGACGCACCTTGTCGATCATTTCCTGTCCGAAGCTCTCGAAGTCCCCCGACGTCCAGACGGTGACGCACTTGTCATCGCCGAGAACGAGGAAGCAACGGGGTTCCAACTGCGGCCGGAACGCAGCGGGCAGCGCAAGTCGACCCTTCGGGTCGAGTTGCCGCTCGTGCGTGCCGACAAACACGTTGTCTCCGTCCCGACACCCCTTGTCCGCCGCGTGAGGGTCTTCCCACTGGAACCCGCGGGGCGGGCATCACCTCCCCTCAGGCGGCACCACTATGCCCCACTACACCCCACTTGGCAAGCCTTTTCCCCCACTTTTGACCAACCGGCCCCCCGTGAGGCCGTTTTGGTGCGTTTCGGGGCGAGCACTGATCGACGACGACAGCGCGGAAAATGAGGGATCCACGGGCTTTGCGCGTCGTTGCTGCTCGGTCGCACGCGCGAGAGGCGGGGCGTGGGGAGAAGTGGGGAAGCTCAGCGCACGGGCAAGGCCGCAGCGATGCGGGACGCGACGTGGGCCGGGTCGTCGACCGGGATCACGTTCACCAAACCGGCCACCCGCGCGGGGTCGTCGCGCAGCAAAGGCATCGCCCCGAGGTGGGACTCGGCATTCCAGGCGAAAAACGCGACGCATTGAAAGCGCGCCATGCTGCGGGTGCGGCGCTGGCTCACTCCCACGACTTTTGCCCCGGTCGCAACAAACACCTCACCCGTACCGCGACCCGCGACGCACAGCGTCTTTGACCAGTCATTGACAACATGGGGCCCTTCGTTCACGGCGAGGTCGCCGATGCCCATCGCCGCGAGAGCCTCGCACCAGGCACGACCCACGAAGTGCATTGCCCGGCCGACATCGTCGACCCACAAAGAGTCGCCGCGCGGTATCACGATGTCGATCCACACCGAATCGACGGGGTCGACGAGAACCGCTCCCCCGCCGCTGCGTCGGCGCGCAATATCGATGCTGCGTCTCGCACAGAAGTCGGCATCGACATCAGCGGCCTGCTGCGACGACCCGAGAACGAACGCCGGCCGCGTCGGCCGCATCAACCACACGCCACGACGGGCGGGGAGATCCGACGAATGCAGTGCCTGTGCGCCGGCCTCGACCGTCTCGATTGCCCAGTCCTGCGACCCAATCATTCCCGCGGGCTCAGGACGCTTTTGCCAAGTACGGCTTCCATGCCTCGGGCACACGCGAGACGGCAAGCGTTATCCATGCGGCTTCGCGGGGCGCGAGCGGTGACGTGGCGAGGGGCATGCCGGCTTCCTCGGGTGTGCGGTCTCGCTTGCGGAGATTGCATGGTCGACAGGCCGCGATGACGTTCTCCCACACGTGCATTCCACCCCGCGAGCGGGGCATGACATGGTCGATACTGTCGGCCGGTGCGCCACAGTACTGACAGCGATGACCGTCGCGCGCCATCACAGCGCGACGCGAGAGCGCGGTGCGGCGGTGGTACGGCACCCGCACCACGTATCTCAGGCGAATCACCAGTGGTGAAGGCAGCGCCAAACGCTCGGCACGCAGTTGACTTCCGTCGTCTTCGACGAGGTCGGCCTTGTCGGCCAGGACCAGACAGGCGGCGCGGCGCACCGACACGATGCTGAGCGGCTCGTAAGTGGCGTTGAGAACGAGCGCGCTGCGCACGCCTATCTCCGTCCGCGTCTGGGCGGTCTGCTGGTGGCGGTCCTCATGACCGCCCTGCATTCTCTGACTTGCACCATGCGAGATACCTCAGCAGGTCCCCCGGCTCCACGGAATGCTCTGCTTCCCCGTACTGAATGGCCGAACGCATCGCGGTGTACCCGGGTGTCGGCACCGGCAGGAACGGCACCCGACGCCACCAACCCGGCGGGGCGAGGCGACGCGCCTGACGCAGCGCTGTCGACCACAGTCGTGGCCGAACCAGAACCGTGAGAAAGATGCGCACGCTGCCTACTTCGGTTCCTTCGGCAAACCCAGAACCATCTCGCCGACGATGTTCTTTTGGATCTGCGATGAGCCCGCGTAGATGGTTCCGGCACGGGCGTTCAAGAAAGTCGTCGCCCAACTGTTCGTCGAGTTCGGCGCACCCGGGTCGTCGGCTCCGAACGCCGACGAGGGCATGCGTCCGGTGGGAACGAGGCCATCCGGCCCCATGATGTCCATTGCCAGTTCGGTGACGACCTTGTGGTACTCGCTCCACAGCAACTTGCTGATCGCTGCATCGGGCCCGGGTTGGTGGCCGCGCAAGAACTGGGTCAGGGTGCGGTAGCCGACGAATCGCATCATCTGGACTCGCGTGTAACACCATGCGAGACGCTGGCGGATCTGCGGGTCGTTGTTCTTTGCGTAGGCACGGGTCATCTCAACGAGCCGGTCGAGTTCGGCCTGGTATCTGATCGAGTTCACAGCGGCGGCCGCACCGCGCTCGAAGCCGAGGAGCGTCATCGCCACGGCCCAGCCGTTGTTCACGCCGCCGATCACGTTTTCCTTGGGCACGACGACATCGGTGTAGAAGACCTCGTTGAATTCGCTCTCGCCCGAGATCATCTTGATCGGCCGGACCTCGATACCCGGTTGGCGCATGTCGACAAGAAGAAACGAAATTCCCTTGTGACGGGGCGCTTCGGGGTCGGTGCGCGCGAGCGTGAAGATGTGGTCGGCCAGGTGGCCCGCCGAGGTCCAGATCTTCTGGCCGTTGAGGATCCACTGGTCGCCGTCGAGCTGTGCCTTGAGACCGAGGTTGCTTAGGTCCGAACCCGCATTCGGTTCGCTGTAGCCCTGACACCAAACGTCGTCACCCGCGAGGATGCGCGGGATGTAGTGCTTCTTTTGTTCTTCGGTCCCCCACCGCAGGATCGTGTTGCCGAGCATCTGGATTCCGAAAATGTCGTTCGGACTTCCCGTCGGTACGCCCGCTCGCGCGAACTCCTCGTTCAACACGACCATCTCGAGCGACGACAGCCCCGCGCCGCCGTATTCTGTGGGCCAGTCGGGCGCGAGGTATCCGTTTTTGTGCAACACGACACGCCAATCGGCGACGAAATGCTCGAGGGCGTCGCCCTCCAGGGTTCCGATGCCCGCCCAGTCGGCGGGCAGGTTGTCGGCGAGGAACTGACGCACCGTCGCGCGGTAGGAGTCTGCTTCGGGTGGGTAGACGGGCTGCATGGGAGGAACCTAGTCGCGTGTGAAGCGGTCGCGAATGCGAGCCGGACCGATTTTACTGTTGCGCAACGAGGCCGCGAGGTCCTGCACACCAACCTTGCCGATGGCGCGCAGTTGGCGCTCGATGACCAGGGCGCAACCGAGCATCGCGAGAAACCCTACGAAGGCCAGCAGGAAGTGGATCTGCAACGCAACGACGGTGAGCGCGAGACCCAAAATGACCCCGAGTACGGCCCATCGGACCGAGCGAGCGGACTGCCGATAGAGACCCGCGGGTGAGGCCAGCTGCGCAAAGCGCTGGTCGGTCTGCAACTGCTCCTCGATCTGGCGGAGGATTCTTTGCTCGTCGTCTGACAATGGCACGGGCGTATTCTCGCAGGTTCGCGCGCGATCCTCAACGCGTATCGCCGTTTGGTGACGAAGGTCCCCAAGGATTCTCGCCGATTTCGCCCAGATCCTCGACGTCACGAAGCGCCGCCAGGGTTCGGATCGCATCGGCCCCGAACTTGCGGCGGATCTCATCCATGACTCCACTCGCGTTGGCCCACGTTGCTTCGTCGACACGCCCCTCGGCCGGTTCGTCGAACAACGACCCTTGGACGGGCCCGGCCGGACCATCCGCAGCCTCGAATTGCGCCGCCGAGACGCCGAGCAACCGCACCCCCTGATGGACGTCGATCGCACTCAACAGCGGCCCCAGTGCCTCGGTGAAACCTGGTCCACTCGACCGCGCGGTGTCAACGGTGATGCTGCGGGTGATCGAGCGAAAGTTCGAGAACTTGATCTTCAAGGTGAGCGTGCGGGCCCGCGTGCCGTTCGCCCGCACACGGGTTGCCACCGCATCGCACAAGCGCACCAGGTGCCGTCGCAGCTCCACGATGTCGGCGACGTCCTCGGTGAAGGTTTCTTCGTGCCCGATCGACTTCGCTTCACGCTCGGATTCGACCGCGCGGTCGTCGTGGCCCCACGCAAGGTCGAACAGGTGCCGTCCCGAGGCATCACCGAGGGCGGTAACGAGGTGCTCGACACCGATCATGGCCAGATCGCCGACGGTCTTGACGCCGATGCGATCGAGGCGTGCGTGCGTGGCGGGCCCCACACCCCACAGTGCGCGCACGGGCAGCGGATGCAAGAACTCGACCTCACGGCCGGGTTCGACAACCACGACACCTTCTCCGGGGTCTATCGAACCAGCGATGACGCGCGGTTTGGCCGCTTTCGATGCGATCTTTGCGACGAACTTGTTCGCCGCGACGCCGACGCTGCACGTGATGCCGATTTCCTGTGCGACCCGGGCACGGATCTCGTCGGCGATTGTGACGGCCGAGCCGTACCCGCGCAACGCGCCACTCACGTCGAGGAACGCCTCGTCGAGGGCGATACCTTCGACGAGTGGCGTGTACGAGCGAAAGATTTTGTGCACCTTTGCGCTCACCTCGCGATAAACGGCGGGACGACCCGGCAGGAACACTGCGTTGGGACACAGTCGCCGCGCCTGTGACGAGGACATCGCACTAAAGACGCCGAACTTTCGTGCCTCGTACGATGCGGCGGCGACGACACCCCGTGGCCCGTCACCGCCCACCACGATCGGAAGGCCCCGTAGGCCGGGATCGTCACGCAACTCGACCGCCACATAGAACATGTCCATGTCGACGTGAAGAATCGTTCGCTGTGGGTTCATCGTCGGAACCGAGCCTACGATGTGGCCGTGAATCGCGAGACGGACGCATCCTTTCGACCGTTGTCCGCTCTTCCCTCGCGCGGTGCGCGCATCGCCGCCTACGCCGCGGTCGTGCTCGGCGGACTCGCCGGGGGACTCATCGGATACGGCCTCGTCGACGTGCAGTGCACGGGTGACTGTGCGACTCCCCTTGGTCTGGGACTCTTCGTCGGGGCCGTGGTCACGGCGGGCGGTACCGCCATCGTTTCGGTTCTCGTTCTCCGTGCACTGGGCGAGTGGCGCGAGTTGCAGGATCGTCGATGACCAACGACCTCGCGGGCCAACTTCTCACGCTCGCGACGAACCTCGCCACGCACGTCGGGGACACGGCCCTCGCCGGCCGTCGACTCGGACTGCACAACGTCGAGACGAAATCGACCCCGACCGACATGGTCACCGAGTACGACCGCGCGACGGAGCGCGAAATCGTCGCGACGCTCAGGCGCCTGCGGCCTGCGGACGCGATCGTCGGCGAGGAGGGTGGCAACCACGACGGCACGTCGGGCATCACGTGGTTCGTCGACCCGATCGACGGCACGACGAACTTTCTCTACGACCTTCCCATGTGGACGGTGTCGATCGGTGTTCACGATTCCGATGGTGCACTGTGTGGCGTGGTCTATGCACCTGCCCTGCGCGAAACCTTCAGCGCGGTGCGCGGACGTGGGGCGTTCCTCAACGGCCACCGCATCACGTGCAGCGAGGTCGCCGACCCGGCGCACGCGCTGGTCGGTACCGGCTTCAACTACTCACCCGCAAACCGCGTCGCGCAGGCGAACCGCATCCCACGCTTCATCCACAAGATCCGTGACGTGCGACGACTCGGCTCGGCCTCACTCGACCTCTGCTTCGTCGCCTGTGGTCGATACGACGCCTATTTTGAGGAACACCTCTACCCCTGGGACCTCGCGGCCGGGTCACTGATTGCCACCGAGGCCGGCGCCCGCGTCGAGGCCACCCACGGTCCGACGGCTTTGGCCGTCTTGGCGGCGAATCGAGCGCTGTTTGCCCAGATGAAAAACATTCTCGTGCCCTGAAAAGCTTCGACCGCCCGAACAACCACCGCGCGTAGTCGTGCGCCACCGCACCGGGTCGAAGGATTTACCGGGGCGGACCGTCATGTCGTGGGTGTGCGTGGTCTTGGCTGCCGGGTCGACGGATGGGTCACCCGAGTCGACAACTACTCTGAGCTGATGACCTACATCGTGGCGATCGATGCGGGCACCACGGGCGTGCGCAGCCGGGCGGTGTTTCCCGATGGTCGCGAAACGGTGGCCTCGTATCTCGAGTTCACGCAGTATTTTCCGGCACCGGGTCTCGTCGAACACGACGCCGAGGAAATCTGGGACGTCACCCGCAGGACCCTCCTTGACGTCATCGCGCGTGTCGGCACGATGCCGGCCACCATCGGCATCACCAACCAGCGGGAGACCATCGTCGCCTGGGACCGCGCCACCGGCAAGACATTCGGTCGTGCCATCGTCTGGCAGGACAGGCGTACCGCCCAGCGCTGTCTCGAACTGGCGCCACATCTCCCCACTGTGCGCGCCACCACGGGCCTCGTGCTGGACCCGTACTTCAGTGCGACGAAGATCGAGTGGATGCTGCGAAACGGTGTGAAGCCCACGCCCACTCTCGCCTTCGGCACGGTCGACAGTTGGCTGCTGTGGAAACTCACCGACGGTGCCGTCTTTGCCACCGACGAATCGAATGCCAGCCGCACGATGCTGTGGAACATCACCGCCCATGAATGGAGTCGCGAAATCTGTGATCTCCTGGGCGTGCCGTTCGCGTCGCTGCCCGAGGTACGCGACTCGAGTGGGCGCTTCGGCGTCACGTCGGTGGACACAGTGCCATCGGGGATTCCCATCTCAGGTATCGCCGGCGACCAGCAGGCGGCTCTCTTCGGTCAGGCCTGCTTCGCCGAAGGCGACGCGAAGAACACCTACGGCACGGGCAGTTTCGTGCTGATGAACGTGGGATCGCGTTGTCCGGCGCCGAGCGAGGGAATGCTCACCACCGTCGCATGGCGAATCGCGGGTCAAACGACGTACGCCGTCGAGGGTGCGATCTTCGTCACCGGCGCCGCGGTGCAGTGGCTCCGCGACGGCTTGGGTATCATCCGCGAGTCGAACGACATCGAAACCCTCGCCGCGCGGGTCGACACAACGGGGGGTGTCGTTTTTGTTCCCGCGCTCACCGGTCTCGGCAGCCCGTGGTGGGACGCCGAGGCCCGCGGTGCCGTGTTCGGAATCACCCGCGGGACGACCGCCGCCCACCTCGCTCTCGCCACGCTCGAGGCGATGGCGTTTCAGACTCGTGACGTCGTCGAGGCGATGACCGCGGCGACGGGCATCGCCATCCGCACGTTGCGCGTCGACGGCGGTGCGGCCGGAAACGACCGTTTGATGCAGATCCAGGCCGATCAACTGGGAATCGTCGTCGAAAGACCCTTCGATCGCGAAACAACCGCCGTCGGCGCCGCGCTGTTGGCGGGTCTCGCCGAGGGTGTGTGGGAAAGCCCCGAGGATGCCGCCGCATCACGGCGTATCGAGCGCCGCTTTGAGCCGAACCCCGAACTGGCGGCCTTCGCCGATGTCGCGCATGCACAGTGGCGCGAGGGCCTCCGCCGCGTGACCCCGAACTGCCCCTGACGATCCCGCGACTCAGTCGCCGGCACCGACGAAGGCGGCACCGATCGCGCCGGCGCGTTCGCCCAGCGTCGCCGCGGCGATCACCGGCATTGCACGACCGACATGGCTTTGTTCGACTCCTCGGAAACGGCCCGTGATCGCAGCAACGACTTCGCTGCGTGCACCGAGTCCCCCACCCAAGACGATGCATGCAGGATCGAAGGTGTTGACCAGGTTGTGCAGGCCCAGTGCCGCCCAGTCCGCGAATTCCTCCAGCGCGCGCACCGCGGATTCTTCGCCCCGCGCGCACGCCTCAAGCACCGCCTCGGAACTTGCCGCACCGGCGATGCGTGCCAGACCACGACCCGACACATACGTCTCCCAGCACCCGCGACGACCGCACGGACACACAGCGCCACCGCGCTCGACGACCATGTGTCCGAACTCCCCGGCAAAACCATTGGTGCCGCGGGCCACTCGGCCGCCCACGATCGTGCCACCACCGATACCCGTACCGATCGTGACGACGAGCACTTCGTCGTGCCCACGTGCGGAGCCGAGCCGCCACTCCGCCACGGTGGCACACGTGCCGTCGTTGTCGACGACCACGGGCAGACCCAATCGTTCGGACAGCACGGCGCGCAGCGGTACGTCGCGCACACGGGGTAGGTGGGTTGTCGTCACCGCAGTGCCGTCACGTGTCACCAATGCGGCAATGCCCAGACCCACCGAGGTGATGCCGTCGAAGCCGCGCGCCAGGGTCACCACGGCGGCGGCGGCATCGCCCGCCGCGTCGGTTGCGACCCGGCGTTCCTCGACGACTCGTGCCTCCCCATCGACGTCGTCGACCACGACACACAGCGTCTTTGTGCCTCCGATGTCGATGCCGAGTCTCCTCATTGGGGTCTCCTCATCGGGGCCGCCCGATCGGGATGATCAGGATTCGCAGCGTGACTTCAACTCGGTGAGGGTATGCAGAATGCGATTCTCCGCGCGGCGCTTCACGAAACCCGGCAAGGGAATCACCAGGTCGATGGAGAGGTCGTAGGTGGTGAGAGTGCCGTTGGAGACGGATTCGAACATGTAGTCGCCGTCGAGCGTGCGCATGATGTCGCCGTCGACGAGTCGCCAGGCGATGGTGAGTGGCGAGTCCCCGTAGGTGTAACCAAGCGTGTAGTGCGTGCTGCGCCCGAGGGCCGATGCACGGAATTCGACCTTGGTCCCGCGCCCCTGCGCGTCACGTTCGAGCACGACCGCCTCCTTGACGTCCTTGGCCCACTCCGGGTAGCGCTCGAACTCGGTGGCAACCTGAAAACAACGTTGGGGTGACGCGGCGATGACGGTCGTTTGTTTGGCGGTGTCGGCCATTTCTCTATTGTGGCCCATCACGGCGCCGACCGACGGCTTATTCGGCGCTGTCCGGACCAGCGTCATCGGTTTGACCGGGCCTTGCACGCTCGACGAAGGTGCCATGACGGCTGGCCCACAGTCCATTTAGGCCGAGGCCGAGCATCGGCACCAGCACGCCGAAAGCAAGGACGCTTCCCGTCTTGCCGTCGGTGGTCGGCCGGGCGATTGCCGCCGCGATTCCAGCTGCGGTTTGTAGCAACAGCGCGACGAGCATCGGCACCCTGACGTCGCGTGGTGCCACTTCACCCGTCAAGAAGAACAACTGCGAAACGGAAATCTCGCGTTCACGACTGCGCTGAACCGCGGCAAAGAAGCCGACCAGGAAACCAGCGACACCCACCGCGAAAAGGGCCAGCGACACCACGACGATCACGACACGAAAGACGTCGTCAAAAAGAACCGCGCTGATGATCGCGACCACTGCAAAGAACACCGACGCGACGAGGTTGAAGCGCACGATTGGTGAGGTGCTGATGCGCAATGGGGAAGTCATGGGAGCGCGCGAAGCGTATTCCACAGTTTTTCGGCAAGCACGTCGTGGGAGAACTCCGCTTCGGCCCGCACCCGTGCGGCTGCCCCCATCGCGCGGCGACCTGCTTCGTCATCAAAGAGACGCTCGAAGGCGACCACGACCTCGTCGACGTTGTCGGGGTCGTCCACCACGATGCCCGTCACACCGTCCTCGACTGCGTCAGCGGCCCCGCCACTGGCACCGGCCACCTGCGGCACCCCGCATGCCGCAGCCTCGAGAAAAACGATACCGAAGCCCTCTTGTTCCAGACCCAACCACCGGTTGCGACACAGCATCGTGAACGCGTCGGCGCACCCGTTGAGCAATGGCAGATCCTCGGATGAAACTCGGCCGAGGAAGCGCACCGGCGCACCACGGTCGCGCGCGAGTCGAACAAGGCGGCCCTCGTCGCGACCCGCACCCGCGATGACGAGTTCCAGGTTCGGTCGAGCGCGGGCCATGCGTGCGACCGCCGCAATGGCAGTGTCGAAACCCTTGCGCGGCACGAGCCGGCTGACTCCTACGATCAACTCCGCATCGGCCGGAATACCGAAACGCTCGCGCGCCGCGCGACGTGCCGCCTCGTCGAGTACGCGGAACCGCGCGGTGTCGACACCCGGCGCCACGACCGTCGTCGGCAGTGTGCGGCCGGCGGCACGTTCGGCTTCGCGTGCGGGATAGTTGCCGGCCGCGATGCAGTGGATCGCTCGCCGCAGGACACGGCCGAGCACCTGCTGTGAGGCGGGCAGCCGACCGGGAACCGTCACCTCCGCACCGTGCAACACGACGACGTAGGGCAGAGCGAGATTCGGGCCGATGATGCCGAGCGGCACGGCCGGGTCGAGCACCACGAACTCGGCCCCGAAGTCGCGGGCGAGGTCGTTGATGCGCTTGACCATCAACGGATGAGGTAACAACACCGATTCACGAACACGCTCGACTCGAAACGGCTGTTGCTCGTCCCACTCGCGCGCCCCTTTGTGGGGACTCGTCAGTACCGCGAATTGGTCGGGTGGCAGACGACGCCACCACTCCCACAGTAAGGACTGAATACCGCCAACTTTCGGCGGAAAGTCGTTGGTGACAAGGATGTGGCGGCCCGACATGCGACTCCAGTGTTACCCACGCGGCGTGGGTAGGTTCCGCAACTCCTCGCGAACCACCTCGCTGGGGTCGTCGTCGGGAACGATGTCCAAATGACCCACGCGTGCGGCAGCCCACACGGCGTGCGCCCGCACGAACGCATCGTCGTCGACGAGGCCCCGCGCAATGGCATCCCGGGCAGCGGCATCGTCGGGCCGCGCCCGGTTGCCCAGCACGATGAGCGCATTGCGCCGGACCCACCTCGCCTCGCGGTCGTGGATGTACCAACGACCGAACCGCGACATGATCTCACCGTCACCCATGGCCAAAATTGCCACGGGGTCGACCGTCGACGTCATCCGTGACTCGTCGCCGAGCCGCGACATCGAGACGCGAACCGAGCGCGTCGATGGTGGACACACTTCCTGACAGTCGTCGCAGCCGTAGATGCGGTCGTCGATGACCTCGCGCAGGGCGCGGTCGACGATTCCTGGTTTCTGAATCACCCAAGCCAGACAGCGCGCGGCGTCGATGACCCCGGGTTCGATGATCGCACCGGTCGGACAACCCTCCAGACACCGTCGACAGGTTCCGCATCCGTCGGCGACGGGCGTCGAGGTGGGCAACACCGCGTCCGTCACCACCCCCCCGAGCACGAACCAACTGCCCGCATCGACGAGCAGCAGGTTTGCGTTCTTGCCGTACCAACCGAGCCCGGCCAGGTAGGCGGCTTCGCGGTCCACGAGGGCGTTTTCATCGGCCACGACCACCGCGCGGTGGCCAACGGTCCGTAACTCCTCGGACACCGCAGCGAGCGCGCCGCGCAACGCCGAGTAGTTGTCACGCCACGCGTAACGCGCCACCCGGGCCATCGGGGTTCGCGAATCGACGCTTGGATCGGCGACGGGCTCGTGGTACGCAACCGCACCGACGATGATCGACCGTGCGCCCCTCACGATCATCGACGGGTTGGTCGACCGCGCGGGGTTGCGAAATGTGAACTGCATCGTGTCGGACAAACCGCGGGCGTTGCGGTCGTCGATGGCCCTCCGGGCGCGGTCGAAGCGACGCGCCGGGGCGATGCCGACCCGGTCCAGGCCCGCCTTCGTGCCCACTTCGCAGACGTGGCGGGCGTAGTCCTGGAGTGCTGTTCGGGAACGGGACTGCGCGTCAGACGCCACGGTGCCGAAGCGTAGGCACCATTCCCGCGTTTGCGAGCAACTTCACCGCACGGGCTTCGTCGAGGCTAAGGACGACGGCCTCGTCGGGGTTCCGACCGATCAGGAAACTAACCACGCAGTCGCCGCAGGCATCGGTGTCACGCATGCAGCAGGTGTCGCAATCGATGGTGAGGGAGTCGTTCGTCGTCACCCACATAGCGTGACAACGGGGTGTCACACACCGATGAGATGCGCCCCTCGATGGTCGATCCCGACGACCCGCGCCCGACCATTCCCGGGCAACGCGGCCGCCACACCTTCGGCCTCGCCCGACCGCGCGAAGCACGCCACCGTTGGCCCGGAACCACTCAGCCATGCCGACACGGCCCCCGCATCGACCATCGCCCGCATCGCCGCACGGCTCGGCTCGGCCCCTGCCAATCGGCGGTCCTGGTGCAGACGGTCCGTCATCGCCGAGGCCAACGCATCGATATCACCCGCGGCGAGCGCCGCAACGAGCAGCGCGGTATGCGTGAGGTTGAACACGGCATCCTCGAACGGCACGGACTGCGGCATCCTCGCGCGCGACTCCGACGTCGAGGTCGTGAAGTCGGGAATCCACACGACCACGGCCAATTGGTCGCTGAGCAAACCGTCGAGAGGCACCCGCACCGCACGTTGGCCGTTCGTGGCGACCACACCTCCCAACAGCGACGCCGTGACATTGTCGGGATGACCCTCGAGCCGCGCGGCCACGTCGATCACGGCTTGCCTCATCGGTGCGTCGACCGCGGTCGCGCGACGCGACTGGAGGATGCCGAGTACTGCCCCGCCGACACGCGCCGCGCCACTAAAGCCCAGACCACGGCTCATGGGGATTTCACTGCGAACCCACACGTCGCCGTTCCCGCCGGCATCGCGGAAGGCGACCGTCGCAGGGTGATGTTCGTCTGCGACCTTGCCGCGTTCGGGCATCGGATCGACTCCCGCGACACCGACCTCGGCATACAGCGTGAGCGCCATGCCGAGTCCGTCGAAACCCGGACCCAGGTTGGCGGAACTACCCGGCACGCGGACGATCGTCATGGCTTGACAACCACCGTTTCGGGTTGCTCTATTGCTCGAGACGTTTGGACGCGCGGTCACTCGCCACGACGAGCCTGTCGAGCACCGCTGCGGCGGCACCGCCGTCGATCGACGCCTCGGCGAGGGCACGTCCGGCGCGCAGGTCGGCGGCGAGGCCGGCCACGTGCAGTGCCGCTGCTGCATTGAAAACAACCGTCTCGCGCATCGGTCCGGCTTCGCCGTCAAGGATGCGCCGTGTCAGCGCAGCATTCTCCTTGGCATCACCACCCCTTATTGCCTCGAGTGGTGCGGATACGAAACCAATGTCGGCCGCATCGACGGTGAACTCGGTGATCTCACCCGCGCGCAGTGCCATCACCCGGCACGGCCCACCGAGCGTGATTTCGTCGACCGCGCCGTGTCCGTGCACGACCCACACCGAGCGCACGCCACGCGAGCCGAGGGCCTCGATCATCGGTCGCATCATCCACGGCATGGCGACACCCACCAACATCGAAGAAATCGGTGCGGGGTTTGCCATCGGACCGAGCAGGTTGAAGATGGTCGAAATGCCGATCTCGCGCCGCGACGGGCCCGTGTAACGGAACGCCGGATGGAATCGTGCGGCGAGACAAAAGCCCATGTTCGCCTCGGCGATGCATTCAGCGACCCCGACGGGATCGAGTTCGGCCGCCACACCCAACTCCTGCAACAAGTCGGCGGCACCGCACTGCGACGACGCGGCGCGGTTGCCGTGCTTGCAGACGGGAACACCCGCACCGGCCACGACGAACGCGGTCACCGTCGACACGTTGAACGACTGAGACATGTCGCCACCGGTGCCGACGATGTCGATGGCGCGGGCCGCGACATCGGCGGGTAGATCGACGCGCTGGCCGGCCGTACGCACGGCACGCAACATTCCTGCAAGTTCGGGCGCGGTCTCTCCCTTTGCGCGCAACGCGACGATGAACGCGGTCATCTGCGATGGCGACGCCGAACCCTCGAGGATTTCGGTGATCGCAGCCTCGGCGACCTCCGGCTCGAGATCGCGGCGCGCGATGAGCGTGCCCAGGACTGTGGGCCATCCGCCGAAGTCGGCGAGCGGGCGCGGATGCACTGCGGTCACGCGGACAGTCTCGCGTGGAAGTAAAAGTTTGCTACCCCGAATTAGGCGGTGCGACGGCGCTGACGGATGATGCGACGGCGCTCGCGCTCGGTCGTGCCACCCCAGACGCCCTCCTTCTCGCGGGAGGCGAGAGCGTGCTCCAGACAGGCGATACGCACGTCGCAGGTACCGCACACGGAAACCGCCACCGAGGCTGCAATCTCGTCACCCTCGTCCGGGAAGAACACCGCCGGGTCCAGGCCCTGACAGGCCCCCCGCTGACGCCACGAAATGTCAGTGATTGTCACGTTCTGCCCCCCCAGTTCACGCAACTCGTGTGGTTGGTGGGCATCGGCCACATTCCCCCCGAAACATGACCGATGTCTCACCTTGTCTGGGACACTAAACCCACCCCGACGGGCGGCGCAAATCTCGCCGTTTTGACTAAACGCCCAGATCGGCGGCCAGTTCCGCGACGGTGAAGGGGGCCAGTTCGACAGCCTCGAGGTAGTTCGGGTGGGTGCACAGCAACTGCACGGGCCCCTCGGCGAATGCGGCCAGATCCTCGGGACCGAACTCGAAGCGAATGTAGTGGACGGCAGCCGTCACGTTTTCGCGGGTCAGGGTTGCGTCGTGCTGTTCGTCGGTCACGGGGGCGACATCGCGGCCGTTGGCCAGCCGGATCCGCAACGAGCGCTCGATGCCGACCAGCTTGGGCAGCCACTCACGCATCGCCGACCCGGAGGTGAGTTCGATGAAGATCGTCGCGCACAACTGGCCGGCCTCGGGGATGAGGGGGTTGTAGGCACGCAACTCGTCGAGCACACCTTCGTCGGAAATCACGCGCTCGGCGCGGAGCATTTCCTGGATCTGGTACCACATGGTGTCCCGGCTCTCGAACATCACTGTGACGACTGTGCCGAGCTCGATGCGACGACGACGCTTGGTTTCGATCACTTCGGCCTTCTTTTCTGCGCGCACCTTCTCGTATGCACGCAGATCGAGAATGTCATCGATGGTCAGTTTGCGGGAAATGGTCGTGGGGGGCACTTCGTCTTCCTTTCGTTGTCTTTGTCACTCTTCGGGGATGCCGTAGGCACGAGCGAGCAATTGCAGCGGGTGGCTGGGAGCCTTCCCCGTTTGTTCGTTGATCGCCGTGTTGGCCAGGTGGCAGTCACCGGCCACCTCGTCACCGTCGGCGGCGGTGATTTCTTGGGCGAGTTTCTTTGCGATCGGCATCGACAATTCGGCATTCTCTGCGCGCAGACCCCACATGCCGTCGATACCCGAGCAGGTCTGTACGAGCTTGATTTTTGCGCCGGTCAGCTTGAGGAGATCACGGCTTTTCATGCCGATGTTCTGCGCACGCAGGTGGCAGGGTGCGTGGTACGTGATCTTCTCGGGCACCACTCCCGGGAACTCGGTGACGAGTTCGGTGTCCTCGGCCTTGTGGAGGCGCATCAGATATTCGGCTGCGTCGTACGTGTTAGCCGCCACGAGATCGGCGTCTGCACCACCGACGTAGTCGACGTAGTCCTTCTTTAGGATGTAGCCGCAGGTCGGCTGGGGAACCACAATTTCGTTGCCCCGGCGCACGGCGGCGGCAAGCGCCGCGACGTTGTCGGCCGCGACCTTCTTGAATTTCTCGACATCGCCGCTGTGCAGATACGGGGCACCACAACACGATGCGCCCTCGGCGAGGAAGCATTCAACGCCGTTCTTTTCGTAGACCCTGACGAGGTCCTTGCCGATTCCCGGTTCCTGGTATTCGACCAGACACGTCGGAAAGACCGCGACGCGGCCCTGACGCTTGGCGATGATGGGCTTCACACGCCGCTTGAACCAGGTCGAAAAACGGACCTTGGCGAAAGGCGGGAGCATCCGCTTGCTGGAGACACCCGCGGTCTTTTCCACGACCTTGCGGATCGCAGAGCCCGAAGGTGCACCGAGAACCTTGTTTGCGACCGGGGAGACGGTCGTTGCAATCTTGCCGAGGGCGTCGGTGTGGCCCATGAACGTGGTGGTGAGGCGTTTGCGCACGGGAAACTGCTTGGTTGCCTGGCGCATCGCATCGACGCGCAGCATGAGGCGCGGAAAGTCGAGCGCCCACTCGTGCTGGCCGGGGATGTAGGGGCAGTTCACGTAGCAGAGCTTGCACTGGAAGCACTCGTCGACGACCTGGTCCTGTTCGGCGATCGTCAACCTGCCGGCGTCCTGGTCGTCGTGTTGGTCGACGAATTTGAAAAGAGTCGGGAACGACGTGCAGTACTTGAAGCACAGGCGACATCCGTGGCACAGGTCGTACACGCGCGTGAGTTCGGCCCGAACGTCGGCCTCATCGAGGTACTTCGGATGCTTCGGGTCGTAGGTGATCGTCATGTCCTGTTTTACCGTCGTTCTACTGATCGCAAAGACAGCGCGGGGCGCCGGGTCCACCGACGCCCCGCCGTGTCGTGATCGGATCCGATCAGAGGGACTTGAGGCCCTCCTGGAAGCGGCCGGCGTGGCTCTTTTCGGCGCGTGCGAGCGTCTCGAACCAGTCGGCGACCTCAGTGAAGCCTTCGTCGCGGGCCGTCTTGGCGAAACCCGGGTACATCTGCGTGTATTCGTAGGTCTCACCGGCGATCGAGGCCTTGAAGTTCTCTTCGGTCTCGCCGATCGGCTCGCCCGTGGCCGGGTCACCGACCTGTGCGAGGAAGTCGAGGTGACCGTGCGCATGGCCGGTCTCGCCCTCGGCAACCGAGCGGAAGAGTGCCGCCGCATCGGGGTAGCCCTCGACGTCTGCCTTCTGTGCGAACCACAGGTAACGGCGGTTGGCCTGGCTCTCGCCGGCAAAAGCCTCCTTGAGGTTTTCGTGTGTCTTGGTTCCGGCTAGTCCGGCCATGACTGCTCCTTTTCTGTTGGGGTTTTTGTTGTAAGGGATTATTGCTTCACCACAGACATCGTCTCGACGGCGCTCGCGCACTGTGGACACTTGCCTGAGAACACGATCCGCGCAGCCTGCACGGAAAAACCATCGAGACCTGCGACCGAAATATCGCCTGCATCGGGGACGTACACGTCGCGTACATCACCACAGGTGCTGCACACGCTGTGGTGGTGGTCGTCGACGTTGGGGTCGAAGCGCGCTGCGCCGCCCAGTTGGATCTGCTGCAACTCGCCCATCGCCGCCAGGTCGGTGAGGGTCTGGTACACGGTGCGCAACGAGATACCCGGCATCTCCGCTGCGGCGACCTCGTAGATGGTCTCTGCCGTGGGGTGCATCTCGTTGCCGTGGAGAAGGCGAAACAGCAACTGGCGCTGCGGGGTGACCTTGAGGCCGGCGGCGCGAAACGCGCCGGCAAGTTCCTCGGGTGGTTTCACGCTTCGAACAATAAATTCGACCGCCCCAATCTGCAAATCCTGCGAAATAGCAAGTCCTGCGATCTGTGTCACATCGGCCCCGAACACCGGGGCCGTGTGCCCCATGGGCGACAGACCCGCCGCGGCTGCTGGAATGATGTCCGTGAGCAGTTCCCCGCGACCACTCGACCGCGAGGCACTGCGGGCCGGCGCGAGCGTCACTCTCCTGTTCGCGGTGCCGCCGACGCTCGTCGCTCGTTTCGTTCTCGACAACAACGCCGACACCAACGGCTGGGCGCCGCTGTTGTCGCTGATCGCGGTTCTGGGTTTCGTCCTCGGCTCGGGCGTCGCTGCGTGGCGTCAAGGGTCGCAACGACCGATGGCCCACGCCGTGATTGCCGGCGCGGGGGTGTTCGTTGCGGCGCAGGCGGTGTTCCTTGTTCTTCGCATCGCAACCGGCGGCGACGTGCGCATCATGCGCATTCTCACGTCGTTCTCACTTGCGCTCGTCGCGAGCGTGATCGGCGGCCTGCTCGGCAACTTCCTGCAAAAGAACGGCCCCCGGCCCCGATGACCCGAGCACGCGACGGCGCGCGCGCCGTGCTCGTCATCGATGTCGGCACCAGCGGGCTGCGCACCGCGCTCGTCGGTGCCGCCGGCACGCTCGTCGACTACCTCCACGTCGTACAACCACCTTCGACACCCTCGCCCGGTCTCGTGGAGTTCGATGCGATGCGGATGTACGAGGCGGCGGTCGAGGCGGCGACAACCATCGTGCGCCGCAACGACCACATCGAGGTTGCTTCGCTCGGCATCACGAACCAACGTGCCTCGGTGGTCGCGTGGAATGCACGTACCGGCGAACCCGTGGGACCGGGCATCGGCTGGCAGGACTTGCGCACGGTCATCGAATGCATCACCGCCAAATCCGAACACGGCCTCGCCATCGCACCCAACCAAACCGCAACAAAGGCGGCGTGGCTGCTCGCCAACCACGCCGCGGGAACACCGGCGGAGGATCTTCGGTTCGGAACGATCGACACCTGGCTGACATGGAAACTGAGTGGCGGAGCCGCCTTCGTCACCGACCACACCAACGCCGCGGTGACCGGTCTCGTCGACGTCGACACCGTCGACTGGGACCCGCAGGTCTGCGCGATCTTCGGTCTGCGGGTCGAGAGCCTGCCGCGGATCATCGCCTCACGTGAAGTCGTCGGGCCCGTCGTGGGTCACCGGGGGCTCGATGGGATTGCTTTGGCCGCGCGCATCGGAGACCAACAGTCGTCACTCGTTGGCCAGGGCTGCATCACGCCCGGTCGCACCAAGATCACATTCGGCAGCGGCGGAATGCTCGACATGTACACGGGCCGAGTCGGCCCGAGCGAAGCCAAGCGCACGGTTCACGGAACCTTTGCAATCGTCGCGCTTTCACTCGACGGCGAAACCCGGGAGATCCACTGGGGAACCGAGGCGATCATGCTGTCGGCGGGAACCAACGTCGAGTGGCTGTGCAGCGACATGGGCCTCATTTCCTCACCGCAGGAAAGCGACGAAGTCGCGCGCGCGGCGGGCAGCACCGCGGGTGTGGCCTATCTTCCCGCACTACTCGGTCTGGGCACACCCGATTGGGATTACGGCGCTCGCGGAACCTTGACGGGCCTGACCCGTGGCACGAAGCGCGGGCACATCGTGCGGGCCGTACTCGACGGAATCGCGCATCGCGGTGCCGACCTGCTCGACGCGGCACTACGGGATGCGGCCTCACGAGGCGTTGAGGCGCCCGCCACCTTGAGAATCGACGGCGGCATGTCTCGCAACGCCACGTTCGTGCAGTTGCTCGCCGACGCAACGGGCAAAGCGGTCGAAGTGTCACCCGTATCGGAGGCGACAACGCTGGGCGCGGCCTTCCTCGCCGGCACTGCACGCGACACCGGGGCGATATGGCCGACCCTGGATGCGGCCGTGTCGACGTGGGCGCCTGCGACGACGGTCAGGCCATCCATCAGCGACACCGCCCGGGCCACCGCACGCGACAAATGGGCTCAAACCCTGCGCTCTGCGAAGGCCTGGATCCCCGACCTGAGTGCCCTCGACTTCTAGAGTTGCAGCGCCCCGCCCCTGTCGGTGAACCTGTAGCGCAAGCCAGGTCTGAGAAAGGATCCCTCGTGGCAGACACCAGCACCACGGCGCCGCCAAAACAACCCACCACTGCCGATGCTGTGCTTCTTTCCTATGCGCTTGGCCTCGAGTTCGCGATGGTCGATATCTACGCCCGCGCGACGGTCGCCTCGAAAGTCGACCTCAAGGCGGTCGCCGAACTCTTCGGCGCCCACCATCGCGCCGCCGCGCAGTCGCTGACGGGCCTGCTCGGTCGCAAGGCCGCGACGGGACGCAACGAAAAGTTCTACGCCGAGCACTCGGGGAAAATCATCGGTGGCGCCGCCAAGGACACCGCAGCGCAACTCGCGGGTCTGGAAAACGCAATGGTTGCCACGCACCTGCGGATGCTCGGCGCGTTGCGCGGCATCGATGGCGCGACACTCATTGCCTCGATCATTCCGATCGAGGCCCGCCAGGCCGCGGTCCTCGTCGGCTTGTCAGGGTCGACCGCGCTCGACGACCTCATGGCGCTCGATGACGAGGCCGCAATCGACCCCAAGACCTACCCCGCCTGATCGAAGAGAAACGCCCCACCGTGAACACCTCCGTGAATGACAACGCTTTCAACCGACGCAGGTTCCTGCAGTCCGGCGGGCTCGCCCTGGCGTCGGCGGCGATCCTCGCTGCGTGCGGCAAGAACGACAAAGTAGCCACCGCCTACCCGCGAATCGGTGAATCACCGACCACGACCGCACTTCCCGAAGCGCGCGTCACCGACACCGTGTTGCTGCGCACCGCATCGTCGCTCGAGTGGTGCGCAATCGACGCCTACAGCGCTGTCACTGCTCTTGGGGTTCTGCCCGGTGCAATGTTGCCGGTGGTCGCGCGGTTCCAAGCCGACCACAAGGCGCACTCTGCGGCACTGACCGAAATCATCAAGACCGCCGGTGGCGAACCCTTCGAGTGCGCAAACGAGCGCATCAACACCCTCTACATAGCGCCTGCAGTCGAGCTGATCGTGGGAAACAAGGACAAGGGCATCGAGGCGAGCGACACTCCCGTCGACGATCTCCTCTTGCTCTCACACGGCCTGGAAAACCTTGCGGCCGCCACGTACCAGTACTACGTGTCACTCATCTCGCAACCCGCCGTGCGCGGTGCCGCGATGACGATCGGCCAAGACGAAGCACGGCACGCCGCGATCCTCGCGCAAGCGATCATCCCCGGCGGCAAGGGCATCGCGCCTTCCATCAACGAAAAAACGGGCAAGGCCAACCCTGCCGCCGTGCCGGGGGCGTTCGGCAGCCTCGCCCCGGTCACCTTCGCCATCGGCAGGACCAGCGAAGCCGGCACGAAAACCCAACTCAGCCTCGACACCCCGAGCCTCAACTCGATGGCATACGAGTACGCCACTTGTTAGGGCCGTGCGACTCGCCGCGGGTCAACGGCGAAACCGCCGCGAATCCGCGGGGGCACGGAACCGGGCGTCGTTACACTGTGGCGTGGTGAGTCGGCCGGGTGGCCGCGGCACACGCGAGTGCGTCGAGGAAAGTCGGGACTCCACAGGGCAGAGTGCTGGTGAGAGCCAGGTGGGGGCGACCTCACGGACAGTGCAACAGAAAACAAACCGCCCGAGGGGCAACCCGAGGGTAAGGGTGAAAAGGTGCGGTAAGGGCGCACCAGCGCGCGGGGCGACTCGCGCGGCTTGGCAAACCCCACTTGGAGCAAGGTCACGCAGAGGACATGAGCGGCTCGCTCGCCTTCGGGCACTCCTCGGGTAGACCGCAGAGATGGATGGTCACCGGACCGCAAGGTCCACAGAATCCCGCTTACAGGCCGACTCACCGCGTCCACCGTTTTCCCGGGCAGCGAGTCCGGGGAACGCTTGGGGCGGGGTGTCACTACTTGTCGGGATGAACGGTGACGTTGAAGGTCACCAGTGCGGCGCGCTGTGCGTCCAAGCGGATCGTTGACATCGACCCCCGGTCGAGTGCGGTTCTCCACGACACACCGATGTCGACTCCGAGTGCCCAGGCAACCGCTGCCTTGATCGGCGAGACGTGGCTCACCACGACGAGGTGCATACCGCTGTCGCTCGTCGCCAGTTCGTCGAGTGCTGCGCGGACTCGGCTTTCGAGCTCGGACATCGATTCACCCCGTGGCGGACGAAAATCCGGGTCACTGCGCCACTGCGCCCACACCCCGGGCGGTACCGACGACATCGGCATCCCGTCGTAATCCCCGTAGTCGAGTTCGATCCACCGGCGATCGGTCTCCACGGCGACACCGACGTGTCCGGCGATCGCCGCTGCGGTCTGCTGGGCGCGGCGCAGGGGGCTTGCGATGATTCGATCGACGGGTGCCACACGCGTCAACGCCGGGCCCAGCACCGCCGCCTGGTCACGGCCCACTTCGTCGAGTTCGTTGTCGACGTGACCCTGCAACAGTCCGCCCGCGTTGGCACGTGTTCGGCCGTGACGTACGAGCGTGAGGAGTCGCTCAGTCAACCTCGACCAACTCCCCTGTCGCGAGGAACCGCCGGCGCGCATCGCGACCGCCCAGGCCATGGCGCCGCACGATCCAAAGGACGCCGGCTGCACCGGCAACCTCGAGGAGAAAATTCAACGCACCCCGCTCGGCAACGGGCAGTCGTGCACCGCCGAACGACGTTCCGGTGAAGGGCCACCAAAAGACGTCGGTGTTCGAAAACGCACCGTCAAAGACCAGGTGCATGAAGAAGCCGATGGCAAACGGCAACAGGCGACGCCGCAGCGCACTACCCCGCTTGGTCACGATCATGATGAGCATCATCAGTGCGACGCTCGCCGTGAGCGTGTGCAGTACCCGTGCGCCGCCGAACAACGCATCGACCGGGTCGGGCAACAATGCACCGACGATCAAGAGTCGGTAGTCGAAACGTGGATCGCGGAAGATGTAGCGAACGGCGAGAACCGACGTTGCGACGAACCACAGGAACACGCCGACAAATCTACCGAGGGCCTCAGATGACGAGCCAGCGCCCGCAGTTCGGACATTCGCGCTCCGTGGCTGCTTCGCGTCGCACCGCCTCGACCTCCGAGGTCGACAAGTCGATGTGACACCCCCCACAGGTCGCGCGCACCAACCGGGCGATCGCAACTCCCCCGTGGGCCGTCCGACGCCGGTCGTATTGCGCCAACCACTGCGCGTCGATCCTCGCCGCAGTCGCGCCGCGCCGCTCGGTCGCACCGCTCAGCGCTTCGCGCACCGACCCGAGGGCCTCTCGCAACTTGCGCTCTGCCTCCTCGACGTTGGACCCGCGGGCGGCGATCTCCGAGCCGAGTTCGGCCAGCGTCGCGTCGAGTTCCTCGCTGCGTTCGAGGGCCGCCAAGGATTCATCCTCGAGCGACGAAATCTTGCTTTCGTGGTTGGCCATTTCGTGCTGCAGCGCCTCGGCCTCGCGTGGGGCGATGACCGTTTTCATCTGCGCAGCCAGCCGGTCGAGCTGTTTTCGCATCCCGGTGACTGCTGTTTCGTTCGCTTCGATGACGGCGAGGAGGTGGCGATGCTCGGTTCCGATTGTCTCGGACTCGGCCCGCAGGTTCGCCATCACGCGTTTCGCTTCGACGACCGCCGCCGCCTCGGGCAGATGCGCGGCCTTGTGTTCGAGCTGTGTGATCTCCGTGTCGAGCGCCTGCAGTTCGAGCAACACGTCGAACGCCTCCATCACCCGAGACTACCGATGACGGGAAACCGCTCAGCCGCCCGCGATGGTTGTCTGCACCCAGCCGGGCAGGGACTTCGCGCAGTCGAACACGAGGGCATTGTTCGGATCGACCGACGGCACGGGCGAGAACGGGTTGGTGTTCGACGGCAGGATGGTCGTCCCAGCGTCGACGACGCTGACGACCGGTCGTCTGTCAACCGACACCGTGGTGTCCGGGGCCGGCGTGGTGGTCACGCGGGCCGTGACGGACGGCGACGCAGCCACCCCCGGCACCACAGTTGTCGTTGTCGACCCGGCGGGTGCCACTTTGCCCACCACGCGGCGCGGCAGGGTTCCCGACACGACCTGGGCAACACAGTCGACTCCCGGCAGATACAGCCGCACCGACGACCGCCCGATCGGCGGTGCGGGCTCCCAGTCGACTGACGGCTCGCCCGCAAGTGCCTCGTCGGTGAACGATTTCCAGATCGCCGCGGGGAAGGTTCCGCCCTGCACTCGCGGCACCTTTTTCGCCACGAACTCGGGCACGTTGACCATCGGCGTGTACGCCTTCGGGTCTCCCACCCACACCGCGGTGGTCAGCTGCGGGGTCATGCCGACGAACCACGCATTGGTGTTGTCGTCCTGCGTACCCGTCTTGCCGGCGGCGGGCCGCTCGTCGTCGAGGGCACTGCGTCGCGCCGTTCCCTTCGTTAGCACACCCTTGAGAATCTCCACCGCTTTGCTGGCAACCTCTCTGGAGAGCACGCTCTGACCCGGGTCGCTGTGTTCGTACACGACACCGAGCGGGCCTTCGATGCGATCGATGAAGTAGGGCTGCATGTGCACACCGCCGTTGGCGAGCGTTTGTGCGCCGCTGGCCATGTCGAGCGGACTCATCTCGTTGGCGCCCGTCGCATAACTGGCGTACGGCTGGATCTTGAAGGAGTCCCGCGTGAGGAACATCGAGCGTGACATGCGGTAGGTGGTGTCGACCACACGGTTCAGACCGACGATCTGGGCGAGCCTGCTGTAGGCACAGTTGATCGAGAACCACGTCATCTCTTCGAGTGGCCCGAGGGGTCGACTCACGCCCTGCTCGATCTCGAAGGGCTCCTCTTCGTTGCCGGGATTCGGCAACGTGCACGGCAACGTTCCATCGACGAGATCCGTGGCCTCGACACCGGCCTGCAAGGCGGCTGCCAGGACGAAAATCTTGATGCTCGAGCCGGTCTGACGGCGACGCAGCGTCATGTTCACCTCATCGCGGCCGGGCTCGAACCCGGGACCACCGACCATCGCGCGCACGCCACCGGTCGCGGTGTCGAGCGACAGCAACGCCCCCTGGAACCCGGCTTTGTTCGCCGGCAACTGACTGCGGACCGCCGCCTCTGCCGCGGACTGCATGTCCGTATCGAGGGTCGTGTAAATGCGCAGGCCCCCTCGGAACAACGCGTTGAACCGCTCGGGATACGACACGCCGAGAATGTCGGACCTGTTGAGCAGATAATCCTTCACGGCCTCGGAGAAATACGTACGGGTGATCGACCTCTGCGGCACCGATTGGAGGACCTCGGGAAGCGGCCACGTCGCTGCGAGAGCGTCGGCGCGTTCCTCCGTCATCAAGCCTTCGGCGGCGACACGGCGCAGGGCGACGGCGAAGCGCTGCCGCGAGCGCTCGGGGTGACGAATCGGGTCGTAGCTCGAAGGCGCCTGGATCATGCCGGCGAGGAACGTCGCCTGTTCGACCGTGAGTTCGCGGACTTCGGCACCGAAGTAGATCTCGGCAGCGGCGCGCAACCCGTAGGCGTTGTTGCCGAGGAAGACCGTGTTGAAATATCGCTCGAGGATGTCACGCTTGGCGACCGTGCGCTCCAGCAGCACCGCATAGCGGGCCTGCAACACCTTGTATCGACCGTCGCGTTCGAGGCCCGCCAGGTACTCGTTCTTCACCACCTGTTGGGTGATCGTCGAGGCACCCTGCCGCAACGAGCCCGATTCGAAGTTCGCCAGCCCCGCCCGTACGAGTGCGCGAAGGTTCACACCTTTGTGACCGAAGAAATTGGCGTCCTCGACTGCCAGCACGGCGGCAACGACATCCTCGGGTACCTGGTCGAGGGTGATGGGTTGGCTGTTCTCCACCTGGAAGGCGCCGATCTGGCGTCCATTGCGATCGAACACCGTCGAGCGCTGCGCGATTCCCGTGAACGTCGGTAGCGACACGGGTGTTTCGTCGTGGGCGTTGACGAGCCCCCACACGCGCGGCGCGATCGCCACTCCGACTGCCGACACGAAGAGACCCCCCGCCACGACGGCCACGACGAGCCTGAGGATCCGCACCAACCATCCCATCTCAGGCCACGGTATCCGCGCACCGACGACGACTACCGTGCGTGCATGGCTTACCCCCACATTCGACCCTTCCGCTTCGGCGTGCAGTGTTCCCGCGCGGCCAGCGCCGCCGAATGGGTGACCCTTGCCCGTCGTACCGAGGCGAACGGGTTCGACTGCCTCACGATGCCCGATCACTTCACCGACCAACTGGCACCCGTTCCCGCATTGCAGGCCGCCGCCGATGCCACCACAAGTCTGCGTGTCGGTGCACTCGTCTGGGACAACGACTACAAACATCCCGTGGTTCTCGCCAAGGAACTCGCCACGATCGACCTGCTGTCCGAGGGTCGCCTCGAAATCGGGCTCGGGGCGGGTTGGATGATCAGCGACTACGACCAGTCCGGAATCCCTTACGACTCGCCGGGCGTACGCATCGATCGTTTCGTCGAGGGACTCGAGATCGTCAAGCGCGCGATGGCCGACGGTGCATTCTCATTTGCGGGTCGCCACTACACCGTCACGGATTACGACGGCCAGCCCAAACCCGCGCAAAAGCCCTGCCCGCCGATCCTCATTGGTGGGGGCGGCAGACGTGTTCTGTCGCTTGCCGCGCGCGAGGCTGACATCGTCGGCATCAACGGAACGATGACCGCAGGTGTGGTCGGCCCCGATGCGATCTCCACCATGACGGCAACCGCCGTCGACGAAAAGGTCGACATCGTCCGCGGGGCAGCCGGTGCTCGACTCTCTTCGATCGAGATGAACATCCGTGCATTTTTCGTGAAGGTCACCGACGACGCCGACGGCACGATCACGGGAATGGCGCGAATGATCGGTGTCGAGCCGTCGATGGTCGCGGGGACCCCGTTCGCCCTCATCGGCCCCCCGAACAAGATCATCGAAGACCTGATCGCCCGGCGCGAACGCTGGGGCTTCAGCTACGTCATCGTGGGCGCCGAGGACGTCGACTCATTCGCTCCGGTCGTGGCCGCCTTGGACGGCAAATGAAGACACTCCGCTCGCTTCCCACGGCGGTGTTCGCGGGTGCGATCATCGCCTGGATCTGGGTCGTGGGTCGCCTCGTCGTCGACCGCCACAATTCGTTCGCGACTTTCGACTTCGACCTCGGCATCCACGACCAGTCACTGTGGCTCCTCTCGAAGGGCGAGTGGTTCAACACGGTGTGCGGTCTTCCCGTCTTTGGACACCACGCGATGTTCATGTACTGGCTGCTCGTGCCCCTCGTCTGGCTGGGCGGTGGGCCGAACCTGTGGAACCTCCTCCAGGTCGCCGCGCTCGCCCTCGCAGCGGTGCCCGTGTACCTCATCGCACGTCAACGCCTGCGCAGCGACGTGCTCGCGTGCCTTTTGGGCATCACCTGGTTGCTCTTGCCGACCGTCTCGTTCCTCGCGTGGGAAACGTGGCACCCCGAAACCGTCGCCCTGCCCTTCTTGATGATGGGCTACCACTACGCAACCACGCGGCCCGAAGGGTTCGGCTCCGCCGTGCGACATCGCAACATCATCGCCTTCGCGTGGCTGTTGGCGGCGATGCTCTGGAAAGAAGACATCTCGCTCGCCGTCATGGGTATCGCAATACTGCTCATAGTCAAGCGGCGTTGGAGGTTCGGTGGCCTGATATTCGGCTTTGCCGCGCTCTACTTTCTCGTCGTCGGCGTGTGGATGGTGCCGTCACTCGCGGGAGAGACCAGTGCCTACGGCCTGCTCTACGGAGACCTCGGCAAGACGCCTTTCGACGTCGTGAAGACATCCCTCTCCGAGCCGTCGCTTTTCTTCGAACGACTCTCGAACAACAACTTCACGGGATACCTCGGCCGGTTGTCGTCACCGCTCGCCTTCATCCCGTTTCTTGCGCCGCTCACGATCCTGATCGGTGTGCCACAGATCTTCATCAACATCCTCACCACCGCCGACTTCACATGGGCGATGATGTACCACTACCAAGCCGTGCCCGTGGCGGCGATGATGCTCGGCGCGGTCGAGGGAGTCGGCTTCCTTGCCCGCCGGGCAAAACCGCTCGGCGCGATCGCCGTGACCGTCGCGCTTCTCGCTGCGTTTGTTGCCGCCAATGCCTGGGGCCTCCTGCCATTCGGTGACAAGTACCGCGCGGGCTACTGGCCGCACGGCGCACAGGTCGTGGACGGATGGAGGGCGGCGCTCGACCGCGTCGGCCCCAACGACGCGGTGTCGGCCCACTACGCCTTCGTCCCCCACGCCAGTCAGCGACGCATCATCTACACGTTCCCCAACCCATGGGTGCGCACGAATTTTCTCGGTGACCCGTCACTTCTCGAAAGCCCATCCAGAGTCAAGTGGCTCGTCATCCCGGAGAACTCGATGGGCGGTGTGGCGGCCGAGGTGCTTGAAAGGCTCACCGTCACCGGCGAATACGGTGACGCTCAGACCATCGCAGGCGTCACCACCTACAGGCGCCTCAAGCCGTGATCAGAAGCGGCTGCGTATCGCCCACAACTCGGGAAACACCGGGTTGAACAGCGTCGACTTCAGATAACCCGCACCGCTCGACCCGCCCGTTCCGCGGCTGTTGCCGATGGTTCGCTCGACCATCTTCACGTGCCGGTACCGCCATTCCTGCAAACCCTCGTCGATGTCGACCAATTCTTCGAGCAACAAGGACATGTCTGGCCGCGTGCGATACACCGACAGGAGCGATTCTTCGATGTCGACCGAAACCATGCACCCGTGTCCTTCGAGCAGTTTCACCACGTCGTCCCAGATGCCGGGACGCGCAAAGACGGCTTCGAACTCACGGAACTGGTACGACTGGAAGCCGCTCGACGATTCGAGACGTGCACGAAACGCGTTGAACTCGAGTGGCGTCATGGTCTCGAGGATGTCGACCTGACCCACCAGCGTCTTTAGGATCGTGCGTACCCGACGCAGCGTGCCGAGCACCGGGTGCAGACTTCCCTCGCGTAACAAGCGGCGTGCCCGGTCGAGTTCATGCAGAATCTGCTTGAACCACAACTCATAGGTTTGGTGGATGACGATGAACAACAGTTCATCGTGTTCGGGACCATCGGATTTCGGTTCCTGGAGCGCCAGCAGCTCGTTGATCCTCAGGTAAGACACGTACGAGAGCGGTTCGCTTGCCATACTTCTCCCATCGTATGGGTCGGGTCATCCTCCACATCGGCACGCTGAAAACCGGCACGACGTCATTCCAACGCTGGTTCTCCGACAACGAGTCGGCGATCACGGCGGCCACCGGCTGCCGTTGGTTCCATGGTGCCTTTCCCGACGCCCGCGAGATCGCGGCCGCATGCATCGACGACGGTCGCCAGACCCCGGCGATGGCCCTCGGTTTCTTTCCCGAGCGCGGATCCGACGCATGGCTGGGATGGCGGCGAGAGGTTGACCGGTCCGTGCGCTCTCAGGTGGATGCCGCAGATACCCCCATCCTCGTGTCGTGCGAGGCACTGTGTTTGCTGCGCAGCCCGACCGAGATGGAACGCCTCGCAGGGTTGTTCGACCCCGCGACAACCGACGTCGTGCTCACCCTGCGATCGCCCGCGGGCTTCCTTTCCTCGTGGAAGCAACATCTCGAACACGACTTCTTCCGACGCAGCAACGACCCCGCATCGTTCGCCTACGTCGCCACCGATTCGTGGCTCGTCGACTACGACTCGCTCAAGCACGCCTACAAGACGACCTTTGGGGGACGATTCAGTGTCATCGACTACGACACGTGCCTCGCCCGCGATGGATCGATCATTCCGGCGCTCACGGCGACCTTCACCGGCACACCAATGGATGCACTGCCCGAGTGGCGCGGCTACCACCTCAACCGCAGCGCACGACCGCCGCGCAAACCGGTACGCGGTCTCGCCCGCCCTCGCCACTACCTGCGGTGGTGGCGTTGGAGGCTCTCGCGGGGGATCCGCGGCCATCCGCCACGTGGCGGTACGGCCTAACCGAACGCGCGGATCGGTCGCACGCGGATCGCATTCGGCTTGCCGGTGTCTTTCGTCGTGAACCAGCCTTCGCGGTCGAAACGCTGACCGCTGCGGAAGAGAACCGTCCACGCATTCCTCAGGTCGTATTCACTCGATGACCAGTAGTAGGTCGGCGCAAAACCGATCAATGGTTCTTCGACCGCGTAGAGCACGTTGTACATAACCTCCAGTTCGTCGGCCGACGGCAGGAACCAGTCGCCGTATCCGTTGACTTCGTAGTCCGATGCGGCACGGGCCGCGTACCTGCCGCGTCCGTACCTCTCGAGGATGACACGCGTGTTGGCGGCGCCCATACCGATCGCCTTCGACCTCACTCGCTTGATACGCGAAGGCAGACCCACTTCGTCGTAGATGCGGTCTCGTCCGGGTGAATAACCCGGCTTGCGCCACGGCCAACCGATTTTCTCGGCATCTTTCGGGGAGACCTCGAGATAGCGGCCCCACGGTTTTTTCTTGCCGGCGTCGTAGAACACGACCCCACCCGCGGGGCCGACATCGCCGACCGCGCAGGGTCCGTCACTCGTGCAAGTCTTTCCCGTCAGTCTGGGCAACGAAGTGGATGGCACCTCGCCGGTTCCCTGTGGAAACGCGCGAACAGCGACGACGTTGTACGGCAGGCTCGGGAAATCGGTTCCCGGATACTTGATGTTCGTGTTCCGACCCTTGTTGCCACCCTGCGACGCAAGCAGGTAACTGTCGCTGAACTGTGTTCCGTCCTGGAACAACTGGTACCAGGCGATGTTCTTCCAGGCTTCGGTCGATGACCACACCGGGCCGGCGATGGGCGCGACAGAACCCGTTTGCGTGGCGCGGAAGTCGTAGAACGCGTTCAGTTCGTCCTTCGACGGCAGGAACCAGTCGTCCAACCCGTTCTTTACGAACTCGGTGGCGCGCCTCGCGGCGTAGATGCCCGGCCCCGATTGTTTGATGATCAGGTCCGTGTTGATGGCCCCCATGCCGATTGCTTTGGCATCGATGCGTTGGCGTCGGACGGTGGCAACATCCCCGCTGTAGAGGGAGATCTCGGAGTTGGCCGGAGGTGACCAGGTTGTGCCGGCTCGCGTGGGAAGAACCGCGGCTTCGAGGTACCGACCCCACCACTCGAGTCTCCCCGCATCGTGGAAAATCACCCCACCGCCGGGGCCGACCTTCCCGATGGCACAACTCTCGGCCGCTCTTTTGTCCGCGCTCGGTGCACACACCGGTGCGGGTGACGTGATGCCCGCGCGCTGAGCCGACACGGAGCCGCCGATCAAGACACAGCCCAGGACGGCGAAGAAGAGAATCCGTCGCTTCACTCCTAGATTTTGCGCGACTTTCCTTCCCAATACTTCGCACGGAGGGGCGCCTTTTGTATCTTCCCCGTTCCCGTGCGCGGGATCTCATCGACGAAGTCGACCGACCGCGGCGCCTTGTATCCGGCAAGCAGTTTTCGGCAGTGCGCGATCAGATCCTGCGCAAGTGCATCCGAGGCCGAAACACCTTCGGCGACTTGCACGAGCGCTTTGACGCTTTCGCCGAACTCTTCGTCGGGTACACCGATCACCGCAACGTCCTCGACCGACGGATGCACGGTGAGCACGCCTTCGATCTCGGCGGGATAGATGTTCACGCCGCCGCTGATGATCATGTCGATCTTGCGATCGGACAACCACAAGAAGCCGTCGTCATCGAGATAGCCGACGTCGCCCGTGGTGAACACACCCGGCTCGAGGTGTGCCGCCTTCGTCTTCTCGTCGTCGTTGTGGTACGTGAACGACATTCCCATCTTGTTGCGGAAGTAGAGCGTCCCCTCGCTGCCCTGCGGCACGTGATTTCCGGCGTCGTCGACCACCAAGACGTCGACTGTTTCCAACGGCCTGCCGACACTGCCGCCCTTGCGCAACCAGTCCTCGGACGACACCACGGAGATGATCGAACCTTCGGTGCTGCCGTAGTACTCGGTGATCTTCGGACCCCACCATTCGACGAGCCCCTTCTTCACCGCCGGCGGGCATGGTGCGGCCCCGTGCCAGACCGCCGTCAATGACGAACCGTCGAACGACGACTTCACGTTGGCGGGCAGGTCGAGGAGGCGCTTCATCTGCGTCGGAACCAGGTGGACGTTTGTGCACGAATGGTCGTCGATCAGTCGAAGAGCCTCGGCTGAGTCGTACTTGTGCTGCATCACAACCGAAGACCCACCGATCATCGGCAGGAACGAAAACGCCCACTGGGCCGAGTGGTAGAACGGCCCGCACAAAAACGTGCGCCCGGGTACGGGCAGCCAGTTGGCGAAACCTGCTGCGATCAACTTCATGATGTCGGGGGTCATGGCCATGCCTCCGGACAACGCGCCGCGCACGCCCTTCGGTCGACCGGTCGTGCCCGAGGTGTAGAACATCGGCCCACCAAGCGTCTGGTCTGCGGGTTCTGACAAGTCGCCCGCGGCAACCACGTCTTCGTACGGCACGTACCGCGAGTCCGCCGTCACCTTGGCCGCGCCATCGCATCGCACGCCGACAACGATCTGCACGCCCGCTCCGCGCGGGTCACCCAACGCCTCGGCAACCGCCGCCTCGTAGCGCCGGTCGACGAATACGGCCTTTGCACCGGCATCGGCGAACACATATGCCAACTCGTCGGCGACCCAGTGCCAGTTCACCGGCACATACGTCCAGCCGCCGTGGGCACAGGCCTGCGCGAGTTCGAACCACTCACATTGGTTGCCCGCCACGATCGCCACGGTGTCGCCGGACGCCAGACCCCGCTGGCGCAGCCCATTGACGAGGCGGTTCACGCGCTCGTCGAGCGACGCCCACGTCACCGATCTGAATTCGTCGATGAGGGCATGTTCGTTCGGTGTTGCCTTCGCAAAGTCGCTTGTGAGGGTTGCCATGCGCTGATGTTAGGGCGTTTAGAGTCGACAGAATGATTCGACTCCGCCAGGTCGCCCTCGTGGCGCGCGATCTCGACGCTGCAATCGCCGACGCGCAACGCCACCTCGATGTCGACGTGTGTTTTCGCGACCCGGGAGTCGCCGAATTCGGCCTTCACAACGCTCTGTTCAGGATCGGCGACCAGTTCCTCGAGATCGTCTCGCCGACGACGAGCGGAACCACGGCCGGCCGCCTGCTCGACAAAGCGGGCGGAGACTGTGGCTACATGGCCCTCTTTGAAGTCGACGACCTTGAGCGGCGCATCGCCCACCTCTCGTCCCTCGGAGTGCGCACAGTCTGGCAGGGCGACTTGCGTCAGATCCGCGGCCGCCACCTTCATCCCAAGGACACCGGCGGCACCCTCGTCTCGATCGACCAACCCGAACGTCCCGGCGAATGGCACTGGGCCGGCCCCACGTGGCGCGGAGCGCGACCTTCAGGTGCCGCGACTTCGATTTCCGCGGTCACGATTGCCTCACCGCGAGTGCCCGAGCTCCGCAACCGCTGGGGGCAACTGGGAATCGACGTCGATACCCGCTACGCCGATGGCTCGCGAGACTTCGACCATCTCTCGGCGGTCGCAATCGCTGCGGCGTCCGCGGCGCAACGTGGGTCACGCTTTGCTCTTTGCGGTGTCGAGTTCACCTTGGAGTAAACGGTGGGCGTTGAGGGACTCGAACCCCCGACCCTCTCCTTGTAAGGGAGATGCTCTAACCAACTGAGCTAAACGCCCGGA
>Ga0208048_1000013_pt1 | contig 103097 bp, 90 predicted proteins | sample Malawi_45m_30L_FD_184163 | JGI IMG/M metagenome (GOLD analysis project Ga0208048, IMG submission 184163) | Freshwater microbial communities from Lake Malawi, Central Region, Malawi to study Microbial Dark Matter (Phase II) - Malawi_45m_30L... | ecosystem: Environmental > Aquatic > Freshwater >...
CACGCGGAGGGGGATCAACGTGTTTACTGGCGAGTACCGCCATACGATCGACGGCAAGGGACGGGTTGCCGTCCCCGCGCGCTTCCGCGCTCAACTAGACGACGGCGCATTCGTCTCCAGATGGTTGGACAACTGCCTTGCGATCTTCCCTCGCGCCGCATGGGACGACCTGGCCCGAAGGGTGGCGGCGCTCCCCACTGGCAACGCGAGCGCGCGCGAGTTTGGGCGATTTCTCTTTGGCAGTGCGTTTGAAGTTGAGCTCGATGCGCAGGGACGCCTCCTCGTCCCAGCCACTTTGCGTAGCTGGAGCCATCTAGAGGGCGAGGCGATGGTGGTCGGTGCCCGTGATCATGCCGAAATTTGGACGCCGACACGATGGGACGCGTACCGCGGCTCAATGGAGTCGTCCGATGCACTCGCGGCACAGCTGGAAGGACTCGGCTTCTAATGCATGAGGCACGTCGCTCTGCGCAGGCAGTCAGCGTGCATGAGCCTGTTCTCCTCCGCGAGGCGCTTGAGGGACTCGCACCGCGTAGCGGCGGCACATACATCGATGCGAATCTTGGCGGCGGCGGTCACGCCGCGGCCGTGCTCGCAGCGAGCGCTCCGAACGGAACGCTGCTGGGCATAGATGCCGATGCTTCGGCGATCGCACGATCTACGGCGCGACTCTCCGACTATGGTGCACGACTGAAGACGTTCCACGGAAGCAGCGCGCAAATTGCTGAGGCCGCCGCGGCTGCTGGCTTTCACGGCGTCAATGGAATCCTCTTTGACCTCGGTCTCTCGTCTGATCAGCTGGTAGATCATGAGCGCGGCTTTGGCATTCGCACGGGAGGCACGCTTGATCTTCGCTTCAACCCGAAAAAGGGTGAGAGCGCGGCGGCACTCCTTGCGCACCTGACGGTTGCAGAGCTTACCAAACTCCTTCGTGAGCTTGGTGAAGAGCCCCAGGCGGCAAAGATTGCTCGCGCAATCGTTGCGCGGCGTGCCGCGACGCCAATTACCACGGCGGATGAGCTGGCCGCTCTTGTGGCAGAGGTTGCCACGCGCCCAGGGAAGCCGGCGCGCATCCACCCAGCAACGCGCGTTTTCCAGGCGCTACGCATTGCGGTCAACGATGAACTTGGCGCACTCGCAACCGCGCTTGAGGCCGCAATTCATCTGCTCGCCGTTGGCGGGCGCATCGTGGTGCTCACGTATCACTCTCTTGAAGATCGAATTGTCAAGAAAGCCTTTGCCGCCGCAGCAAAGGGCTGCATATGTCCGCCCAAGGTCCCGCTTTGTGGGTGTGGCGTCAGGCCTTCACTGCTACTGATTACAGACAAGCCGCTGACCGCATCCGATGAAGAGGTGGCGCGAAATCCTCGGAGCCGAAGTGCAAAGTTGCGCGTCGCTGAGCGCGTTGAGGTGGCGGCATGACGGCAATCGGTCGACCGCTGCGCGGCGCACAGCTGATCGCTCCGATTGCCCAGCAGCGCGTCCCTGATGGACGGCTTGCAGCGGCTGCGCGCCAGCGCGCCGCAATTCGGCAGGCGTTCCAGCCGCTCGCGCAGCAACATGGCACCGGCTCGATTCGCACCAGCCCTCGCCCAGCGGCAGGCGCGGCACGTTCTCGTACAGCCATCACGGCAGGGGCGCTCCCTCGCGGTCAAGTTGGCCTCTCCGCATGGAGCGGACGGCAGCGCTATGGTCTGTTTGGCATTCAGCTCGCGCGCGTTGTGACTGGGGGTGCGCTGATCTTCGCGGCGCTGTTCCTTGCGTTAATCCTCAGTCTTGAGGTCACCACCTCTGCTACCCGGATTGAACGGCTGAGGAACGAGCAGGCAAAGATCGTTGAGCAGATCCGTGCCGGTGAAACCGAGATGAGTCGTGTGGGGCGAGAGCCCGCCATTCGCCGGCGCGCCTTTGAACTTGGGATTGGGCAGCTTACCGATCCGCTTATCGTGCAGGAGCGCTGAGATGAGCGGTGAATCGCGAGCCGTCCGGTCGGATAGTGCCGGGCGTGGCCTGCTCGTTGGGATCGCCCTCGTCCTCGCGGGGTTGCTCTGCGTTGGGCGGCTCGCGCAGTGGCAGCTGATTGAACGAGATCGGCTCCTTGAAGCTGCCGGGAGCAGATTGAGCCTCACGCAGAGCGCTGAACCACTTCGCGGAACCATCATGGATCGCACTGGTTCCGTTGTGCTTGCGACCACCGTGATGCGATATCAGCTAATCGCGGAGACAAGTGCGCTGAGTGACTTAGAGCGAATGGCGGTTGGGTCAAAACTCCTCGAGGTTCTATCGCTTGACGATATTGATTTTGCGCGGCTTCGGGCCGGGCTTGCAGCGCGACGTAGCTGGAGCCTCCTCCTACCCGCCCTCGATGAACAAGCTGCCGATGCGGTCCGCGCCGCTTCATCCACTGGCCTCCTCCCTGGGATCTCGCTTCGCGAGGTGCGCACGCGTCTTTACCCACAACCTGGTGGCGCCTCGGAGACAAGCCTCGCGAGTCACATCCTTGGATTCGTCAATGCTGCTGGAGCCGGTCAATACGGAGTAGAGGAGTACTACAACGATCAACTGGCGGGGAGCGCGCAGGTGACCCAGCTTGAGCGCGGGGGAGACGGCATCGAACGACCAGTCATTGTGAGCGAGGCGCGCGAAGGCGTCGATCTGGAACTCAGTGTTGATGCGGGGCTTCAGACACTTGTCGAGCAAGAGGCAGCGGCAGCTGGTGTGGCAAATCAGGCCGAATCGGTAAGCGTGATCATTATGGATCCCTACTCGGGTGACATCCTCTCTTCAGCGTCATGGCCCTCGTATGATGCGAACCGCTACGGCGTTGTCGCTGCGCGCGACCCATCACGGTTCATTGACCCAGCAATCAGCGGCGCCTACGAGCCTGGCTCGGTCATGAAGGCGATCACCAGTGTCGCCGCGCTCGAGAGCGGCTCGTATTCGCCCTTAAGCATCATCGCCGATCAGTCAGTCCTCAAGTTAGACCATGGTGTCAATGAGGTTCGCAATGCGGATCGACGCTCTAAGGGTAACTTGACCCTTGCCGAGGCATTCGCGTGGAGTCGCAACATCGTCTTCTCAAAGATTGCCCTTTCCTTGGGGGTAAGTACGAGCGAGGCATCGCAGAGCCTCTATCGGACGTGGCTCAAGTTCGGCTTTGGTGGAAAGACTGGAATAGATCTCGCGAGTGAGAGTCAGGGCCTTGTCAACAGTCCGGACCAGAAGAGGTGGAGCGAGCTCGACCTTGCGAATGGATCGTTCGGTCAGGGCATAGCAACAACGCTGATCCAACTCGCCACTGCCTACTCCGCCATGCTGAACGGTGGTGTCCTTGTACGGCCGCGTGTTGTTCAGACGGTGAACGGAGTTGAGCAACCTATTGTGACCAGAGGGAGGGTGACCACTCAGAGAGTGTCATCCCAGATGGTGGAGCTGAGCGCGGGCTTTACCAAATTTGTGCCACTTTACCTCCGCTTGGCAAACATTCCAAACTACGCATCTGGCGGGAAGAGTGGTACCGCACAGATCTGGCTGAGCAAGGATCCTAATGGCGGCAAAGCGGGTTGGGACAAGCGCCACTACAACTTCAGTTATGTCGGTTGGATCGGCCGAATCGCACCTGAGTACGTGATCGCCGTCTCGCTTCGACGTATCCGACCTGTTGTGAATCGTGTGGGCGTGATCCTCAACAATATTGAGTCCTACGAGCTCTTCCGTCGGGTCGCCGAGGATCTCACGATGCTCTTCAAGATGGCCCCCGCGACCCCTTCGACGGGTCGTGGCATGACTTCCCCCGCCCACCACAGGGCACCAGAACCCTCCGCTCTGGTGGGTCTGATGGTGGGCGGGGACCTACTTCGCGTCGAACGAGCGACACGGCGGACATGAGCGTGGCCACCGTACGACCTTCTCGTGTCGGTGGGCACCTCGCAATCGCGGGTGCTGAGCTTGCCGCCATCTCTGGTGCTGAACTGCTCGTTGACGGCACGCTCCCCGTTCGCGGTGCACTCGTTGACTCGCGGCGAATCGCAGAGCAGCCCGGTGCGCTCTTTCTCGCACTCCCTGGAGCGGCAACGGACGGCCGTCTCTACCTCAGCGCCGCAGTGAATGCTGGCGCGCACGCGCTGATCTTTCAGAGCGGTGGGGAAGACGAGGTGGTCCGTGATGAGATTCGGGCGGCTCAGGCGCGCGCGCGCGAGCGAGGCATCAGCGTTCTCCAGACGCCCAATGGGCCTCGCGCGCTGACGCGCCTTGCGGCGCACTGGCGTGCTTGCTTTGACATTGAGGTAATTGGAGTCACTGGTTCTGTGGGGAAGACCACCACGAAGGAGGCGATCCGTGTGGCACTTGGCGGCGCGGACGCAAACGTTGCTGCAACGCCAGGGAATGCGAATAATGAGATTGGCCTCCCACTCGCCCTCCTGAACATGCCAGACGGAACAGAGCGATTTGTGGCGGAAATGGGAATGTACGTAGGTGGAGAGATTCGATCGCTTTGCATGCTCGCAGCACCGCGCATTGGAGTTGTCACCGCCATCGATGCGGTGCACGCGGAGCGGGCGGGTGATCTTGATGCCATCGAGGCTGCAAAGGGGGAGCTCGTGGAGGAGCTCCCAGCAGACGGGTTCGCGCTGCTCGCCGCTGATGATCCGCGCGTCCTCCGACTTCGTGCGCGCACGGCGGCGCACATCATCCTCGTTGGAAACTCAGAGGCATCAGACGTTAGGATCCTCTCCGCAGAGCTGGACCAGCCGAGCGCGCGCACCGCGGTGGTGTTTTCAATCGCTGGCGAACAGATTGCCGTTGACCTCCCACTCTTCGGCGTGCACTTCGCCCGGGCCGCTGCGTTTGCCATCGGAGTGGCGCAGGTGTGCGGGGTCGATCTCCACCAAGCGGCTCAACGGCTCTCCGCCTTCGAGCTCCCTGGAGGCCGCGCCGCTGTGCGAACTTTTCGCGGGGTCCGTATCATCGACGACTCCTACAATGCTGCTCCGAGCAGCATGGCCGCGGCGCTCGCAACCCTCGGAACTTCACGCGGTGCTCGATTCGCTGCGCTCGGCGCAATGGGTGAGCTGGGCAGCTACTCGGCGGAGGCACACCTCGCCATTGGCCAAGCCGCCGCCGAGAGCGGCCTGACGGCTCTGCTGGTCTTTGGCAGCGAGGCAGACGGCATCGCAGAGGGCGCTCGGAACGCGGGCATGTCCGTCGATCAGATCGTGCGGCTCTCTGCTGACGAGCGCGGGATCGCGGCCGGCGCTGGACTCATCGCTGATCGCGCGCGCACGGGAGACACGGTGTTGATCAAGGCGTCACGCGCGCTTGCGCTTGAGCGATTAGTTGCGGCACTCGAAGAGCGTCTGAATGGTGGTGTCGCATGATCGCGATCGTGCAGGCACTCGTCCTCGCGTTTGCCTGTGTGACCCTTCTGATGCCGCCATATCTACGCCTTCTCCGCCATAGCGGTTTCGGCAAGCGTGTTCGTCGCGAGTTCGGACCCGACTGGCACATTGTAAAAGAGGGGACTCCCACGATGGGGGGTTTACTGCTTGTTGGCATCGTGATCGGGCTCGCGCTCCTACTGGACGCAGTTGATGCCTCCACCTACGCGATCCTGCTCGCGCTGCTTGGCGTCTCACTTGTTGGTGCCTTCGATGACTGGCTCAATGCACGAACCGGGATCGGGATTTCCGCTCGGCAGAAGTTGCTCTGGCAGATCGGCGTCTCGGTGATCTCCGCGATCTATATCCAGCAGCACTTCGCCTTCGCCTCGTTCGTTGTCCCATTCGTGGGCGAGGTGCCGATCGCCCCCGCACTGTGGATCGCGGTGGCAATCATTGCAATCGTCTCCACGAGTAATGGCGTGAACTTGACCGACGGCCTCGATGGACTCTCTGGTGGCACGATGGTATTTGCGTGGATCAGCTACATGGTGATCGCGCTCCTGAATGCGCCCGGCCAGGTGAACGTCGCGATTCTCTGTGCGCTGGTTGCGGGCGCACTGATCGGATTCCTCTGGTTCAACATTCATCCGGCCAGCGTGATCATTGGAGATTCGGGCGCGCTGGGGTTTGGAGCCGCGCTCGCGGTGACCGGTCTTGTCACCGGCCACATCCTCCTCCTCCCGCTCATCGGGATCATCTTCGTCGTGGAGACGGGTTCGGTGATCTTGCAGGTGGCGAGCATGAAGCTGACCGGTCGCCGCCTCTTTCTCTTCACCCCAATCCATCATCACTTTGAGCGACTCGGATGGGCGGAGACGCAGATCACCTTTCGCTTCTGGGTGATCGGCGCGATCGGAGGGATCCTTGGGATCGTCACCTTCCTCGCCACGCGCGGCGTGGGGATCTAGCGGTGCCCGCCGCACTCTCACTTGCCGATCTTGAGCCCAGTGCCGTTGCAGGGGGGAGCCTCCGCAATGCGAACGTGGTTGTGCTCGGCGCGGGGCGAACGGGGCAGGCGGTCGCCGCCTTTGCGGCTTTGCATGGCGCGCGCGTAACCCTTCACGACAGCGCCGAAGCGAACACACTTGCCGCCGCAGCCGATCGGTTCTCTGATGGGAGCGTGGCACTGGCGTTCGGAGCGACCGCGGATCTCGCTCCACTGATGGCAACCGCAGATCTTGTGGTGCATAGTCCAGCCGTGACGCTTGGTTTTCCAACCGTCAAGCCGCACGTCGCTCAACCCCTTGCGGAGTACGCGGAACGAGCGATTGGGCCGACAGCAGACCCTGCACTCAAAGGTCCAATCCTGATCAGCGAGCCCGAGTGGACCATTCGACTCCTAGGGGCTCGGTGGCGCGTTGGCATCACAGGGACAAAAGGGAAGACCACGACCAGCAACCTGATCGCACAGATCCTTGCGGCGGACACCGTTCACCCTGCAGAGCTCGGCGGGAACAACGGTGTACCCCTGATTGGTAAGGCGATGGAACTCTCGCAAGAGGCGCGCGTCGTCCTCGAGCTCTCAGAGCTGCAACTCCCATCGCTGCACAGCAGCATTGACGTTGCTGTCTATACCAACATCACCGTGGATCATCTCGATCGGCATGGCACCATCGACGGCTATCGCAAGGTGAAGCGGATCCTCGCCGATCGTGTCGTAGAAGGTGGCGTGCTGATCGTGAACCTTGAAGACCCCGTCACCGCGTCGCTTGCTGGGATCGGCCGTGTGGCCACCATTGGGTATCGTAGGGAGCGCCCTCTCCCCGGGGGAGTCGGGGTTGTTGATGGGTGGATCGTCGCAGCGGGAGTGCCGCGATCACTACGTTGTGGAGGTGGAATCGCAGCCACTGGACCAGGCGGACGCATCCTTCCGGTGGACGAGATTGCACTCCCTGGTGAGCACAGCATCAGCAATGTTCTTGCTGCCGTGAGTGTGGGATTGGTTGCAGGGATTGCACCCGACGCCATTCGTGCAGCGGTCGCCGCCTTTCGCGGTGTTCCGCACCGCCTTGAAACGATCGCAGTCCTTGACGGCATCCGCTATGTGAATGATGCGCAGGCAACGCAACCAGACGCGGTCGCCGCTGCCGTCTCAAGCTTTCGGAAGCCGCTGATCCTCCTCGCAGGAGGCCGGAGTAAAGGCTTGGACCTCCAAGAGCTCGCGCCAATCGTCGCGCGCCAGTGCAGTGGGGCAGTGCTCTTCGGTGAAATTGCAGAAGAGTTGGAGCGACTCTTTCGGGCTGCGGGCATGACCGAGATTGATCGAGCACGGAGCATTCCTGACGCGGTCGCGCGAGGCGCGGCACTCGCTCGCAAGATCCTTACTACGACCGAGGCGAGTCCCAATGCAACGCTCCATGAGAGCGGGGCGCGCGCAACGGTCCTTCTGAGCCCGATCGGATCATCATTTGACATGTTCAACAATCCATTCGGCGCACGCGGGGAAGCGTTCCGTGAAGCGGTTCACGCCCTCCCTGCTGTGGAGCGCCGATGAGTCATATCGTGCGGCGAGCGGCAGCGTCGTCTTTTGACGGTGCGCGGCGCGCGCCTGTGCGCCGCTCCACGTTCTCGCCACGCCGGGCCGTCGCGTCCATTCTGCAAGTGAAGCGTCCGCCAGAAGATCCGTGGATTCTACTGCCCGCACTTCTCCTCGTGGGGCTCGGTGTCTTGATGGTCTTCTCCTCATCTGCGCTCAATGCCCTGATCAGCACCGATGATGCATACGGCATGGGGATGCGACAACTGCTCGTCGCCGCCATGGGTGTGGGGGCACTCGCAATCCTCTCGAGCACTGACTACCGCCGTTGGCGCCCGTTTGCCACCCCCGCACTCCTTGGCTCAATTGCGCTACTCATTCTCGTACTCATCCCTGGCGTTGCAACGGAGCAAGGGTTAAGGAGATCGCTCTCCGTCGGTCCGATCAGCGTTCACGCGGCGGAAGTTGCAAAACTTGCACTGACTCTCTTCCTCGCCAACTTCTTTGCAAATCGTGGACACCTGATGGCGCACGAGAAAACCCTCTATCCAGCGCTGGCCGTGATCGCAGGCACCTTCCTCTTCGTGCTGATCGCCCCTGATCAAGGGACGGCAATCGTGGTCGCCGGGATCGGCTTTGCGCTCTTCTTCATCGCAGGAGCACCGCTCCGCTGGGTCTTTGGCACAGCGCTGATGGCGGTTGCGGTCAGTGTGATCGGAATCTCGCACCACAGCTATCAGGCGGCGCGGTTGAACAATTGGTTGGACCCGTTCAGCGACCCGACAGGTGGCTCCTACCAGACACTTCAAGGTCTCATAGCGATCGCGACTGGTGGAATCCTCGGCACGGGTATTGGGACGTCGCAGCAGCCGGGTGGAGTGATCATTCCGAACGCGTGGAATGACCACATCTTTGCAGTGGTGGGTGAGGAGTTTGGCTTCTTGGGCGCAATTGTGGTGATCGGCGCTTTCATTGTGATTGCCCTTCGAGGCTTACGGGTTGCCCGACGTGCGCCAGACACGTTTGGAGCACTTCTCGCAACAGGGATCGTGGTTTGGATCAGCGGGCAGGCGTTCCTTAACATAGGCGTGGTGCTCGCAATTCTTCCCGTGACTGGTATCCCGCTCCCACTACTGTCACAGGGCGGGTCGTCACTCTTCGTCTTGATGTGTGCAGTAGGACTGCTCCTCTCAGTCTCGCGTGAGACGATGGGGGCTCAAAAGAACGGAGGGATCTATGCGCGTGGTGATCGCGGGCGGCGGTACGGGGGGACACCTCTTTCCGGGGCTCGCCGTAGCACGTACACTCCAACGCCAACGACCAGACGTTGAGATCCACTGGCTTGGTGGCCAGCGTGGTATTGAACGCGACATCATCCCGAGTGAGGGATACCCACTGCAACTCATCGGCGCACCAAGCCTACGCGTGAGTGCGGCCGGCCCTCTGGCGAATCTCTGGGACGCCATCGCCCTCGCGCGCTCCGTTCCACAAGCGATCCGCTACTTGCGCCGCGTTCGACCAGATGTCCTCTTCTCTACGGGTGGCTACATTGCGATCCCTGCGCTGTTCGCCGCATCGGTCACGCGGACGCCGAGCTTGATCTGGGAGGGGAATGTGCAGGCGGGGCGAAGCAATCGCCTCGTTGCGCCACTCGCCTCTGCGCGCGCCCTCGCGTGGCCCTCCACTGCTGAACATGCCCCATGGAACCGCCCCAAAACTTACGTGACCGGTACACCCGTGCGAGTCTTTGGTGATCGTGATCGTAGCGCTGCGCTCGACCGGCTTGGCATAGATCCAGATGTTCCGCTCCTCCTCGTTTTTGGGGGATCACAGCGTGTGCTGCGGTTTGAAGACGCACTCGAGGGCTCCCTCCTTGAGCTGCTCCGTCAGTGGCAGGTGTTGCATGTGGCGGCAGACGGGCTTGATCGTGCGGAAGCGATTCGCGCAGTACTCCCTCAGGAGTTGCAGAGGCGCTATACGCCTGTACGTTTTCTTCGGGACGGCGCAATGGAGGATGCCCTAGTTTCGGCAGATCTTCTCCTTGGTCGCGCTGGCGCATCAACGCTTGCGGAGGTGTCGTCGCTCGGGTTGGCGTCCATTATCGTGCCGTACCCGTATGCGGGCGGCCATCAGCGTGCGAACGCGAAAGAACTCGCGGCAGTGGGTGGAGCGATCGTGATTGACGATGCAGCGCTCACCCCTGTAGTCCTTCAACGAGAGGTCGCAAAAATGTCCGAGTCCTCCGTTCGCCAACAAGTCGGGGCGGCCGCAGCCTCTCTTGCGCGGCCAGGGTCCGCTGACGAGATCGTGGAGATCCTGCTGCGCCTCGGGAGGCGTGGATGACCGAGAAAACCTGGGGGGCCAAAGATGAGGCTGCGCGGGAACTTGAACGAAGAGTTGGGTTACGCGCTGAGCGCGATGCGAGCCTCGCTGAGCACACGACGATGCGCGTTGGCGGACCAGCAGATTTGCTCATCACGGTGCGCGATCGATTCACACTCCGTGGTGTGGTTCGCCTTGCACAGAGAAAGGGGTGGCCACTCAGGATTCTTGGACGTGGGAGCAACGTCGTGATCGGTGATGCGGGAATCCGAGGGATTGTCCTGCTAAACCGGAGTGCCAATGTGACGATTGACGCAGGTGCTGGAACGATCAGCGCTGACTCTGGACTCGCCATGGCGAAGTTTTCAACCCTCGCCGCTGACGCCGGCCTCACCGGTGCTGAGTTTGCTCTGGCGATTCCAGGAAATCTCGGCGGTGCAATCTGGGCCAACGCGGGTGCGCATGGCGGTGAGATGTCGCAGATCCTCCAGCGAGTGACGATCATGCAGCCAGACGGACGTGAAGAGGAGCTCACTCCAGATGCTCTCAGCCTCTCGTATCGTCACTCACGCTTCAAAGAGGTGATTGGGCGTGGCGAGGTGATTCTCGGAGCGACCATGCTGCTGCAGGCTGGCGAGCCGACGGAGATCAAGGCACGCCTTGAAGAGATTCGGCGCTGGCGTCGAGAGCATCAACCGCTCGGCATCCCAAACGCGGGGAGTGTCTTCCGAAATCCGCCAGCAGGCCCAAGTGCGGGAGCCTTGATTGAGGCAGCCGGCCTCAAGGGCCGCACGATTGGCGGGGCCGAGGTATCGATGATGCATGCCAACTGGATCCTGAATCGCGGTGGCGCCACGGCTGCGGCGATTCGTGAGTTGCACGACCTATGCCTTCACGAGGTCCAGCAGCACGCTGGGCTCACCCTGGAGTCAGAGATTCAGTTCATTGGTGAGGAGCCTGCGTGAGCCCGCGCGAAACGTTCCCGCGCGTGGTGATCCTCTACGGGGGACTGAGTGCCGAGGCGGAGATCTCGGTCGTCTCTGGAAGCGCCATCGCTGCAGCCCTCATGGAGGCGGGTCTCTCGGTTGATCAGCTACTGATCATGCGCGAAGGTCTCGCTGCGCTGTTGCCAGAGGGCCACCTTCGGGGCGAGCGCCTCCCAAGCGAGTACACTACCGAGCGTCACGCAGCGTTGCTCACGGATGCACCGCCTCGCCCGCTGGACGCACTTCTGACTGAGGTGCTGCGTGAACAGCCAGACGCGGTATACATTCCTGCACTGCACGGTCCTGGTGACGAGTCAGGAGTCGTCCAGGAGGCGCTAAGCGCTACTGGCGTCGCATACGTTGGTGCCGCACCTGCCACCGCTCGCCTTGGGATGGAGAAGGATGCGTTCAAGCGTCTCGCGATCACACTCAACGTGCCCACACTTCCGCACTCCATCGTCACGGCGGAAGAGTGGACGAGCAACCGAGAGGCTGCGCTCTCACGAATCGCAGAGTTCGCCGCTCGTGAAAGTGAGGGGGGTGCGCTAATCGGGAAACCAGCGGCCCACGGCTCGTCCATTGGCATGCGCATCGCGCGCAGCCGCGAAGAGTGGGCGGCGGCCGTTGACCTTGCGCTGCAGTTTGGAGCGCGAGCCATCCTTGAACCGTACCTCGACCACCCAAGAGAGCTTGAGATTGCGCTCCTTGAGTTTCCCGACGGTACGGTGCGCGCGTTTGGCCCTGGCGAAGTGTTCCCTGGGCGTGAGTTTTACGACTATGACGCGAAATATGCGAACGGCGTCTCACGGACGACTGTCAGCCCCGAGATCAGCGACGCGCTTCGAGATGAGTTGCATAGTTCGGCGATCAGCCTCTTCCGCGGATTTGGCGGCCGAGGCCTCGCGCGGATGGATTACCTGATGCGCGCGTCGGGTTCGCAACATGGGGAGTGGTACATCTCGGAGGTGAATACCTTTCCCGGATTCACCCCAATCTCGCTCTTCCCCGCTCTGATTGTGGCCTCAGGGATGAGCTTTGCTGATCTCTCTCTCCATCTTGTACGGACTGCACTCGCCCAGCGGCAGGCCGGGCGATGAGCGAACGGAGGAAGCAGCAGCGCCAGCGATCAAGTGGCGCTCGTCCGTTTGTTCCCGGCGAAGCGCCTCTCGGGGTTCGTCCAGGACTCAGTGGACAGCGCCGGAGGGCGGGGGCGGATGCTGGTGTGCGGCTGCTGGAGCAGCGCAAAAAGTACTCCAGTCCGCAGAGGCAGCGCCTTGATCGTCGCCGCAGGCTTCGACCTGAAACTGTGGTATTCCTGCGGCGATTCATGCTCGTGCTGCTCTTGATGGCTGCACTCATGGCCCCACCCGCACTCGCAACCAGCGGTCGACTCGTGGTTAACGAGGTAAGGATCGCGGGTCTTTCCTGGCTCGACGAAGAGGCGATCTCCGATCTTGCTGACATCGGTCTCGGGGAGAACCTCCTTGGAATTGATCTTCTGGCGACTGAGCGCGCCATCGAGGCCGCCCCGTTTATCGCCCGGGCTCGAGCCCGCATTGGCATCCCTGGCGTCCTCCGCATTGAGATTCGTGAGACTCCTCTCCTTCTGCGGTGGCAGCGGGGGAGCGAGACACTTCTGGTGAGCGGCTCTGGTCAAGTCGTTGGAGGGATCGATTCGCCACTTCTCTCCGCGCGCGGCGCGGAAGCTGCGGCCTCCCTCCCGATTGTTGTGGATGCGTCGACCGCTCCATTTGTCGGCGTCGGCGAAGAGATCAGCCCTGTTGACCTTGATGTCGTCACTCGGCTCGCGTCGCTCACCCCAGCCGATCTTGGCAGCAGCGCGCAGAAGCTTACGATTCAGCGCGATCTGCAATACGGCTATCTGCTCCAAGGAACTGGGGAAGGCTTCACCTGGAACGCTGTCTTTGGCATCTATTCAGCAACCATCCGGCCAGTCGAGATGCTTCCCGCCCAAGTGCGTCTTCTCCGCAGCCTTCTCGCGGAGCGGGAGCGGAGCGTGGGATGGGTGATCCTTGCCGATGGTCAGGCTGGGACCTTTACGGATCCCGAGGTGCGACCACCTCCGCCGCCGCTACCGCCCGCGTCGCCGAGCTCGCTGCTCCCATGACGACACATCGCCGCCTCCTCCACCACCCCGCTATGATCAGCGCAACGAGGTCGGCCGAAGCGTATGGGGGGTGGACGCATGGATGAGCGCTACGCGACGATTGCAGTCATTGATATCGGCACCTCTAAGGTGAGCTGCGGCATTGCCCACATTGGTGGGGATGGCGGCTCCATCACCGTCGTTGGTAAGGGGACCGCGGTCAACACTGGTATGCGTAAAGGCGTCGTCACGGACATTGAGAAGACTGGCGCCGCGATTAAGGCGGCGGTTGATGCGGCGGAACGACTCTCTGGCTACCACATTGAGCATGCGACCATCTCTGTATCTGGCAGCCATGTCGAGGGTCAGAACTCCAGCGGACAGGTAGCCGTTTCCAATCCAGATCGTGAGATCCGTGATGACGATGTCGATCGCGTCCTTGAAGTCTGTCGCGCCGTTCAAGTTCCTGGCTCTCGCATGCTGCTTCACGTACTTCCGTCCTCTTACATCGTAGACGGACAAGAGGGAATTCAGCAGCCTCGTGGGATGGTCGCATTCCGACTGGAGGCGCGCGCCCACTTGATCACCGCTGGTGCAACCGCTATTCAGAATCTGGAGAAGTGCGTGCAGGCGGCTGGCATCGCCGTTGATGATTATGTGCCGTCCTCCCTAGCCGCGTCTGAGTTGACGCTCACCGACACTGAGCGCGAACTGGGAACGGTGCTGGTTGATATCGGCGCAGAGACGTGTGACATCGCGATCTTTCATAACAACGCGGTCGTTCACAGCGCTGTCCTGCCGATCGGTGCCGCCTTTGTGACTCGCGACGTCGCGATTGGCCTAAAGACGAGCATCGCCGCCGCTGAAGAACTGAAGATCAATTATGGAACATGCGATCTTCGCACTGTGAGCGTGAGCGAGCAGTACACGGTGCCAAACGAACCAGGTGGACGTCGAATTGAGCGCATTGAACTCGCGCGCATCATTGAGTCTCGTATGAGTGAGATGTTTGAACTTATCGCTGGAGTGATTGCCGTTGCAGGACCTGAGGCGACCAGCGCTGGAGTCGTGTTGACGGGTGGTGGTTCTCAGCTCGACGGGATCACGACGCTCGCACGGGACATCCTAAAGGCCCCAGTCCGTGTTGCCGCTCCCGATGGGCCGCTTCTCGGCATACTTGATGACTTCCAGGGCCCGTCAAGTGCCGCCGCCCTCGGACTCTTCTCGTGGGTTGCCAGAAGCATGGGTGAGGTCGGAATCACCGAGGAGCCTGAGGCTGGCATTGGCGGTCGGATCACGGGCGGCCTCAAGAGCCTCCTCTCACGCCTCCGCGGCTGAGCTCGCTCGAGCCGCGGCTGACCCCGCCCGGCTCCCCTCGTTTATCCGTGTCGAGAAACCCTTCTGTACTCCAGGCGACGCTGCTACACTTCGGCAAGCCGACGGGAGGGCGGTCGCGACGTCAGGGGAGACCCTGTGGCGCGTCCGACGTTCGGCAGTAAGCGGAGGGAGAGGCCGATGGCTTCGCAGACTGAGAACTTTGCGCTGATCCGCGTGGTCGGCGTCGGCGGCGCGGGCTCCAATGCGGTCAACCGCATGATCCGCGCAGAACTCCTCGGCGTTGAATTTATTGCGGTGAACACCGACGCACAGGCGCTTGTTAAATCTCATGCTCCCACGCGCATCCGAATTGGCGATGCGATCTCTCGTGGCCTTGGTGCAGGGGGCGACTCTGCAGTTGGTGAGCGTGCGGCGCATGAGGACCTGGAGAATCTCCGCAAAGCACTTGACGGGTCCGACCTAGTCTTTGTCACCGCAGGGATGGGGGGTGGCACTGGCTCTGGGGCGGCACCAGTCGTCGCGAAGGTTGCCAAGGATCTCGGGGCGCTTACGATCGGTATCGTCACCAAGCCATTTGAGTTTGAAGGGAAGCGACGCGCGGCCGTTGCTCACGCCGCGGCTGAAGAGCTGCGCAAGTACGTTGACACCCTCATCATCATCCCCAATGAGCGACTCCTTAGCGTGGTGAGTCGGCAAACCTCGATGGAAGACTCGTTCCGGATTGCCGACGATGTACTCCGCCAGGCCGTTCAGGGGGTGAGCGACGTGATCACCGTTCCTGGGATCATCAATCTTGACTTCGCCGATGTGCGGAGCATCATGAAAGAGGCCGGCTCGGCATTGATGGGAATCGGACGTGCTAGCGGTGAGAACCGTGCCCGAGCCGCCGCTGAACTCGCGATCTTGTCACCGCTTCTTGAACTTGACATCCAGGGTGCGACAGGCGTGCTGGTGAACGTCGCTGCGTCCGCCACGGTGACGCTGCACGAAGTTAATGAGGCCATCAACCACATCACGGATCGAGCCGATCCAGAGGCAAACATCATCTTCGGGACGTCGCTCGACGAGACGCTTGCAGACGAAGTTCAGATCACGGTGATCGCGACAGGATTCGCAGGGAATTCTCGCAGCCAGTCATCTGCTGCTGCCCGTCAGCGCGCCGAATACCCATATGGGGGTGCGGACGATCTGACATCCCGCTGGAGTCCAGCCACGGAGGCCGCAGCACCATCGCTGAGCGCGGGGTGGGCAGGTGGCATGACCTCGGTCGCGCAGCCTTCAAACACGCCATCCTCGACTTCGGTCACGCACCCTGCTGTTTCAAAGCCGTTGGGAGACCCTGCTCAGGCGGCTGATGCTGATTTGACCCCGTCGCCAGTCCCGAGTGACGAGTTGGAGATCCCCGCCTTTCTCCGTCGCCGCTCCTAGCCTTCAATGCGTCTGATCGCGGAACAACTTGCAACACTTCGCGCCCAGATTCGTGCCGCTGAGGAGCGCGCTGGCCGTCCCCCAGAGAGTTGCGCACTCCTTGCAGTGAGCAAGGGTGTTTCTGCCGAACGTGTGGCCGAGGCGATTGATGCCGGCCAGTGCCACTTTGGCGAAAATCGCGTGCAGGAACTTGAGGAGAAGCGGGCAGCCGTCGCCCTCCTTCGTCCAGGAGCTGAGACGTATTGGGAACTCATCGGACCACTCCAGAGCAACAAGCTGCGCCGCGCGCTCGCTGTTGCCGATCGCATAATTTCCATTGATCGTATGGATCTTCTAACGAAGCTAATCGGCGCGTCGAACGACGCCCCAGGAGTGACCTCCATCGCGCTGCAGGTGAACAGTGACGAGGACCCCGCAAAGGCGGGCTTTGCACCTGCAGCGCTGCGCGATGCACTGCCCGATGTCGCGACGCTTCTTCGCGGCACCAACGTGGTGATTGATGGATTGATGATGATCGGCCGGCTCACGGATGACCAGGCTGCGGCGCGGCGAAGCGTTGCCGCATTCGCCTCCTATGCGACCTCCATCCGAGCGTCGGCGGCGGATGCTGGTCTCCATGTCGGCCCCCTCCTCTCAGCGGGGATGAGCGGCGATTTCGAGGTCGCGGTTGAAGAGGGCTCGACACAGGTACGGCTCGGCAGCGCACTCTTCGGCGCGCGCGGTTAACCTTTCACCATGGGCTTCACGCCGCAGCTCGCAGCCGATCTGATCTTGCAGACACTCTGGTTTGTTGTGCTCGCACGCGTGCTGGTCTCATGGGTAGACCGCTCTGGGAGCGGGCGCGTCTCCCGAATCTTGTTTGACATGAGTGAGCCGATCCTCGGACCAGTTCGTCGAATCCTTCCGACTACTGCAGGGATTGACTTCTCTCCGATTGTGGTGATGATCCTCCTACAGTTCCTGCGTCGCCTCCTTTAGTGAGACGTAAATCCGAGCAGGATTCGTCTAGAATCCACCTCTCGGGCGATTAGCTCAGTTGGTTAGAGCGCACGGTTCACATCCGTGAGGTCACTGGTTCGAGTCCAGTATCGCCCACCACGTTGTGCGTTACTGCGTCGCCATCCGTCGGAGCACCGTTGGCATGATGCCCCCTTCGCGGTACTTTGCAAGCTCCATCGGACCGTCCAGGCGGACGATCAGCTCAATAGACCGGATGTTGCTGGTCGGTACATCAGCAGTGCCACTTGAGGTGACCTGAATCGTCACGCGGCCACGGGGGCTGATCGCGGTGAGACCTTCAATCGTGAACCGCTCGCTGCCATCCAGCGCATGGCTCGCGGCGCTCTCGCCGGGGAGGAACTGCAGCGGCAGGATGCCCATGCCGATCAGATTAGAACGATGGATGCGCTCATATGACTCGGCGATCACGGCGCGGACGCCGAGCATCTGCGTCCCCTTTGCAGCCCAGTCTCGACTTGAGCCTGAGCCGTACTCCTTCCCCGCAATGATAATCAGCGGCGTCTCCTCCTCTTTGTAGCGAGCTGTCGCGTCGGCGACCGCCAGGAGCTCGCCGCTGGGGAGATGTTTAGTCAATGGTCCCTCTTTACCTTCGGCGAGTGCGTTGCGCAGACGCGTATTCGCGAAGGTTCCGCGCATCATCACCTGGTCGTGGCCACGTCGCGCTCCGTACGAGTTGAAGTCGCCAACAGCAACCCCGCGCTCAATCATCCAGCGACCAGCAGGGGAGTCCACGCGAATTGATCCCGCGGGCGAAATGTGATCGGTGGTGACAGAGTCACCAAGGAGAAGGAGCGCGCGGGCATCGTGTAGATCGGCAATTGGTGAGGCGATCATAGGGATCTGCTCCGTAAATGCCGGGCGGGCGATGTACGTGGAGTCGGGATCCCATTCGTAGGTGCGACCGGTTGGCACCGTCAGCGCCCGCCAGCGGGCGTCGCCTGCAAACAGATCGGCATAGCTTTTCTTGTAAAGGGTGGCATCTGCCGCCGCAGCGACCGCTCCTGCGATCTCTTCATCTGCGGGCCAGATATCCCGGAGGAAGACGGGCGAGCCGTCTCGATCGCTGCCGATCGGATCTTGATCAAGATTGGTCACCACGTTGCCCGCCAACGCGAGGGCGACAACGAGTGGTGGGGAGGCGAGGTAGGCGGCACGCACCGCTGGATGAATGCGCCCTTCAAAGTTCCTGTTCCCTGAGAGGACGGCAGCAACAAGGAGCTCTTCACGTTCCACCGCAGTGGCGATCTCTTCGTCGAGCGGCCCTGAGTTCCCGATGCACGTCGTGCAGCCATAGCCAGCCACGTTGAATCCGAGCGTGGCGAGCGGTTCCAAGAGCCCCGCACGCTCTAGGTATGCGGTGACGACACGTGACCCGGGGGCGAGACTCGTCTTCACCCATGCTGGTACGCGCATCCCGCGCGCCACCGCGTTCCTCGCGAGTAGACAAGAGGCGATCATCACCGACGGGTTTGAGGTGTTGGCACATGAGGTGATCGCAGCGATCGCGACCGCTCCATCGCGCATGGTTGCTCCCCCTACCGTGGCGCTGTGCGCCTTCGATCCAGCGCGATCTGGGTAGCTCTCCTCAAAGCTCTTGCCGAGTTCAGGGAGGGGGATTCGGTCCTGTGGTCGCTTCGGACCGGCGAGAGACGGAACGATCTCACCAAGGTTGATCTCGACCACCTCGTCATAGAGCGGATCACGACCCCTGACTCGCCAGAGACCCTGCGCCTTGGCATACGCCTCAACCAGCGCAATCTGGGCACCCGCGCGACCAGTCACGCGAAGGTAATCAAGGGTGATCTCATCAATCGGGAAGAGGGTCGTCGTGGCACCGAACTCTGGCGACATGTTGGCGATGGTCGCCCGATCTGCGAGAGAGACGGTCGAGAGGCCGTCACCGAATGCCTCGACGTATGCACCGACCACGCCATGTGCGCGGAGTCGCTCGGTTACGGTGAGGACAAGATCGGTCGCCGTAGTCCCCGTAGGGAGCTTCCCTGTGAGCTTGAGCCCGACAATCTTCGGCAGCGGGGAGAAGAGTGGCTCGCCGAGGAGTACCGCTTCCGCCTCAATGCCGCCGACGCCAAATCCGAGGACTCCAAGCGCAGAAATCATCGTGGTGTGCGAATCCGTGCCGACACAGGTATCTGGGAATGCGAGCGGTCCTCCCTCAATCTCCTCCACACGGACCACTGTCGCCAGGCTCTCGAGGTTTACCTGGTGCACGATTCCTGCGCCTGGGGGAACGACGCGCAACCTGTCAAATGCGCCTTGGGCCCAGCGGAGCAACTGGTACCGCTCGGCATTGCGCTCGTATTCTCGTGCCACGTTCTGCTCTAGCGCTTCCGCGGTTGCCCATCGATCGACTTGTACTGAGTGGTCAATCACAAGATCAGCTGGGACTTGCGGGTTGATGCGTTCAGGGTCGATGCCAAGTTCACGCGCTGCATCGCGGAGCGCTGCCAGGTCAACCACTGCGGGGACGCCCGTGAAGTCCTGAAGCACGACACGTGCAGGAGAAAAGGGTAGCTCACGTTCGTCGCCTGAAGACGCGGCCGCGGCCCCGGGCTTCCATGCCAGATACGCGTGGACATCCTCTTCACGGACAAAACCGTTCCCGGACCGTCTCGCAGCTCCTTCGATCAGGATCTTGAGGGTGACCGGGAGCTGATCCCACGGCGTGGCTGGTGCTGGGAGACGCTCAAGTGCGATCCGATCTGGCAGACCAACGCCGAGGCTCGTGCGCGTGTGTACTCGGTTGGTCACAGCCCCTCCTCTCGCTCACCGCAGCTCCGCGGGCTTCCACTAGCGTAGCGCGCAGCCACACCATACGCCCCGTCACGAGGGGCTACCATTGACGCAACGAAACGCTCCTTCGGGAGCCTGAGCCTGATGAGACAGGAGCATCTATGCCGCTAACGAAGCGCACCGCAGTCTCCGCGGGAGGGCTGGTCATTCGTGCCGTCGCGGGAAGGCCCGAGATCGTCGTTGGTCGACGTCGCCGAGAGCGCGATGGTTACGTCTGGTCGCTCCCGAAGGGGACTCCCGAAGAGGGCGAGACCCGCGAGGAGACCGCCCTGCGCGAGGTTCGGGAGGAGTCGGGACTTGAAGTGCGCATCCTTTCATACTTCGCCGCAATCTCGTACTCGTTTATCCGCACTGGCGAGCGCATTGAAAAGACGGTGCACTACTACTTGATGGAGCAGGTGGGCGGTAGCTTTGATGCATATGACAAAGAGTTTGAAGAGTTGCGCTGGGTGCCAATGGACGAAGCCATCGCCCTGTTGGACTTCCAGACTGAGAGTGCGCTGGTCCAGCGTGCCTATGATGCCCTGACCCTCACCTGATGCGTCGCACCGCTCTCCATGGAGAGCATCGCAGGCTCGGTGCCCGCATGGTTGACTTCGCTGGGTGGGAGATGCCAGTGCAGTACGCCGGAGTGATTGAAGAACATCAAATCGTTCGAACGAACGTTGGGATCTTCGATCTCAGTCACATGGGAGAGATTTGGGTTCGTGGTCCTCATGCAGGCGCCGCTCTCGACCGAGCTCTTGTGTCGCTGCCATCTGCACTGAATCTTGGACGGGCGCAGTACAGCATCATCGTGAATGACGCGGGCGGAATGGTCGACGACCTGTTGGTCTACCGCGTCGCGGATGAGGAGTGGCTGGTTGTGGCCAACGCGTCCAACACAGCACGCGTTGCGGACCTCCTTGCTCAGCGCATCGGCGCTTCTGCGAGCGTTACTGATGAGAGCGACGCGACTGCAATGATCGCGGTTCAAGGACCGCGTAGCAGTGAGGCTGTCGCGGCTCTGTTCGAACCAGAGGAGGCGGACGCAGTTCGCTCGCTACGTAGCTATGCCTGTCGGAGGAGTGTCGCGCTCGTTGCCGGCAGCCGAATCTCGCTCGTCATTGCGCGTACGGGCTACACCGGTGAAGACGGTTTTGAGTGCTATCTCCCCGTGGATTCCGCGACCTCCCTATGGCGGGCACTCCTAACCACTGGCACACCGGGAGCGCCTATGCCGCGTCCGATCGGAATTGGTGCCCGGGACACGTTGCGGTTGGAGGCGGGGATGCCACTCTTCGGCAATGAGTTGCGCGAAGAGCTCACTCCATTTGATGTTGGGCTCGGACGAATCGTCAGATTCAACAAGGGAGAGGGTGTCGTTGGTGATGCGGCGCTCACCGCACGTTCTGCCGCAGGAGCACAGGTGGGACGAGCTCTTGTTGGATTGAAAATCACTGGTCGCGGGATCGCTCGCCACGGGCATGGAGTACATCTCCCAGATGGGCGTCTGATTGGACACATTACTTCGGGGACTCACTCGCCAACGCTCGGCTTCCCTATCGCACTCGCTGATCTCATTGCGTCTGCAGGACCGTACCCACTGGGTGCAACGCTTGAGGTGCTCATTCGCGAGGAGCGAGTCGCAGCGGTGGTGACTGGCGTACCATTTGTTCCTAAGGGAGTGATCGGAACCGAAAGAACATAGGAGGTACACGATGAGTTCACCGGCCGAGCTTCGCTACTCAAAGGAGCACGAGTGGGTACGTGTGCAGGGAGACGTTGCCGTGATTGGCATCACCGCGCATGCCGCCAATGAACTGGGCGACGTCGTTTTCGTTGACCTCCCTCAAGTGGGAGCCACGATCAAGCAGTTTGTGGTCTTCGGTGCAGTTGAGTCGGTGAAGGCTGTCAGCGACCTGTTCAGCCCGATCTCCGGCAGTGTACTTGCGCGGAATGAAGCGCTTTCGACGGCGCCGGAGTCGATCAACGCCGATCCATACGGCTCAGGCTGGCTCTTAGAGATTCGGATAGGAGATCCTACAGAGCTCGACCTGCTCCTCGACGCGCCGGGATACGACAAGCTCACCGCATGACTCGTCGGACGATCGGACCGCTCTCTTTGGCGTTTCTGATCGCGGTCTCCAGCGCCGCCTGTTCAATCGTGGGTGGTTCAGCGCTTCGTGTCGCGCTGACGGCCGAACCAGTCAACCTCAGCGCCACCTACCAAGACGAAGCATCCGCGTTCGTCGGTGGGCTGGTGCATGCGGGACTCTATCGGCCGGACGCCAGACTTCTTCCACAACCAGTTCTCGCTGAGGGGGCGCCTCTCTCATCAGCTGGAGGAACGACGTTTCAGATCACCTTGAAACCTGGACTTACCTTCCATGACGGGTCACCGGTTAGCGCGGAAGACGTTCTCTTTACATATGAATTTGCGAAGAGTGGCGAGTGTCCGCTCGCACCTGACATTTGTGATGTGGTGAGGACGCACCTTGAATCGGTAGAGTCAGATAGCTCCAACGTCGTCCGGTTTCGCCTGATCTCAAGTTGGGCGCCATGGCGTACCCGCGGCTTGACGATTCCGATCCTCCCCCGGCGAGCGGTTGAGAAAGCGCTCGAGCGCTTCCAGGATGCGATCAGCGGGGTGGATCGGACGCTCGTCACGACGGTACGCGAGAACATCGTCGCACAACTTGAGGCAACCGCTTGCGCGACAACAGGCGATGGGAATTGTCAGTACGCGGCATTTGTTGGGGAACTGGAGCGCGTGCTCAACGCGTCCGGCGTCCAACTTCCAGATGTACGCATCTATCCTGTGGTGAGCAACGGCAGTCAGATCCTTACCTCACAAAGTGATGAGATTTACGCTCGTGATCTCTACGCGCGACTGATCACCCTGGAGGCGTACCTACTTGCACCTGCGGAGAGTCAGCTGGCGGTCGCATATCCGCTTTTAGATATCCAGCTCGCGCCAATTGGCGCCGGTCCTTTCCAATTCAAGGAGCGCCTACCGGGTACTTCAGTGCTTCTCGATGCGTTTCGCGCGTTCGCGCTCGGCACGCCAAGGATCCGCCAGATCCGGGTCAATCGATTTGCAAGCGATTCGGCTGCAGTTGCCGCATTCCAGACTTCTCAAGTTGACTGGGTTCCGTACCTGAGCGGCACGAGCGTTGTGGGCGTGAGTGTTCCTGAAGGCGGCGATCTCTTGAAGGGTCCGTCATCGCGTGGCTACACGTATCTCGCCTTCAATCTGCGGCCGGGAAGACCTTTCGCTGACAACTTGGTTCGGAACGCACTCAGCACGTGCGTTGATTTAGAGGGTGTCGCGCAGAGTGCAACAAGTGGCGCTAGCTTCCCGGTCAGCAGCACGGTTACGCCTGGATCGTGGGCACTACCGGTAGCGAACATTCGCGAAGCCTTGTTTGACCCAAGCGAAGCGCGAAGGGCCCTTCTCGCAGATGGGTGGCAAGAGGAGAGTGATGGTGTGTTTGCAAAGCTGGGTATACGTCTTGAAGGAGAGATCCTGGTTCGTGAGGGGCTCAGCGCCCGTCTGAGTGCTGCGCAATCTATTGCAGATCAGGCGTCGGCATGCGGGTTCTCCATTACCGTCTCCGTGCAGCCGTATCGAAGCGGAATCCTGCCGAGACTCCAGTATCCAGGTGACTTCGACGCCTACATCGGCGGTTGGCAGTGGAGTCTGGACCCTGATGACACCGATCTGTTTGGGTCGGAAGCCTGCCCCACGGAAGATGTGCCCGCGGGGAAGAACTTCGTCTGTTGGCGAAGCGAACGCGCGGACAGCCTCCTGCGCCAGGCGGTGTCCGGTTCCAGTGAAGAAGTGCGCGCGCCGATCTATGCAGAGTTTCAGGCACTACGTCGTAGCGAGCGTCCCTACCTCTTGCTCTGGGCAGATATTGGGTATACACTTCTGCGTAGGACGTTTACGTGGCCAACGCGAAAGGTTGACGTCGCGAGCCTGAGTTATGCGTGGTCAATTGAAACGTGGAGTGGGGAGTAGGAGGCACCGATGAGCATTGCACTAAGCGTGAGCACACCCCCCGAACTTCGCATTGATGCCCCAGAGGTCCACGCTGTCTGTCGAAAGTTCATTGCTGACGAGTTCAAGAAGATCGGCGTTCGGACCGCGATCTTAGGGCTATCCGGAGGAATTGATTCGGCCCTCGTTGCATTTCTGACGGCAGACGCCATCGGCGCCGATCGACTTCGCACATACATTCTTCCGTACCGCACCTCTGCCGCAAGCTCTCGCGAAGATGCCCTTGCCGTGGCGCACGCGCTCGGGTGCAGCGTTGAAGAGGTATCAATCAGTGCCGGCGTGGACGCAGTAGAGGCTGCGCTGCCAACTGGTACGTCAATTACCCCGATTCAGCGCGGCAACATAGCCGCTCGCATGCGCATGATCACGCTCTATCACGAGTCTGCTCGTCATGATGGCATCGTGATGGGAACTGGGAACAAATCGGAGGCGATGATCGGCTACACCACGCTCCACGGTGATGCCGCGTGCGCCATCAATCCAATCGGCGATCTTTACAAGAGTCAGGTCCGAGCTCTCGCTGCTCATCTCGGTGTTCCCGATGCAATCCTGATCAAGGCGCCAAGCGCGGACCTCTGGCCTGGCCAGACCGACGAGGGGGAGGGTGGTTTTGACTTTCCTACGCTCGATCGAATCCTCTTTCGTCTAGTTGACCAGGGGCTGAGCCCTGACGCGGTCGTTGCAGACGGATTTGAAGCGGCGCTGGTAGCGCGCATCCAGAAGATGATTTCCATTTCGCAGTTCAAGCGGGAGATGCCCCCCTTCCCCAGGATCACCACGTAGTTTGTTGAGCCGGTCGTCGCACGATGAGTGACGACCGTGGCGGTGGCGCAACTCCCGGAGCACTCCACATCGTTTCTACGCCAATCGGGAATCTCGCCGACCTGTCGCCCCGGGCCGTGGCCGTGTTGCGCGAGGTGCGCCTTATCCTTGCGGAGGATTCGCGCGTGGCACGAGTGCTGCTCTCATCCATTGAGGCGGACACTGAGACGACTTCGCTTCCGGGCTTTGCTGAAGCGGATCGCATCGCGCCAATCATCGCGCGACTCCTGGCCGGGGAGGCAGTTGCACTCATCAGTGATGCGGGGACCCCGTTGATCAGTGACCCAGGACAGCAGCTTGTGCGAGCGGCGATCGCCGCAGGCATCCGCATCGTACCGATCCCTGGCGCATCCGCGCTCCTCGCAGCCGTGGTCGCATCTGGAGTTGCTGGCGCCCGCTGGAACTTCGAAGGCTTCCTCCCTCGTAGCGGTTCGAATCGCCGACATGCGATCGGCGCGCTCGCAGCGGATATTCGCGCGAGCGTGATTTATGAAGCGGGGAACCGCGTCGCTGAGACCCTGCGAGATTTAGTGGAGGCGGCGGGCCCCGCTCGTCCCGCGGCGCTCTGTCGGGAACTTACGAAGTTGCATGAAGAGATACGACGCGGCTCTCTCGCAGAGCTCGCCGGACTTGTTGAGTCGGGAGCGGTTGATGGTCGCGGTGAGTTCGTCATCGTGCTTGGTGAGTCAATCGCGGATGTCGTCGTATCCGACGTTGGCGACGCGTATCCTGCAGCGTTTGCTGCTGTTGAGCAACGCATCGCGGAAGGATCCTCTCGAAGTGACGCGATTCGAGCAATCGCCGCAGCGTGGAAACTCGACAGGCGCAGACTCTGGTCGCTGGCGCACCGCGACGCGGCGGAGGGGGAGTAACCGCTCGGCCGCGCTGGCGCTATGCGCGAACTGGAGCGATCTCCTCGCCGCACTCCGCTTCACTCAGATCAGTCGGTTCGCCACGTTGCGCGACGGGTTCTGCAGTTTGGGGCTTCGGGCCGAAGAATTCGAGACGGTTGACGATGACCTCTGTCATCAAGCGCCGTGCCGCTTTACTCTCCCGCTCGTGCCTATTTAGTCGCCCTTCGATCGTAACAAGTGACCCAGCCTGGAGGTGGGTGGTCGCGATCTCCGCGAGCTTCTCCCGGAAGACGAGTCGGTGGAACTCCGTCCGCTCTTCGCCGCCACGGTAGTCGTGGCTGGCGAGGCTCCCCACCGCAACCTTGCTCGTCGAAGCTTGGGACTTGTTCTCTACCGGCCTGGTCATCCCCCACGCCAGCATCACCTTGTTCATCCTGGCTCCTCTCTCGAGGCGGACCCCACGGGTCTGACCCTGCGCCTTTAAGCCCTCCATGCACCAAGTATCTCCATGCGCGCATACGGCGGACGTATCGTGTGCGACACTCGGTTGCGATGCGGTATTACCTGACGACGGCCATCGCCTACGCAAACAGCAAGCCTGGCCTGCACACGCTCTATGAAGTGATAGGCGCGGATGTCATCGCGCGCTGGCGAAGGATGGGCGGCGATGAGGTCCGTTTCCTGACTGGTACTGACGAGTACTCCGTGAACATCGCTGCCCGCGCACAAGAGGAGGGGCTCTCCCCGAAGGCCTTCGTTGATCACAACGTTGGCCTCTTCAAGGAGAGCGAGGCACTCCTACTGATCACGCCAGATCGCTTCATTCGCACCACAGATGCGGATCACACCCTCGCGGCACAGGAGATGGTACGTCGATCCTTCGCCGCCGGGGATATCTACCTCGGTACCTACGAGGGGTGGTACTGCCCGAATGAAGGTTTCCGAGCGGCAGGGGACGTGATCAGCGAGGGGAGTGCGACGATCTGCCCTAATCATCCAGATGTTCCACTTCAGTGGCTCAAGGAGCAAAACTGGTTCTTCCGACTCAGCGCGTATCAGGAGCGACTGGAGGCCTGGTTGACACAGGATCCTTCGCCTGTCCAGCCCGAATATCGACGCAACGAGATGCTCGGCTTCATTCGCCAAGGACTTGAAGACTTCTCCATCAGCCGTGAAGGCGGAAGCTGGGGTATCCCTTTCCCGATTCACCAAGACGGGAGAAGTGCTCTCAGCGCTAACGGGAGCGGTGACCCTGCCGCGGGGACAATCTATGTTTGGTACGACGCGCTGATCAATTACCTCACGGGCGCCGGGTTCCCTGCAGAGCCGAGCGGGGCACCATGGTGGCCCGCGGATCTGCACATCATTGGAAAGGACATCAATCGCTTTCACTCGGTCTACTGGCCGGCGATGCTATGGAGCGCCGGACTCCCTGCGCCGAAGAAAATTTGGGTGCACGGATGGCTGCTCTCCAGCGGCGAACGGATGAGCAAGAGTCGCGGAAACTTTCTTGATCCCGATCGCGCCGTGGCTGCGCTCGGCGCCGATGGCACTCGCTTTGTCGCCTTGCGTGAAGTACCGTTCGATCGCGATGGAGATGTCAGTTGGGACTCCATCATCCGCCGCTACAACGCAGAGCTTGCGAATGACTTCGGGAACCTTGTGAACCGTGCGTCGACGCTGGCCAGCCGTGCGTTCGGGGGGGATGCGCCTGCGCCGCATGCAGCCGGAGACTCGCCGCTCGCTGCTGAGTGGGCGTCTGCGCGCCGCAAGAGCGAAGAGGCAATGAACCTTCTTGCACTCCACGAGTGGATCGGTGCGCTGTGGGAATTCGTCGGTGCGGCGAACCGATATGTTGACGGAGAGAAGCCGTGGGAGTTGGTGAAGGCGGCGAAGGCAGGTGATGCTCAGGTGCGGGCACGACTGGCGGGCGTGATCGGCGATCTTCTCGAAGCATGTCGACTCGTCGCTCTCTTTGCGGCGCCGGTGATCCCGACGGTTTCTGAGAAGATTTGGAATCTGCTTGGCTACCAGTGGCCGTATGATGCTTCGGGTCACGGCCCCACCCCGCGAAGTGATCTTGCAGGGTGGGGGAGTGCAACACGTAGCGGTCCGCTCGGTGAGCCAACACCACTCTTCCCTCGACTTGATGCTGATGAGCCCACACCTTCCGCTGACTGACGCGCACGGCCACCTCCAGGCCGAGTGTTTTGATCTCGATCGCGATGAGGTAATCGCGAGGATGATCGCGGTGGGGGCGACGCGGCTTCTCGTTCCGTCCTGGAGTGCAGCGAGTTCGCGCGGCGCACAAGAGATCGTGGAGGCGTACCCGTGGATGGATGCGGCGATTGGAATCCATCCACACCACTCGGCGGACGAGGCGCATCTGCGGGCCACACTTCTGGAGGGTGCCCATGCGCCGGAGATCGTTGCAATCGGTGAAACGGGTATTGACACCAAGCGGAACTTCGCGCCGATTGCCGACCAGGTGGCGAACCTTGAGGCGCATATCGAGGTTGCTGTAAAACTCGGGAAGCCGCTAATCCTCCACTGCCGATCTGCGGGTGACGCTGACGATGCGCAGCGGTTGTTGATCAAGACGCTGAAGGGGTCGGCGATCACGGGCGCGCAAGGCCGCGCGGCTTTCAACGATCGCCCTCCGTTCATCTTGCATAGCGCTTCAGGGAGCGCCGAGTACATCAACGAAGGGCTTGCGCTCGGCGGTGTGGTCTCACTCTCGGGTCTCGTCTTTCGTCCCGCAGAGCGCGCCACCGAACGTTGGGTTCGCAGCATCCCGCTCGACCGACTCTTGACGGAGACGGACGCGCCCTGGCTTGCGATGCCGGGTGCACCAGACCCGAGCCGAAACGAGCCGGCGAATGTTGCCTTGACGCTCTCCTGGATCGCGGAGCGGCGGGACGAACCGATCGAGCTCCTCGCCGAGGCGATCAGTGCGAACTACGACCGGACCTTCCCTCGCAGTCGGCCCCGGTCCGACCTGAGTCCACGCCGAACCTGAGCATGCTGTTGGCACTCTCCAGGCGCGAGTGCTAACATAGCGGTAAGCGCACGGTTTGAGCGCGCTGTGAGCATCCGCAGCTGGCGAAGTGCCCGCTGCTCAGCAGGAGGTTAACCATGGCGAAGAAAGCATCACTCCGACCCCTCGGTGACCGTGTGGTCGTCAAGCCAGTCCCTCGCGACGAGAAGACTGCCAGCGGGATCATTCTTCCTGACACGGCGCAAGAGAAGCCACAAGAGGGCGAAGTCGTCTCCGTTGGCCCAGGCCGCATCCTTGATGACGGGAAGCGCGAGCCAATCGACGTGAAGGTGGGGGATCGCGTCCTCCACGCGAAGTACGCCGGCACCGAGTTCAAACTCGACGGCGCAGAGTACCTCATTGTCGGCGCGAAGGACATCCTCGCGATCGTCGAGTAGCACGATAGTCGAACACGGTTCAACAATCAATTGAAGTAGAGAGAGAAAGTAGAGGGACAAAATGGCAAAGCAGGTAGTCTTCGACGAAGCGGCACGACGCGCACTCAGGCGCGGTATCGACAAACTTGCCGACACGGTGAAGGTCACCATCGGCCCAAAGGGTCGGAATGTTGTGCTTGACAAGAAGTTCGGCGCACCGACGATTACCAACGACGGCGTGACAATAGCTCGTGACATCGAGCTGGATGATCATTTCGAGAACATGGGTGCGCAGCTTCTGAAGGAAGTTGCCACCAAGACGGACGACGTTGCGGGTGATGGCACCACAACCGCCGTGGTTCTCGGTCAGGCCCTCGTCATCGAAGGTCTCCGCAACGTTGCCGCCGGTGCAAACCCGATGGTGATCAAGCGTGGGCTCGACAAGGCGGTCGCCGCCGTTGTCGCCGAGATTAAGGCGCACTCTCGCAAGGTGGACACGCGCGAGCAGATCGCCGCGGTAGCCTCAATCTCTGCCGCAGACCCAAGCGTCGGCGAACTGATCGCTGAAGTGATGGGGAAGGTCGGCAAGGATGGCGTGATCACGGTCGAAGAGGGTCAGTCGCTCGGCCTTGACAAGGAGTACACGGAGGGGATGCAGTTTGATCGTGGCTACATCTCTGCCTACTTCGTCACGAATGCCGATCGAATGGAGGCGCAGCTAGATAACCCGGCAATCCTCATTACTGATAAGAAGATCTCTGCAGTGCAAGATGCACTCCCTGCACTCGAGAAGGCGGTCGGCACCGGTCGGCCACTCCTGATCGTTGCGGAAGATGTTGACGGGGAGGCGCTTGCCACCCTCGTGGTGAACAAGATCCGTGGCACCGTGCAGGTGCTTGCGGTGAAGGCACCAGGCTTTGGTGACCGACGCAAGGAGATGCTCCGCGATATTGCGGTGCTCACCGGCGGCACGGTGATCTCCGAGGAAGTCGGCCGCAAGTTGGATAGCGTCACTGCTGAGGATCTCGGCTCTGCGCGACGTGTTGTCTCCTCCAAAGACAACACGACAATTGTCGATGGGTCTGGCAAGCCAGCTGAGATCAAGGCGCGCATGGCGCAGATCAAGGCGCAGGTTGAGGAGACCACATCGGACTATGACAAGGAGAAGCTCCAGGAGCGACTTGCGAAGCTCTCGGGCGGCGTCGCCGTGATCAAGGTAGGCGCTGCAACTGAGGTAGAACTCAAGGAGAAGAAGCACCGCATTGAGGATGCTCTTTCCACGACCCGCGCGGCCGTTGAAGAAGGGATCGTCGCCGGTGGTGGCACGATGCTTCTTCAGGCACGCTCCTCACTGGACAAATTAAAGCTTGAGGGTGACGAGCAGGTTGGCGTGGACATTGTCCGACGCGCACTTGAAGCGCCAGCCCGGCAGATCGCTGAGAACGCGGGCGCCCGAGGCGACGTGGTGATCGAGGCGATCTTGAAGGCGAAGCGCGGCACCGGCTTCGATGCAGCCACTGACACCATGGCCGACATGTTCGAGAAGGGGATCGTGGACGCCGCCAAGGTGACGCGATCAGCCTTGCAGAACGCAGCATCGGTGGCCGCGATGGTACTCACCACCGAAGCGGTCGTGAGCGACATCCCAGAGAAGAAGGAAGCGGCGGCCCCTGGCGGCCATAGTCACGGCGGGGAGATGGACTTCTAGTAGACATCACAGACGCAGTCGTGCGAGGGCTCCCAGCAGGGCTGGGAGCCCTCGCGCCGTTTAGGTTGCCGAACTTGGGAGCGCGTAATCCATCGGGCACGGGCGGTAGAATCTTTTCGTGAACCTCCCCACCGATCCAACCGCCGACGCGCCGCGAGACTCCGTCCCTGCGCGGCATACGGGGACTGAACGATTCGATGAGATTGCAGTTGAGGAGCGCGTCCTCGGCCCACTCAATGAGGTCCAGCGGCGGGCGGTAACGACCACCAGCGGCCCACTCCTCGTTCTCGCGGGCGCAGGCTCGGGGAAGACACGAGTCATCACCCACCGGATCGCCTGGCTGATTGAACACAAGGGGGTCGCCCCGTGGCGCATCTTGGCGGTGACCTTTACCAACAAGGCAGCGACCGAGATGCGTGCGCGACTTGAGGAGATGATCGGCGAACGCTCGCGCGACGTCGCGATGGGCACATTCCATAGCCTTTGCGTGCGCATGCTCCGTCGCGATGGCGAGGCGATCGGACTACCGCGAGAGTTTGCGATCTACGACGCAGATGATCAGGCACGCGTCATCAAAGGGTTCCTGAAGGAGGATGACCTCCCCGCAACAGGCTCCACGAAGCCAAGTCTGATCTTGGGGGCAATCAGCCGTGCAAAGAATGACGGCCTCACCATCGACCAGATGGAGGAACGAGCCGTCACAAACCACGAGCGACTTATCGCGCGGCTCGCACGACGATATGCGGCAGAGCTCACGCGACTTGAGGCACTCGACTTTGATGATCTCTTGATCCAAGGACTACGTCTACTGACGGAGGCTCCAGCAGTCGCCGAGCGTTATCGAACGAAATGGCAATACCTGCACGTAGATGAGTATCAGGATACAAACCGTATCCAATACGCATGGATTCGCGAACTTGCCACACATCATGGCAATCTTTGCGTGGTGGGTGATGATGACCAATCGATCTATTCATGGCGCGGTGCGGATATTCGAAACATCTTAGACTTTGAGCGCGACTGGCCGAAGGCAGAGGTGATCGCTCTTGAGCAGAACTATCGCTCCACGCAGTCAATTCTTGATGCTGCACACGGTGTTGTCTCGAACAATCGCGGTCGGAAGGCGAAGAAGCTCTGGACCGCTCAGTCTGGCGGGCTCCCTATCCCTGTGTACGGTGCCTTTGATGCCGAAGACGAAGCGGCGTGGATCGTTCGACGCCTTGAAGAGCACGTAGCGCCACGGCAGGGGAGAAAATGCAGCGATCAGGCACCCGAAGAGTCATACGGCGATATGGCGATTTTTTACCGGACAAACGCACAGTCGCGCGCGATCGAAGAGGCACTCCTTCGAGCCTCAATTCCCTATCAACTCATCGGCGGAACCCGCTTCTATCAACGCCGCGAAGTTAAAGATGCACTCGCATGGTTGCGCGTGCTGCGGAGTGACACCGATAGAATCTCATTTGAGCGCATCCTGAATGTTCCTCCACGTGGGATTGGCGAAAAGACGCTGACCCTCTTGCGAGAGGCGGCGGCACCGCGCAGTGACGCACCCGATGGGATACCTTTCGGGGCAGTGATCGCCGCCGCGGGGCGCGGTGAATTGGTCGGGATTGCGCCGAAGGCGCGCAAGGCGCTGGCTGAGGTCGACAGCATGATTTCGCGACTACGCGACCGGCTCGTGCTCACTGAACTCCCTGAGCTCCTCGATGCGGTCTTTAGCGAAACAGGGTTGCGTGCCCACTTCGCAAATGAAGGTATTGACGGGGAGGAGCGCTGGGCGAACCTGCTTGAGTTGCGTGGCATCGCTGGGCGTTTTCTCGAACTAGAGCCGCTCGATGCGCTGGATCGCTTCATTGAGGAGACGGCACTCGTTGCAGACCAGGACTCAATTGAAGATACCGGTGAACGCGTGACGCTGATCACGATGCATGCGGCGAAGGGACTTGAATGGCCCTCCGTGTTCATCACTGGTCTCACGGAAGGTCTCTTTCCGCACAGCCGTGCGCTCATGGATGAGGAGCAGATGGAAGAGGAGCGGAGGCTATGCTATGTCGGCATCACGCGTGCGAAACGACGTCTCACGCTGAGCTATGCGATTCGTCGCGGATGGGGCGACGGCGAAGGCGAGCCCTCACGCTTCCTCGCAGAGATCCCAGATGAGCTGCTTGAGGTGGTAAACGATGAAGATCCACGCACGGACGGCGACACGAGGTTCGGCCGCAGGGTGGCAGGCTATCGATCGGCGCGCAGCGGCTTTGCGTTTGGCGGAGCGTGGCGCGAGGGGAGTGGGCGTCCGGGCGCGCCAGTTGGTCCATTCAACCCTGGTCGCGACCTTGAAGCGAAGCGCCGTGCGTACGCAGCCGGCGCTCGTTCGGGCTCGCTGCGAGCGCCCGACCACGATGATGGTGTAGACGCCCCGCTCACTGATCCAGACCACGATGAGCCGCCGCCCACTCGGCCGATCGGTCGAATCCCGCCCTGGGCTATTGGGCGCATCGTGAAACGGGGCGAACAGCAGGACTCGGGCGCAACCCCGCCTCACGAGCAGTCAACGTTGCCAGCGCGCACCACAAAGATGGCACGCATTCGCATCCCGGGGGAGCGATACTTCCGCGATGGTGATCGGGTACAGCACGCGCACTTTGGCACGGGAGTTGTAGTGACATCAAAGCTGACGCGCAGCGATGAAGAGGTGACGATTGCGTTCGTCGGTGTAGGGGTGAAGACGCTCGCAGCGAGCCTCGCAAACTTGGAGATCGTCTGATGTCAACCGTCCCGAGAACAATCGCACGAAGACACGCAGCCCTCGTCGACCTGATCGATGCCGCGGATCGGGACTATTACGTGACCGATGCGCCACGCCTTCCGGATGCGGAATACGATGCGCTGCGTCGTGAGCTTGAAGCGATTGAGGGGGAGCATCCTTCTCTCCGCAGTGAAGCGTCTCCAACGCAGCGTGTTGGAACCCGTGAGGTTGGCGGCGCTCTCGGTGAAGTCCAACACGAGCGTCCAATGCTCAGTCTCGCAAACGCATTCTCTCAGGAAGAGGTTGCAGCATTCGTCCTCAGTGCCACGAAAGGATTGGGAGGCCGGGAACCTGAACTTGTCGCGGAGCTGAAGATTGATGGACTTGCGATAAGCCTGCGCTATGAGTGGGGGAATCTCGTGCGCGCGGCGACACGGGGTGACGGGACTAAGGGCGAAGACGTCACCCAAAACGTGCGGACTATTCGGGCGATCCCCCAAGTGTTGCGCGAGCCGATCACAGCTGAGGTGCGTGGAGAGGTGTATATGCCAAAGTCTGCGTTTGCCGCACTGAATGCAGCGAGAGAAGAGGAAGGGCTTCAGCTCTACGCAAACCCACGCAACTCTGCCGCAGGATCACTCCGGCAGAAGGACCCACGAATCACGGCGGAGCGGAACCTTTCCTTCTTCGCCTACCAGCTTTTTACGGAGGCACAGCCAGCGACGCAGAGCGCTACGCTCCAGCGTCTTCATGCACTTGGCCTCCCGATCGAGCTTCACGCACGTGCTGGTCTTGACGCCGCTGGTGCAGCCGTGTTTCTCGCCGAGTGGGAAGATAAGCGGCACGCGCTTCCTTATGAAACCGACGGGGCGGTGCTGAAGGTTGATGCCGAGAGCGATCAAGCGCTCCTCGGGTCAATCTCCCGCTCCCCTAAATGGGCAATCGCATACAAGTTTCCGCCTGAGCAGGTCACGACGACACTTCTCAACATCGTCGTGGAGGTGGGTCGTACTGGCTACCTCACACCGGTTGCGGAGATGGAGCCTGTACTCCTCGCAGGCTCCACCGTGCGACGGGCGACGCTCCACAACATTGATGAAATTCGGCGCAAAGATGTGCGGATCGGGGACGTCGTGATCCTGCAGAAGGCGGGCGATGTGATTCCGGAGGTTGTGCGATCCCTCCCAGCGCGACGACGCGGCGCGCTCCCGGAATTCGAGATGCCCATCCGATGTCCCTCGTGCAAGAGCGAGGTGCTGCGGGATGAGGTTCGCCATCGCTGCCCAAATCCATGGTGTGAGGCGCAACTCTTTGAAGGGCTCCGTCACGCCATCGGGCGTGGTGCACTCGACATCGAGGGTCTTGGCGAAAAGCTGCTTGCGCAACTAGTTGACCGAGGGCGGGTACGACGACTTGCGGATCTATTTACTCTTGTGGCGAGCGACCTCAATGGTCTGGACCGTATGGGAAGCGCTGGAGCTAAGGAGAAGAGGGGCGGCGCAAAACGTATTGACAACGTGCTGCGCGAACTGAGTCGACGGAAGGAGCAAGAGCTCTGGCGTGTGCTCGTTGCGCTTGGGATCCGCCATGTCGGCGAGACAACGGCCCGAGATCTCGCTGCCGAGCTCTCGCGCCGTGTTCCCCCGGGCCCCGATTGGAGCGCGCGCGTCGCCGCAGAGCTGAGACGTTTGAAACGTGGGGACCTGACGAGCGTAGACGGCGTGGGGGCGGTCGTGGGCGAGAGCATTGAGCGCTATTTCGCCAGTGATGTCACGGGAGGCGGACTGCACGAACTTCTGTCTGCGGGGGTGACCTTCAAGCCGAGCACGATCCCTGTCGCAGTTGGCAGGGCAGGCCCATTGAGCGGAGCGGTCGTCGTCGTGACTGGGACGTTCGCGATTTCAGGGCTGAGTCGCCGGGAGGCGCACGATCGCATCCGCGCGGCGGGTGGAACCGTTGCTGAGGCCGTGAGCTCCAAGACGACCCTTCTCGTCGCAGGGGAGAAGGGCGGGAGCAAGCGCGCCAATGCAGAGAGGCTCGGCATACGAATCGTGGACGAAGCGGGGTTTTTTCGGATCCTCGAGGAGCCTGCTTCGGGCGGGTAGGATGCTCGCATGAGCAAACTCACCCGAGCCGAAGTGGAGAAGGTTGCCGCACTCGCTCGCCTGGGCCTCACGACCGAAGAGATTGAGGCATTGCAGGTCGATCTAAACCTGATCCTAGAGCAATGGTCTCGCCTCGCCGAGGTGGATACGTCAAGCATTCCGGCGAGCGGACAGACGATCTTTCAAGCGATGCCACTCCGTGAAGACACTCCGCAATCATCGCTCTCTGCAAACGAGGCGCTGCAGAACGCACCCGCTCGTAGTGGTGCCTTCGTGAAGGTCCAGGCGATCCTGAGTGAGGAGGCCGACGAATGAGTACAGAGTTTCGCCGGGCAACCGCCGCTCAACTTCGCGCCGGGTATGGGAGCGGTGCGTTTACCTCGCTCGAGGTGGTAGATGCACTCTTCCGCGGAATCGCACAGGAGGATGCTGCACTTGGTGCGTGGCTGCATCTACGAACGGATGAGGTCCGTGGGGAGGCGCAACGCGCCGATGATGCGTATGCGGCGGCCCGGGCTAACGGACCAGACGCGGTTCATGCACTCGCACCTCTCCTTGGCGTCCCTGTTGCGCTTAAGGATCTCGTCAACATGCGAGGCACTCCAACAACCGCTGGCTCCAAGATGCTTGAGGGCTATGTGAGTCCCTACGACGCCACGATCACGTCCAAGCTCAAGGCTGCGGGCGCGCTCATTCTCGGGAAGACGAACATGGATGAGTTTGCGATGGGCTCGTCAACCGAGTTCAGCGCGTACCGACGCACGGTCAATCCGTGGGATCGTGAACGTGTCCCAGGTGGCTCGTCAGGCGGATCTGCTTCGGCAGTTGCGGCGTTCCATGCGCCACTCAGCATCGGGAGTGACACGGGCGGGTCAATTCGCCAACCAGCGAGCCTAACCGGGATTACAGGCGTGAAGCCAACCTACGGCCGCGTCTCGCGCTATGGGATCGTGGCCTTCGCATCCTCTCTCGATCAGATCGGACCATTCGCGCGCAGCGCGCAGGACGCCGCGTTGCTGCTTCATGCGATTGCTGGATCTGACCCTCGGGATGCGACGAGCTCCACAACCCCTGTTGACGCAGCGCTGCGCAAGCTCCCTAATGGGGACCAGGCGGCGAGTGCGATCAAGGGGAAGCGCCTTGCCCTCCCGAAGGAGTACTTCGTCTCGGGGATGGAGCCGGGTGTGGAGGCGGCGGTTCGCGCCGCGGTTGCTGTCCTGCAGTCGGCCGGTGCTGTCATTAATGAAGTGAGCCTGCCAACCACAGAGCATGCTCTCGCCACCTACTACATCGTGGCGCCCGCCGAGGCGTCTGCGAATCTTGCGCGCTACGACGGAATCAGATTTGGCGCGTCGAAACATGGCGGAGGCGATCTGCTTGGTGGCTACTTATCGACGCGCGGTCGCGGCTTCGGACCCGAGGTACGTCGACGCATCATGCTCGGTACCTATGCGCTCTCGGCGGGCTTTTATGACGCGTACTATCTCAAGGCACAGAAGGTGCGCACGCTCATTGCCCGTGACTTTGATCGCATTTGGTCGGAGGGGTATGACGCGATCGTCGCGCCAGCGAGCCCATCAGTTGCGTGGAAGTTTGGCGCAAAGATGAGTGATCCTGTCGCCATGTATCTCGCCGACGCCTGCACGATCCCAACGAACATGGCGGGTCTCCCTGGCCTCAGCACGCCGTGCGGGCTCTCCGAGGGCCTCCCAGTCGGACTACAACTTATCGGCGCACCCTGGAGTGAGGCTGGTCTCCTCTCAATCGCTGCTGGCTATGAAGCGCTCACGGTTGATGCGCCATGGCGCGCGGTTGAGCCGACGGATCTTGCAACGCTCGGAGGTGCCGCATGAGCGGCTTCGCCGAGCGCACGCTCGCCGATCGCGTGCATGCGGTGCCCCCGTCAGGCATCCGTCGATTCTTCGATATCGCGGCGCAGATGGAGGACGTCATCAGCCTTGGGGTCGGTGAGCCGGACTTCGATACGCCGAGCCACATTACTGAAGCGGCGATAGGTAGCCTCCGTGCGGGACGCACGCACTACACGTCAAACTACGGGACACCGGAGCTGCGCGCGGCAATCTCGGACAAGATTTTCGAGCGATCGGGCGTGCGATATGACCCCGCATCGGAGATCGTCGTGACGATTGGTGCATCGGAAGCGGTTGACCTTGCCATTCGCGGCACGATCAATCCTGGGGATAGCATCATCCTGCCTGAGCCTTCCTACGTCGCGTATCTCCCTTCGGTGATCTTTGCTGGTGGGGAGGTTCGTTCAGTGCCTACACGCGCGAACGATGGCTGGCGGTTGGATTCAAGCACGGTGGATGCTGCTGCGAGCGGTGCAAAGGCGCTCTTCCTTGGGTATCCAGCGAATCCAACTGGTGCGACCCTTGATGAGGTAACACGTGTCGAACTCACGCAGATCGCAGTGAAGCACGACCTCTTGGTGATCAGCGATGAGATCTATGACCGGCTCGTCTATGAGGGGCCCGCGCATCGGGCGATCTCCGCGTATCCAGGGATGAAGGAGCGCACGATACTGATCGGCGGCTTCTCAAAGTCATACGCAATGACGGGTTGGCGTGTTGGCTTCCTTTGTGCGCCAGCGGAGATCGTTGCTGGACTGGTAAAGATTCATCAGTACGCGATCATGAGCGCACCCACCCCATCTCAAGATGCCGCTCTTGAGGCGCTTCGCAACGGTGAGCCCGCGCTTGAAGAGATGCGCGCCGCCTACGCGCGCCGCCGGAGCATCGTGCTCGATGGACTTGCCGCACTGAGGCTGCCAACGGGTGCACCGAAGGGCGCGTTCTACGCCTTCCCGAACGTTTCCGCGTTGGGCATCAGCGACGAGGCGTTCGCTGAGCGTCTCCTCCACGAGGAGCGAGTCGCCGTTGTTCCTGGGTCTGCGTTCGGGGAGAGTGGGCGCGGCCATGTGCGAATCTGTTACGCCGTCTCTGAGGAGAAGTTGCGCGAGGCGCTTGTACGAATTGGGCGCTTCGTCGCGTCGCTAAGGGGGGCTGCCCGATGAGCTGGGAGGCGGTGATTGGGATTGAGATCCATGTGCAGTTGCGCACCGCTACGAAGATGTTCTGCCCATGTGCGATCCCATCCGAGGGAGACGCGCCAAACACGCGCACCTGCCCTACGTGCCTCGGGCTCCCAGGCGCCCTCCCAGTGCCGAACCGCACTGCGATCGAGAAGGTACTCGCGGTGGGTGCCGCGATCGGTGCGAAGAGTCCCGCAACTACTCGTTGGGATCGGAAGAACTATTTCTACCCCGATCTCCCAAAGGGCTACCAGATCAGCCAGCTGGATCTGCCACTTGCGGAGCACGGTAGTCTCACAGTCACTACGAGTACGGGTTCCAGTTCCGTACGGATTCGACGTGCACACCTCGAGGAAGATACGGCGCGACTTCGGCATGAGAAGGGGGCCGATGGCACGAGGGCGAGCCTTATTGATTACAACCGATCAGGGGCCGCGCTCCTCGAGATCGTGACTGAGCCTGATATCCGCGATGGTGAGACTGCGCGGCGTTATGCAGAGGAGTTGCGACTCCTCTTGCGAACCATTGGTGCGGCTGACGCCGAGATGGAGAACGGTCAGATGCGCGTGGAAGCAAACATCTCGCTGCGCCCTGGAAGCGATCACCCATTCGGCACCCGCGTAGAGGTGAAAAACATGAACTCGTACCGTTCAGTGGAGCGAGCGATCACCTACGAGATTGCGCGCCAGGCAGAAGTGCTGGACGCGGGGGGCAAGGTCACGCAAGAGACACGTGGATGGGACGAGGAGAGTGAGACCACATATACGATGCGCGCGAAGGAAGACTCGCACGACTATCGTTACTTTCCTGAGCCAGACCTGCCGCCGCTCGACATTGATCCCGCTTGGCTCAACGCGATCACCGCGGGTCTCCCAGAGCTCCCAGGGGCTCGGCGCGCGCGCTACGTCAGCGAGCTTGGACTCACCGACTATGACGCAGGTGTTCTCGTTGCCGAGCCGCGCGCCACCGCGCTCTTTGAGGCGGCACGTTCCGCTCAGAGCGAAGTGGACGTGAAAGTACTTGCAAATTGGGTGAGCGGTGAATACCTACGTGTGGCGAAAGAGAGTGCTGCTGACCCAGATCCGGTCCAGTTTGCTGCGCTCGTCGCCGCGGTTGCGAGCAAGGAGATCAACGGCACTACGGCGAAGGTGCTCTTCACCGAAATGATGAAGACGCCGATGGACATTCGTGAGGCGATCTCTGCGCGAGGACTGGCACAGATCAGTGACACGGGTGTACTCGAGAAAATCATCGCCGAGGTCATTGCGGCAAACCCACAAGCGATTTCCGACTGGAAGGCGGGGAAGCAGCAAGCGCTTAGCTTCCTCGTGGGCCAAGCGATGAAGGCGAGCAAAGGCCGCGGCGATGCAGCGCTCCTTGGCGACTTGATTCGCGCAGCGCTCAATGGTTGAGATGCTTGACATCGTTCGCCTCATTACTGGGGGCTTTGGGTTTGCTGGGCTTATTTATCTCGCACGTCAGCTCCCACCGCTGCTGACTCAGTATCGCCTTCATCAGATGCGTGTCGGCGGTGCAAGACGCTACAGCGAGTGGCGCGGTGCTCCTGGCGCTGGTCCTGATGTTCTCGATCGCCTTGAGGGGGAGCTGGTCGTTTCGCGGCTGAAGCGTCTCGCCGGCGTTGGCGTTGCCTCCTTTGCTGCGATTGCGCTCGCCCTCTTCCCGCCGTTCCGCTGACGCTTGCGTCAGGCGCTCGGGCCTGAAACCTTTAGACGCTGCATCTCGATCGCGGTACAACGATCTTGCACGAACAAAACTCCCGCACCCGCGGCGAGTGCGGCACTTTCCGGACTGATGATGCCGAGTTGCAACCAGATCGCACCCGCGCCAACTGCGATTGCATCACGTGTGATAGCGACGCAGTCTTCTGAGCGTCGAAAGACATCAACGAGATCGATGCGTTCTCCGTTTGGAAGGGAGGCTGCTGCGGTGGCAAGGTCAGGAAAGCAGGGGAGTCCCGCAACTCCATCGGTCAGTGCGTTCGCGGAAGGGTTGACGGGGAGAATGCGCCAGCCTGCTGACTTAAGGACGAGTAGGACACCGTGTGATGGGCGGTCAACGTTTGGTGAGGCACCAACGATCGCAATCGTGCGGCTTTCGGCGAGGAGGGTTTGAAGCTGATGGTCGGAGGGAGGGGGCGCGCCTCTCACCTCGGCAGCGTCGATTGCCGCCCTGATCCTGCTGCGTTCGCGCTCATCCACGATCAAATCCTACTCGCTCGGTAGACTCTCCCCGTGAGCAAGAAGCCCGACTTCACCCATCTCCACGTCCACACCGAGTACAGCCTGCTCGATGGCATGAGCAAGATCGACGCGCTCATAGACGAGACAAAGGCGCTCGGCATGGACTCCATTGCGATCACCGATCACGGTGCCCTCTACGGAACTGTGCAATTTGTCCAAGCGGCGACAAAACGTGGAATCAAGCCGATCATCGGTGTGGAGACCTACGTTGCGCGTCGCGGCATGGGAGACAAGGAGGGGAAGGCAGACCAGCAGCCTTTCCATCTCGTCTTGCTCGCCACGAGTGCAACCGGCTATCGCAACCTCTGCCGACTCGTCACCGACGCACACCTTGACGGCATGTACTACAAGCCGCGCATTGACCACGAACACCTCGCGAAGTATTCGGATGGTCTGATCGGACTCTCCGGCTGCCTGAACGGTGAGATCGCCCGTGCCCTTGAGGTTGATGACTGGGAACATGCTCGAATACTCGCTGGGCGCTACGGCGACATTTTCGGCAAGGAGCGGTTCTATTTGGAGGTGCAGGATCATGGACTCCCCGAACAGAAGCGACTGAACGAGCAACTCTTTAAGCTCGCCCCTCAGGTTGGGCTCCCGCTCGTGTTGACGAATGACCTCCACTACGTGCGGGCCACGCAGCAAGAGGCACACGATGTGCTTCTATGCATCGGAACCGCGTCGAATCTGGAGACTCCGAATCGGATGCGCTTTAATAGCGGAGACTTCTACTTGAAGTCACCCGCAGAAATGGCCGCGCTATTCCCTGATCGGCCTGAGTTGCTCCGAAACACCAGAGTGATCAGCGATTCCGTCGATTTCAACCTTGCCCTTGGTCAACTTCACATGCCCGATGTTGAGGTGCCAAAAGGGGAGAGCGTGGACAGTTGGCTTCGTAAGGAGTCGGAGCGAGGACTCACACGACGCTATGGAACGACCTCGGCCGCTGCGCGCGAACGAATGGAGTATGAACTCAGCGTGATTCTGAAGATGGGATATGGCGCCTATTTCTTGATCGTTGCCGACTTCGTTCGATTTGCGCGAGAGCAGGGGATCGCTACTACCTGCAGAGGGAGTGCCCCAGGCTCGATCGTCACCTATGCGCTCGGGATCACCCCAGTGGATCCACTCCACTATGACCTTCCATTTGAACGCTTCCTCAACGAAGACCGCGTCACGATGCCAGACATCGACATTGACTTTGAAGATGGAAGACGAGAGGAGGTTATCCGTTACGTTGCGCAAAAGTATGGCGAGAGCCGAGTGGCTCAAATCATCACGTTCGGGACGATGGCGGCACGTGCGGCGATTCGTGATGTTGGACGCGTTCTTGGGAAGAGCTACAGCGATGTTGACCGGCTTGCGAAGGCGGTTCCAGAGAAGCTGGGGACCACGCTCGCTCAGGCTCGCAAGGACCCCGATTTCAATGCGCTCGCGGAGAGCCAAGACTACGCGCCTCTCGTCGGACTCGCCGAGCAACTTGAGGGGGTGGTGCGCAACGCCTCCACCCATGCGGCTGGCGTGGTGATCAGTCGCGAACCGCTCACAGAGATCATGGCGCTCCAGCGCGCCACCAACTCAGACGGGGTCATGACGCAGATCGAGATGCACGGCGTAGAGGCGCTCGGCCTCCTCAAATTTGACTTCCTTGGCCTCGCGAACCTCACGATTCTTCGCACCGCGGTGGACCGCATCAAGGCAACCTACGGGGTATCACTCGACCTTGACACGATCCCACTGGATGACGCGAAGACCTTCGCCCTCTTGGCCTTGGGCGAAACGAGCGGGATCTTCCAACTCGAGTCTGCTGGGATGCGCCGCTATATCAAGGAGCTGCGGCCAACGAGCGTGTTCGATCTGGCCGCCATGGTTGCACTGTATCGCCCGGGACCGATGGCGAACATCCCCTCGTATATCCGTCGCAAGCATGGAACAGAGCCGGTCACATACCTGCACCCACTTCTTGAGCCATTCCTCAAGCGAACATACGGCGTGTTCGTGTACCAGGAGGACATCATGGCGGCCGCATCGGCGCTCGGTGGCTTCTCTGGGTCGAAGGCTGACACCTTGGGCTATGCGGTGCGCAAGAAGAAGAAGGATGTGCTCGCTGGGCTCAAGCAGGAGTTCATTAGGAGCGCAGCAGGGCGTGGCGTGGCCCCGGGCGTGATCGAGCGGGTGTTCCAGGCGTTTGAGCCGTTTACCGACTACGGATTCAACAAGGCGCACGCCACGTGTTATGGCTTGATTGCCTATCAAACGGCGTACTTGAAGGCGAATTACACCGTTGAGTACATGACGAGCGTCCTCAATGCCTTCCGCACCAAGGAAGACAAGGTCGCTACGGCCATTGCGGAGTGCCGAAGGCTGGGCATCGCAATCCTTCCGCCTGACATTGAACGATCACAGCTGGACTTCGAACCAGAGGGGGGCGCGATTCGATTCGGTCTTCTTGCTGTAAAGAATGTTGGTGCTGGGGCGGCGGAGTCCATCGTGGCGGCGCGCACGCGCGATGGTGAATTCAAGAGTCTGCAGGATCTATGCGATCGTATTGACCTTCGACTTGCAAACAAGCGCGTGTTCGATGCGCTTGCAAAGGTCGGAGCCTTGCAGAAGTTTGGCCACCCAGCCCAGATCTTGATGGCCCTCGACGACGCTCTCTCCGCAGGGTCGAGCACGCAACGCGAGCGCGCTGCAGGACAGGTTCCACTCTTTGACTCCGCCCTTGGCATCGCGCTCTCGATGACTCCATCCCTGCCACACGTCGTGGAGGCACCTACTCGGGAGCGGCTCCGCTGGGAGCGAGAGCTCCTCGGCGTCTACCTCTCCGACCACCCGATGAATGCGCTCGCGCCGCTCCTCGCACCACATATCACCGCCTTCGTGGGCGACTTCTCCGATGAGTCACCTATCAGTGAGGAACGAGTGACGATCGGCGCAATTGTGACCAACGTTCGAACACTGGTGACGAAGGCGGGGGCGGCCATGGGAATTCTCACCGTAGAAGATTTGACGGGGAGTATTGAGGTTGTTGCCTTCCCAAAGACCTGGGAGGTCACGCGCGATGCATGGGTTGAGGGCGAGCCGTTGCTTGTTGCCGGCCGCCCTGAGCTTCGTGGTGAAACCTGGTCAATCATCTGCGAATCCGTGATGCCGTGGGAAGAAGCGCACGCGCTCACGCCCGAGGAAATCGCCGCGCACTTGGCGAAGAACACAGGGGGGACGCGTCGCTTCCCGCCTCGCAGCAGCACTCCGGCTGGCACACTCCCCCGAGGACTCGTCCCCGAAGAGCGCGAAGGAGAAATCAGGACGCCACGCCCGGTATCACCTGTCAGCGAGGCACCAGCAGATCCCGTCGAAGCGCCAGCTGGGGCAGCACTGCACATTCGTTTTCAACCTGGACAATCGGTGGAGGAGACGGTCCGCGCAATGGAGGTCGTAAAGTCTGAACTCCGTTCGCGCCCAGGGAGCACCAAAGTTGTTGTCTACATCCCGCAGGCTGGTGGGGCTCAGCACCTACCCATGGAAATCCGCAGCGGGGTGGCGTGGGATCCGAGCTTCCCCGCTGCGATCCGAGGACGCGTAGGCCCAACCGCCGTGCGCTTTGAAATTGTGCCTGAGGGCGAATCACTCCCTGCCGCCTGAGGCGCACTTCGCGGATACTCGGCAGAATAACGGTATGACTTTGAAAACATACGCCTCAGTCCTTCTTCGGCAGTCGGCACCCGCCGGCGTTGACTGGAAGAGCATGCCGCGCCTCGCACGCGCCCTTCTCCTCGCCCGCGCCTCCGTTCTTCCGCTCACGGTAGTTGGCTCCGGACAGGGGCTTCTCTACGCATGGTGGAGGGGGAGCATCAGTGACACGAGCGCAGGGGTGAGCGGACTCCTTCTCGGGTTCGCCGCATTCATTGGCGCAAACCTTGCTCATGCAGCAAACAATTTGGCGAACGATTGGCGCGACTACCACGACGGTCTTGATCGACCAGGGTATCCACGCGCGGACTACTCACCGCATCCGATCGTTTCGGGGGCGATGTCCAGCAGGACGCTATTCCTTGTGATCGCGATCATCACTGGCCTCGCCGCCCTCCTCGGTGGATTCGCGATGGTGGTGCGCAGCGAGCCACTCCTTGGAGTCTTTGCAGCTGCTGGGCTGATCCTTTCGTGGGGGTACACCGATCCACCGCTTCGCCTGAAGCGGCGCGGACTCGGCGAGCTCTCCGTTCTCCTCGTATGGGGGCCGCTCATGGGCGGCGGCACGTACCTTGCCGCAACGGGGACGATTGATGGAACCGTGTTGCTCGCAACACTTCCATGGGGTGCGATTGCAACCGCAGTTCTCTTCGGGAAGCACCTCGACAAGATTGAGGCAGACAGCTCGCGCGGAGTTGGCACGTTTGTGGTGCGAATCGGTGAACGCCGTACGCGCGCTGGAGCGCTTCTCCTTCTTAGTGTCGGCTACACCGGCGTGGCGCTCTTCGGTCTCCTCGGAATCTTTCCGTGGATCGTTGCGCCGCTCGCCGGTTTCGGTGCCCTCTCAGCACTCCCTGCAATGAAGATCGTTGCCGCGCCGCGTCCGACTGCTCCGCCGGTCGGATACCCGCTCTGGCCGCTCTGGCATGTTAGCGCTGCATTTCTTGCTGGCCGACCAGCAATGGGCGCGCTGTTCGTAGGGCTGATCCTCGGCACGCTACTCGGCATCTAGCCGAACAGTTGGCAGGATTCATTTCGTCGCTACTTCGTCTTCGCCTCGGGTCGCGCAACGCGCGCAGGGGGGGTGCTCAGCGCGGTGATCTTCGCAATCTCAACTTCAATGGCAGCGACGCGCGCGGCAGCGGTCCGCCATTCGGGCGACCCTGGGGTGAGCGATGCACGTTCAAGGCGAGCCTGCGCATGCTCACGCATGAGGGTCTCGCGATCCGCTCGTGAACCGTTTTGCTCTGACATTGCCACCCCTTGTTGGTGCCGAAGGCGGGACTCGAACCCGCATGATCTCATCGACCGGCCGATTTTAAGTCGGATGCGTCTGCCATTTCGCCACTTCGGCCTCCCTATCGTAGCGGGGCGGTGGCATTGGTACCGAAGGTGGGAGTCGAACCCACATGACCTCTCAGTCGACCGATTTTGAGTCGGTTGCGTCTGCCATTCCGCCACTTCGGCGCTCCTCAATCCTAGTGGTGCGGCATCATTAGGGCATGGGTGACTTGAAAGGGCGGTCTCAGCACGAACAGGAGGGGCGTCTACGCCTCCTTGGTGCCGCTCGGGCAGGTGACGCAGAGGCCTTTCGTGCACTCTTCACCCCCGATCTTGACCTTGCCTGGAGGATGGCGCTTCGGATCACAGGTGAGCCTGCGAGCGCCGACGATGCGCTGCAGGAGGGGTTGATCTCCGCCTATCGAGCCCTGGATCGGGTGGAACCTCGTAACCTGCGCGGCTGGTTCGTTCGGATCGTTCAAAATGCGGCGCGCGACGCAGGCCGCCGGGAGCGGCGTCACCCCACGATCCAGATTCAGACGCCCGAGGTCGAGGGCGGCGGAGCAGAGCGAAGGGGTGCTGCTGGGCCGCGGGCTGGGCGCGCGAGTGATCCGGCAGTGGTGGCTGAGGGGCGCGAACTCGCGGCACAGCTGCGCGCGGCGCTCATGGAGATTCCAGAGGAGCGGCGAACCGCCATCCTCCTGTTTGATGTGGACGGGTACACCTATGCCGAGATTGCCGAGATTACGGGAAGCTCCCTTGGCACGGTAAAGAGTCGAATAAGCCGTGGCCGCGAGGAGCTGAGGGGCCTCCTCGCAGACCTACGGCCGGGAACCGCAGTTGGTGAGCGCTCGTTAGGAGGTAGGGATGAGTGATGAACGCCGAGCAACCACGCCACATGACACATCGATGGCGCCTGCAGAGGCGGCGGCCCTGGCCGCCTTTCGGAACGAGGAGCCGGTCCGACGGCGTGATCCATTCCACAGAACGGCACTCCAGCGCCTGATCGCTGAAGAGGCGAGCGCTCGTGCAACTCGACAGCGCGGCGGGTCGATTGCGTGGCTGGAGCGCTGGCTCCGGAGCGCTCCGCGCTCGGCACTAGCTGGCGCGGCGCTTTCACTGGCACTCCTCGCCACAGGCGTACCGCTCGCCTCACTGCAGCCAATAATGGAGTCAGCAGTGCGAAGCGACCCTGCCGCCTTCATGAGCGAGCGTCCTGGAGCCGAACCTCTTGAATCCCGCGCCACGGATGACGACGCAGCCACAGAGTCGGTGGGGGCGGTAATGGACACCCCGTGGCTCCTCGTTGCAGGCGCAGTCGGACTCGCCGCCAGTCTTCTCGCCGCTGAGAGAGTGCGCCGCCGCCGACGCACGTAAATCTTCGGCGCACGCCGAGGTCGTGCCCCGCTGCGCTACGCTCCATTCGTGGAACCGAAGCGACTCCTTCTCGTTGATGCGTATGGCCTGATCTACCGCGCCTTTCACGCGATACCGCCACTAACGAACAGTCGCGGGATTCTCACAAACGCGGCGTTTGGGTTTACAAGCATCCTGCTTCGTGCGATCGCCGACGCAAAACCAGTGCGCGCAATCGTTGCCTTTGATGCGCCCGGGGCAACTCACCGCCATGAGCGATTCCCTGCATACAAGGCGCAGCGACCCTCTATGCCTGACGACCTCCGAACGCAGGTTCCACTTGTGCGAGACATCGTTGCCGCGCTGGGCCTCCCTCTGTTGGAGGCACCTGGATATGAGGCCGACGACGTGATTGGCACGATCGCAGAGCAGGCGCGCGCTGAAGGGTGGGAGGTGATGATCGTATCGGGTGACCTAGACATGCTTCAGCTGGTTGGATCAAACATCTCCTTGCTCCACACAGCGAAGGGAGGTGCCGATGCGATTGTGACCTATGACCCCCAGAAGATCATGGAACGGTATGGCTTGACCCCAGAGCAGATTGTTGATTTCAAGGCGCTTAAGGGGGATAGCTCAGACAATATTCCTGGTGTCCCCGGAGTAGGGGAGAAGACAGCGGCAAAGTTGATTGCATCTTTTGGCTCCCTCGAGGCGCTGTTTCAGCGGTTGGATGAAGTGGAGCCCGTAAGAATTCGGGAGCTGCTTCGCCAAAATCAGGAAGCCGCCTTTGCTGGGCAAGGGTTGATGACCATTGACCGTGATGTTCCACTACAACTTCCTGGCGACGGTGGCACCATCGGTGAATACGATCGAGACCTTGCGCTAGCAGTGTTGCGCGAGCTCGAATTCAGAGCACTCATCGGACGTCTTCCGCCCCTGCAAGGCGAGGATCGAGAGACCGCGGCTGAGGCGGTGGCCGCAGCGACGGCAAGTGCAGCAATCCGCGGCATGAAAGGGCGCCCATCAGCACTCGCTAGTGCACCGTCACGCATGACGAGCGGTGATCTGCAGCTCGGCTTCGACTTTAATGCGGTGACCGAGGGGAATCGTGCTTCCGGCCAGCATGGAGACGCAGCGCCAGGCGCGACCCCGCCTCTGGAGGCCTCTCCCGTTCTGATCGCGCAGATTGAGGCGCTCAAGCGCGGCGATTACCCTGCGGCAGGTGCGCTCCACGCTCACTCACCTGAAGAAGCCGTCCAGTTCTTCGGCCGGCTACGGACTCACGGCGTGCTGGCACTTGGTGGGGAGGGGGTAAACCGCCGTGGCCCATCAGGGCCAATCGCTATTGCGATCGCTGATGAGCAGGGTGGGTTGATCACGGCAGACGACCCCGCGGTGATCCATCGACTGCTCACGCTCGTGGCTGGCGCGGACCGTGATCTCGTCGGGCTCGCCATTAAAGAGATCTTTGGCGCGCTGCTTGCGATCGGTACTGACCGCCCCCTCCGCCTCGTTGATGACGTGGCACTAGGGAGCTGGATTGGGAACGTGACGTTGCGCAATCCGGGGCTTGTTGAGGTTGCCTCTGCCCGCCTCGGGGCCGACATTCCTGAACGGCGTACGCCGTTGCAGACCGCTTCACTATGCGCGGTGGTTGCGCTCGCCTCGCGCGCAGGCCTTGATCGTGAGTTGCGTTCAATAGGGAGCGCACGTCTCTATCGAGAGATTGAACTGCCTCTGACCGAAGTGTTGGCGCGCATGGAGGGGGCAGGGATCGCCGTCGATCAGCAGGCGCTTGCGCAACTTGATGATGCGTTCAGGCGTGAGATCACGCGCCTTGAGGCGGCAGCAGCGTCGTTGGTTGGTCGCGCCGTTGCGCTCGGTTCACCGAAGCAACTCGGCGAACTGCTCTTCGGCGAGCTTGAACTCTCACGTGGCAAGAAGACGAAGACGGGGGCGTGGTCAACAGATGCGAGCGTGCTCGAGGAGATCCAAGGTGAGCATCCGTTGGTTGGCATTGCCCTGGAGTGGCGCAGCGTCTCCAAGCTCCAGAGCACCTACGTTGAGGCGCTCCCGAAACTCGTTGAGGCGGATGGCAGGATACACACCACCTTTCAACAGTCGGTTGCCGCCACTGGGCGCCTAAGTAGTGTGGACCCGAACCTCCAGAACATCCCAATTCGATCTGAGCTAGGGAGAAAGATTCGGCACGCGTTTGTGGCTGAGCCTGGACATCTGCTGGTTGCCGCCGATTACAGCCAGATTGAACTGCGCATCCTGGCACACGTGACACGAGACCCTCATCTGATTGAGGCATTTGCGGCGGGTGAGGATATCCATCGCGCCACGGCGTCACGCGTCCTGGAGAAGCCTCTGGATCAGGTCAATGATGACGAGCGAGCGATGGCGAAGATGGTTAACTTTGGAATTGCGTACGGGATGGGTGACTTTGGCTTGGCGACACGCGCTGGGATCTCTCGTGATGCGGCAAAGACATTCATCGCCGGTTACTTTGGTCGATACCCTGGCATTAAGCGGTACATCGACACCATTAAGGAAGAAGCGCGCACTCACGGGGCGGTGACGACGCAGCTCGGCCGCCGCCGGCCGATCCCAGAACTCCGTGCAGCGAATCCCGCGCTTCGCGCGGCGGGAGAGCGAGCGGCGATCAATCATCCGATCCAGGGAACTGCGGCAGACATCATCAAGGTTGCGATGATTCGGCTCAGCCCCCGCCTCCGCGAAACCGGGCTTACGGCGCGACTGCTCCTGCAAGTGCACGACGAACTCCTCCTTGAGGCGCCCCGCGAACAAGTAGATCGTCTCATTCCGCTACTCATTGAGACGATGGAGGGGGCGCTCGCCCTTGATGTCCCGCTCAACGTCGAGGCGAAGGCGGGCCCCCGCTGGGATGAGATGGAGAGGTGGGTTGCGCATGCCTGAACTCCCCGAGGTCGAAACGGTTGCGCGTGATCTTGCGCGCCTTGTCGGTGGCGCAAGGATCCGCACAGGGCGAATCCTTCGCACCGCAAATCTCAGCACGCCAGATCCCGAGACGTTCACGAGGGCGATCGCAGGCCGGCTCATCGAGGGGGTGCGCCGACGCGCGAAATGGGTGCTCGTCGATCTGAAGGGGGGACTGATATTGATGGTCCACCTGCGCATGACGGGCCAACTCGTGGTGCTTCCAGCGGAGTCGGCCCCAGATCCGTATGTTCGAGCAGAGTTGCAACTCGGCGATCAGCGAGTGATTCGATTCCGTGACGTCCGCGCCTTTGGCAGGCTTGCGCTTGTCGCACGGAGAGCGGACGGAAGCCCGTCACGTTCACTTGATCCGAACGGCGATCCGGCACTTGGCGACCTCGGACCAGAGCCACTGGAGGCGACGTTCACCGCGTCAAGGTTTGCGAGAGATTTGAAGGGCCGCCGTGGCCGGCTAAAGAGCCTCCTGCTCGATCAGCGATTCATCGCGGGGCTCGGCAATATCTACGTCGACGAGGCACTCTGGCGCGCTCGCCTGCACCCTCTCGCAACAGCTGCAGCGCTTAGAGGAGCGGAGGTGGAGCGGCTCCATAATGCGATCGTCTCATTGTTGCGTGAGGCCGTGGCGGCACGCGGCTCCTCGATCGACGATTACACGGGACCCGATGGCGATGGGGCGATGCAGGAGCGCCTCGCCGTCTATCAGCGTAGCGGTGCGCCGTGTACGCGATGTGGCACCACAATTCGGCGCGTGGTCCTTGGAAGCCGCGGCACGCATTACTGTCCTTGCTGCCAGCCGCTTCCTCGTGGGCGTCGCGCAGCTGGTATGGCGGGAGACCTTCGGCAGTCTCCAATATTGCGTCGAGGTCCACGCTGGAGTGATTCGCTACCGGAGGGGAGCCTCGGGGCGACCGCAACCGAGCGCGCGGCGGCGCGACGCCGGGCAGTCCGGTCTGGCGTGCCGCGATGAGCATTCTCACGCTGAACGGCGTTGGACGTGAGATTGGCGCGGTCACCATCCTTGAGAACGTCAGTGTGAGCGTTGCCGCTGGCGAGAGGGTTGGACTTGTGGGGCCGAATGGGGCGGGGAAGACAACGTTGCTGCGCATGATGATTGGCCGTGACGAACCAGACCGAGGCCGCGTAGATCGCGCGCGCGGCGTCAGCATTGAAGTTCTGGCTCAGGAGTCTGCTCATGACCCAAGGCTGCTGGAGGCGGCGACACTCGCCGATGCGGTCCGAGGTGGTGCAGAAGAGATCGCAAGGATCGCCAACGTGTTGCAGGAGGCAGAGGCGGCGGGGAGTGTTGCGACGCCAGAGTATGCCGCAGCACGTCAACGCTTTGATGCGCTCGAGGGATACACGATTGACGACCGAGTAGCATCAGCACTTCGAGGTCTCGGGTTCCCTACGCCGCGACACGGAGAGTCCCCCTCGCGGCTCTCTGGAGGTGAACAGACTCGCGTTGCACTGGCCCGACTCGTTATTGCTGATCCGGACCTGCTCCTCCTGGACGAGCCAACCAACCACCTGGACGTAGAGGCGATCGAGTGGCTCGAAGGGGCGCTGCGTGCTCGCGGCGGGGCACTTGTTGTCGCGAGTCATGATCGCTCGCTCCTTGATGCCGTTGTGGATCGAGTCTGGGAGGTTCGCAACCGTACCGTCACGCGATTCCGCGGGAACTACTCGGCCTATGCGCAGCAGCGCGCGTCTGGGGAGCTGGACGCAGAACGAGACGCCGAACGACGGGCGAAGGAGATCGCACGAGAGCGCGACTTGATCCAGACGTATCGGAGTCATCGGAAGTACAGCAAGATGCACGAGCATGAGCGGCGGCTGGCGGCGATCGAGCCAGTAGTTGCGCCGAAGCGCCGTGCAACGCTCAAGATCTCTGCCGCAGATGTGGGTCGAGGCCCAGCAGAGCCCGTGCGCCTGGTGGAGGCAGAGGTCGGATATCGTGAGCCAGCGCGACGAGTCATCGCCCGTGCGGAGAGCATTGCACTCCGGCGTGGTGAGCGGGTTGGCATCGTCGGTCCGAATGGTGCGGGGAAGACCACCCTACTAAAGAGCATCGCCGGAATCCTTCCACCACTCAGTGGCGAGATTCAGGTTGCGCACGGTGTCATCCCTGCCTATCTCGCGCAGGTGCGCGCCGCCGGCCTACACGGCGCAACCGTAATCGAGGCGCTTCGCACAGCGATCCCCGTTGAAGCGTCGGTAGCGCGTGGGCATCTTGCTCGGTTCCTCTTCCGTGGCGATGAGGTTGACAAAGAGGTGGCCGTACTCTCGGGTGGCGAGCGGAGTCGACTCGAACTCGCCATTCTCGGATTGCTTCCATCGAACCTGCTCCTTTTGGACGAGCCGACAAACCACTTGGACGTGGACGCCTGTGAGTCGCTTGAACAATTCCTCCTTCACGGGGAGCGAACTGTTCTCTTGGTTAGTCACGATCGTCGCCTGCTTGAACGCTTCTGCACGCAGCTCTGGGTCGTAAGCGATGGTGCAGTCGTGCGATTTGATGGCGGATGGCGTGAATGGAGGAGCGCGGTCGCTGAAGGGTGGACGATTGCCAACGCGGGCATGCATGACACCGCGAAGCGCGCACCTGCGCCCCGTGCAACTAGCAGCGCTCCGGCGCGTCCTACAACACCAGACCCAGCAAGGGGGAAAAACGGACCGACGCTCAGCAAGGAGCAGGCGCGCCGTCGCCGCGCCGCGCTAGATGCAGATCTTGAGCGTCTCGGGCTACGGAAGTCGCAACTTGAGCTGTCGCTCCTTGATCCGAAGGTGATCGCTTCATACACTGAGCTCGCGCGTGTAACGAGCGAACTCGCGGACGTCTCAGCCGCTATGACCACGGCCGAAGGGGCGTGGCTCGCGTTGGAGGGTGAGGTGATGGCGTGAAAGTGATCGGTGTCTGCGGTCCGATCGGCGCAGGGAAGAGTTCCATCGTCAAGGCACTGACAGGGGACCAGGCGCTTGCTCGGGATCTCGGCGGCTCCGTGCACTCCATTGATACGGACGCGGTGCTACGAGAGGCCCGGCGCACTTCGCTCCCCCTGCAACGTGCGATCGGTGCAATCGTCCCAGAGGCACAACGTGACGACGGGAGTCTGGACAGCGTTCGACTCTCATCCGCTGCGTTCGAGCGGCCAGAGGCTCTAGCGGCGCTGGAGCAGTTGCAGTGGCCCATCGCTCGAAAGGCGATCAGTGAGGCACAAGCAGCGGGGGAGGCTAGTGGCGCGGCACTGCTCCTTGTCGAAGCGATCGCGCTCCTCGACTCTGGCCTTGCTGAAACAATGGTCGGCCTCCTCCTCATTGACGCGCCGCGTGAGATTCGTCAGGCGAGACTCCTGGAGCGCGGGCTGAGCGCGGAAGATTTTGCGCGGCGTGAGGGGGCTCAGTCAGGTCTCAGCACACGGCTGCGCGAAGCGGGGGCGCTGCCGATCGACGCTCAGCACAGCGTCACAGCGGGTGCCGCTGCGGCGGCAGATGCACTCCGCCTTCTATGCTCCACACGTGAAAGGAAGCCCAATCCAACCGACTGATCACACCCCCGCACTCGGTGCGGCATTTGCGCTGCGCTCAGACTTTGAGCCAACCGGAGATCAACCGAAAGCGATCGAGGGCCTCGTTGAGGGTCTCCGCGCTGGGCTCCATCATCAGGTGCTCCTTGGGGCAACCGGGACCGGGAAGACTTTCACGATCGCGAACGTGATTCAGCAGGTGCAGCGGCCGACGCTGATCCTTGCACACAACAAGACACTTGCGGCGCAGCTCTACTCCGAGATCAAGGAGTTCTTTCCAGAGAACGCCGTGGAGTATTTCGTCTCCTACTTCGACTACTACCAGCCAGAGGCGTATCTGCCGCGCTCCGATACGTACATTGAGAAGGATTCAAGCCGCAACGATGAAATCGATCAGTTGCGTCATGCGGCAACCAAGGCGCTCTTTGAGCGGCGCGATACGATCATCGTGGCCTCCGTCAGTTGCATTTACGGTCTCGGCGCACCGGTCGATTATGGGGCAACGATCTTGCGTGTACGGAAGGCAGGTAAGTACCGCCGCGATGCCATCCTGCGTCACCTGGTTGACTTGCAGTATCAACGGAATGACGCCACCCTCGGCCGCGCGAAGTTTCGCGTTCGTGGAGACACCATCGAGGTGCAGCCAGCGGGCGAGGAGACGATCATCCGCGTGGAGTTTTTCGGTGATGAGGTAGAGCGCATAGCGGAGGTTGACCCGCTCACGGGTGAGATCCTCGCGGCGCGGAATGAGATGGTGATCTACCCCGCAACGCACTATGTGACCCCTTCGGAAAAACTTGCCGAAGCGATTCGCGACATAGAGATAGAGATGGAGTCGCGCTGCGGGCAACTTGAGTCTAGCGGGAAGATTCTCGAGGCGGCGCGACTCCGACAGCGAACCACCTTTGACCTCGAGATGATGCGCGAGGTTGGGTACTGCTCGGGGATTGAGAATTACTCCCGCCACCTCTCACGCCGTGAGCCAGGGTCGCGCCCATGGACGCTGCTCGATTACTTCCCAGCTGACTGGCTTCTGGTTGTTGATGAGAGCCATATGAGCATCCCGCAGGTAGTTGGCATGTACAAGAACGATCGTTCACGCAAGGAGATCCTTGTGGACTTCGGCTTCCGTCTCCCAAGCGCGCTTGACAATCGCCCGCTCACATTCGAGGAGTTCGAGGGAAGCGTACGTCAAGCAATCTACGTCTCTGCCACCCCTGGAAGCTATGAGATGACGAAACAGGGGCGCGTGGTCGAGCAACTCATCCGACCAACGGGTGTGGTAGACCCGACAATCACCGTCGTCCCAACCGCAGGGCAGATTGATGATTTGATGAAGCGTGTCCAGGAGAGGATCTCCCGCCGTGAGCGCGTGATCATCACGACGCTCACCAAGCGAATGGCAGAAGAGCTTGCCTCGTATCTTGAGGAGGCTGGCATTCGCGTTCGTTACCTGCACAGCGAGGTTGACACGCTGGAACGCGTGGAGATCCTGCGCGACCTGCGTCTCGGCGTCTTTGATGTCATCGTGGGGATCAATCTCCTTCGCGAGGGAATTGATCTACCCGAAGTAACGCTGGTGGCAATCTTGGACGCCGATAAGGAGGGGTTTCTCCGTAGTGCATGGGCGCTCATTCAGACAGTTGGGCGGGCGGCGCGAAATGTTGGTGGCGAGGTTGTCTTCTACGCAGACAAGATGACAGATTCGATGCGCGTTGCGATATCTGAGACCGATCGTCGACGAGGGATCCAAGAGCGCTGGAACAGGGCACACGGCATCACCGCCACGACGATCAGCAAGCCGATCCGTGACCTGAACGACCGTCTGCGTAGTGTTGCTGAAAAGGCGGAATCTTACGCTGGCGGAAAGGGTGGTGCGCTCAGTGAAATCGGCCGAAGCGAGATTGAAAAGATGGTCAGGCAACTCGAGGCGCAGATGCGTCTCGCGGCGAAAGAGCTTGAGTTTGAGCGTGCCGCCTCGATTCGCGATGAGCTTCGGAGCCTTCGCCAGGGTGTACTCGAGGAGGATGCAGCGGTCCGGATTGAGCGGCTCGCGGAGCGTGCTGCCGATGACGCAGCCGAACCACGGGGGAGGGATCTGATGCCGCGCCGTGTTGCGAGTGGAACGGCGCGTACCGTGCTCGCTCCTGCCCTGGACACCGCAGGTGATTGGCTCCCTGGTCTGCTTGATGAGCATGCGGAGACCGATGATGGTGCATCTGACCCAGAGCAACATCGCGGCACCGATTCGGTACTCTCACGTCGGCGCACCTGGGATCCGAGCGTGACACCGAACGTGATCAAGCGCCGCGGCGAGCGTCCGCGCAGAAGGGGCTGAAGTGGCACAAGAGAGGATCGTGATCCGTGGCGCACGCGAGCATAACCTCAAGGGGATTGACCTTGAGATTCCCCGCGACCGACTCGTGGTTGTGACGGGAATCTCGGGTTCTGGCAAGTCGAGTCTCGCCTTCGACACGATTTACGCCGAAGGGCAGCGCCGCTATGTGGAGAGCCTCTCCGCGTATGCACGGCAGTTTCTTGGCCAGATGGAGAAGCCTGATGTAGATCTCATCGATGGCCTCTCGCCCGCGATCTCCATTGACCAGAAGGGCTCGTCACGCAATCCGCGTTCAACCGTCGGGACGATCACCGAAATCTGGGATCACCTCCGCCTTCTCTATGCGCGTGCTGGCACACCGCACTGCCCAAAGTGTGATCGCCCGATCAGCCGAGTCTCTCTTGACCACATCGTTGATGAGATCCTGCGACTCCCTGATGGGACACGTCTTCTCGTGCTCGGTCCGGTGCTTCGCGATCGGAAGGGTGAAGGGGAGACCTTCTTCCACGCCGCACGAAAGGCTGGATTCAGCCGTGTGCGTGTCGACGGCACGCTCTACGACCTTGACGACGCGCCGAAACTGGACAAGAAGAAGCGACACAGCATTGAGGTGGTCGTGGATCGCTTTGTCGTTCGCCGACCCGTTGATGAGAAGGGGAAGCCACTTCTGCCAGAAGATCGCAGCCGGCTCTCCGATTCTGTCGAGACGGCGCTGAAGCTCGGCGAAGGTCTGGTGATCATCTCGTCGGCCGCCGCAGAAGGCTCTAAGCCAACATTTGAGGAGCGACTATTCAGCGAGAAGCTCGGCTGCCCGTATGACGGGACTGTTATCGACGATCTGGAGCCGCGTTCCTTCAGTTTTAATTCGCCGCACGGCGCATGCCCCGAGTGCACGGGGCTCGGCTTCCGTCTTGAGGTAGATCCGGAACGCGTGATCGATCCGGACAAATCGGTCCTCGAAGGTGGACTCGTGCCATGGTCACGCTCTCCAGAGGGGAGCTGGTACCTGAAGGTGGTGACCGCGGCGATGAAGGCGAAGCGGTGGAACCCGAAGACGCCAATCGGCGAGCTTCCCGCCGCCGCGCAGGAGTATCTCCTCAACGCTGAGCGGGAGGACCGCTTCACGGTCACCTATGAGAACGCGAGCTATCGGAACACGTACAAGGCGGCGTTCGAAGGCGTCATTGCGAACCTTGAGCGTCGGCATCGTGAGACAGACTCCGAGATCGCTCGCCTTGAGATCGAGCGCTACATGGTCAGCCGCCCCTGCCCCGAGTGCTTGGGGCGCCGCCTGAAGCCAGAGATGCTCGCCGTCCGCGTTGCTGAAAAGAACATCGCGGAGGTTGCGGCGATGCCCATCGGCGAGCTTTCGCGGTGGATCAACGCACTACCACCACTCCTCGGTGAGCGGGAGCGAACGATCGCGAAGGCGATCGTCAAAGAGATTGCCGAACGGGCCAGCTTTCTCGTTGATGTTGGACTTGACTACCTCACTGTGGATCGCACTGCCACCACGCTTTCAGGCGGCGAAGCGCAGCGCATCCGCCTCGCCACGCAGATCGGTTCCCGCCTCGTCGGCGTCCTCTACATTCTTGATGAGCCTTCTATCGGGTTGCATCAACGCGACAACGCGCGCCTGATCACAACGCTCCTTCGCCTGCGCGACCTTGGGAACACGGTGCTGGTCGTCGAGCACGATGAGGAGACGATTCGCAGCGCCGACTGGATCGTGGACATCGGTCCAGGCGCTGGCGAGCTTGGCGGAAAGGTGGTGGTGAACGGCACCCTGAAGGCGCTCACCGATACAAAACAGTCCATCACCGGCGCATTCATCCGCGGAGAGCGCGCCGTACGGATTCCCAAGAGTCGACGGCGGGGAAGCGGGAAGAGCATTTCCGTAAGAGGGGCTCGCGAACACAACCTCAAGGGACTCAATGTGGAGTTCCCTCTCGGTCGCTTTATCGCCGTGACCGGGGTTTCTGGAAGCGGAAAGAGCACGCTCGTGACCGACATCTTGCAAAAGGCGATCGCCCGCAAGCTTCATGGCGCGAAAGAGCGTCCAGGCGCGCATGAGCGAGTGACCGGCCTTGACCAGATCGATAAGGCGATTGAAATCGATCAGAGTCCGATCGGTCGAACACCGCGGTCAAACCCAGCGACGTATGTGGGCCTCTTCACACCGATTCGCGAACTCTTTGCTGCGACACAAGAGGCGCGACTCCGCGGCTACTCTGCTGGACGCTTTTCCTTCAACGTGAAAGGGGGGCGCTGTGAGACCTGCGCGGGCGACGGCATCTTGCAGATTGAGATGCAGTTTCTCCCCGATGTGTACGTCCCGTGTGAGACGTGTCGCGGGAAGCGGTACAACCGTGAGGCGCTCGACGTTACCTGGAAGGGGATGACGATCGCCGATGTGCTCGAGTTGCAGGTCGATGATGCGCTCGAGCGGTTCAATGCGATCCCCGCCATCCGAAATCGCCTGAAGACGCTCAGCGAGGTTGGCCTTGGCTACTTGCGTCTGGGTCAGCCTGCGACGACGCTCTCTGGCGGGGAGGCACAGCGCATCAAGCTCGCGACCGAACTTGCGCGTCGCTCAACGGGTCGGACGGCGTATATCCTGGACGAGCCAACCACAGGTCTGCACTTCGCGGATGTTGAGCGACTCCTTGAGGTGCTGCACCGACTTGTTGACGGCGGAAACAGCGTCATCGTGATCGAGCACAACCTCGATGTGATTAAGACTGCCGATTGGGTGATCGATCTCGGACCAGACGGTGGCGATCGAGGTGGAGAGTTGATCGCAGAAGGGACGCCCGAGCAGATCGCAAAGGTAAGGTCGAGTCACACGGGTCGATACCTTGCGCTTGCGCTGCGCGGCGAGCCGATTCGGTCGTTGGAGTGAACATGGCGGAGTCTGAACTCCCTCGGCACGCAGATGCGCAACTTGATCGGGCAGGCCTGCACGCTGCGCGCCTGCTTGAACAGGTGATCTGCGCGCTCCCAGCCGAACCGCTACGACTCCGTTTTGCACCATTGACTCGTTGTGCAGCAGCGCTCCGCGATTCTAGTGGCGAGATGCTCCGAAAAAGCGCGGTTGCGACACGTGCTGCACTCGGTCCTGGGGATGGCCTTGCCGACTACGTTGAGCCGCATCTTGCGATTGCACTTCGTGAGGCACTTGACGATGTGCTGCGGATCATGAATCGGCGTGCTGCACACCGTACGCGGCTTCCGCGTTGTGCAGATGCGTAGCGCTCAATGATCCCCGAGGCTATCTCCGCCGCACTTAGGGTGCTCCCAGACGCCCCGGGGGTGTACCTCTTCTCGGATGCGGCCGGGGAGATCATCTACGTGGGGAAGGCTTCGCACCTGACCCATCGCGTCCGCAGTTACTGGCACACGAACACCACGCCAGGCGCACATCGCATTCGAGATGCAATCGATCAGGTTGCATCGCTTGAGTGGACGGTGACCGATTCCGTGAAGGAGGCACTCCTCCTCGAGGCGACACTTATCCGCAAGCACCTCCCACGCTTCAACGTGAGACTGCGCGACGATCGTGGGTACCCGTACATCCGCGTGACGCCCGGACCCTATCCGCGAGTGGAGCGGACCCGAAGAATCGTCCGAGATGGATCCAGATACTTCGGGCCGTACACCGGATTTGGTGCAGTGAGCACTGCAATGGAGGCGGCTCGCCGCCTCTTTCAGTTTCGAACATGTGAGATCTCAATCGCCGAAGAGCAGCGCGCATTGGAACGTCCCTGCCTTCTCTTCCACCTGAAGCGATGTCAGGGTCCATGTCTTGGAAACGTGACTGTGGCGGAATACGGGGCAGAGATCAAGGGGCTGGAACTATTCCTCGGTGGTCGATCTCGTGGCGCGGTCACGATACTCAAGCGTCAAATGGAGCGCGCGAGTGAGCGCGAAGCGTTTGAGGATGCGGCCCGGTTGCGTGATGCCATTCGCGCGCTGGAGGAGAGCTTTGAGGCGCAGCGCGTTGCACCTGCAGGTCGTCCTGACGAGGACATTCTCGGTATCGCGCGACATGGAGAGCGGGCGGCGATCGCGTGCTTTCAAATTCGGGATGCAGCGCTTGTTGGTCGTGATGTCCACCGCCTAGACGGGAAAGGGGCGAGTGATGAGGAGTTGCTCACTGCGTTTGTCAGCCAGTACTACGCGCGAGTGGGCGAGATTCCGCCATCCATTGCCACCTGGGTTGAGATCAGCGATGCAGAGACAACCGCCTTCCTTGCCGCACGTCGCGAAGATCGGGTTGAGCTGCGCGTGCCAGTGCGCGGCGATCGTGTTCGCCTTTTGCGACTCGCCGAACGAAACGCGCTTGAAGCGCTCATTCGCAGCGAGGCTGAGGATGACGCTGATCGCGAACGTGCGGAAGCGGCTCTTGCGGCGCTAATGACAGCACTCAATCTTCCCAGTCCACCAGGGCGCATTGAGTGTACCGATGTCTCAACGATTCAGGGATCGTTCACGGTCGCTGCCCTCACCGTTGCTGAGGGTGGTCGCCTTGCGCCGAAGGAGTACCGCCGGTTTAAGATCAAAGGGGTCCAGTGGCAGGACGACTTTGCTGCCCACAGTGAAGCGCTGACGCGTCGGTTTGCACGAAGTTCATCTGCAGGCACGGAAAAGGCGGGCGAAGCCGAGGCGCGAGCGTGGGCGCTCCCTGACCTCTTGGTGATCGACGGTGGCCGTGGGCAAGTTGCGGCAGCTGCGGCAGCTATGGAGTCTGCAGGTCTGGACATCGCGCTCATTGGACTTGCAAAAGCGCGCGAAGAGATCTGGCTCCCAGAGGCCACTTCGCCACTCATTCTTCCCGCAACCGACCCAGGACTGCGCCTCTTGCAGCGGTTGCGCGATGAGGCCCACCGCTTTGCAATTGGATATCACCGAACCCTCCGCAGTAGGGCAGCGATCAGCAGCCGACTGGACAGCATCCGTGGACTCGGCCCCACACGGCGCAAGGCTCTGTTGAGGCGCTTCGGCTCGGTTGCAGGTGTTGCCGCCGCGAGCGAAGCGGAGATCGCGGCTGTCCCTGGTGTCGGCGAGCGCCTCGCGGCGACGGTCTTTGCCGCACTCGCCGCCGACCGACGCTGAACGGCGCCCCTGTTAGGATTCTTCAAATGCGCAAGTACACGCCCTATATGATCTTGGCCATCGGTCTCCTCTCCTTGGCGATCAATCTGCTCCCAAACCTTCGCCTCCCTGACAGTCGCGCCCCAGAGGGGTCGCGTCTCATCGAGACAAAGCTTGGGCTCGACCTGCGCGGTGGACTACGTGTTGAGTACCAGGTGCAGTCAGTTGGCGATGTGGTCGCGACATCAGCGGACGTTGCAACGATTCGAGACATCATCGAGCGCCGAGTGAACTCAACGGGCGTTGCCGAACCGCTCGTACAGACCCAGGGGAGCGATCGCATCATCGTGGAACTCCCAGGGGTCAGTGACCCTGATGCGATCAGGGCCCTTCTCGGAACTACGGGTCGGCTCGACTTTGTTCCACTTCCTCCGGAGGTATACGGTTCGGTCGACATTGCGACGGGCCAAGCAACTCCAGGGACAAAGCCCGTACCCAGGCAAGGTGCACCGCTCGACGATGCAACGCTCATCCCGCTCTTTTCGGGAGATCAGATTTCCAGTTCAAGTGTTGGAACAGATGACGTTGGCCAGCGCGTCGTTGCATTCACGCTCAAGCCTGAGGGGGCCGATCTCTTCGCAACATATACAGGCGCCAACCTCGGCTCCTACTTTGCGATCGTGATTGACGGGACCGTGGTGTCGGCACCGTACATCCAGAGCGCAATCACGGGTGGCGAAGGCCAGATCAGTGGCGGCGGCGGTGCGGGCTTTGCCTTTGAGGAGGCGAACAGCCTGGTAACCATTCTCAAGTTCGGCTCACTTCCGTTCCCTATTGCCGAGATCGGCGTCACCGATGTGAAAGCAACCTTAGGGGCCGCCTTCCTGGGTCAAGCGATCTTTGCAGGCGCGGTTGGGATCTTGCTCGTCTTCCTCTTCATGCTCTTTCACTATCGGCTCGCCGGCGCGGTTGCCTCAGTGGCGCTCATCTTCTACATGTTGATCGTGCTAGCGCTCTTCCGCATGGTGCCGGTCACGCTGACACTCGCAGGGATTGCTGGGTTTGTCCTCTCCATTGGCATGGCGGTGGACGCGAACATCCTGATCTTCGAGCGGACCAAAGAAGAGCTTCGGATCGGCAAGAAGATTGTTCCAGCGGTTGAGGCAGGGTTCAGTCGGGCATGGAATTCCATCCTAGATTCAAACGTGTCCAGCTTGATTACCGCGTTCATCCTCTTCTACTTCGGATCATCCACGATCAAAGGTTTCGCGCTCGTCCTGATCATCGGCGTGCTCTGTTCCATGTTCACCGCGATCACCGTGACTCGCGTGATCCTAAGAGCGGTCATCGCGCGTGCTCAATTCGCCTCTCCCTATCTGTACGGTGTCGGAAAAGGTGACCTCGACGGAACGGAGACTGCTCGTGGATAAGCTCATCGCCCGCAAGCGTTGGTACTTTCTCCTCTCAATCCTCCTTACCGTTCCTGGCATCGCATTTATTGCTGCCACTCCATTGACCGGCGGAGATGTCGGATTGCGATTCTCGATAGAGTTCACCGGTGGAACGGAATGGGAGTTCAAGCTTGAGGAGTCTGCGCCGCCAGCGACCATCCGAGATGCTGTTGTCGCGGTTGGGCACCCAGAAGCCCAGGTGACAGAAGGAGAGGGGGGATTCCTCCTCCTGCGCACCAAGCCACTTGATCTGCAGTCCGGTAGCGCGCTTGATCCATCGCAACCCGCTGGATCTAAGCTCGCGGAGATACGAGAGGCAATCGTCGACGCTGCAGGCCCGATTGCAGAAGAGGGTTCGCTCTCAACGGTTGGTCCAGTGATCAGTCAGGATCTGGCCCAACAGGCACTCCTCCTCGTCTTCCTGGGGTCTCTAGGAATCGTGCTCTGGATGACCTACCGATTCCAAAACGTTCGATTCGGAGCGGCAGCACTCGTCGCCCTCCTGCATGACGTGATCGTCACCGTCGGCTTCTTTGCCGTTGCGGGCACGTTCTTCAATGTCGAGGTTGATGCTCTCTTCATCACCGCCATGCTTACGATCATCGGCTTCTCCGTGCACGATACGATTGTGGTCTTTGACCGCGTTCGAGAGAACGTTGCTCGATATGCGGGTGCTCCGTTCGCCGAGATCGTGAATCATTCACTCGTGCAGACCATGGGCCGCTCGTTGAATACCACCGCGACCGTGCTCATCACACTGTTGGCGCTGCTCGTCTTTGCCGGTGGCTCAATTCGCACGTTTGTCCTCGCCCTCTTTGTTGGAATCCTCTCTGGAACCTACTCCTCGATCTTCAACGCCAGCCCCCTCCTTGTCTGGTGGGAAGAGCGCGTTGCGGCGCGAAAGAGCTCGCCGAGCGCACGCCGGACGGCTTAGCGTGTCCTTGGGGTCATGGTGAGCCCTGCCCCTGCAAGTGATCGAATCATCGCCCAGCGACAGTGGCGTATTGAGACCGCCGAGCGCGAGGCTATTGATGCGCTCCGCCACGCTCTTGTCGCGAACGATGTTCTGGAAGAGCTGCGCGATCCATTAGCCGAACTCCTTGCGATCAGGGGCCTTCTAGCCCCCGAGGCAGTGCAGCGGTTTCTGGATCCTCATGATCGAACGTTGCACTCACCAGAACTCCTCCCGGACGCAGCGGGACTTATCACGCGACTGCGGGCTGCTGGTGAGGCCGGGGAGCCAGTGCTGGTCGTCGGTGACTTTGATGCGGACGGCTTGACTGGTGCGGCAATCATGATCCGTGCACTGCGCGCAATCGGTGCGGTTGCCGAGGGTTACATTCCAAACCGCGAAAGCGATGGCCATGGCATCCCAGAGGGAGCGCTCGTTGCCGCACAAGATGACGGCGTAGAGCTGCTGCTGGCCGTCGACTGCGGGACGGCAGATCGTGTACGAGTTGCCGAGGCCTTAGATCTCGGAATCTTGGTCGGCATCATTGATCACCACGCAGTGCCGAGTGACCCGGCGAAGGCCGCGTGGCTTGTCAATCCGAATCGACCAGATGCGAGCTATCCATTCCCGAACCTTGCGGGGAGCGGACTCGCCTTCAAGATTGCACAGGGGATTCTTGCCGACCATGAAGAGCGACGTACTTTGCTCGGCGAACTTTCGGTGCTTGCGATGATTGGAGGTGTGGCAGATATGGTGCCGATCGCCGATGAGTTTCGGGTGATCGTGCGTTCAGCCCTTAAGGTGCTCAACGGGGTCGGGCGAATTCCGGCCGGAGTTCAGGCGCTTCTCGCGAGTGCTGGCGCTGAGGGTCCACACCGCGTTGAGGTGGTTGGCTTCACCCTAGCACCGCGGATCAACGCAGCTGGTCGAATCGGAGACGCTCGAGTGGCGCTTGATCTGCTGACAACAGATGAAGAGGACGAGGCGGCGAAGCTTGCAGCACAGCTGGAGGCACTCAACCATGAGCGTCGCAAGATCTCGCGCGACGCGCTCCAGGCTGCGCGCGCTGCCCTTGGCGTGGATGGGCTGACGACACGTGTTGACTCGCGAGCGCGGATTGAACCGGCACTCGTCGCCGTGTCCGGACCCTGGTCGCCAGGCGTGCTTGGTCTGGTCGCAGGTCGACTTGCGGAAGAATTTGGTCGGCCCGCACTCGTCGCAAGCCTCGCCGAACCCGTGACGGACACATCAATCCTTCGCTGCTCAATTCGTGCACCCCGCGGATTCTCAGTCGCAAAGGCGTTAGAGGGCTCATCCGCTCGGTTCATTCGACATGGCGGGCATGATGGCGCCGGGGGCTGCACGGCAGCGAGTGGCGAATGGGATGGACTCGTCGCCGATCTCGCAGCCGCATTTGAGGGGCAGAGCGCGCAACGAGAGCCCGTGCTCTCCGTGGATCTCGAACCAGCGTCTGGACGCCGTTCTCTCCAATCCCTCATGACACTCGTAGAATATCTTTCGCCGACTGGAGTGGGAAATCCTGATCCACTATTCCTATTCAGGGGCGTCAAACTGACCAGTGTGCGCCTCGTCGGTGATGGGAAACATGCGCGGCTGACGCTCGAGATTGATGGGAGCCACACCGAGGCGATCGCGTTCAGTCGAACGGATGCTGCTGGACACGAAGGCAGAAACGTTGATGTTGTGGGACGAATAGTTCGGCGTACGCACCGAGGGGTGGAGAGGATCGAATTACACGCGGTCGATCTCCAGACGACGGAGGTGGCCAAGTGAGTGGGAACCGTTCGCTGCGCCCCAGGGCTCGTCTTAGCAGCGATCGTGCCCGTTCATCTCGTCCTTATCACGCGCTGCGCCCGCCGACGACGATTGCGGGGGGTCGAAGGTCGGGGTGGCGCGGCTCCGGCCCTCAGGCCGCACCGCTGTTCGCCGCACTCCTTCTTGCCGCGAGCGCGCTTGGAACAGTTTGGGTTGCAAACCTCTCCTCATCTCGAGCCGAGTCCGGCGGTGAAGGGACACCAGTCACTGAAGGTGTGCAAATTGACGGCAGCATCATCTTCGCGCGAGGCGGATCGCTCTGGTCGCTGAGCGGGGCGACAATCACGCAAGTCTCGACCTCGACCACAGATGGTGAGCCTGCGTGGAGTCTTGACGGGACATGGCTCTACTTCATACGCACAAGGAACGAGATTGGGGGGCGACTCAACGCAGCGGGGGGTGTGACCGCATATCGGTTGACCGTACCTACGCTCATGCGCGTCGGCGCTCGAGGAGGTGAGGCCGAGGTCGTATTGGATGGGCTACTGGTGAATGAGAACCCGAAGCTCAACTTCTCCTCGTTCATGTTTGACCCAGCGATCGGCGTAAATGGTGAAGTAGCAATCGCGACGGACTACAAGGGCGCTTCACAGCCCGGCGGGGATGTGCTCATTCGCATCCTTCAACCAGATGGCAGCGTGCTCACCCCTGCGCTTCCTGATGAGGCACCATATGGCCACCAGGATCCGGCTTGGAACGCGGACGGGAGTGGCTTCTACTACGTGCAGAATGGTCAAGCGGATGGAATCTCTGCATCACGGATCATCTATTTTGACGTGAACGCGGACCGCATCCTTCGATTTGGCGCGCGCGGATTCATTGAGCCAGCGGTGAGCCCGGACGGCCGTTGGGTCGCGGCAACGCGGATTGATAAAAAGGGGAGTGATGTTGTGATCTTGAGTGCGTCTACTGGGGAGATTGTCCTTGAGGTGACGCGGACCGGTCGGTCGTGGTCGCCCGCGTGGTCTCCCGATGGCAGTGCGCTGATCTTCTTGGCGGCACGTGAGAGCGCTGCGACGCTTCAGCAGGTCACCATCAGCTCACCACCTTCGGGGGTTCCGACAATCACTGCAAGCGTCCAGCTTCTTCGTGACCTCGTGGACTCGGGGGTGCGACCAGCCTGGGGCCCGCTCAGTGGTGGGGGACAGGGGGGAAGCACCCCGTGAGTCGATATCTGGATCTCCTTGAGGCGTCGACCACGCGACGTAAGAGTCGCCTCTGCGTGGGGATCGATCCGGATCCGGCTCACCTCCCAACTGCGTTCGCCCAAGGTGAGGAGGGGCTTCGTCGTTGGTGTGAATTACTCATTAGTGCAACGGCCACTCACGCGGCCGCCTACAAAGTGAACCTCGCCTTCTTTGAAGCGCACGGGTCAGCGGGCATGCGAGTTGCAGAATCTATTCGTGCCCTTATACCGAGTGACACCCCTCTGATTGTTGATGTCAAACGCGGGGATATTGGGAGCACCGTTGCCGCGCAGGCACGCGCTCTCTTTGACGTCCTTCGGGCAGATGCGGTCACGGCGAATCCGTATCTTGGGATTGGTGCCCTTGAGCCACTTCTTTCGAGAGAGGATCGCTTTGTCTATCTCCTTTGCCGCACATCAAATCCTGAAGCGCAAGAGTTCCAGGAGTTACGGATGGTGGCTGAGGGATCGGCCCCAGAAGAGGCGCTTTACCTTCGAGTCGCTCGTCGGGCAGCAGCGCGCTCCGAAGCCCGTGAAGGGCGGATCGGCCTCGTAGCTGGTGCGACCGCAGCGATCGCGATGGCGCAGCTTCGCGAGGTCGCACCAGCGATCCCGTTCCTCGTCCCGGGCATCGGCGCACAAGGGGGCGACCTCAGGGCGGTTTTAGTGCATGGTGAAGCGACGGAGAACTCCCAGGCTCGCGTTGGAGGATCCCTCCTCGTGAATGTGGGGCGGGGGATATTAGGCTCTGTGACCGATCATGGGGTGACGCAAGAGGCGATTCACGCCCGTTCGGCGGAGTGGGCGAGCCGCCTCGCTATACTCAACCCATAGGGCGTCCGTTCGGACGCGTCCAGCGTAAGGAGTACCGAGCGTGCCGAACATCGGACCTGGCGAACTCATCCTCATCCTCGCCGTGATCCTTGTGGTCTTCGGTCCAGGCAAACTTCCGGAGATCGGTGCGGCAGTGGGGCGCTCTTTCCGAGAGTTCCGCAAGGCCACATCCGAAGCGGTAGATCCTGAAGAGGGGCGAAACGCGCGGAAGAGTCCGGCACGACGGCCAAAGCGAAAGGGCTGAGCCGCATCGCCATACGAGGAGCAGCCTACATGGCGGTCGATTCAGCGCTTCAGGAGGCTCCGGAGTTGACGCGTACCGCGCCGCTGGTTGATCACCTCCGCGAGCTCCGCCGACGCGTGCTGATCTGCGCGATCACCGTCGTCATTGGTTCAGCCGCGTCGTTCACTTACTCGGACCAACTCATTGAACTGTTGCGTGGACCACTCGGACCCACCAAACTCTACTTCACTGGCGTTGGAGACGCATTCGGTATCCGCATGCAGTTGAGCCTCATCGGTGGCCTTGTCATTGCCATGCCAATCCTCCTCTGGCAGGTGTGGGCATTCATTAGTCCGGGACTCACGAGTGCAGAGCGGCGGAGTGCCCGACCATGGCTTCCGCTCGCGCTCGCACTCTTTCTCATCGGAGCGGTGGTTGCGTGGAGCATCCTTCCGATCGCCGTCGGATTCCTCCTTGGCTTTGCGAGCGAAAATCTCCTGCCGCTGATCGCTGCCGATCGATACTTTGGCTTCGTGAGCGGTCTCGTCCTCCTCTTTGCAGTCGCTGCCGAGTATCCGATCGTACTCGTCTTCCTCTCCCGCGTGGGCGTGGTCACCTCCACAAAGTTACGCTCCTGGCGTCGGGGCGCAGTAGTGGGTGTTGTCATTATCAGCGCGATTGCAACTCCTGGAACGGATCTTGTGAGTCCGCTCGTGTTGGCGATCACGCTTCTCATGCTGTATGAGCTCTCCATCATCCTTGTGCGGGCGGGTGGTCGATGACCGTTGACAGACGTGTGGTCCTCCTGACCGGCCTTTCGGGGGCTGGAAAGACTACGGCTACGAAGTCGCTGGAAGATATTGGTTTTCGGACTATCGACAACCTGCCTCACGAACTACTCCCAGCGCTAGTTGAAAAGATTGCCGCCGACCCCATACGGTTTGCGCGCGTCTGCCTTGTCCTGGATGCGCGAGATGGCGATCCGAGCCATACGATCGAACTGGTCCGTACTGGGGCGGCGGCGATAGGTGTCAGCGCACGAATCATCTTTTTGGATGCCCGAGATGACGTGCTGATTCGACGATTCAGTGAGACACGACACCGACATCCGTTGGGAGGAGCGGTTGACGCACCGAGATCTGTGGCAGAATCGATCGCGGCGGAGCGCATCCTGCTGAGTGCGACGCGCGAATCTGCCACGGCGGTGATTGATACCAGTGATCTGAGTGGACGAGAGCTTCGCGACCGCCTTGTTGCTGAAGCGCTCGTGAGTGAAGAGCGTGTTGCGATCCGACTGACGAGCTTTGGATACAAGCATGGCATCCCCCTGGAAGCAGACCTTGTGTTCGACGTCCGAGCAGCGGCGAATCCGCACTGGGTGCCTGAGCTTCGTCCTCTTGATGGTCGTGCGCCTGAAATAAGCAGATACGTCTTGGACGATCCTATCGCAGCCACCCTGCTGCAATCAGTCGAGACGTACCTTGCTGCAAATGTGCCTGCGTATCTCGCGGACGGTCGCGGCCGTCTGAGTGTCGCGATCGGTTGTACTGGTGGTCGGCATCGATCCGTTGCCCTCGTTGAGGTGCTTGCGCGTCGTCTTTCGGCGATCGTTGGCTCCACACCGATTGTGGTTGAGCATCGCGACATCACGAGGGGCTAACCCGTGGGGCTTCGCTCTCGGCTCTGGTACGCATTGCGGGCGCGACGTCCGCACCGCGAGGGCCGACGTGTGGTGGTGCTCGGCGGTGGGACTGGGATGGCCACAGCGCTCCGTGGCCTTAAGCGTGAGGGCGTTCTGCTCACCGCAATCGTCTCGCTCGCGGACGATGGGGGTTCTTCTGGGATCCTTCGCGAGCAGCTTGGGATCCCCCCAGTCGGTGATCTTCGCAACTGTTTGATCGCGCTTGCGGATGCCGAGTCGACGGCAGGCGCGCTCCTCCAGCATCGACTGCCAGCAGAACGTGGAGCGACACGCGGCCACCCGGTGGGTAACCTCCTGCTCGCGGCGGCGATCGCCGAGGAGCAGGGAGATCTTGAACGCGGCATTGAGCGCGTCCACCGAATTCTCCATGTGCGGGGGCGAGTGATCCCCGCAACATCCGAAGCACTCCGTTTGCGAGGGCGCACGCGAGGTGGTGTCAGCGTGGTCGGCCAGGCGGCAATTGCGCGCACGCGAGGCATCGCATCGGTATCCCTCGATGCAGGATCCATCAGAGCCACGGCCAGCGCACTCGATGCGATTGAAGAGGCTGACCTGCTAGTCCTTGGGCCTGGGAGCCTCTATACGAGCCTCATCCCGCACCTGCTGGTGCCTGAGATTCATGATGCACTCGCTCATCGGCGCGTACCACTGATCTGGGTTGCAAACGTGGATGAGCAGGAGGGTGAGACCGAGGGAATGGATCTCGACGCGCATCTAGACGCGCTTGAGGAGCATGGTGCGGCAGATTTGATTGATCTAGTGCTCGCTTCGTCGATCACGAAACGCGGCAGTGGTGGTGTTGGGGTGCCGATTCAGCCACGCTTCACGAAGAGTGTGAGTGTCCGAGGGACCTCGCGCCCTCCAATTGAGGTGCGCGCGATCGCGTCGAGACTACGCCCGCATCTCCATGATCCAGTGCTTCTCGCGCAGGCGCTGCTTCGTCCGCGGCCATTCCTGAAGGTGGCACGATTGTGAGCCAGAGCGCACGTGAGCTTGTGGCTAATGTTCGGCACGAACTTGCGGCGGTGCAACCATCCCAGACGTGCTGTCGGGCGGCTGAGCTTGACGGGCTGCGCGACGCAGGTCGTCGCTCCGATGTGGCGATCGCTCGCACTGTGCACTGGCTCAGCGGAGACATGCCAAACTCGGCAGACGCGGGAACTCCTGCTGAGCGAGCGCTTCGCCGTGCCGCACTGGTGGCTGCGCCACGCGCTCCGCAACACTGTCGGCTCGCCTTTCTGCGAGGTAGGTTCTTGGCGCGAGGTTCTCTCTCCCTTGCCTCCGGGAGAATCCATTTGGAGGTGGTGCTCGCACTCGATGAGGCGAAGTTGCTACTGCAGGGATTCTCGCATCTGGGTTTCCGAGGGAGCCTGCGCGTTCGACGCGGACGAGGAGTGATCGTATGGAAGGGCCGTATCGAAATCTTTGATCTCTTGCGGCGACTCGGTGCGGGGAGTTCGGTTGCAGAGCTGGAGGCGCGCGGGGTGCTGCGCGAGGTTTGGGGAGAGCTGAACCGAAGTATCAACGCAGAAACTGCGAATCTGAAGCGAACTGTTCGAGCGGGCATGCGGCAGGCTGAGGCGATTCAGCGGCTGGACGATGCCGGTGCGCTTGATGCGACCGGGCAGATTCGACGCGTTGCCGAGGCTCGGCGTGCCCATCCGGATGCGACGATCGCAGAGCTCGGGGAGCGGCTTCACCTGACGCGCAGCTCCGTGCAACGATGCCTTCAGTCGTTGGAGCGTCAAGCGGCGACCCTTCCACGCCAGGCTCTGCCATGATCTCCAAATGACGACCCGCACGCCGCCGCTCCTCGTCGCGAACTGGAAGGCGAACCTTGCGCCTGGCGAAGAGGTTCTCCTCGCAGAAAAGATCGCCGACGATGCTGGGCGTAGAGGGCTCCTGCCCGGGAGCCTGATGATTGCCCCATCCGCGCTTGGGCTGGTTCCTGTCGCATCACTGCTGCAGCGGGTACATACCTCCCTGCAGATCGGCCTTGTTGCCCAAGATGTGTCGGCGCTAGAGGCAGGTGCACATACTGGAGAAGCCCCTGCAACGCACCTACTCGGAATTGCGGGAGCGGTGATCGTTGGTCATTCGGAGCGACGCGCACTTGGCGAGACTAGTGAGCTGATTGGGCGAAAGGTCGCTCGCGCAATCGCCGCGGGGTTGCGGCCGATTATCTGTGTGGGCGACACAGCCCGAGAGGCAATGATCGAACAGCGCGTCGCCGAGGTGCGTGCGCAGTGGGAGCAGGTGATGGTGAGTGCGGTGCAGGCCGGATGCAGCCTTGGGTCGATCCTCCAGGCCGAGTCCGTCGTCGCCTATGAGCCAGTCTGGGCGATTGGGAGTGGGGAATCCGCCGACCCTCAACTTGCGGGGCGGATGGCGACTGCAATTCGGGAGGGGAGCAGCGAGAACATGCAGGTCTTGTACGGCGGAAGTGTGCGTGCCCCACGCGCGTCAGACTTCTTTGTCGGCGAAGGTCGATCCCAGATAGATGGTCTGCTGGTCGGCGGGGCTTCTCTGTCGAGCGAACACTTGCTCGATATTGCCGCCGCCCTCGGGTCTGCGTCGTGAACCTCGCGGCAGATCGTCCGCTCGTGCTTCTCATTCTCGATGGCTTCGGAATTGGAGCCGGGGCCCCTGGGGATGCGACCGTCGCGGCGAGGATGCCTGTATGGCGGGACTTGCGCACCCGCTGGCCACATGCCGAACTTGAAGCGAGCGGTGTGGCCGTTGGTCTCCCAGAAGGGCAGATGGGAAACAGTGAGGTCGGACATCTAAACATTGGATCAGGGCAGCGTGTCCCACAGGACCTGCCACGCATCAATGCCGCGATTGAGGACGGGACCTTTTCAAGCCAGCCAGAGTTGCGCCGCGCGCTCCGCGCTGCAGCTGATGGTCGTCTTCATCTCTGTAGTCTCCTCGGGCCGGGTGGTGTGCATGCGCACGATGATCATCTTGTTGCGCTCGCCACGGCTGCGGGAGCGAGTGGTGTGCGCTCCATCTATCTTCACCTCTTCCTCGATGGTCGAGATACGTCGCCGCGCTCCGCCCTCGGCTACCTCGCGGACCTAGAAGAGCGACTGGCTCGCTTCGCCCCACAGGCGAAAATCGCTTCGGTCTCTGGGCGCTTCTTTGCAATGGATCGGGATCGGCGCTGGGAGAGGACCGCCCGTGCCGTTACGGCGATCGCTGCAGCGGATGGCCTACGAGCCACGAGTGCGCGCGATGCGATCGAGCAGGGATATGCGCGCGGTGAGAGCGATGAGTTTGTCGCCCCAACGGTGACCCTCAGCGGCCAAGAGTCCGCGATTCGATCAGGGGACGTATTCATCCACGCGAGCTTCCGTGCAGATCGCGCGCGACAACTTGTGGCTGCGTTGAGTGCGCCGACCTTCACGCACTTTGAGCGCCCTTTCGCGCTCCCCGTTTCAGTTTGGGGCATCAGCTCCTACGGCGAGGAGATTGCGACCCCCGCACTCTTCAGCCCGGCACAGGTTCCCTCGCTCGCATCAGCGATTGCTGACGTGGGACTGAAGCAATTCCATGTAGCGGAGACGGAGAAGTACGCGCACGTGACGTACTTCTTCAATGGCGGCCAAGAAGCTGCTCTCCCTGGTGAACGACGCATGTTGATCTCGAGCCTTCCCGTATCAACCTACGATCGTGCACCAGAGATGCGAGCGTCGGAGATTGCGGACGCAGTGGTTGCGGCGCTCGCGGAGGGGAGCGAAGCGTTCATCCTCGCAAACCTTGCAAACCCAGACATGGTTGGGCATACGGGTGACTTTGACGCGACGGTCCGCGCCTGCGAAGCGGTGGACCGCGCCTTGGGGAGGATTGCAGAGGCAGTGTTCGCGCGACCTCGTACAACGCTCGTGGTTACCGCAGATCACGGGAACGCAGAGAGGATGGTGACGGAGTCAGGAGAACCGGTGACCAGTCACACTCTTGCCCGCGTCCCCATCCTGATCGCAGGTGATCGGATTGGTGGGCATCGGCTCGTGGATGGCGCGCTCGAAGATATCGCCCCCACGATCGGTGCCCTCACCGGACTCGCGCTTCCCCGCACAATGACGGGGCGATCACTACTCGCTCGGGTGTAATGGGAGGGGTGCTATGATCACACGGCGCGGAGGTGCCGCGCATGCTTCGGAGGTACCCATGAACCCCATCCTTGCCGTCGGACAAATCATTGTGAGCATCTTCTTGGTGGTAGCAATCCTCATGCAGGCACGGGGCGTTGGCCTCAGTTCCGCATTCGGTGGCGATTCTACTGTTTACCGATCACGCCGAGGCGTTGAGCGACAGTTGATGCGATTCACGATATTGCTCACACTGCTCTTCGTGCTCTTCTCCCTATTTGGCTATCTTCAGTCCAATTAATCTCGGGCGCCGATCGCCCTTGCGCGCCCACGGCAGTACGCCGCTGTGAGTCCACTTCGGCGAGTCGCCGCCCTCCTTCTCTTCGCCGTTGCGTTTCTGAGCGCTGGAGCGCAGGCCGGGATCATCGGGGGGGGCCGACCTGGGGGCGGACTTTCAATTGGAATCACTTTGCCGAACGATCCAACGACGCTTCGCGAAGGGATTGTCGGTCTTCCCAAACTACCGCTTCCACTCTTTGCGTCAACCGGCGCCGATCGTGCCATTGTTGCGCTCACCTATCGAGGACTGACTCGACTCGACACCAGCGGATATCCAACGGCAGATCTGGCAACCTCATGGAGTGTCAGCGAGGACGGGCTCGCATGGACGTTCAAACTTGACCCTGCGGCGCGCTGGGAAGACGGCACACAGGTCACTGCCGCCGACGCGCAGTTAACCATTGGCCTTGCTGGGGAACTGCGATTAGATGGCGGGTATTGGGAGGCACTTAACGTAGAGGTGAATGAGGGCAGCAGCGATCTGGTGATCCGTGTGCCACGCGCGCTAGCGAACCTTCCAGCCCTCCTCGGCACGCTGCCACTTCTCCCTGCACATCTCTTCAGTGGCACTGCTGCACGAGACATCCCTCAGATTGAGGCGGCCGCAACTCCAATGGGGAGCGGCCCATTCCGGGTGGTTGAAATGAACGGGGGAGCGGCCGCACTCGAAGTGCGTAATGACCTTCTCGCCAGTGATCTTGCGGCTCGCTCGCTCATGCGAGACGGGGCGACCGGTCTCGCTGTCAAATCAGTAGCCCTACGCTTCTATGGCACGGAAGAAGAGGGGCTCAACGCGTGGCGTGCAGGCGACCTTGATGCGCTGGTTGGAGTTGGGCGAGAGGGGAGAGTGTCTGCCGGGCTGACTGCTGCTCGCACCATCGAGTTGGGCTCCACCACGTTTCATGGGATCGCCGTCAACTTGCGTCCACGAACCGTACTCCGGCACCCGAAACTTCGCCTTGGACTCCGCGCACTTCTTAATCCGTCCGCGATCACCGAAGCGTTTGGAGGCCGAGAAGTCTCCGCACCTGTCTCTCCACTTTCGTGGGGTTGGGCCGAAGTGCCACTCCCAGTCCGTGGGATCGAGTACGCAACGAAGCAGTTCGAAGGCGCAAAGTGGAGATTCAAGGATGGCGTGTGGGTGGATGCCGAGAAGAAGCCTGTAAGCCTTGAGATCCTCACGTTGCCGGCAGGTCCCTATCCGGACGACTCGGCGGTTGCAAAGCAGGCGGCAGAAGCGTGGATCGCGTTCGGTATTCCCACGATCGTGACTGAGGTGGACGCGGAGACACTCACTGCGCGCCTTTCTACGGGTGAGTTTGATCTTGTTGTCTTGAATGTGGATGTTGGGATCGATCCAGATCTGTATCCGCTCCTGGGCTCCGCTGCGGTGCTGAGTGGCGGAAATGTGGTGGGAATCCAACTGAAAGAGCTTGATGCGCTGTTGAATGAAGCACGCAAACCTACCGAGCGAACTGCGCGAGTTAAGGCGCTTGCTGCAGTTCAGCGTTGGTGCGCAGCGAATAACTACCTGCTCCCAATACGCTTCAAGGCAGAGGAGCTCCTAGTATCCCCGCGCCTCACTGGTCTCGTCCCACTCCTCGTGCGTGAGCCTGAGACTCACCTTCGGGATGTGCTATCGTTCCGCCTCGCGGCTCCGTGATCGCTCTCGGGGCTTCGTTCGGGTCGAGGTGGCGGAATTGGCAGACGCGCTGGCTTCAGGAGCCAGTGTCCGCAAGGACGTATGGGTTCAAGTCCCTTCCTCGATACCAGCAAAAGCGTCAGGGACGCAACACCTGTGCCCAGGTGGCGGAATTGGTATACGCGTACGTTTGAGGGGCGTATGACGCAAGTCATCCGGGTTCAAGTCCCGGTCTGGGCACCACGCAACATCTAAGGCCTCGCACGGGGTGTGAGCGCAGCGGGCGGTTAGCTCAGTTGGTAGAGCACCTCGTTTACACCGAGGGGGTCGGGGGTTCAAGTCCCTCACCGCCCACCACTCTCAGACTGAGCGTGGGCGACCTGTTGGGAGTCGGGCGCTCAACTCCCACTCGTGCTAAACAAGTGGCAATAAGTGCCCAAGTCCTTAGCGTGCGACGGCTGACGGTGTGCGCCTCAACCACTCGGCTACATGCGATGCCGCTGCGACGCTGGGCAAGAGGGTGGTAGCAGGAATCAACATTGCCAAAACATAGAAAAGTCCGCGAAACAGTGAAAGGAGCTATGAATGCGAGCAATAACTCAAGGAAAGTACGGCTTAGACTCCTTAGCTTTATCGGAAATACCAACGCCCAAGATTGGTTCAGGACAAGTTCTGGTAAAGGTAGAGGCGGCCAGCGTCTATGCCGCAGTTCTGCATCTGATAACAGCAGATATCTCACTTGTTAGATTATTTGCAGGACTTCGGAAACCACGGATGCGTCCGGGACAATCATTTGCTGGATTAGTGATTGAGATTGGTAGTGAGGTAAAGGATTTAAAAGTCGGAGACCGAGTCTGTGGAACTGCACCAGGTGCATTTGCAGATCTAGTAGTTGCCCGTGCAAAGCGTGTCGCCGTCCTACCTGACAGTGTGGGTTTTGATCACGCATCGACAATTCCAGTGTCTGCTAGCACAGCGCTTCAAGCGGTTCGAAAACACGGCCAAGTTGGCGCTGGACAAAAAGTTTTGATTTTCGGTGCCTCCGGTTGCGTTGGCTCATTTGCAGTGCAGATAGCGGTAGGTCTTGGAGCAGAGGTAACCGGCGTATGCCGCGGATCGAAGAAGAGCTACGTTAGAACTTTGGGAGCTCACCAAGTTATTGATTACGAATCAGAATTAATAACTGGTGCCTTTGATTGTATTGTCGATACTTCTAGTTGTCTGTCGATAAAACAATTGCGAAAGTTGTTGAAAACAAGAGGCAGATTAGTAATCGTCGGATCCGCGGCAAATCCGGGCTCTAGTGGTCTAAGTCGGCTTATGGTAACTTCTCTACTGTCCTTATTCATCAAAGAATCCATAAAAGCCTTTACTCAATCTGAAAATATAGATGATCTCTCTGTGCTGCTTGAAGATTTGGCAAGGAAGCGAATTAATCCGTTGATAGACAAAAAATTCCCATTGGATCTTAGTGCTCAAGCGGTAAGGTACTTTGCATCCGGCAAAGCCTGCGGCCACGTCATAATTTCACCGTCCCTTTAGTGGATTAATTGGTAACAGGTTCGAGTTTGCGGGCTACGCTGTCGATTTATGAATCGTCTACCTAATAAACGGGGAATTACCCAGGTCGGAGAGGATAAATTCCTTCCTCCCCGCATTGGGTACGGCCATTGGTGCAGGCGCTCGCCCTTTAGTCCGGGTAATGAATAGCGCGGCCTACTCGGCGCTCCTCAGGTTAGTGGTGTGTGCAATGTGACGCCGCATCATCGGCAACGGACTGTGGCGCATCAACTCCCGCGCGTGCCAATGGCGTGGCATTTACGCCATCCCAACGGGTGGGGCTGAGCCTAAGCGGTGGAACGGTTGCGAGTGTCTTCACGATCAAAGTTCTTGTCTGCACTCACTATTGGTCGCTACACCGAGGGGGTCGGGGGTTCAAGTCCCTCATCGCTCAGCAGCCCCTGGCGCGGTCCAACCTTGAGGTCCGCTGGGTCCTCCATTGCGTCCTCCCGCCGCGGAGGGTATCCTCCTCGTCGTTGGTGTCTGAGGTCGCCGTGGCTGGCGGTCAATGCGCCGAGATAGCTCAGTTGGTAGAGCACGCGCCTGAAGAGCGCGGTGTCGCCAGTTCGAATCTGGCTCTCGGCACCATCATCGGTGCAACGGTGCGGAAGTGGCTCAGTTGGTAGAGCATCACATTGCCAATGTGAAGGTCGCGGGTTCGAGCCCCGTCTTCCGCTCCAAGCTCTCCGAGATCCGGGGTCGATGCCCCTTCGTCTAGTGGTAGGACACCGGACTTTGGATCCGTGAACCGAGGTTCGAATCCTCGAGGGGCAGCCAACACGGAATTGGGGCGACGTACCCAAGTGGTCTAAGGGGGGGGTCTGCAAAACCCCTATTCGCCGGTTCGAATCCGGCCGTCGCCTCCAACTCTTTGATCCCAGCACGTGGGGTGCTACACTCCGCGTCTGCCTTTCGGCTCCGGCCCACTGCGCAAGTTGCGTAGGGTGCACCGGGGCGAATCCATAGGAAGGAGCGCGCAATGCGCCGCTACGAGCTCATGATGATCATGCAACCAGATGTTGCAGAGGACCGCATCAAGGCGGTTCTCGAGCGAACGGTTCGCTCCATTACCGAGGCGGGTGGAAGCATCCTGAAGAATGTCCCGTGGGGGCGTCGTCGTTTGGCGTATCAGGTGGAGGGGCATCGCGACGGCATCTACCAGATCTACCTCTTTGAAGCCCCTTCAGCATCCATCGCTGAGCTCGAGCGTGTACTCCTAATCACGGAGGAGGTGCTCCGGCACCTGGTGATTCGAGACGAGCGACCAGCGTCGGCGATCAGCGACGAGCTTGAAGAAGAGGCGGCTGACGCCGCCGCTGCGGATGCGGCGCTCGATGAGGCTGAGAGTGACGCCGCACCCGCCGCAGTTGCAGCCGACGGGGAGTAGCTTATGTCATTTGCAAAGATCAGCATCATCGGCAACCTCGGCGCGGATCCAGAGTTGAAGTACACAACCGACGGCAAGCCACGCCTTGAGATGCGTGTGGCGACGAATGAGCGTCGTAAGTCGGCGGGCGGCGAGTGGGAAGACAAGACAACTTGGTATCGCGTGGTCATGTTCGGCGAGCGCTCCGTCAAGCTTGCAGAGTGGCTTCGCAAGGGGCGGAAGGTGTATGCCGAAGGACGACTTCAGGTAGACCTTTACGACTCAAAAGAGGGCGAGAAGCGCGTGGCACTTGACATCTTGGCGAACGATGTGGTGATCGTGGATCGTAATCCCGATGCCGATTCGAGCGGCGCGCAACCTTCGCGAGCGTCAACACCGAGTGCTGAGGCCCGGGCAGAGCAGGGAACGGCATCGGCGCCCAGCGATCTTGACGATCTGCCCTTCTAATGAGATCACCGTACCACTCTGCAAAACGTGAAAGGAGATCAACATGACAGAAGCACCGAAGCGATTCAACAAGCGTGATGAAAAATTTGGGGCAGCCCGACGCCGTCGGACCTGTTCATTTTGTGGCGATGAGCGTGGCGTCATCGACTACAAGGAAGTGAACCGGCTGCGCCGATTCATCTCTGATCGCGCCAAGATCGAGCCACGACGAAAGACAGGGAACTGCACGCAACATCAGCATGAACTGACCGTTGCCTTGAAGCGTGCACGTCAGATGGCCCTCCTCCCGTACGCCCCACGGCACCAGGGGTAGTCCACATGGCGTCGAGCGAGACGAGGGCCGCAATCGCATATTTTGAAGGCGGGTTTCGCCCGCTTGCCGATGCGAAGGTCAATGTGATGACCCACGCCTTTCTCTACGGTACAGCCACGTTTGAGGGCATCCGCGCCTATTGGAATGAAGACCTAGGCGAGCTCTATGTCCTGAAGATGAACGAGCACCTTGAACGACTTCGAGCCTCCTCCAAGATCTTGATGATGAATCCACTCCCTGATGTCATGGAGCTCCGCTCGATAATCATTGAATTGCTGCAAAGGAATGGTTTCAAGGAGGACGTCTACATCCGCCCCAGCGTGTACAAGAGCACGGAGGCGATTGGAGTTCGGCTCCATGATCTAACGAACAACTTTTATGTGATCGCTATCCCGTTCGGGAACTACATTGACATTGATTCAGGGATCCGCTGTGCCACGGTGGCGACGAGGCGGACCTCAGATCTTGCGATCCCTGCGCGCGCCAAAGTGGTGGGGAACTACGTGAATAGCGCCTTCTCTAAGACCGAGGCAATGCTGAACGGCCACGATGAGGCGATTGTGCTCACTGAGGCTGGGAAAGTGTCTGAAGGCTCCGCGGAGAACCTCTTCCTTTTGCGAGGTGACACGCTAATCACCCCAGGCCTCAATGACGATATTCTGGAGGGGGTCACACGTGCTGCGGTGGTAGAAATCGCGCGCGAAATGGGTCTCAAGGTGAGCGAGCGATCAATCGACCGAAGCGAGCTTTACATCGGCGATGAACTTTTCCTCTGTGGTACCGGAGCTCAGATTTCCCCCGTGATCGAGGTGGACCACCGTGCGATCGGGAGCGGAGAGATCGGTCCAATCACGAAGCGCATTCAAGAGCGATACTTTGCCGCTGTCCACGGTGGAGTTCCCGAGTATTCACGCTGGCTGACACCGATCTACGGAACCAAGAAGGGTGGCGCGTAGTTACTCCTTCAATGTCGGTAGATCTACCCCGGTGATGATCTGAACATCTACGGTCACCGATGGGTCATCGATTTCAACTGCGCGGATACCCATTAATCGTTCAAGGAGAGCCAGCGAGACGGGAACTCGCAGCGCTGCTCCGTTGTAGACGACAAGCCGGGTCTGCAGGAGTCCAATCTCCGGAGGAGTGATGCCACTTGGGGCTGTCGCCTCAAGCCCTGCTCGGATCAACCGCGCTGCGAACGCGCCTGCTTCACCTGGCCGTCCCGTCCCGTTTAGTACCCAAATGCGGGCCGCTTCGCGTTCAACCGACTGTTGTTCCACCTCGTCAGGTGTTGGTTCGGCGGCAAATGCGGCGAGGATCGCGCGGCGAATTTTCTCAATGTCTGGGACGATGATGTATCCGCGTTCATCCGCTCCACTGGTCTGGTAGACGGGTGGAGCGAAGACGATGCTCTTCAGGTTGCCTGCATCGACTCGGCCGAGCAGCTCAAGCAGACCAGGGAGATCGCCCTGCGGAAAATCACTCTTGATTGCATCCTGAAGGCTGGATGCGAGAGCGGGGAGATTTGCTGCCACAGCTTCCACATCAGTCTGGGCACGGAGAGCAGCGATCACTTGTTGCTGTCTCGCCGCTCGACCAAAGTCGGAGCTGCTGTGACGCGAACGCGCGAAGATCAGCGCCTCCTGGCCGGTCATGGTTCGTACGCCAACAGGCATCCGAATGCGTCGTAGATGACCATTGCCAGCGGGATACGTCTCATCCACGATAGGGTTTTTCGTGATAATGCGGACACCGCCGAAGGTGTCTACGATCTGCTTGAAGCCGCTGAAATTGACCATCACGGAGTAGTCAATGCGGAGGTTATAAAACTCGCTGAGCATTTCGCGAAGGGCGGCTGCAGGTCCGTTTGGAAATGTGTCACTGTTCGCCTTCGCCGAACTGTAGTAAGAGTTGATCTTATTGTTGTAGGTAGGACCGTACAAGGCCTGGGCGTTTGCTGGAACGGGGAAGTCAACGGTGTCTCGTGGAATGCTGAACATGCTGACGCTCCCCTTATCGGGATCGATGCTTGTAACGATCAACGTGTCCGTGTTGAAGCTTGTCTCACCTTGCCGTTGGTCAATGCCAATCAGAAGTACGTTGAGCCGCTCAGTGCCGTCCCAGTTTGGTGGCGTGGCTCCTCCTTGGCCGCCATCCTCCTCGGTCTGGCTGAAGATTCCACCCACGAGAGCGGAGGCAGTGTTCACATATCCGCCGATGAGCAGATGGATGGAGAGGCCAACGGCGAGCGTGACCGCAAGGGCAATCGTTGAAAGGAAAGTTGCGCGCACGCCACTGGCACGGGTGAGACCATGGCGCCAGGCTTCCGTTGAAGCGGCGGCGCGCCAGAGGGCGGCGAGAATGTTCAGGATCCCCGCTGCGCTCAGTCCTAACGGCGACAGGAGGAGCCCGAGAAGTCCAGCCAGCCCGTCAGCGACATAAATGCCAGAGAAGCCTGCGATGAGGAGGAAGAGCGGGGTTGCGAACCTTAGGGCAGCGTGCCAGCGTCGCTGGTAGGCCTGCCCGAGTCCTGGGAGGAGGATGGAGAAGAGGGCAGCTGCAAACGCGGAGCTCTTTGGGGTTCGATCATCGCTGCTCACCCTCGCACGATAGCGCCTCGCCAGCAAGCGAGTCAGCGCTCCGTTTGCCATGCAGGGACGCGCGTGGCACGCTCCATAGGATGTTCCGTCCTGTTGACGCCCGACCCGACCTTGTCAGCGTCGAGCATGAGATGCTGCGTAGCTGGCGGGAGGAGGGCGTCTTTGAGCGTCTTCGTGCACAGACGACCGGCGGCCCCACCTGGTCGTTCCTTGATGGACCAATCACCGCGAATAACCCAATGGGTGTGCACCATGCGTGGGGTCGCACGTACAAAGACCTTTTCCAGCGCTTCCGCGCATCACTCGGCCACGAACTACGCTGGCAGCAGGGCTTTGATTGTCAGGGGCTTTGGGTTGAGGTGAATGTTGAGCGCGAGCTCGGTTACACCAGCAAGCGACAGATCGAAGAGCAGGGGCTCGCGGAATTCATCAGCCTCTGTAAGCAGCGTGTCCTTACCTATGCCGCTAGACAGACAGAGCAATCGATTCGACTCGGCATGTGGATGGACTGGAACGACCCAGCCGAGTTGCTTAAGCTACGTGACGCGCTCGCTGAGGGTCCAACTACGCCAGTCACGATCGCGGGCGTGCACGGCCCCGTAAGCGGCCCTGCTGAACAGCTGATTGGACAGCTCGGCACCCCACGGGTTGGAGGTTCTTACTTCACCTTCTCCGACGAGAACAATGACCTCATCTGGACGTTTCTTGCCAGGTGCCACGCGCGTGGCTGGCTTTACAAGGGGAGCGACAGTATGCCGTGGTGCGCCCGCTGCGGAACTGGGATCAGTCAGCACGAGATGACTGAAGGGTATGCAGATCGAGAGGATCCATCGCTCTATCTCGGATTAGCGCTTGTGGATCGACCAGGTGAGGAGCTCGTGGTGTGGACGACAACACCCTGGACCGTTGTGGCAAACGTTGCCGCCGCTGTGCATCCGTCACTTGATTACGAACTCGTCGAGTTTAACGGTCGCAAACTTTGGATTGGCGCAACACGCCGCACGGCTACCCTTGGTGGGGGTGCGCCGCGCGCTCTACTCCTTGAAACGCGAAAAGGGTCTGAGCTGATCGGCTGGAAGTATCGAGCGCCATTTGACGAATTGCCAGCCGTGCGTGAGGCACTCGGAGCAGATGGAGCCGCGCATCGCGTGATCGGATGGGAAGAGGTTGGTTCCGAAGAGGGGACCTGCATTGTGCACATAGCCCCTGGATGCGGAAGCGATGACCATAAGCTCGGTGTTGCTGAGGGACTCCCTGCGATTGCACCCATTGATGAATCGGGCCTCTACCTTGACGGCTTTGGGGAACTCACTGGACGCGAGTGGCATCAGGTGACCGAGAACGTGTTCGCGCATCTAATCGCTAGAAAAAGTCTGCTTCGTCGTGAGAAGATCACGCACCGATATCCCCACTGCTGGCGTTGCGCGACACCACTAGTGTTCCGGCTCGTGGATGAATGGTTCATTAGCATGGGTCCAGTCTACGACAAGCCACGCAGCGACCTCACAAAGGAGGAGTTCGACTCGAGCCTCCGCTATCAAATTATGTCTGTGGTCGACCGGATCACCTGGCTTCCAGACTTCGGGTATGAGCGCGAGATTGATTGGTTACGCAATATGAGTGACTGGATGATCTCCAAGAAACGCTATTGGGGTCTCGCGCTACCGATTTACGAGTGCGCGTCATGCGGCAAGGTCGAAGTTCTCAGTTCGCGCAAAGAGTTGGAGGGGCGCGCAACTGCTGGGGCAGCGGCGCTCGACGGGCACACGGCCCATCGCCCGTATATCGACGAGGTGCAGATTGACTGCCGCGGATGTGGCAAGAAGGTGACGCGCGTTCCTGACGTTGGGAACCCTTGGCTAGATGCCGGGATTGTCTCATTCTCAACCCTTCGGTATCGCGAGGATCCTGAATATTGGAAACATTGGTTCCCCGCCGACTTCATCACCGAGAGCTTCCCAGGGCAGTTCCGCAACTGGTTCTATTCACTCCTCGCAATGTCTACGGTCATGGTATCGAGCGAACCGACAAGGACCGTCTTCGGTTATGGGCTGGTCGTAGGTGCGGACGGACGGGCGATGCACAAGAGTGCGGGGAACTCCATCGAGTTTGATGAGGCGGCCGACCGCATGGGGGCGGACGTGATGCGCTGGCTCTTCGTCGGTTCTCGACCAGAGGAGAACGTGCGTTTCGGCTGGGAGGCAGCCGATGAGACGCGTCGTCGCCTGCTGATTCTATGGAACGTCTACGCGTTTCTTGTTGGGCAGGCGCGATCCGCTCAGTGGACACCAGGCGAGGTTGAGGTGCCTGACTCCTCGAGAAGCGTGATGGATCGATGGATACTCAGTCGCTCGGCCGAACTCGCGTCCAGCGTTGAGACCTCGTTGCGCGCCTACGACGCGTACACTGCCGTCCGTCGCTTGGAACAGGGAATCGATGAGCTCTCTACTTGGTATCTCCGTCGTTCACGTGATCAGTTTGCTGCGGACGCACCAGAGCGCGTCAGGCACGCTGCCTTCGATACGTTGCATCAGGCACTTCTCACGCTGCTTCGCGTTGCGGCACCGATCAGTCCGTTCTTCACCGATTCGGTATACCGCAACTTGGTCGGAAGTGATCAGGCGAACGTGAGCGCGACCGGCGAGGTCATTGGAGGCGCGACTCGCCCACTGGCAGGGGCGATCCGACAGGGGAGCGCACCCCGCAGCATCCACCTTTTGCACTGGCCGAGTGAGGAGAGTGCAGGGTGGCGCGACAGTGAACTGGAGTTGGCAATGGATCGGATCATTCGTGCCGCGGAGCTTGGCCGTTCAGTACGCAACGCAGCAGGCATCCGGACCCGCCAGCCGCTCTCGTGCGCTCGCGTCGTCCTTGGTGTGCGCGGTAACGACGCAGCAGCCCTGGAGAACATCCTCGCCGACGAACTCAACGTGAAGCGCGTTGAGCGGGTTGATGACGCCTCTGGACTCTTTGAGCGCCGCGTCAAAGTGCTCCTGCCAAAGGTTGCGAAGCGGCTCGGCGCATCGACACAAGTGGTGATGCAGGCGGCACGTGACGGGAATGCTGAGTTTCTCCCTAACGGCGTAGTCCGTGTCGCTGGGGTCGAGCTTGCTGCCAATGAGATTGAGATTCAGGCTGTCCCTCGTCAGGGTCAACAGGTTGCAGAGGACGACGGCATAGTCGTGGAGCTTGACACAAATTTGACACCTGCATTGATCGTCGAGGGAGATGCACGCGAGGTGATTCGCGCGGTACAAGAGGCGCGCAAGAGTGCTGGATTGAAGCGTGGGGATCGCGTGGAATTGGAAATTCGAGGTGCTCCGAGGGAACTGGAGCAGCATCGGGGTGAGATCGTGAGCGCTGTTGGTGCGCTTCGATGCCAGTTCACGCCGAGCGGAGGAACTCCTCTCGCTGGGTGGGAGCAGGCGAGCGTCACGCTCGCTGGAGGCGACGCGGAAGTGTATCTTCGCCGTGCGACCGAATGAGGCGAGCAGTTGTCGTTGGTGTGGCGGGCTTTGTGTTTCTGCTTGATCAGTTCAGCAAGTCCGTACTTCCAGAACTGCTCCTTGGGGGCTCTCCTCGGGAGATCATTGGGAACACCCTGCAGCTTATTCGCAGTGAGAATCGGGGCGGCCTCTTCGGCCTTTTTCAGGGGAGCGCACCGATCCTTGCACTCTTGAGTCTCGGTGTCGTGGTTGCACTCTTGATAGTGCATGATCGGGAGGCAGAGCGGCGCCCATCTCCTTTGACCCTTGCAACCGGGCTTCTCATCGGTGGTGCGCTTGGCAATCTGCTCGATCGCCTCACAATGGGCTACGTGCTCGATTTTCTTGATCTCGGGGTGGGAACCTTGCGCTTCTGGACTTTCAATGTGGCCGATATAGGAATCAGCCTTGGGGTCCTGATCATGCTTCTCTCGGCACTGCGTTCACCGGTTGGGCGTCCCCAGGGGAGCAGATGAGCGACCCGCGAGAGATTGATCTTCCCATCCCACCTGAAGCGGCGCGACAACGTGCGGATCGTTTCGTTGCAGATCGCTGTGGTCTCTCTCGCTCATTCGTCCAGCGGTTGATCAGCGAAGGACGGCTCACCATGAACGGCGTGGAGATACGCGGTAGCAGCACGTTGATTCCAGGCGGCGCGCTCCACCTCTCGATTCCGCCAGTGGCCGATGCAGAACTGATTGCTGAGGAGATCCCGATCAACGTGGTGTATGAGGACGAAGATCTCCTTGTCGTGGACAAACCTGCGGGGCTTGTCGTGCACCCAGCTCCAGGTCACGCGAGCGGGACCCTCGTGAACGCACTTCTTCACCATGTGGAGGACCTCCCTGGCATTGCTGGAGTGGCGCGGCCTGGGCTCGTGCATCGACTTGATAAGGACACATCAGGTCTGCTGGTAGTGGCGAAAGGGGACCTCGCGCAGTCGAGCCTGATGGCGCAGTTGAAGGCGCGTCGCGTGAAGAAGACCTACATCACGCTGGTGCAGGGTCCCGTTGCAGCGGAGGTCGGACGGATCGAGGCGCCAATCGGGCGTGACCCATCGGAGCGAAAGCGGATGGCGGTCGTCGCGGGCGGTCGCCCAGCGACAACAGGTTATCGAGTGCGTGAGCGATTCGCGGGCTGGACAATGCTAGAAGTCGACCTAATCACGGGCCGAACGCACCAGATCCGTGTTCATCTTACAGAGATCGGGCACCCAATAGCGGGCGACCCAATCTATGGGAACGGAACGAGCCGACGCGGACCCGAGGGGACGACGAGGCTCTTCTTACATGCGTGGCGGATCGCGTTCACTCATCCGCGCGACGGGCGGTTGATGCGACTCGAAGTGCCGCTTCCACCCGATCTGCTGCTCCCACTTGATACGCTACGGTTGCGCAGAGAGAGATCGGAGGACTGATGCCAGGTCAGCGTCGCGACAGCGCAGCAGGAGCACAGGTGATTGTGATCTCGGGTCCGAGCGGCGTGGGCAAGGACACAATCATCAACGAATTGCGCCGCCGACCCATCGGGCAAACCTTTCACTACGTGGTAACCTGCACCACACGAGAACCACGATCGGGCGAAATGAACGGCGTCCATTACCACTTCCACACGAACCAAACATTCAGCGCGCTGCGTGAGGCGAACGGATTGCTCGAGTCCGCGACGGTACACGGGCACTCATATGGAACGCCACGGAGCGAGTTACAAGAAGCCCTGGCGCGTGGTCAAGATGCAATCCTCAAGATCGATGTGCAAGGCGCACGGAGCGTGCGGACAGAGATTCCGGGGGCGATCCTCGTCTTCATTGCACCGCCTTCGCCTGAAGCGCTCGCTGCCCGACTCGCCGGTCGCGGGACTGAGTCGGCTGAAGATCTTGTGACCCGAGCGCGAAGTGCAATCGCGGAGATGGATCGTGCGAAAGAGTATGACTATCTCGTGCTCAACGAGACGGGATACCCGGAAGAGGCGGCTGCGCAGGTTGAGAAGATCGTGCTCGCGGAACGCGCCAAGCATCCGGAGCGTCGGATCAGCGTGTGAGTGGGGGCGACGTGCCCCGATCCACGCGGTCGAGCAATCCGCCGAACACTGTTCGAGTTGCGATTGACGTCCCTGGCCCCCAGGGGGAACGACTCTACGACTACCTTCCCCCAGAGCGCACTGAATTAGAGATTGGAGACGCGGTTGTCGTTCCGTTTGGGGGGCGGCGCGCGATTGGACTCGTCACCTCACGCGTGGGGGAGCTCCCGCCCCCACCCGGTGTCACGTTGAAGCGTGCGGAAGCGAAGCTAAACGGTGATCCACTGATTGGAGCACTCGGCATGCGTCTTGCCGAGGCGATATCCACACACTGGCTTGCACCACTCGCACTGACAATTCGTTCGCTCCTTCCGCCTGGCCTCCTCGACAAGGTAGAGGTCGCAATTCGCTCAGTCGGGTCACCAAGCGAGGAAGAAGTGCGTGTGGGAATATCCGAGTCTTGGACATCGCTTGAGCGACTGGTTGGAGCACGCGGGAGTGGACGCAGCGCGCTGCTAGCACTGATTCGCAATGGCGAACGCAGTGGTCGGCTTGAACGAAGTTGGAGGCTGAGTTCCGTTCAGGGGCGCAATGTTGAAGAAGCGTTTGCGTCACGAACCAGCGCCGCTGGCCTACCAGACGCTCGTACTCGTCTCGGACTCCGGCAGCGTGAGCTGCTGACGGTGCTGGATCGTGCAGAGGCCAGCGGCGATGTGGAGGTACGTGCAGCCGATCTCCCTGGTGGGCTTCCCGCCGCTCGCCGACTGGCCGCGCTTGGTCTAGTGCAGATTGCGATGCGACAGCGTCAACGACGTCACGCTGATCGCCGCGACAACGTCATGAGTAATTTCTCCGTCTTCGATTGGAGTCCCAGGCAGCGCGCACTGCTCGATGAGCCGCGCCTTGAGGGCGTCACGCTGATCGACGGCGCGCCAGGCTCAGGGAAGAGTCGTGTCGCGGCCGAAATTGCTTCGCGCACGCTTTCTGCTGGGCGCTCTGTACTCTGGCTTGTGCCTGAGGCAACGCAGGCCGCGCTTGCTGCCGATGTGCTTCGGAGCGTCACAGGAGTTGAACCGGAGCTCGTGCATTCAGGGGCGAGCCAAGGTGAGCGGCTGGATGCCCATGCTCGCTTGCGGGGGGTCGGGCCACACCTCGTGGTTGGAACTCGCGTCGCGCTGGGCGCGCTGAGTCGCGAGATCGGTCTGATCGTGGTCGACGAGGAGCATGAGGCGGCGTACAAATCTGATCGAACACCGCGTCTCCATGCACGTGATGCTGCAATCATGCTCGGGGAGTTCGCAACAGCACCTGTCTTACTCATCAGTGCAACACCAGCCATTGAGACGTTCGGACGTGTCAGGCTTCAGGGCTGGCGTCATCTCACGCTTGAGCATCGCAGAGCCGCAATTCACGTCGAAGTGGTGGATATGCGTCGCGAACTTGAGGACGGCTGGAAGGGAATGATCAGTCGTTCCCTTCTCGCAGCGCTCGAAGCGCTCAAGTGGGGTGATGGGGAGCAGGCACTTCTGATCATGAATCGCCGTGGTCTTGCATCCGCACTGCTCTGCAGGGATTGCGGTGCGGCGCAGTCATGCCCCTCGTGTGAACGTCCGCTCGTCCTACACAGCGCTGGGTCGTTGCTCCGTTGCCACGGGTGTGGACTCGTTGCTGAGCCTCTCACGCGCTGTCCGTCGTGTAGTAGCGCACGGATTCGTGCGATCGGCGGTGGGACAGAGCGCATTGAGGCCGAAGCGAAAGGACTCTTACCGTCGCTTCGTATTGGTCGACTCGATGCTGACACCATCGCGAGCATCGGCGCAGGCGATCGGATCTTGGACGCCTTTCGAAAAGGCGAGACCCAATTGCTGATCGGTACCACCCTCGCGGCCAAGGCCCTGGATCTTCCACGCCTCGCGCTGGTTGGGATCGTCTCTGCAGATGCCGGGCTACTGCTCCCCGACGAGCGCGCTGCGGAGCGGGTCGTCTCTCTGATCGTTCAAGCGAGTGGCCGCTTGGGACGAGGTGGGTACGGTGGGACCGCATGGGTGCAGAGTTATCGCACCGAAGACCCTGCGATTGCGGCGGCGGTGGAGCTAGCGCGCGGCGGCGATGTGACCGCGTGGCGGCGACGCGAACTTCTGTTGCGTGAACGCGCTGGTGGCGCGCCATTCCTGCGCACGGTAAAGATCACCCTCTCTGGTGCGTCTGCTGCGGCGACTCACGCGCGGGCCGTTGCCGTTGCGGAGAAGCTGCACGGCCAACTACCAGACGGTTCTGGGGCGCGTCTTCTTGGACCGATCCCTGCCTGGGTACCAAAACGCGCAGGGCGTTGGCGGGAGAACGTCATACTGCGTGCCGCCGATCCACTCCCCCTTGTTCGGGGGCTCACAGGACGCGACGTCAGCATTGACTTGGATCCAGAGACTCTCCTCTAGTCCCCGCCGATTGATAGAATCAAACAATGAGTGTCAAACCAATCCTGCTCCTCGGTGATCCGCGTCTCCGTATGCCTGGTGAGCCGGTAGAGAGCTTTGGGAGGTTGCTGCACAACCTTCTCAACGACCTCGTTCACACAATGCGCGCTGCCCCAGGTGCTGGACTTGCCGCTCCCCAGCTTGGCGAACCGCTGAACGTTGCGGTTGTTGAGGCGAAAGGACGCACCTATGAGCTCGTGAACCCGCGCATCATGCGCGACAAGGGCGATGTGACCGATCTTGAGGGGTGCCTTTCAATACCAGGTTACGTCGCCGACATCACGCGACGCGAGCGCGTGTGGGTCGAGGCGCAAGACCGGCATGGTCGTGTTTACAAGTTCAGCGAACACGGGCACATTGCGCGCGCTGTGCAACACGAGCTCGATCACCTTAAAGGAAAACTCTACATTGACTATCTTGATTCATTCGACCAGCTGATCGCCGTTACCGGTGATGAAGAGGATGGCGAGACTGATCCTGAAAGTCCGGAAGGGAAACGCGCGAAGCGTGCGGCTCGCGCCGCAGAGGCACACAGTCACTGACCTGCGGCTCGTGTTGATTGGCAGTGGCGGCTTCGGCGTGCCAGCATTTGATGCTCTTCACGAGATCTTCGAGGAGAGTATTATCACCGTGATCACTGCCGCACCGCGGCCGTCGGGGCGAGACGGCACGCTCGTTGCGACGCCAGTCGCATCGTGGGCGCGGGAGCGCGATCTGCCACTCCTTGAGGTTGAGCAACTCCGTGCCCCCTCCACGCAAGGGACGATTGCTTCCCTCGATGGAACGTTGGGCCTACTCGCGGATTTTGGGCAGATCGTTCCTGCTGAAATGTTGCGCTCGTTTTCGCGAGGGATTCTGAATCTTCACCCTTCGATTCTTCCTGCGTATCGTGGCGCTGCACCGATCCCTGCAGCCATTCTGGCTGGCGATCAAGAGACTGGAGTGAGTACCATCCTGATGGATGAGGGGCTGGATACAGGACCGCTCCTTGCCGTACAGCGGCTTCAGTTGCGTGGTGACGAAGATGCACCGCTTCTCGAGGCACACCTCGCGGGTTTGGCGGCCGACGGCATCGCAGGGACGCTGGATCGATATCTTGCAGGGGAGATCGCGCCGAGCCCTCAGCCCTCAGAGGGCGCTTCGATGACACGTCGATTGCGACGGTCGGACGGTGAGATTCTGGCGACCTGGACGGCAGTTCGCGCGCACCGGGCATGGCGCGCGTATCGCCCGTGGCCTGGTGTATGGATCAGCCTTGCCCCAGTACTCGAACGACTGAAGCTCGATGTGGTGGGTGAACCGCTTGCGGGAATCGACGTCCCATTGGGAAGCCTGCTGGTACATGAAGAGGTCCTCGTGCTCGGACTGTCAGGTGGCGCTCTCCCGCTCCTTGAAGTAACCCCGATGGGTGGGCGCCGCATGGACGGGGCTGCGCTGACTCATGGCCGACCAGAACTTCTCGCTCCGCATGCGAGAATCCGCTCATGAGCACCGCAGCAGCACCTATCCCCACAATCACCGATCTTGATCCATCTGCGGTCGAGCAACTTGTTGTGGATCTTGGGCTCAAAAGGTACCGCTCGGCGCAGATCCTTGATGCGATCTGGCGCTCTGACGCCACGACCTGGTCGGAGGTCACGACGCTGAGCCGACGAGCGCAGGAGTCACTCGCTGGAGTCGCCCGCTTCTACTCTGCAGAGCAACTCGAACGAGAAGATGCTGAGGACGGGGCAACAAGCAAGCTCCTGATCACGCTCAGCGGTGGTACGAAGGTTGAGGCGGTGCTGATGCGTTATCCGTCAAATCCACGGCGCGGCCGCGGAGAGCGAGCGACCATCTGCGTCTCAAGCCAAGCAGGGTGCGCGGTCGGCTGCCCCTTCTGCGCCACGGGTGAGCTTGGCTTCACCCGCAACCTGACCCCTGGAGAGATCCTAGATCAGGTGCGTCGCGCGCGACAGATACTTCGAGATGAGGGGCGGGAGCTTACGAACGTGGTCTTCATGGGGATGGGGGAGCCACTCCAGAATCTTGACGCGGTACTCGTGGCAATCGACGGCCTCACCGACCCAATTCGGGGCGGGATCGGACAACGCCGAATCGTTATCTCAACGAGCGGAGTGGTGCCAGGGATCGCCAAGCTCGCAAAGTTGCGGCCCCAGGTGACACTCGCCGTCTCTCTACACGCCGCCCGTGACGCTCTGCGCGACCTTCTTGTGCCACTGAATCGCAAGTGGCCCGTTGAGGAAGTGATCGCTGCCGCAGCAGCACACGCGCGCATGACAGGGCGACGAACTACCTTCGAGGTGACGATGATTGATGGCATCAACGACAGCCCAGAAGATGCCACCGCATTGGTGAATCTGTTGCGCGGCAGTGGAGCACACATAAATTTGATTCCGATGAATAGCGTCGCGCACACACCATGGCAAGAGAGTTCAGCCGTACGGATTGAAGCGATCGCAGAGCAGCTGCGAGCCTCTGGGCTGTCAGTAACGATTCGCAAAAACCGAGGTCGCGAAGCTGGCGCCGCATGTGGTCAACTCGCTGCAGAAAGAGCCGGCGCTCCTGCGCCAGCGGCAGTGGCCCGCCGTAGAGAGCTTCTGGTCGTAGCCAGCGCCGCTGCACTCAAGGGGGAGCGCTCACCAACTCCGCTCGCGCCCTCTGGTCCACTCTTGGGGGTTGAATAGTGACACGTGGCGTCCAGATCGCGGCGAGCGTCTTGAATGCTGATCTTGGCGCGCTGCGTGAAGCGGTTCAGGCGGCCGAGCAGGCTGGTGTGGACCGCATCCACCTAGACATCATGGACGGGCACTTCGTGCCAAACCTCACATTCGGGATCGCAACCGTTGAGGCACTGCGAGGTGTGACGTCACTCCCATTCGATGCGCACTTGATGATCGCGAACCCTGCGCTCTGGGCGCCTCGATATGCCGCAGCGGGCTGCCAGACCGTAGCTATTCACGTCGAGGTTCCAGAGCGCCATCAAGGGACCCTTGATGCCATCAGAGCAGCGGGCGCAGAGGCTGGTCTCGCAGCCGATCCGGACACCCCCGCCACCGCGTTCGCGGCGGATGCTCCGCTTCTTGATTTCGCACTCGTGATGACGGTCAAGTCTGGCTTCGGTGGCCAGTCATATCAGCCCGAAGCCGCGGCACGTATCAAAGAGATTCGAGCCCTCATAGGTGTCAATCGACCCATTCACGTTGATGGTGGGATTCGGTCGAGCACCGCGGCGGATGCTGTGGCACAAGGAGGAGACGTCCTGGTCGCGGGCACCGCGATTTTCGGAGCGGCGAAGATGCGCGAAGCGGTTGAGGAGCTCCGCCCAAGGGCGTAGCTGCGTCCTACGCGCCCTTCGTTGCCGTTCTTCTGCAGGAGGTGCAAACGAGCGCGCGCTTCATCGCCCCATTGGCGAGGACTATGGTCGACTGCAGGTTGGCACGGAAGCGTCGGTGTGCGCGTACGCGGTTCATCCCGACCGACTGGGGGTTGAACCCAGAGATCGAATCCTTGCCGCAGAGGACGCAGAAGCGTGCCATGACCGTCTCCTTGCTGTGCTGGGCGCCCGAGAGGGACGCACCACCGTTGGTAACGTATCGTAGCAGCAACGCCGATAGGCCGAGGGAGCTTTGGCTGAGGGAGGGAAGCATGCCGAGCGGGCGACAGGGAGCACCACGGGTGGCGCGATCGTTCGCCATTTGTCAAGCCTCTCTCTCCTCCTCGGCGCAGACCTGCGAGCGGGGCGGTCGATGAGCCGCAAAAGTTGGGACGGCGTGGAGCTGATGGCGGCCCTCCGGTCAGGTGCGGAACGGCTGGAAGCCCGCGTCGCGGAGGTAAACGCGCTCAACGTCTTCCCTGTCCCCGACGGCGATACGGGGACCAACATGCTCGCGACCCTCAAGGCGGCGATCGCCGAAGGGGAGGTGACGCTTGCAACAGGAATTACCTCAATCGACGTGGTCAGTGAAGCGGTTGCTCGCGGCGCGCTCCTTGGGGCCCGGGGGAATTCTGGAGTGCTGCTCTCGCAAATCCTGCGCGGACTACCTCAAGCGGTCAGCGGGCGGAGGCGCGCTCGCGCGGCAGAGATCGCAAGCGCGCTCTCGATCGGCGTGCTCCACGCCTACAGCGCAGTTGCAACACCCACTGAGGGGACGATTCTCACTGTTGCGCGCGAAGTTGCATCTAGCGCGCTGGCAGATGCGGAGGGATCGACCGAGCTTCGCCCATTCCTCCTCCGCGTTGCCGAGAGCGCCCGCATCTCGGTGGAGAAGACGCCAATGCTTCTCGCCGTGCTCCGAGAGGCGGGAGTCGTTGATTCGGGGGGCGTCGGGTTACAACTCATACTCGAAGGGATCGCAAATGTGCCCTCGGTTACTCCCTCGGCAACCCTGGACGATGCAGAGCCCACGAGAAGTGCGCACGTTCCATCTCCTGCACTACCAGCCCCCGCTGTGGGCGGAGATGGCGCTCCGGGCGAATATGGCTACGAGACGGTCTTCATTCTCCGCGCCACAGAGGCTCCACTCGACCTCGTCAAGATCCGTGCTGACCTTGAACGCATCGGGGAAAGCGTTCTTGTCGCCGGTGATGCGTCGGTCTGCAAGGTGCACGTGCACAACTTGCAGCCAGATCAGATCCTCGCCTATGGGATTGCCCATGGCGACGTCCGTGGCGTAACGATTGAGAATCTTGACCAGCAAAGTGCCGAACGTGCCACTGGGCATGCGGCCTTTACTGACCTCTCCACGCGCGTGGGTGTCGGTGGCGTTACGGCTGAGAAGGGCCCTGAGCCCGGCACGGCGATCGTTGCGGTCGCTGCAGGGAGTGGACTTGCTGCGATCATGAAATCGGCGGGAGCCTCGCAGGTGGTGCACGGTGGCCAGGCAGAGAACCCTTCGGCAGCGGAGATTGCCACCGCAATTAACGCGACGCGACGGCGTGACGTCATTGTGTTTCCGAACAATGGGAACATCGTGCTCGCAGCGCGCCAGGCTGCAGACCTGGTGGCGGCGAACGTCACCATTGTCCCAACGCGCAACGCAGCAGAGGGAATCGCGGCGCTCCTGACGTGGGATCCTTCACTCCCCCTGGATGTAGCGCTCAAGCAGTTCGAATCCGCGCGAGCCGGTGCCAGAACCTTCCGCATTGTGCAAGCGGTGCGCGATGCGGTGGTGAAGGGTGTTTGCGTACGCAACGGTGAAGTGATGGCGCTTGATCCAGTCGACGGGATCGTTGCCACCGGTCAAGATGAGATCGAGGCCCTCACACGTGCGCTGCAGGGAGAAAAGGCGGAGTTGATCACTCTCTTCCTGGGAGCCGATGTCGACGCGGTAGTCGGCGAACGCATGGCCGACGCTGCACGGGGCGCGATTCATGGGGTTGAGGTAGAGCTCGCACGCGGTGAACAGGCGATCGAGCGGGTGCTCGTGAGCTTGGAGTGAGCGCAGACCCGAGCGGCCTGCCGCTCAAGGGGCTCGGCCTGCCTGGCGGGGCGAGCCTACTACGGGGGCTCGCGCGACTAGGGGTCCAGCGTGTGGGAGAACTTCTCCTCTATCTTCCGCGCCGCTACGAAGATCGTCGAACGGTCACACCAATCGCCGAGCTTACAGGAGGCAACCCTGCCACTGTACGCGCGCGCGTTGTTGATGTCCGCGTCGAAAAAACCTGGCGACGAGGGGTACAGCGAACGGTTGCCACGCTCGCTGATGAAAGCGGTGCGGTAGAAGCCGTCTGGTATGGCCGTCGCTTCATCGAGCGTCGCCTCCACGCAGGCTCTGAGGTCGTCGCATCTGGCCGTGTGAAGGCGATCGGGTGGCGCACCCAACTCGAGGCCCCAGAGTTCAGCACGCTCGAAGGGGGCGAGAGCGTCAATGCGGGGCGAATCGTTCCCATCTATCGGCTGACAAAGGGAGTGACGGCACTCAGCCTCCGTGCAGCGGTGCGCCAGCTCATTGACCAGTTCGGCGCGGAGCTTCCCGACCCGCTTCCGGCAGGAGTTCTCAGCAGACACGACCTCATGCCGCTCGCCTCCGCCCTGACGGAGGCTCACTGGCCGAGCGAGTTTGAACAGCGCGATGCCGCCCTCCGTCGCCTCGCCTTTGACGAACTTCTCGCCGTGCAACTATCGCTCGTTCGCCGACGCCGCCGTCGAGCGAAAGGTGCGGCGCAATTCGTCAAGATTTCGCAGCGCGAACGCGCGTGTATTGAAGAGGCGATCCGTCATGGACTTCGCCGCGAGGGCGACACTTCACCAGCACCATCATGGACACCTGATCAGTCAGCGGCGATCGATGCGATCTTGATGGACCTCGCGACTGGTGAGCCGATGCTGCGCCTGTTGCAAGGGGACGTCGGTACAGGGAAGACGGCAGTTGCACTTGTCGCGGCAGCTGCCACCGCCCGTGCAGGCCTTCAGACCGCGATGCTTGCGCCGACGGAACTTCTAGCGCGGCAGCACGCCGCTACCGCGACGAGACTGCTTGAGCCACTCGGAATTCGCGTGGGTCTACTTGTTGGAAGCATCACCGCGGCAGAACGTCGCAACGTTCGCGCGGCAGTCGCAGACGGGAGCACCACCCTCATCATTGGGACCCATGCCCTCTTCTCTGAGGCGACCCAGTTCACATCGCTCGGGCTCGTCATCGTTGACGAGCAACACCGCTTTGGAGTGGAGGAGCGAGCCCAGCTAGTCGCAAAGGGGGAGAAGGAGCCGCATTTGCTGCTGATGACCGCGACCCCTATCCCGCGGACAATCGCACAACTCCTCTACGCCGATGTTGCCTCATCAGAGCTGCGTCAACTCCCGGCCGGCCGACAGCCAATTCGCACTGCAGTTCGGAGCAGTGGAGAGCTCGATCGCCTGTGGAGCTTTGTCGCTTCGGAGGCTGACGCAGGGCGAGGAACTTTTGTGGTTGTCCCACGAATTGGTGATGAGGATCCTGGCGGGGAGCCGAGCAGTGAAACTGGCGGTGAGGCGCTAGAGGAGGCTGGTGAGGCGGGAGTGGTTGAGCAGGCGAAGCGGATCGCTACGGCAGTGCCGAGGCTTAAGGTTGGTGTCGTGCACGGAAGGCAGTCGGCAGCGATTCGCAGCAGCGTGATGAGCGACTTTATGCGTGGAGCGCTAGACATCGTAGTCGGGACAACAGTCGTTGAGGTGGGCGTTGACGTTCCGCGTGCGAGCGTGATGGTAATCATGAGTGCTGATCGATTTGGGCTCGCATCCCTGCATCAGCTTCGCGGTCGCGTTGGTCGCGGTGGGAGTGAGGGCTGGTGCGTCTTGGTCAGCGACAGCGAGGACGAAGTCGCACGTGCTCGGCTTGAAGCGATCGAGAGCACGCGAGATGGCTTCCTTCTTGCTGAGCGCGACGTCGAGTTGCGTGGCGAGGGGGACGTGCTCGGAACCGATCAGAGCGGGCTACCACCCCTCCAGGTTGCCGCACTCTCGCGCCCTGAAGATCGTGCGCTTGCGTTGCTGGCGCGCAGAGAGGCGGAGCAACTCCTCGACGCGTTCGGTCGACCCCTCCTAGCCACACGACCTCTGTTGGAGTCCTACCTTCGCGGCTGGCCTACAGCCGTCTTGCTTTCGCGGGAGGGTTGAAGCGTGGCACCGAAGATTCGAATCATCGCGGGAGCGCTCGGCGGACGCCTGCTGGAGGTCCCTGAGGCAGGGACCCGACCTTTAGCTGACCGAGTTCGGCAAGCGCTCTTCGCGATTCTCGAGCCGCGCCTAACCGATGCGCGCGTCCTTGATCTCTGTGCAGGGAGCGGCGCGGCAGGCCTTGAGGCGCTCAGTCGCGGCGCGCGACACGTGAGCTTCGTAGAGATCTCTCGACGCGCTAGCGAGGTGATTCGCCGCAATGTGGCTTCACTGGACCTTGTGGGCCAGACGGAGATCCAGTCGGTCGACGCACTATTCTCCCTGCGCGCGCTTGTCACACGCGGAGCCACCTTTGACCTAGTCATCGCTGATCCGCCTTACGATCAGTTACCGCTCCGCGGCGGCATACTCGAGTTGATTGCTGGTCAGCCGTCCCCTCTTGCCGCCGGTGGCCTTTTCGTCCTCTCGGGACGGCGGGTGAAGGGCGGGACGCCACAACGAGCGCCAAGAGGACTACGATTGTTTCGAGCCCTCACGTACGGTGAGACAGTGATTGAGCTTTACGAGCACCACGAGGCGGAGGAGTTAAGATGAGCGAACGCATCGGGCTCTATCCCGGCAGCTTTGATCCAGTGACGTTTGGCCATATCGACTTGATCAGACGGAGCCTTCGAGCTGTTGATCGGCTCGTCGTGGCGATCTTGCCAAACGCAACGAAGGAGGCGCTCCTCACCCTCGCGGAGCGCGAAGCGCTGCTGCGTTCAGTCATCGCCGCGGAACTCGGTGACAGCGCGGCGCAGGTAGAGATCCTCGCTGCATCGAACCTCACCGTCCGTATTGCAGAAGAGGCTAACGCGACCGTGATCATCCGCGGCCTGCGTGCTGGATCGGACTTTGAGGCCGAGCTCCGCATGGCCCACGCAAACCGACTCCTGGCACCAACGATTGAGACGCTCTTTCTGATGACCGCGCCCGAGCACGCGTCAACATCCAGCCGACTTGTTCGCGAGATCGCGAGATACGGTGGCCCGATCGACCGACTTGTTCCATCGGGAGTGATCCCCGTGTTGACCGCAGCGGCAAGGCGCCACACCGAAGCCAACGGATGAGAAACCTCATTGAAGCGTCAAACCTTACTGATGGAGATGCGCCTGCGCACTACCTCATCGACTGCTCCCCGCTGCTCGCCGAGCTCCCGGGTGCGACGTTCGAGGTTCCCGAATATTCGCTGACGAGTGTGTCGGAGGGAGAGTTGATTCATGCAACCGTTCTTGCGCGCGTCGATCGCACAAACCGTGGGGTGAGGCTGATCGCACACGCTCGTGGCGTGCAGGAGGGGGCGTGTGCTCGATGTCTGAGCCCAGCGCGCGCCTTCCTCGAGGCCCGCATCGATGAAGAGATTCTTGAAGAGCGCCATGCAGAAGGAGAAGTGGAGCGGATCGGTCGTGGCAACTCGGTCGACGTGGGGCGGATCGCCGTTGAGGGTCTCGATCTGGTTCGCCGGCTCGTTCTGCATTGTGACCCCCTCTGCCCAGAGCGATGTGGCCGCTGTGGTGCCCCACACCAGTCGGAGGAGTGTCCAGAGCGAGAGGTAGACCCACGACTCGCCGTCCTGGAGGGCCTCCTACCGGCACTCGGTGACCAACCAGAGGTGAAGGGCTAACCCCAGCAGAGCGGCCAGCTGGCGAGCGGTAGCCGAAGCGCGACGAGGGGGCGCGGATCGGGTAGGCTTCGCTCTCCAAGTCCGACCCCCACACGGGGCGAAGCAGCGAGGTGCATCAGCAATGGGCGTCCCAAAGCGAAAGGCATCGAAGTCTCGGCAAGGGGATCGTCGCGCGCATCGCGCGTTGAGCCTCCCAGCCATGGACCGCTGCGCGCAGTGTGGTGCAACCAAGCGAGCACATCACGCCTGCCTCGCTTGCGGAACCTATCGGGGCCGCGAAGTGATCCGACGCCCTGCGCCGGACACGGAACCGACTGACGCCTAGATCACCAATGGCCGCGCCGTTAGGCCGCGTCCGCCTGGCACTCGATGCAATGGGCGGCGACCATGGTGCCACCGAAGTTGTCCCTGGCGGGATCGCGTGGGCACACGAGAATCCCGCCGATCAGTTGATTCTTGTCGGCGATGAATCCGTCATCCGCCGCATCACGGGAGGCAAACTCCCCACAAATGTCAGAATCGTTCACGGACCAGATGTGATCGGCATGGACGAGCATCCCTCGCAGGCACTTCGGGAACGAAAGGGCGCGTCCATCCTTGTGGCGACAAACCTTGTGCGCGAGGGCGTCGCCGATGCGGTGGTCACCGCGGGCCATACAGGAGCGGGGATGGCGGCCGCGGTCTTGCGGCTCGGGCGACTCCCTGGCGTGGATCGTCCCGCCCTTGCTGTCCAATTCCTGCTCCGAGAGAAACCACTCGTCTTGCTTGACGTTGGCGCGAATCCAGATTCAACATCGGAGAATCTCTACCAGTATGCGCACATGGGAAGCATCTTTTCTGAGCACGTTCTTGGTGTATCAAACCCACGCGTCGCCCTCCTCTCCATTGGAGAGGAGAAGGGGAAGGGGGATCAGCGCATCCAGAGGGCTACCAAACTGCTCGACTCCGCGGAATTAAACTTCACAGGGAACGTAGAAGGGCGCCACCTTGCAGCTGACGAAGCAGATGTTGTAGTCTGCGACGCGGTGCTGGGCAATGTATCCATTAAGCTTGTCGAAGGCGTCACCACGACCATCACCGACATGTTCCGCGAAGAGTTTCGACGCCTTCCCTTCGGTCCGCTCGCTGCGATCTTGATGCGACGAGCGATCACCCGCATTCGCACGAAACTAGATTACGAGCGTATTGGCGGTGCGGTCTTGCTCGGCGTGAAGGGGAGCGTGGTGATCACACACGGTCGGGCACGAAAGCGGATGGTCACGTTCGCGTGTGGCACCGCCGCACGCACGGTTCGTGAAGGTGTGAGTGGACGAATCGCACGCACGCTCGCTGGGGCCCCGCCCGTCACCGTAGACGGTCTTCCCAGCGGTCCGGCCCCCGATTGAGATGCCGGGCAAGAAGGTGTCATCTGCGCCTCGCGATGCAGCACTCCGAGTCCGAACCGTGGGGAGGAGGGATGCCCTCACGGCACTCTATGAGGCAGAGTTTGGACTGCGGAGTGCCGCTGAAATCTTGAAACGACGGGCAGATGCTGGTGATGTCGAGGGGGAATCGCTCGCCATTGCACGTGCGCTGATCGAACTTGTGGAATCGCATCGCCCCGGGATTGATTCTGCGCTGGTCCGCCTCGCGCCTGCGTTCCCCCTCGCAACATTGACGCACATAGACCGCACGATCCTCCGAGTGGGTCTCGCCGAGGTGGTACACTCGCGCGCGGCGGCGCCTGCGGAAGCACTCGCAGCCTGGACGGCATTGGCACGCACGTACAGCGGCGAGCCGGCACGGAAACTGGTGAGCGGTGTCCTAGGCACCGCTCAACGGGAGGGAAGCACCGCGTCAGCGGAGAGAGATGGAGGGGCGACCGATGAGTGACAAGGCACAGATCTTCCAGGAGCTTCAGGGTTACATCGTCGAGCAGCTCGGGGTCGAGAAGGATAAGGTTACCATGACCGCCGCCTTCATTGAGGACCTCAACGCCGATTCACTTGACCTTGTGGAGTTCGCCATGGGTCTTGAGGAGAAGTTCGGCGTCGCGATTGCCGACGAAGAGCTGACAAAGATCAAGACCGTAGAAGACGCGGTCAACGCGATCGTCGAAAAGAAGGCGTAAGGTGCGGCGGCCATCTGGCCGCCTGGCGCGCCCTTCGAACGTGAGCCAGGCCGCAGAATCCTCGGTTGCCCACGCATCGCGACTCGCGGTGCGCCTTGGCATCCCTGCAGGAGCTGAGAATCTCATTGTGCTTGCACTCACCCACCCCTCACGGCGTCATCAGTCTGGTGCGCAGGATGATAATGAACGCCTTGAATTCCTTGGAGACGCGCTCCTCGGTGCAGTTGTAAGCGCGGCGCTGTACCGCGCTGATCCGAGCGCACGCGAAGGAGACCTGTCTGAGCGTCGTGCTTCCATCGTGAGCCGGATTGGACTCGCAGATGTCGCCCAACGGATGCACCTCGACGATGAACTCCTGCTCGGTGAAGGCGAAGCACAGCGCGGCGGCGCCAGGCGTCCTGCCGCGCTCGCCGCAGCATTCGAAGCGCTCATCGGGGCCGTCTACCTTGCTCACGGGTTCCAGGAGGCAGAGCGCTACGTGTTGACACATCTTGCGCAAGAGATCGCAGCACCTCGCGCCTCTCTTGGCAAAGGAATTAAGACGATGCTTCAAGAGTGGACGCAAGCGAAGAATGGTTCGCTTCCACGTTACGACATCATCACGACCGGCGGCCCAGAGCATGAGCGCATTTATGAGTGCGCGGTGCGAGTCGATGGGAACGAGATTGCACGAGGAAGCGGGCCGAGCCGAAGGGCGGCAGAAGCTGCTGCGGCGGAGGCGGCGATCGATCTGCTCGGCGTCACGAAGGGGGGGGTCTGATGAGTCGACTTCGCCTGCGAGAAGTACGGCTCGGCGGCTTCAAAACCTTCGCTGACAAGACCACGATCGCGTTCACCCCCGGGATTACCGCCATCGTTGGACCAAACGGCAGCGGGAAATCAAACATCGTGGATGCGCTGCGTTGGGCACTCGGCGAAGCTGGACGGGGAATTCGGTCGAAGCGTGTGGATGAGGTGATCTTTGCTGGCTCGGAGAAGCGTCGCCAACTCGGACTTGCTGAGGTATCGCTCAGCATCTCAAACGACGATGGGCTCTTTGACATTCCGTTTACAGATATTGAGATCGCCCGACGCGCCGATCGCGGCGGGGGGCAGGAGTACTTGCTGAACCGGGAGCGCATTCGGCTCCGCGATCTCAACGAGCTCCTTGATGGCGCTGGCCTTGCGGAGAACGGTCTCCTCTTCATCGGTCAAGGTGCTGTCGACCAGGCACTTAGCCTACGTGCCGAAGAGCGTCGGGCGCTCGTTGAAGAGTTTGCTGGGACGGCGCGGCACGAGCGCCGACGCGCTCGTGCTGAAGCGGAGATGAAGGAGGCAACCGAGAATCGTGCGCGCGTTGAAGAGATTCTTGCTGCGTTGCGACCGCAAGAACGGCGCCTTGCTGCGCTGGCGCGCCAGGAGGCTGGTCGAGATGAACTGCTCGCTGATGCCGTAGATCGCATCGCAACACTCGGCGCAACCCGCGCCAGCTGGTTCGCATCGCGTCGAGGAGCCAGCGGCAGCAGACTCGCTGAGGTTCGCGCTGAGCTCGGCGCTGTACGCGCATCGCTCCGCTCCGCGGACAACGAGTCAAATGCCCGTCGCCTCCGCGTCGCTGAAGCGCGTGCTGCGCTTGAGGTGGCACGGGGCGAACTGGAGTCTGCTCGGGCTGCTCGAGAAACGGCAGAACGTAATCGCACTCGATCGGATGCAGAAGCGGCGGCGATCGCTCGTGACGCCGAACGGTTGAATGCGGAGGTCGCGGAGGCGGAACGTGAAGTCCTTGCTGTCGAGCAGATCCGAGCGATTGCAGCCCCAGCGGCTGATGCTGAATCTGCTGGGGCCCTGGAACTTATCGACGCTGATCTTGCTAGCGCTCGTCGCGAACTTCGGGCACTGCAGAGCGAACCTGGACTGGCGGGTAGTGGTGATTCATTCGCACGTGCGGAGCGGGCGCGATCATCAGAGGTGGCGGAGGCTGAGGCACGAATTGCGCCTATTGT
>Ga0208048_1000017_pt1 | contig 99751 bp, 99 predicted proteins | sample Malawi_45m_30L_FD_184163 | JGI IMG/M metagenome (GOLD analysis project Ga0208048, IMG submission 184163) | Freshwater microbial communities from Lake Malawi, Central Region, Malawi to study Microbial Dark Matter (Phase II) - Malawi_45m_30L... | ecosystem: Environmental > Aquatic > Freshwater >...
CATAGCGTGGGTGTGCAGGGTGACGGTCGTACGTTCGGCCATCCGATTGTCTTACGTCCAGTATCGAGTGAAGATGCAATGACAGCTGATTGGTCGCGCCTGCCGAATGAGGTCTTAGCCAAGATTTCGAATCGAATTACTAACGAAGTTCATGGGGTAAATCGGGTCGCTCTGGACATCACCAGTAAGCCCCCCGGAACAATCGAGTGGGAATAATTAATTCGTATTAACTACTCGGAATGCCTCGGCGATTCGACCTTCAGGAAAACCACCGTTAGTTGCATTCCGTTCGCCCCATTCGCGAACCATCTTCTCTAAATCCGCATTGTGCGCCGTTTGGCTCACATGGGCATTAAGCGCTGCCATCTTGTTTGGGAAAGTCTCTGTGATATCGATGTAGTGATTCGGTGTAACCATCGACATCACCCAGACTTCTTTTACGCGCCACGGCTCGAGACCTTCATCGAGTAAATCCATGAATGCAAAACGATTACGCGCATCTGGATATATAGCTTGGATTGCAGCCTCACCTGCAGCCATGTGATCTGGATGGCTTGCACCGAGTCGATCCCAATTTCGCTCTGGACTTTGGATTACTAGCCGATCTGGTTGGAAACGACGAATTGCGCGGACGATTTTCTTACGTAATTCAATAGTGGGTTCAAGCCAACCATCACGATAATTTAAGAATTCGATATCCGTGACGCCAAGAATCTTTCCAGCATCACGTTGCTCTTTCTGTCTAATTACCCGCATCTGATCGCGCGGAATATCTCGATCTTCGCCACCTTGATCACCATTAGTGGCGATGCAGTAGCCAACCTCGATTCCCTTAGCGGTCCACTGCGCAATAGTTCCCCCAGCCCCAAAGTCGATGTCATCAGGGTGCGCGGTCACTGCGAGGACTCGTGAAATCTCATGGTCGGCAATCGGCTCCATGGCGCTCCTTATCAGTGGCTCAGGTTAGGCTCGTACATTATGAGTGAAACCGGGTCCAATCACCCACTCCTTGATGGGTTAAACCCCGCACAGCGCGAAGCGGTCATCCACGCTGGTTCACCACTTCTGATCGTCGCTGGCGCCGGGTCGGGAAAAACCCGAGTCCTCACCAATCGAATCGCTTACCTCCTCGCCGCACGTGCAGTCGCTCCTTACGAAATCCTCGCCATTACCTTCACCAATAAAGCAGCGGGCGAGATGCGTGAGCGGGTTCAAGCCCTCGTCGGGCCGCGCGCCAAATCGATGTGGGTCTCCACTTTCCACTCCGCGTGTGTACGAATCTTGCGCCAAGAGGCGGTCGCTGCTGGTTACAAGCAGAACTTCACCATTTACGATCAGAGTGATGCGCAACGTTTAGTCGCGCTCATCGGCAAGGATCTCAATCTCGATCCGAAAAGATATAACCCACGGCAGATCCACGCGCTCATCAGCAATGCAAAGAATGAATTGATGGGACCAGCCGACTATGCCAATCAAACAACGAACCATTTCGAAGAGATAGTCGCTGAAACCTACGCTATCTACCAGAAGAAATTACATGAGGGAAATGTTTTTGATTTTGATGATCTGATCATGAAGACCATCGAGTTACTGCAGCGTCACTCCGAGGTAAAGGCGCGTTACCGCTCTCGCTTTCGACATGTTCTCGTCGATGAGTATCAAGATACCAACCATGCCCAATATGTATTAGTACGAGAATTAGTCGGTAATGAGAGCGATGGCTTCCCACCTGCCGAACTTTGCGTTGTTGGTGATGCCGATCAATCAATCTATGCTTTCCGAGGCGCAACTCTCCGCAATATCCTCCAATTTGAAGAGGATTACCCCTCAGCGCGCACTATCTTGCTTGAACAGAACTATCGTTCGACCCAAAACATCCTCTCGGCTGCAAATGCAGTAATTACAAATAACGCGAGTCGAAAGGCGAAGAACCTCTGGAGCGACTCTGGCGCAGGATCGGCAATCATCACCTACGAAGCCGATGACGAGCGCGATGAAGCCGAGTTCGTCGTGAACGAGATTCGCAGCCTCCAGAGCGAGGGAATCTCCCAACCGGGGGAGACTGCGATTTTCTACCGAACCAATAATCAATCTCGCCCCTTTGAAGAGGTCTTTATGCGTAGCGCTATTCCCTACAAAGTTGTTGGAGGAGTCCGCTTCTACGAACGAAAAGAAGTCCGAGATTTACTCGCTTATTTACGAGTGTTAGCAAATCCCTACGATGAGATCTCACTCCGACGAATCATCAATACTCCCAAACGCGGAATCGGCGATAAAGCGATTGCCTCCCTCGATGCTCTTGATCTTCCACTTTGGGATGCGCTCTTTAAGTGCGATCAAGCCTCAGACCTGACTGCACGCGCAATCTCCGCAATCGATCAATTTGCAAATCTGATGGCGACCTTGCGCACCATGGTCGAGAAGGGTTTTAAGCCATCGGTCATTGCTGAGGCAGTCATCGAACAGAGCGGTTTGGGCGCTGAACTCTCCGACAGTACCGACCCACAAGATGAAGGGCGATTAGAAAATATCGAGGAGTTGGTAGCAGTCGCGCAAGAGTATGAAGAGGACGAAAATCTTCAAGGCGACGACGATGCGCCTTCCGAGATATCACTTGTCGGATTCTTAGAGCGGGTCTCGCTCGTTGCAGACTCTGATCAAATCCCCGATGGTGAAGATCACGGTGGTGTCGTTACCTTGATGACCTTGCACACCGCCAAGGGATTGGAGTTTCCTACCGTCTTCCTCACTGGACTGGAGGAGGGCGTCTTCCCACACTCGCGTTCATTAGGTGATCCCAATGAGATCGAAGAGGAGCGACGTCTTGCATATGTTGGCCTCACTCGCGCTCGCGAACGTCTCTATCTCACGCGCGCGTCAACCCGTTTTATGTTTGGCACTCCAACCTACAACGCACCTTCACGCTTCTTCGGCGAGATTCCAGAACAACTCATGGAACGAAAATCGCCAAGCTTCACACCAAAGATCAAGAGCGCACCCGCAGTACGTTCAACTGGTAAACGTGTCATCTCCCTCGATTTGGCAGTAGGCGATCGCGTCCTCCATCAGACTTTCGGAATCGGCCACGTTCGTTCCCTCACAGGTGATGGAGAGCGCGCTGAAGCCACCATTGACTTCGGGAATTACGGCGAGCGCCGCCTCCTGCTCCGCTATGCCCCAGTGGAAAAACTATGATTTGGCGCCAAGGCTGAGTGCGTGGCACGGTAGCGCTATGGGAAGCAGGCCAATCCGAGTAGTGGTCGCGAAGGCAGGCCTTGATGGCCATGATCGCGGCGCCAAGGTAGTGGCGCGAACCCTCCGTGATGCAGGGTGCGAGGTGATCTACACCGGACTTCACCAGAGTCCAGAAGAGATTGTCACCACCGCCATACAAGAAGATGCTGATGCAATTGGTCTTTCGATTCTCTCCGGGGCTCACCTCACTCTCTTCCGACGAATCATGGAGCTTCTCGGGGATCGGAAGATTCTCGTCTTTGGTGGCGGGGTAATTCCCGATGATGACATTAAGGAATTGAGCGCGTTAGGCGTAGCCAAAATTTTCACTTCAGGCGCGTCCACCAACGAGATTGCCGATTGGGTCAAAGAGGTAGTAAGTCATCGCTAGGATTACACGAGCAATTCCAGAGGTGTCTGAAGCGAAAGGTAGAAGTAGTGGATCTTTTTGAGTATCAGGCGCGCGATTTATTCGAGGCACATGGAATTCCGGTTCTTGCAGGCAAGGTCGCAACTACACCTCATGAGGCAAAGAGCGCCGCTATTGGAATGGGTGGCAAGGTTGTCGTCAAGGCGCAGGTGAAGATTGGTGGCCGCGGGAAAGCAGGTGGCGTGAAACTTGCTACTGATCCTGATGATGCATTCGCTAAAGCGGAAGCAATCCTTGGAATGGATATCAAAGGTCACACCGTACATAAAGTAATGATTGCTCAAGCTGCACCTATCAAAGAGGAGTACTACCTAGCGATTCTCCTTGATCGAGCAGCGCGCTCCTTTCTTGTGATGGCATCAGTTGCTGGCGGCATGGATATCGAACAGGTAGCGCACGAAACCCCTGAGAAATTAGCGAAAGTCCATATCGACCCAGCAAAAGGCATTGATGCTGCGCTCGCCGAATCCATTGCACAGCAGGCGCAATTCCCCAGCGATGTGCAAAAACAGGTTGCCGATGTTTTGGTCAAACTCTGGGCATGTTTTGTCGCTGAAGATGCAACGTTGGTTGAAGTGAACCCGCTAGTGAAGACTGAGGATGGTCGGGTTATCGCTCTCGATGGCAAGGTCACACTCGATGACAATGCGGGATTCCGCCATCCAGATCATGAAGCGCTCGTTGATCACGCTTCAACAAATCCACTCGAAGCCCTCGCGAAAGAGAAAGATCTCAATTACGTAAAACTTGATGGCCAAGTGGGAATTATTGGAAATGGTGCCGGTCTTGTGATGAGCACGCTCGATGTTGTGGCATATGCAGGTGAGAAATTTGGTGGCATGAAGCCTGCCAACTTCCTCGATATCGGTGGGGGCGCATCTGCTCAAGTCATGGCTGATGGACTCTCGATTATTTTGACTGATAAAGATGTGAGGAGCGTTTTCGTTAACGTCTTTGGTGGCATCACTGCATGCGATGCAGTTGCCAATGGAATTATCCAGGCGCTTGAGATGTTGGGTAACAAAGCAACGAAACCCATCGTGGTCCGCCTCGATGGAAATAATGTTCTCGAGGGGCGCCGGATTTTGAAAGAGGCCAATCACCCCCTTGTCGAACAAGCTGAGACTATGGATGGCGCAGCTGCACGCGCCGCAGAATTGGCGGCTAAATAATGAGCATCTTCCTCAACAAATATAGTCGCATCATCGTCCATGGCATGACGGGTTCTGAAGGAACGAAACATACAAAGCGAATGCTCAAGTCAGGTACCAACATTGTCGGTGGTGTGACACCGGGTAAGGGTGGCCAGAGCGTCGATATGGATGGCGCGAGCCTTCCAGTCTTCAATTCTGCTAAGGAAGCGGTCGCAGCTACTGGAGCAAATGTCTCCGTCATCTTCGTCCCTGCAAAGTTCACCAAAGCAGCAGTAATCGATGCAGTTGATGCACAGGTGCCACTTGCGGTGGTGATTACCGAGGGGATTCCCGTTCACGATTCGACGCAATTTGTCGCCTATGCGCAGAGCAAAGGCACTACTCGAATTATTGGTCCGAATTGCCCCGGCTTAATCACTCCAGGTGAATCGAATGTGGGAATTATTCCGGCAGATATCACGGGTAGTGGGCCGATTGGATTGGTTTCCAAATCAGGAACCCTCACCTATCAGATGATGTACGAACTTCGCGATATCGGATTCTCCACCGCAGTAGGTATTGGTGGCGATCCAGTGATTGGCACCACCCATATCGATTCTCTTCGCGCCTTCCAAGATGATCCGAAGACTGAAGTAATCGTCATGATTGGTGAAATTGGTGGCGATGCCGAAGAACGTGCAGCAGCTTTCATTAAAGAGTATGTAACCAAGCCCGTTGTTGGGTACGTTGCTGGCTTCACTGCTCCGGAGGGCAAGACGATGGGTCACGCAGGTGCAATCGTCTCGGGATCTTCTGGCACGGCATCGGCAAAGCGAGATGCGCTTGAGGCAGTTGGCGTTCGCGTTGGTGTAACGCCATCGTCGAGTGCGCAACTACTCCGCTCCATCCTCGGACGCTAATGATGGCGCGCCCGCTCATTGCTGGCGCTTCAGAAGGAGTGCGCGCTGCGCTCTCCACCTTCATTCCACTGGCACTTGTTGTGCTCATTGCATGGGCAACAGCCGGTTCGCTCAGTGGCGAGATGAGCGATGCGCTACGTGGGGCTTTCTGGGTCTGGTTAGGAGCACATCACCTCACCTTTTCGCTCGCCTTACCACCCAGCGGTATTCCTGGAGCCTTAAGTTTCCTTCCCCTTGGTGCGCTAATTTTTCCCTTTATCGCCTTTCGTGGGGCGCTCAATCGACTACATCGTCAATTCGATAGCGCACGAGCATTAAATGCAAAACAACGAAAGAGTGTGATTGGGTTATTTTTCACTTATACGTTGATTATGATCATCGCGAGCCTCGGCTCACGTTCACCAGATGTGCAACCGCGCTGGTGGTGGGCTCCACTAATTGTCATTGCACTTATTGTCGTCGCAGAGTTCACCTTAGTCGTCCCTTCAGGTACGCCCTCACTGCTCCGAGATCTGACACGAATTTCTATCATCGTCATTGGTGGACTCTTAGGGATAGGTTCGCTCTTCTATTCGATTTCCTTGGCCTTTCATTTCTCGGTAGTTCGTAATCTCTACGCGGTTCTGGATGCCGGAATTATCGGTGGCATCTTGCTCACCGTACTTTCGATTCTCACCTTGCCAAATATGGCGATCTCGGCGCTCTCTTATCTGTTGGGAAGCGGTTTCGCTCTTGGAAGTGGCACCTTAATTTCCCCTGGTTTCCATCAGCTCAATGAGATACCTGTCTTTCCTCTACTGGGGGCGATTCCAAGGCAGACCCATCCCTATTTATATCTCGGAGCGCTCATTGGAATTGGTGCTGGGGTCTTCGTGATGACCATTCTCAAACGAACTTCCTTAAGTCAGATGCGCTTTGGTTACCTTATCTTTCCACTCATCCTCACTTTCATCATCTTCTTGCTCACCTGGTTGAGCAATGGCACCTTATTAGGAGGTTCGCTAAACACTGTCGGTCCATCACTCTGGCAATTCCCTGCACTTTTCTTATTGCAGCTCTCCACAGGTATGGGTCTTAAGGTTGCATATGACAAATGGGGGCCCCGCTGAGTATTAATGGGAAGAAATCCATTGTCATCCTCGCATCGGGTGAGGGAAGTGTCGCGCAAGCTCTCATCGACGCAGCGACCGAACCAACTGGCGCTCTTTACGAACATATAAAAATCGCACGAGTAATTAGCGAAATTCCAGAGGCTGGCATTTTCCGCAGAGCTAGAGCGGCAAAGGTGCCAACCGAGCTCGTACCTTTTCGAAGTGGAGACCAACGCGGCGCATGGGAAAAGGAGTTAGAGAGGGCGATTACAAGTGTAGATCCCTGGTTAGTGGTCAGCGCTGGCTTCATGAAAATTCTCTCGCCAACATTTGTAAATACTTTTCGTATCATCAACACACATCCCTCGCTCTTGCCAGCATTTCCCGGTGCACATGCGGTGCGCGATGCCCTTACTGCTGGGGTGCACGAAAGTGGCTGCACACTCCACCACATCGATGCAGGGGTAGATACTGGAGAGATCATTGCAGAACGAAGATTGACGATTATGCCGGGAGAGAGTGAAGAGGCGCTCCATAATCGAATCAAGGAGCTTGAGAGAGAAATGATTGTCGCTGGCATACTTAGCCTGGTCTTGGCCGAGAAGGGGATGTGATGCGAAAGCCCATTAAGCGAGCTCTAGTGAGCGTGTATGACAAGGGTGGCTTGATTGAATTCGCTCGGGAGTTGCATCAAAACGGAGTAGAGATTGTCTCCACCGGCAGCACCGCATCAACTATTGAAAAAAGTGGAATTCCCGTTGTGCGAGTAGAGGAGTTAACTGGATTTCCTGAGTCACTCGATGGGAGAGTGAAGACTCTCCATCCGGTGATACACGCTGGAATATTGGCTGATCTTCGATTAACCGGTCATGGTGAACAATTGCGTGATCTTGGCATTGCCCCATTTGATTTAGTAGTGGTGAGCCTCTATCCCTTTGCTGAAACAGTGCACAGTGGCGCCAGCGTTGATCAATGTATCGAGCAGATAGATATTGGCGGTCCGAGCATGATTCGTGGCGCAGCCAAAAACCATCAGAGCGTTGCTGTGGTCTCGAGCATCTCTCAATATCCAATCATTATCGATGCGCTGAAGAGCGGTGGCACCACGTTGGCAGAGCGAGAAGGCCTAGCGCTTGCTGCATTCCGTGCAACAGCTAGTTATGACATTGCGGTGGCGAGATGGCTAGGCGAACAATCGCAAGAAGAGAGTCCTGATTGGGTAGGAGTGAGTTTTACCAAGATTCGGACGCTACGGTACGGCGAAAATCCACATCAAGGCGCAACTCTTTATTCAGAGAGCGGAAATACTTCAGGGCTAGCGAATGCAGTTCTCCTCCACGGAAAAGAAATGTCCTATAACAATTACGTGGATATTGAGGCCGCGTGGCGAGCAGCTCATGATCATCAGGCGCCAGCTGTAGCCATCATCAAACATACCAATCCGTGTGGAATTGCAATCGGCCAATCAATTAGCGAGGCGTATCAACGGGCCCATAGTTGTGATCCCGTCTCAGCCTTCGGTGGTGTCATCGCAGCCAATCGCATCGTAACTCGCGAAATGGCAGAGCGAGTATCCGAAGTCTTCACCGAAGTGATTGCCGCGCATGACTTCGAAGATGCAGCGCTTGAGATATTGAAGCAGAAGCCCTCAATTCGAATTCTTAAAGTAGGGCCAGGCAATGCCGATCGAGAACTTCGACATATCGACGGCGGTCTTCTTGTTCAGAATTTCGATCGCGTCAATGGCGAAGGCGATAAGGCAGATAATTGGAAATTGGTAGCCGGCAGGGCACTTTCCGGACAAGAGCTTGCCGATCTTGAATTTGCCTGGCGGAGCGTTCGTTCTGTGAAGAGTAATGCGATCTTGCTAGCCAAAGATGGCGCGGCTGTGGGGATAGGAATGGGACAAGTCAATCGAGTTGATTCAGCGCGGTTAGCAATCACCCGAGCTGGCGAACGTTCGAAGGGCAGTTATGCAGCAAGCGACGCATTCTTTCCATTTGCTGATGGTGTAGAAATTTTGATTGATGGCGGCGTAACGGCAATTGTGCAACCAGGTGGGAGCGTTCGCGACGAAGAGGTGATTGCAGCAGTCGAAAAAGCAGGAGTAACCATGTATTTCACCGGCGTTCGCCACTTTGCCCATGCCTAATTGAGAGGTAAAAGCCGGTTAGACTTCTGCCATGAGCGCGATGATCCTTGATGGCAAGCAGGTTGCCCACGAAATTAAGGAAGAGCTCGCTGCTCGAGTTAAAACTCTCAAGGCAAAGCCAGGACTGGGAACAGTACTTGTCGGTGATGATCCAGGATCACATGCATATGTAGGTGGTAAACATAAGGATTGCGCCGAAGTTGGTATCCATTCGATTCGAGTGGAATTACCAGCGAGCGCAACCTTCAACGATATTCGCGCTGCGCTACGAGATCTCAACGGTGCCGCTGAATGCACCGGATACATCGTGCAGTTACCGCTTCCCAAAGGGATCGATGCCAACGCGATACTCGAAGAGATTGATCCTGCCAAGGATGCAGATGGATTACATCCGCTCAATCTTGGGAAATTAGTTCTTGATCAACCTGCGCCGCTGCCCTGTACGCCACGTGGAATTGTCGAACTCCTTGAGCGATATCGGGTCAGACTCAACGGCGCCGAGGTTGTAGTGGTCGGACGCGGACTTACAGTGGGTAGGCCGCTGGGATTGCTGTTATCGCGCAAGCGGGAGAGCGCGACAGTCACTGTTACCCATTCGGCAACTGTTGACTTGCATTCACATTTGCTACGTGCAGATATTGTCATCGCCGCATTAGGTAAAGCACACTTCATCACCGCGGAAAATATCAAAGCAGGTGCTGCAGTACTTGATGTGGGAATCACCCGAACTGAATCTGGATTACTCGGTGATGTCCATCCAGATGTGCGCAATCGTGCGGGTTTTTTTGCGCCGATGCCGGGTGGAGTTGGTCCGATGACCCGCGCGATGTTGTTGACCAATGTGGTTGAGGCGGCGAAGCGATCCCACATATGAGCACAGTTGCCCTCATTCTGGTGGCGCTCTCAACCACAATGAGCGTGCTCCTGTCTGTACGGGTAGGCGCCTTGGTTCTCGCTGCCGGCCTGGCTCTCATGGCGCTTCTGGCCCATCTTCAGCGGGGCAAACGGACGCCCTGGCGGAGCAATCTGAGCGACGTTGCCTCTCTCGCAACGCTGGCATTGGCGCTGCTGGCGCTGGCATTAGTACTGCCGTAGCAACTTCGCGCCAGCGGTAGAGTTATCTTGATATCAAGAGAGATTGGGGCCCCAAGCATGGCAGGTCGTGTCACAGTGGTCGGAGCTGGTTTTTATGGTTCAACAACCGCACTTCGTTTAGCCGAGTACAACATTTTTGATGAGGTAATCCTTACCGACATCGTTGAGGGAAAGCCTGAGGGTCTAGCCCTTGATATCAATCAATCTCGTTCCATCGAAGGATTTGAGACATTGATGATTGGTGCTACCACAACTCCAGATGGCGCTGGATATGAAAAGACTGCGAACTCTGATGTCGTAGTAATTACCGCAGGCTTACCGCGCAAGCCAGGCATGAGTCGAATGGACTTAATCGGAGTCAATGCCGGAATCGTTCGTGGCGTTGCGGAGAATGTAGCTAAACATAGCCCTAATGCGGTCATTATCGTGGTCTCCAATCCACTCGATGAGATGACAGCGTTAGCACAAATTGCATCTGCTTTTCCTTACAATCGCGTTATGGGCCAAGCAGGAATGCTTGACAGCGCGCGCTTTACAAACTTTGTCGCAACAAAACTCGGTGTAAAAGTAAGCGATGTCGAGACTCTTACTCTTGGATCGCATGGAGACACTATGGTTCCTGTTCCCAGTCGTTGTCGCGTCAATGGGAAACCGTTAAGTGAATTACTCTCTACAGCTGATATCGAAGAATTAGTCGTGAAAACTCGAAATGGCGGCGCCGAAATTGTGGCGCTGCTAAAAACCGGTTCTGCCTATTACGCACCATCGGCTGCAGCTGCTCGAATGGCGAAGGCAGTTATCGAAGATTCGGGTGCGATCATGCCGGTATGTGCATGGGTCAACGGCGAATATGGCATTTCTGGCGTATATCTTGGCGTCGAAGCTGAGATCGGCAAAACCGGTATTAAGCGCGTGGTAGAAACCAAGCTCACCGATAGTGAATTGGCTGAGTTGAAAGTAGCTGCCGAAGCGGTCCGCGCCAAACAAGCAGATGTTAAGAATCTTTAAAAGGGAAGGCAATCAAATAATGTCAAAAATTAAAGTGACGGGAACCGTAGTCGAACTTGATGGTGATGAGATGACCAGGATTATTTGGCAATTCATCAAAGATCAACTTATTCTGCCTTACCTTGATGTCAATCTTGAATACTACGATCTTGGTATCGAACATCGCGATGCTACTGACGATCAGGTCACTGTAGATAGCGCTAATGCAATTAAGAAGCATGGCGTCGGCGTGAAGTGCGCGACTATTACGCCAGATGAGGCTCGTGTCAAAGAATTTAATTTAAAGAGCATGTGGAAATCACCTAACGGCACCATTCGTAACATCCTTGGTGGCGTCATCTTCCGTGAACCGATCATCATCAGTAACGTGCCACGCCTCATCCCACATTGGACTAAGCCAATTGTTATTGGTCGGCACGCTTTCGGTGACCAATATCGTGCGACTGACTTCAAAGTCCCAGGTCCAGGAAAGTTGACGGTCACTTTCACTCCCGCCGACGGCTCCAAGCCAATGGAATTCAATGTCTTTGATTTCCCAGGCTCTGGTGTAGCGATGACGATGTACAACCTTGACGATTCAATCCGTGATTTCGCACGCGCCTCTATGAACTATGGCTTAGCTCGAAAGTATCCGGTTTATCTATCTACGAAGAACACCATTTTGAAGGCATACGATGGACGCTTCAAAGATATTTTTGCTGAAATCTACGAGAGTGAATTTAAGAGCCAATTCCAAGCAGCAGGTATCGAATATGACCATCGATTGATTGATGACATGGTGGCGACCTCGCTTCGATGGGAGGGTGGTTACGTCTGGGCATGTAAGAACTACGATGGAGACGTTCAATCAGATACTGTCGCACAAGGGTATGGATCACTCGGTCTTATGACATCGGTGTTGATGACTCCCGATGGAAAGACAGTCGAATCTGAAGCGGCCCACGGCACGGTCACGCGTCACTATCGTGATCATCAAGCTGGCAAAGCGACTTCCACCAACCCCATCGCGTCAATATTTGCATGGACACGCGGTTTGGCTCATCGCGCAAAACTTGATAACAATCCAGGACTTGCGCAATTTGCTGACACGGTCGAGAAGGTATGTGTGCAGACCGTCGAGCAAGGGAAGATGACCAAGGATCTAGCGTTACTGATCAGCAAAGATGCTCCGTGGCTCAATACCCAAGAGTTCCTCGCTGCAATTGATGAGAATCTTAAGAAGGCTATGGCTTAACTTGGGGCTTAATAACCCGATTGTTGCAAGAAAAAACCCGCCCCTCGTGAACTAGAGGCGGGTTTTTTATGTTGACTTAGAGGCGCTTGCCTGATGCTACATCGAAGACGTGTACTGCAGATGGATCTGCAGTGACCGAGACAGTGTCGCCAGCCTTCGGTGGATTCTTTGGATCCCAACGAACGATGACTTGAGCACCCTCTTCTGCACTGGCATTGGTAAGGGAGATACCCGATGCGGCAGGCTTACCATAGACGAACGCATCAGAACCGAGCTCTTCAACAACATCGACCTTGATATCCAAGCCTTGTCCAGCTCCGGTTGGCTTGAAGCCTTCTGGGCGAACACCGACGATTGCCGATGCGCCAGCGGATGCAGGAACGCTGACTTTGAAGTTACCAAGTGAAGCTTGGCCACCGGATACAGGCGCAGTGATCAAGTTCATCGCAGGAGAGCCGATGAATCCAGCGACGAATGCATTTGCTGGCTTGTCATAGAGGTTACGTGGGGAATCTACTTGCTGGAGTAGACCATCTTTGAGAACCGCTACGCGATCACCCATGGTCATAGCTTCGACCTGATCGTGAGTCACATAGACAGTGGTGATTCCGAGGCGGCGCTGTAGCGCTGCAATCTGGGTACGGGTAGCGACGCGAAGTTTCGCATCGAGGTTTGATAGCGGCTCATCCATGAGGAAGACCTGTGGTTCGCGAACGATTGCGCGACCCATAGCAACGCGCTGGCGTTGTCCACCAGAGAGCGCCTTTGGTTTACGCGCTAGGTAAGGCTCGAGATCGAGCAACTTTGCCGCATCTTGAACGCGACGTGCGCGCTCATCTTTATTTACTCCGGCGATCTTCAATGCAAAGCCCATGTTCTCTGCCACAGTCATGTGTGGGTAAAGCGCATAAGACTGGAAGACCATCGCAATATCGCGATCTTTTGGCGCCACATGAGTGACATCACGATCGCCGATACGGATAGAACCGGTATCAACATCTTCAAGTCCTGCGAGCATTCGAAGGGATGTTGACTTTCCGCAACCTGATGGGCCAACAAGTACGAGGAACTCTCCGTCATTGACGATGAGATCAAGTTGGTCTACTGCAGGACGGGTGGTACCTGGATAGGTACGACTTGCTTTATCGAATACAACAATTGCCATGAGCGTTCGCTCCCTCTCCCGGCAGGTACGTGCCGGACGATCCGTTGGAGATAGGTCATCCTCGGATGAGGACGGGGAGAAAGTACCTGAAATGGGGGCTCTGCGGAAGTCTCCAGAGCGCGTCCGCCTCCATTTCGCTACCCTTGAGCGGTGGCGGGCTCTGTAGGGGAACTGGTCGGCGATATCGCCATCGTCCTTGCCTTAATAGCCCTCTCATCCTTCCTGGTAGCCGCTGAGATAGCCCTGATCTCCCTTCGGGAGTCTCAGATCAAACAGATTGCGGGAACAGGTAGGCGTGGGGCGCGGGTGGCTGCGCTCACCGCGAGCCCGAACCGCTTTCTCGCGGCGATTCAGGTGGGAATTACCGTCTTTGGCTTTCTCTCTGCCGCCATTGGCGCGGAGCGTTTAGGGCGATACCTCATTCCATTCCTTGAAGATCTAGGGCTACGCACAAGCGCTGCCGAATTGGTTTCTCTTATTGGATTGACGTTAATCATCGCATATATCTCTTTGATTATCGGAGAGTTGACTCCGAAACGAATTGCGATTGTTCGCGCAGTGCCAATCGCGTTAGCAAGTGCAGGGGTTGTCGAAGTTATTGCCAGATTGTTCCGACCAATTATCTGGTTACTCTCAAAATCAACCGACCTTCTCGTTCGCGCCGCTGGCGTTGATCCTAAAGCTGCCCGAGAACAAATGAGCGAGGAGGAGTTAATTGACCTGCTTAGTGGACATCATGCATTCACGCACGCCGAGAAGGAGATTGTCGAGGAAGTCTTTGAAGCAAGCGATCGCCAGATCCATTCGATTATGGTTCCTCGCACAGAAGTAGATTTTCTTGATAGTGAATTGACTGTTGGACAAGCGGTGAAAATTATCATTGAAACTGGACATTCACGGTATCCAGTAGTCAAAGGATCCTTTGATGACATTATTGGATTTATCAACGTACGCGATCTTCTCGACCCACAACTTTATGAGCGCCAAGCTCGAATAGGAGATCTCGTTCGAACAATTGAATTCATCCCCGGCACTCGCGAACTCTTACCGGTGCTCTCAAAAATGCGCGCGGATGGCTCACATATCGCGATTGTGGTCGATGAATATGGTGGGACAGATGGCATTATCACGCTCGAGGATCTAGTTGAACAATTTGTCGGAGATATCAGGGATGAATATGACCATCATGAAATTGACGAAGTGCGCGAGGGAAACGTTGGCGAGTTCCATATTGATGGTTTAACGAATCTCTCAGAAGCCAGCAATGAAATAAATTATCAATTCCCTGAAGGACCGTATGAAAGCATCGGTGGATTGGTGACCCATAAACTGGGGCGAATCGCCGAAGTGGGGGATGCTATTGAATTGGAAGGTTGTCAGTTGTTGGTTGAGAGCGTCGAAGGTAAGCGACCAGCGATGCTTCGGGTACTTTTATCACAGACGCCAGGAAGTGTTCCTGGAGAGAGTAGATAAGTAACCGATGACAGAACGCGTTCTCTCTGGTATTCAACCAACCCATGATTCATTTCATTTAGGAAATTATCTTGGTGCGCTCCGCCAGTGGGTAGAGTTGCAAAGCACTCATGATGCCTACTACTGCATCGTCGACCTTCATGCTCTAACTGTCGAAGTGGATTCTGCGCTGTTGCGAAAACGGATTCTTGCATCAGCGGCCCAATTACTGGCAATCGGAATAGACCCGAAAAAATCAACGCTTTTCATTCAATCTCACGTTCCGGCTCATAACCAACTCGGTTGGGTTTTTGAGTGCATCACGGGATTTGGTGAGGCTAACCGGATGACCCAATTTAAAGATAAATCACAGAAGAGTGGTACGGATAGAACGGTGGTGGGACTATTTACATATCCCATGCTCCAAGCTGCAGATATCTTGCTTTATCAACCTGAATTGGTCCCAGTTGGAGAAGATCAACGGCAACATATCGAACTTACGCGGGATTTGGCCCAGCGATTTAACTCTCGTTTTGGCGAGGTCTTTACAGTTCCCGGGGCGCACATTCTTAAGAGCACTGCAAAAATCATGGACTTGCAAGAGCCAACATCAAAAATGAGTAAGTCTGCAACGAGTTTGGCTGGAGTGATCGAACTTCTTGATACCCCTGAGGCAAATGTGAAGAAAATCAAGAGCGCGGTCACTGATACCGGTCGAGATGTTACTTTCGATGAGGTAAATAAACCGGGAATTAGCAATTTACTCTCAATTTATAGCGCAATCTCTGGTCGCGCTGTGGCAAGTATTGAAGCCGACTATGTAGGCAAAGGTTACGGTGATTTCAAGAAAGATGTTGCTGAAATCGTGACAGAGACTCTCAGGCCAATACGAGAGGCCGCGCTTGGCTACCTCCACGATGAGCAAGCGCTTCTGGATATTTTGAGCGAAGGTGCGCAGCGTGCAGAAGCGGTGGCCTCGAAGACGCTTTCAATTGTTTATAAATCCCTGGGATTACTTCCCCGATCTTAAGAATCAGACCAATTCACCGACTGGTTCGACCTTTCCGACAGCCTCAAATCCCCAGTCAAATAACTTTTTCGCCAATGCATCTCGGCCATATCTAAGGTGCATAAAGGTAATGATGATCATCCGCCCATCACGTTCGGCGATTCCAATATAAGTATTTCGCCCCTTAGTGGTGTAACCAGTCTTTACCCCAATGACACCGGGATAAGTAAAGATTAATTTATTTAAATTTCTAATCTTACGATCGACATTTCGTGGACCAGATTTCGGGAATACGTAAGTCTTAGTTGCAACAATCTTTCTAAAATTCTTATCTTTCATGGCCGCGCGAGCAATCAAGGCAAGGTCGTATGCGCTCGAGACTTGACCAGGCGTATCTAGACCATGAGGGCTTTTTGGGATGGTGTCATATGCTTGAATTGAACGCGCTTTGGCGAGCATGAGAGCGGAAGTTTTCTTAATTCCTCCACTCATTGTTGCTAAAGCGACCCCCGCATCATTGCCTGACCCCAACATCAATCCGTACCAAATATCTCGTACGGTGTAGGTGCGGTTCTTCCACATGCCTACCTTGTTACCAATTATGCTTGCTTCACGCCATGAGGCTTTATAGCGCTTGTCCATATCTATTCGAGACATCAAAGTAAGTGCTGTCAAAGTTTTTAAGGTACTAGCTGGTGGCAATTTCTTATGTGGATTTTTGGCAGCAAGAACTTCACCAGTTTCGAAGTCTGCGATCACGTAGGAGAGTGCAGAGGTGCTTGGCGGAGCAGATACCCCATCACCTTCGACTGAATTGACGATGACTCCGCTCTCACCCAACCTTCCACCGCCAATCACCTGCTTGCCATCGGCACTACCGGCCATCGCGCTTGAAAACATTGCAGAGGCGAGTGCAACTACCAGAGTGGTATGTCGGGTGCCTCTCATGTTGACAGAGGTAATGCGAGCCATAGTGAGTGAGAGTATTGATTGATAATAGATTTTTTCCCTTTGCCACTCCGAGAGAGATAAGATTCATAGATGAGTTGGAATTCGGAATCGGGTCTTCCCATCAAACCTGATTACGTCACTGATGGCGAACGGGCAGGTAAATTTCCCTTCACCCGCGGGATTTATGAAGAGATGTATTTACGTAAGCCATGGACGATGCGCCAATATGCAGGATTTGGTTCGGCAGAAGAATCGAATGAGCGCTACCACCAGTTGGTGAGCGCTGGAACTGGTGGACTTTCGGTTGCCTTTGATTTGCCAACGCAGATGGGCTTTGACTCTGATGCTCCTCAATCTCTAGGCGAAGTAGGTCGAGTGGGAGTGGCAATCGACTCCCTCGATGATATGCGCCAACTCTTCAAAGGAATACCACTAGATAAAGTTTCAACCTCTATGACAATCAATGCTCCCGCGGCAATTCTGTTACTGATGTATGAGATTGTGGCAGATGAACAAGGTGTGCCAGGTGCAGAGATCAGCGGAACAATTCAAAATGATATTTTGAAGGAGTACATCTCTCGGGGCACATATATTTATCCACCAAAGCCCTCGATGCGTTTGATTTGTGACACTTTTGATTATTGCGCGCGTGAATTGCCAAAGTGGAACACGATTTCAGTTTCGGGGTATCACATGGCAGAGGCTGGAGCTAATCCAGTTCAAGAGATTGCATTTACACTCAGCAATGCGATTGCCTATCTCGATGCAGCTCAGAGTCGAAGTCTGAGTGTGGAGCAGGTCGCTTCGCGTATGAGTTTTTTCTTCGTCGCGCGAACAACTGTATTGGAAGAGATTGCAAAATTCCGGGCTGCGCGCCAAGTGTGGGCTCGAATCATCAAAGAGCGCTATGGCATCACTAATGAACGTGCAATGCACCTTCGATTTCATACGCAGACTGCGGGTGTACAACTTACTGCTGCACAACCAGAATTAAACCTCGTACGCGTGACTTTGCAGGCGGTTGCAGCGGTTTTGGGTGGTACCCAATCCCTTCACACCAACTCTTTTGATGAGGCGCTGGGTTTACCAACCGAGAAGGCTGCGCTACTTGCTCTTCGTACCCAACAAGTGATCGCTCATGAGAGTGACTTAGCGCGAACTGTCGATGCGCTTGCTGGATCAGCCGCGGTCGAGAGTATGACTACCGAATTGGTTGATGAGATTCAGGCGCTAATTTCTAAAGTTGATGAAATGGGTGGCGCCGTTGCTGGAGTGGAAGCAGGATTCCAAAAGAGTGAGATTGAAAAGAATTCCTATCGAAATGCGCAAGAAATTGAGGCAAAGACCCGAGTTATTGTTGGTGTGAATGAGTACATATCGCCAGCGGAACCTTACAAACCTTTACGAGTTGATGAATCGGTTGCGCATGAACAGAGCGCTAAGTTGGCTAGTTTGCGAAAGAATCGCGATCGTGATCGCGTTGATACCTCCCTAAAAGCGGTAGTAGCAACCGCTGGAAGTAATGAGAATCTGCTTCCGGCAATCAAAGCGGCTTTACTTGCAAATGCAACAGTGGGCGAGATTTCAGATGCGTTACGAAGCGCTTGGGGGAGTTACCGCGCGCCAGAGAGTTGGTAACTACTTAATCTCACAGATGGTGGCGCCACTAGCGATATTGCTACCGACCGCCATTACTAATCCTTGGATTCGTCCCGACTTATGAGCGATGAGCGGTTGCTCCATTTTCATAGCCTCCAACACCACGATCAAATCACCTTCGGTGACCTCATCACCATCATGCACTGCAATCTTGACCACTGTGCCCTGCATAGGACTGGTCAGAGCATCCCCTCGATTTTTGAAAGATTGAACAGAGTGTGAGCGGCGACGTTTCGGTTGCTCGCTGACCAAACCCACTTCCAATCGATGTCCATCCACCTCAACCACAAGGCGTTCGATCATTTGATCATCGTGAGCTTCAGCCGTTCCGGTAAATGGTGGAATCTGATTATCAAATTCGCTCTCAATCCAGCCAGTGAATACTCGAAATGGATCTGATGTAAAAGCGCCATCACGGACAACTGCCCTATGAAAGGGCAGAGCGGTGGCGATTCCATCTACTACGAATTCATCAAGCGCGCGACGAGCTCGCTCGAGCGCTTGAGCGCGAGTTGAACCTGTCACAATCAATTTAGCTAATAGTGAATCGAAATTCCCGCTGATCACATCTCCAGTTGTAAATCCTGCATCAACGCGCACCCCAGGTCCTGATGGAGTTTTCCACGCGGTAATTACCCCCGGTGTAGGAAGGAAATTCTTTCCAGGATCTTCACCGTTAATTCGAAACTCTATGGAGTGACCCCGAATCTCTGGATCGGAAAAGGACAATCTCTCTCCCGCGGCAATTCGGAACTGTTCTCGAACCAAATCAAGTCCTGTCACCTCTTCACTCACAGGATGCTCCACTTGTAATCGCGTATTCACCTCAAGGAAAGAGATAGTTCCATCGAGACCAACAAGGAATTCACAGGTACCCGCACCAACGTAACCCGCCTCTTTGATAATTGCTTTACTAGCCGAGTACAGTTGATCAATCTGAGCCTTACTCAGAAATGGCGCTGGCGCCTCTTCAACTAGTTTCTGATGACGTCGTTGCAATGAGCAATCGCGAGTAGAAACGACTACGACATTTCCATGGGAATCAGCAAGAACTTGAGTCTCAACGTGGCGGGGGCGATCGAGATATCGTTCGACGAAACATTCACCTCTGCCAAATGCGGCAACGGCTTCGCGGACAGCTGAATCAAATAGCTCAGGGATCTCCGCCACAGTTTGAGCAACTTTCAGGCCTCGGCCACCGCCACCATGCGCTGCTTTGATAGCAACAGGCAGACCGTGCTGTTGAGCGAAGGTAATTACTTCGGCTGAACTTTCGACAGGATCAGCAGTTCCGGCAACGAGCGGAGCACCAACTTTCGCGGCAATCTTCCGCGCCGAGACCTTGTCGCCCAGAGCGGCTATCGCCTGTGGTGGCGGGCCAATCCAGATCAAGCCAGCATCGAGTACCGCTTGAGCGAAAGTTGCATTCTCGGAGAGAAATCCGTACCCCGGATGAATAGCGTCAGCCTGTGCAGTGCGCGCAACTGAAATTATCTTCTCCATATTGAGGTAACTCTCGCCTGCAGTAGCGCCATTAAGTGCGTAGGCCTCATCACATGCGAGAACATGTTGGGCATTTCGATCGCCATCCGCGTAGACAGCAATAGGGGTAATTCCATGATCGCGCGCGGCGCGAGCAATTCGAATTGCAATCTCACCACGATTGGCAATCAAGACTCGTGAGATGTCTGGCATGCTTATTTCGCCCTTAAGGAGTGCCAGGGATAACCAAGTTGGCTAAACAATTCTCGCAAGTGATTCATGCTTAATCCTAGAACTCCTGAGGCATCACCAGATATATGCGAAATATATGGTGAGCCAATTCCATCAAGAGATGCACCACCTGCCAGAGACAAGGGCTCTTCTGTGGCGACGTAAGAGCGAATCTCTTCATCGGTGAGTTGGGCGAAAGAAATTTCCGTAGTCGAAAGCGCGCTCGCACTCTCTCCTTTAGCCACATCGATAACGCTCTGCCCAGTATGTAACTTCCCAGATCGACCGCGATAATTTTGCCACCAAGAAATCGCTACTTCAGCCTTGCCCGGTTTAGCCATCGCGCGACCATCAAATTCCAAGGTCGAGTCCGCTCCAATAACGAGAACATTCCTTCCAGTATTCATGGAAGCAACAGCTCGCGCTTTTGCAGTGGCAAGTGCAAGAACCATTTCACTCGGCGAAAGGGTGTTAAATTCCCCTGCTTCTTCATCTATTCCACTCACTACAACAGAGTGCGGAATCTTCGCATCGCGCAGCAACTTGGTCCGCGCGCTAGAGGCTGAGGCAAGAATTATTTCCATGATTAAGAGCGCTCGGCGCTCTCTGGCTCTATGGAGGTACGCAAAATGGGTTTGCCGTACTCACCATGAGTTTTATCAGATGTAGCGCTCTGTGCGGTGCGCATCACGAGCGCTTGCTCAATCGCTTTAATCTCTAAATCGCTACCAGCACCTTTGAGGATTTTGATCACAGTGGAATGTTCCCATGTTTACGCGGAGGGAGTTCTACCCGTTTGTTGCGAAGGGCCCGAAAGGCTCGAGCGATATTCACGCGAGTTTGGGCGGGCTCGATGACTGCATCGATGAAGCCACGCTCAGCAGCTAGGTATGGGTTAGCGAGGGTATCGTCGTATTCGGTCATCAAATTCTTTCGGAGCGTTTCTACATCCTCTGCTGCGGCAAGTTCTCGGCGGTATAAGAGATTGACCGCACCTTGCGCTCCCATGACTGCAATTTGTGCAGTAGGCCAAGCAAAATTAATGTCGGCGCCAAGATGCTTTGAGCCCATAACATCGTAAGCACCACCGTAAGCCTTACGAGTGATAAGGGTAACCAACGGAACAGTTGCTTCACCATAGGCGTAAAGAAGTTTGGCACCTCTACGAATAATTCCATTCCACTCCTGATCAGTGCCTGGCAAGAATCCAGGCACATCTACGAGAGTAAGAATGGGAACGTTAAAGGCATCGCACGTTCTGACAAAACGAGCCGCCTTCTCGCTCGCATCGATATCTAGGGTTCCCGCCAGTTGCAGAGGTTGATTCGCAACTACGCCAATTGCATGTCCCTCAATTCGTCCGAATCCAATGACAATATTTGGGGCGAAAGACTCTTGAATCTCCAAGAATTCACCCTCGTCCATGATCGTCTTAATTACGTTCTTCATGTCATATGGCTGGTTAGGGCTATCAGGGATGATGGAGTTGAGCGCTAAATCTGCACTGTGAATTTCATTCCTGTGGGCAACGGGAAAAATTGGTGCTCGATCTCGATTGTTGCTTGGTAAGAATGCCAAGAGGTTCTTTACGTAATCGATTGCATCTAATTCATTTGCTGCGTGATAGTGCGAGTTTCCTGTTTTGGTGTTGTGAGTACGAGCACCACCAAGTTCTTCCATTTCAACATCAGCGCCAGTGACTGCCTTGATGACCTCAGGTCCGGTGATGAACATATGCGAAGTGCCTTCGACCATGATGGTGAAATCCGTCATTGCAGGTGAGTAGACCGCACCGCCTGCGCATGGACCAAGAATGAGTGAAATCTGCGGGATGACTCCAGACATTCGCGAATTACGGCGAAAAATCTCTCCATATAGCCCGAGTGAGACCACACCTTCTTGAATTCGCGCTCCACCAGAATCATTGATGCCTACGAGGGGAATTCCCGCTTTGAGTGCGAAGTCCATGACTTTGAGAATTTTTTCGCCGAACACTTCGCCCAGACTGCCGCCCATCACCGTGAAATCTTGAGAGAAGAGCGCAATTTGTCTGCCATCGACGCTCCCGTACCCTGTGATAACGCCATCGCCGTAGGGGCGCTCTTTTTCCATCCCAAAGGCGGTAGAACGATGGCGAGCAAGTTCATCGAACTCGGTGAATGAACCAGGATCAACGAGCGCAGCGATCCGCTCGCGCGCGGTCATTTTCCCTTTTGCATGCTGTTTTTCAATTGCGCGTTGCGAACCTGCATGGGTTGCCTCGTCAAGGCGAGAACGCAAATCATCGATCTTGCCTGCAGTGGTATGAATATCACCGCTCATAGCCGTACCGTACCCCTCGTGGAACCTCTGGATGTAGCAGAAATCATCTCAGCACTTGACTCGGGTTACTGGCGAGTACAGCATTTTAATTTAATAGATTCTACTCAGCGCGCTTTGGTATCCGAGTTAGCTGCTGGGAGCGCAAGCGAGGGTGAGGTCTATCTCACCGAATTCCAGAGCGCAGGACGTGGGCGCGCAGGCAGGACTTTCGAATCGGAAGCTGGCCAAGGTGTGCTGCTATCTGCCGCACTCTCACCTGTTGGCCAACCCGAGAACCGCTGGGGTTGGATTCCCTTGATTGTTGGCGTTGCAGCATGTTCTGCGATTGTAAAAACGACGGGGGTCAATGCAAGCCTTAAGTGGCCTAATGATGTGATGATCGATGATAAGAAAGTGGGCGGAATCATCGCTGAAAAAGTCAATCATAATGTGGTCATTGGGATCGGAATAAACTGCCTTCAGGATCAATCGAATCTGCCGGCTGAGAATTCCACTTCACTTACCATTCACTCTAGTGAAAAAGTACGTCGAGAACTTCTTGTCATTAATTTTCTAACGGATTTGGCACGAGCCATCATGGAATGGCAAGTCAAACCATTTCCCATCGAGAATAAGTATCGACAACTCAGTTCCACTCTCGAAGAAGGAGTCAGACTCACCCTTCCTGATGGGAGTGAGGTTTTTGGACGCGCAGCTGCGATCTCTGGAAGTGGCTCTTTGGTCCTTGCTGATGGGCAAGAGTTCGTCGCAGCTGATGTCACCCATCTTCGCGCGAAGTAAGTAGGCTCTCCTCCATGGTTAATGGTTCACCGAGATTGGGAATCATCGGCGCGGGGCAGCTTGCCCAAATGTCGCTGGCGCCAGCAACGGCCCTTGGTATCGATCTACGAATTCTTGCAGCGAGCGCTACCGACAGCGCCGCCCAATTCTTCCCAGTAACCATTGGTGACTTTCGTGATTATGAAGTGCTCCAACATTTTGCGGATCAATGCGATGTGATTACCTTTGAGCATGAATTAGTTCCCAATGGCCACATTCGTCGCCTCGAGGAGTTGGGGAAGGCAGTTCGGCCATCATCGAAAGCATTGCTGCACGCTCAAGATAAGTTACATATGCGAACGAGCTTTAGCGATGCGGGGCTACCGCAGCCAGCGTGGAAATCGATCCTCAATGCATCGGAGATCGAGAGCTTCCCAGTAATTCTCAAAGCAGTCTCGGGAGGCTACGACGGCAGAGGCGTTCGATTAGTAAGTGGAATCTCAGAGGCGCAGGCTGTACTTGCCGATTGGGGACGTGCATTGTGCGAGGAGGTGATCCCATTCGATCGAGAACTGGCGATTATGGTTGCGCGCTCTCCTCATAATCAGATTTCGACGTGGGCGCCCACTGAAACAGTACAACGAGATGGCATATGTATTGAGACGATTTCCCCGGCGCCAGACCTTGATGAAAGAACTGCTTTATTAGCCCAACAGATTGCACTTGCTATCGCCGAACATATTCAATTGATCGGCGTGGTGGCTGTCGAGTTATTTGATGTGGGCGGAGAGCTCTTCATCAATGAGATTGCGTTGCGCCCGCATAATTCAGGGCATTGGACAATCGAAGGTTCGGTTACCTCGCAATTTGAACAGCACATTCGCGCCGTGCTTGACCTACCATTAGGTAGCACCGCATTAAATGCGAAATGGGCGGTGATGGGTAATGTGCTAGGTGGCGAAAAGAGCGATCTTTACCGGCCGTACCTCCACCTTTTTGCACGAGATCCCGAGTTGAAGATGCACAACTATGGGAAAGAGGTGCGACCAGGGCGGAAAATTGGACATGTCTCTGCGATTGGAGAAGATTTAGATGCGTTGCGTGCTCGGGTAGCGCATGCAGTTGATTACATTAGTGGCAAAATCAGCGAGTAGAGGCTCATACAAGGGGAAGTAGTAATGGCAGATGTAGCAATAGTGATGGGGTCAGATTCTGATTGGCCCACGATGGAGAGCGCTGCCACCACTCTCAAAGGGTTGAACATTACCTATGAAGTATCACTGCTCTCTGCGCATCGGATGCCCGAAGAGATGATGGAATTTGGGAAAAGCGCGGTTGCAAGGGGTTTTAAAGTAATCATCGCAGGTGCCGGTGGCGCAGCACACTTACCAGGAATGTTGGCATCGATTACGCCGCTACCTGTGATTGGAGTACCCATCATGTTAAAAGCGCTCGAGGGGATGGATTCATTGCTATCGATTGCCCAAATGCCCGCAGGAATTCCCGTGGCTACAGTGGGAATAGGAAATGCAAAGAATGCCGGCTTGCTCGCCGCACGAATTCTGGGAGCACATGACCCTTCAGCTCTCGCTGCAATTAAGAATCAGATGGAGCAGTTGCACACCGAAGTTCTCGGTCGCGCCGAGAATTTAAAGCGAGCGACCCAGAGCGAGTAATTTCCACCCGGCCTTTTGCCATTTCTTTACATCAAGTACGTTGCGGCCATCAAAGAGCGTTGGAGTGTTGACTAAACCGATGACCCTCTCTGGATCAATTGAGCGATACTCACTCCACTCAGTCAAGAGCATTGTCAATTCAGCCCCCTGAAGTGTCTGGGCAACTGATTCTTCGTAGGTCAAATCGGGAACTTTTTCTACGGCGCTACCCAGAGCGCGCGGATCAGTGACCACGACATCTGCCCCCAAGGCAGCGAGAGCTTGGGCAATCTCAAGCGCAGGAGAATCTCGTACATCATCGCTCTCTGGTTTGAAGGCTGCACCGAGAATCGCAACCTTTTTCCCCTTCGGATTCCCTAGCTCTTTTACTGCAACTGCAACCGCACGTGAGCGGGCTCGTTGATTGATCAGATCGAATTCTTGTAAGAATGCAAGTGACTCTCCAAGCCCAAGTTCATCTGCTCGCGCCAAGAAGGCACGGATATCTTTCGGTAGACAACCACCACCAAACCCAATTCCAGCACCGAGGAATTTTCTCCCTATGCGATCATCGATTCCGATTGCATCGGCCAACACTGTGACATCTGCGCCAGTTACATCTGCAATTTCAGACATTGCATTGATGAATGAGATTTTCGTTGCCAGAAAAGCATTCGCAGCAACTTTGACTAACTCGGCAGTTGGAAAATCAGTTATGAATTGTGGTGCGTTTGGCGAGACGGAGCGATAGAAATCTGCGAGCACTCTTGCATCAGAGGGTGTAGATGCACCAATAACGATCCGATTTGGCTCCAATGTATCAGTGACGGCATGACCTTCACGCAAGAATTCGGGGTTCCAATTGAGAGTGATCTCTGGTCTAGTAGCGGTTAACTCTCGAGCAAATCGTTGTGCTGTACCGACCGGCACTGTTGATTTTCCGGCAATGATCGAACCAGATTTCGCAACCGAGAGAACCGAATCGAAAGCGCTTTCAAGCGCGCTCAAATCCGCAGCAATTCCCTCGCGATTCTGCGGGGTGCCAATACAAAGAAAGTTGATCTCGCACTCAGAAATTGAAGAGATATATGTAGTAAAGGTGATTTTCTTAGTATTACGAACCGAGTCAAAGAGCTCCGACAAACCTGGTTCGAAGAAGGGGAGAATCCCACTTTTTAGTAGCGCTATTTTCTCGCTATCAACATCTACAACGACTAGCTCATGGCCAAGAGATGCCATGCAAAGAGCATGGGTGGCTCCGAGGTAGCCGGCTCCGATGACCGAGATTTTCATAGCGTCAGGCTAGCGGAGGGCTCCGCAGCTATCGACCTCCGCCGTTCTTGACTTGAAGATGTCAGTCGGAGTTGGTGTCGGTGTTGGAGTTGGTGAGGCGCCATTTTTATCGGTGGCTTTATCAGTCGTAGTGGGCTGTGGAGTTGGCTCAAAAAAGACCTCTTGGTCATTACGTAATTTATCCCAGAGTATTGGCGCTCGTTCTTCATCCCACAAGACTGCCGCAGTAACTCCTTTGGCATAGTAATTCTCATCCGAGAGCGGGACAGTTAAGGTTCGGACTTTCTTAGTAGAAATTCCTCGCAACTGTTCTGCGAGCGTGATTAAATCATCTTGCTTTAAGCCTGGATCGGTTGTGACCGAACCAAGTGAAGCATTGATGAATTTCACGAGTTTGACGGGATTGAGTAGAACTCCCGCACTGGTTGCCTCCCGAATCATCGCCCCAATGAATTGCTGTTGACGTTGCATCCGGCCTAGATCACCCATACCATCGAAATATCGAGTTCTTACATATTTCAGCGCGGTGATTCCATCGAGTCGATGTGTACCTGCTGGCAATACAAGGTGGCTCTTAGGGTCATTGATTTTCTTCCTCGTACAGATCTCCACCCCGCCGAGAGCATCGACCATCTCTTTGAAGCCAAGGAAGCTAACTTCTATGTAATGGTCAATCCGAAGGTCTGTCATGCTTTCAAGAGTTTGTACGAGTAGTGGCGCATCTCCACGACCAAAAGTTGTATTGATTTTAGAATACGAAGGGGAGTGGACCTTGCCTTTGCTATCTGTCCACTCGGGAATCAATACAAAGGTATCGCGAGGTATCGAGACGATAGTCGCATGATCTCGCGACTTACTTATATGAACTAACAACATAGTGTCCGCTCTCTTGCCGGCTGCTACCTTGGTAGAGCCGACTTTGAGCGCTTTGATCTCCGATTTCGTAAGACCTTCGCGGGTATCTGAACCAACGATGAGGTAGGTGACCGCTGTCCTGGCCACTACTTTCGGCCGCTCAGTTCGATCTTTAAAGACATCCACCCGTTTGATTTGCGAAGTTGCCGCACCGAAACCGCCCCAAATGATGCCCGAAACCAGCACCACACCAACCGAGAAGAGGGCAATCTGCCGTTGTCGTTGGTTTTGGCGGGGGAGAATTCGCGCCAAGCGCTGATGTATCACGCCCATAGCCTAAGTGGAGAGTACCTTCTGTCCTTAATGACCACGCCAATTACCAACCTTACTCCGGTATCCGTAATTCTACCGGTCTTGAATGAAGATCGTTATCTCGAGGCGACGGTGAGCGCAATCACTTCACAGAATCATGATGGCCCACTCGAAATAGTTCTGGCGCTCGGACCTTCACGTGATAACACCAATCGCATAGCTGAGAGGATTGCTGAGAAAGATTCGCGAATCACTCTGGTTGATAATCCGACCGGCAAGACAGCTGACGCACTTAATCGTGCAATTGCTGCCTCCAAATTTCCCGTCATAGTCAGGGTTGATGGCCACTCCATCCTTCCCAGTGGATACATTCGAGAGGCTGTAGCGACTCTCGCTCGCACCGGTGCGGTAAATGTTGGCGGAATCATGGCGGCGCGGGGAGAAACTCTCTTCGAACGTGCAGTTGCTGCTGCTATGCGCAGCAAGTTTGGTGTAGGTGGTGCAAGTTTCCACGTTGGTGGAGAGGAAGGACCTGCTGACACTGTGTACCTCGGTGTTTTTCTGCGAAGTGCAGTGACTGCAATTAATGGATTCGATACACGATTTATTCGGGCACAAGATTGGGAACTCAACTTTCGCCTTCGCGAGCATGGCGGACTGGTCTATTTCAACCCTCGTCTTCAAGTGACGTACCGACCGCGCCCAAACATTCGCGCCTTAGCAAAACAGTATTTTGAATATGGAAGGTGGCGACGCGAAGTGGTGCGCAGTCACAAAGAAACCATCAATGCGCGGTACCTTGCTCCACCCATCACATTACTCGGAACCTTAGTCGGATTGATTGGTGCATTCATTTCGCCATTGTTTTTGGCGCTTCCGACGGTGTATCTGCTTTTTAATCTTCTAGGTTCATTTTGGTTATTACTAAGAAATCCGTCTCGGGAGATGATGTTGCTACCAATAATCCTGGCAACTATGCATTTTTCATGGGCATGGGGCTTCATCACTTCGACAAAGCGCGTTACAGCCAACCGATAGCGGTACTATTTGCTCATTAGTTACTACATATTCACATGTGAGATGAGGGAGAGGTAGACGTGGCATCAGTCCAGGTTTATCAACCTTTTCATCGAGGAATGCCCAAGCTTGGTGAGTATTTCAAACAGGTTTGGAGACGACGCTCCTTCATCGCGGAGTTTTCACGTTCGGAGCTAAGGGCGCAGAATTTTGGCTCGCTCTTCGGCCAACTATGGCTCATCATCAATCCACTTCTACTCGCTCTGGTCTATTTCCTATTAATCATGGTGATTGGTGGAAGCGCTGATGGCCGGCGTTTTGCCCACTTAACTGCCGGGCTATTCCTCTTTTATTTAGTGACAAACTCTCTAACGATGGGGGCTAAATCCATTACTAGCGGTGGCAAGTTGATTCTCAACTCTGCCTTCCCTCGTTTTGTATTACCTATATCTGCAACGGTAATTTCACTCTTCAAATTCATACCTACCCTCGTGGTACTCGGCATAATCACCGCACTGCTCGCCTCGCCGTTAAGTCCAGCTTTGCTCTTCATTCCCGCGATACTTATTCTGGCGCTCCTACTTTCGCTTGCCTTCGCGCTCCTTTTTGCAACGCTTAATGTGTATTTTCGAGATACCAAGAATTTCCTGCCATATCTAACCCGTGCCTGGCTCTATCTTTCGCCGGTGCTTTATGAGTCATCTTCTCTAAAACCTGCGCTGACACCTTTGAAATACCTCAATCCACTATCACCGTTCATCGATTCCTGGAGTGGAATCTTTATTGAAGGGAATGCACCTTCGCTAACGGCATGGGCTCTTATGTTCGCGTGGAGTATCGGACTATTTCTGTTGGCAAGCTATCTCTTCCTAAGTAGGGAGCGTGAATTTGCTCTCCGTATCTGATCAACATAATTCTGGAGATCGCGCGATATCGATTCATGATCTCTCGCTCACGTATCTGACGACAGTCGAACGTAAACCCACTTTCCGGCAAGCCCTTACTCAGACCGGTCGAAAGACTCGTGAGGTAAAAGCGTTACGCGGGATCAATCTAGAGATTCCCTATGGGAGCGTCTTGGGAGTAATCGGTGCAAATGGCGCCGGCAAATCCTCATTGATGCGAGTAATTTCTGGAATCATCCCTCCCACCTCCGGAAGAGTTGAGGTGGAGGGAAAGGTCAGCACGTTACTGGCTCTTGGCGTCGGATTTAATCCGCGTCTGACCGGTCGCGAAAATGTCATTCTCGGAGGTTTGGCAGCTGGTTTGACCCGGGAAGAGATCCAATCGCAATTTGATGAGATAGCGGCATTTGCCGAAATCGGTGATGCAATTGATTCGCCAATGAAAACTTATTCATCTGGAATGTATTCAAGGTTGGCATTTGCAGTCTCGGTAGTTGTAGAGCCTGACATTCTTATCATTGACGAAGCCTTAAGTACTGGTGATGCAAAATTCAAAAAGAAATGTCTGGAACGAATCAAATCTTTACGTAGTCATAATCGGGCAATCATTATCGTGAGCCATGCTCTCGCGACTGTTAAAGAAATCTGCAACGATGTGGTCTGGTTAAATCAAGGAGAGTTGATGATGCGCGGCGCGCCTGGGCAGGTCATAACCGCATACAAAGAATCGTTGCAAGTAGCGGCATCACCAGCTGCAGATGAAGATGTATAAGAGGCGACTTTCGTCGCTGATCACAATAACGCTTGCTCTTTCAGCCACAGCTCTTCAAGCGAAAGCTGCAGAAGTTCCCAGTCGCTTCGAATTTCGTGGCTCTGGGTATGGCCACGGGGTGGGCATGAGTCAGTTTGGGGCATACGGACAAGCACGTGAAGGCAAGAGCGGTCCAGAGATTGCCACCTATTACTACCCGGGAACGAGTGTTGAGACAGTCGATGATTCATCTTTTGTACGAGTCAATATTGCAGACAAAGTCGCAACAGTAGGATTTAGCGTTGAAGCCGCCAGCGGTAGCGCACAACCGATGCGAATCTACAGCGGCGATTTACCACCTGAGCTCGCCACTGATGAACAAAATTTTGTAGAAGTGCCAATTGGGGGAGAGGTAATTTTCTCAGCACTCAGCGGGACAATGATTATCGCCATTCTGGATCCAATCACTAAACAAGCGACAACTCTTCCATCCGGAACCATATGGACTCTGCGTTGGTCAGGTACCAACGCTTATCCTGGGGATCAAAACATCATCAAGATGAGGCAGGGATCAGTAATTCGTCGATATAAGTATGGGCAAGTTCAAATTAAATTTATTCCACCAGTCTCGCCAGCAATCCAAGGTTCAATCACCACCACCACCACGCTTCGGATTCATAGCGAGTACCTACGAGGAATTGGTGAAGTTCCATCTTCGTGGCCGAGCGCTGCATTGGAGGCGCAGGTGATTACCGCCCGCTCCTTTGCCTTGTCGAAGGCGAGCATTTATCGTAAAAGTTGCGACTGTAACCTCTATTCCACAGTGCAAGATCAGAACTTTGTCGGATATTCCAAGGAGAGCGAGCCGATTTACGGACAAAAATGGGTTGATGCGATAAGTGCAACCGAACCTGAACCAGGCAGGGGACTTGCAATCACCTACAACGGAAAAGTAGTCACGACCTACTACGCATCTTCAACTGGTGGAGTCACTCAAGATGTTGCCGAGGTATGGGGAACTCCTATTCCCTATCTCGTTCCGGTCCCCGATCCATGGAGTCTGGACCCCTTGATTAACCCCACGTTTAGTTCGTGGGTACGACAGGTCAAGCAAGCAGATATGGCAAAAGCATTCGCCTTACCCGATGTCCTCAGGTATGAAGTCACCGCTCGTACCAAGGCAGGTGGGGTAAAGGCAGTTGTTGCCTACAGTTCAAATGGCAAGAGCGCAGAATTAAACGGAGAAAAGTTCCGTTCGAGATTACAACTACCCTCAACCTGGATATCCCGCTCTGTAAATCGTGTCATCGGAGAGAGCTCGGATTCGATTGCAATTGCAGTAGCGAGGAACATGTTTCCAAGCGCAAGAAGTGCCGTCTTAGTTAACTTCGATAAAGATCCTTCTGGCGCACTTGTCGGAATGGCATATGGGAACAAGTTGCAATTGCCGGTTCTCAACGTCAGCGCTAAGGATTTGAATTCGGAAACGGTAAAAGAATTAACACGGAGGAAAATCTCATCCGTTGTGCTTATTGGCAGGACCAGCGCTCTTCCCAGTCGGACAGCGCTAGCAAAGCGGAAGTTAAAAGAGGTGAGATTTGAAGGGCGCAATGAGATTGAATTGAGCGAAAATGTGCTTGAACAACTCTCTGGCGAGCCAATAATTCTCATCGCAAGCGAACGAAATGTCATGCTTGCCGATGCCAGCAAGATCATTGCATCAGATCGGCCAATTCTGTGGAGTAAGGATTATGAGCCCTCATCAAAAGTCGAGGCGCTTCTTGTTGAACGTAATGTTCCAGGGATCTTTTACGGTGATATTCCCTCGTACAGATTTCCCTCCCGGGTCGTCATCACTCGTTCTGCAACTTCGGCATTCATTGCCTCCACCTGGCAATCACCAATTGTCATTGCAGATGGAACGGAGATTGAGCGCACTCTGGAAATCATCAGAGAATTTCCCAATATCGCGGCAATTACCGTGATGGATAAAGATCTGACTTTGGAACCTTTTCAGAACCTTAGTTAGCGTGCAGAACGGAATTGAGCCCGCCCCAATCTCCCTCTTTCGGAAGAGCCTCAATAGCGCCGCTTTGAGAATTCCGGCGGAACAATAGATTGTGCGCTCCGGAAAGTGCGCGCGCCTTAACGACCTCACCATCAGGGAGAACGACTTTGGATGCTGCAGTTAAATAAAGCCCTGCCTCAACTACACAATTATCACCCAGTGAAATTCCTAAGCCAGAGTTAGCGCCAAGCAACGTTTTCTCTCCGATTGAAATCACCTCTTTGCCGCCGCCAGAGAGAGTGCCCATGATTGAAGCGCCACCGCCGATATCTGAACCATCGCCTACAACTACTCCAGCAGAGATTCGCCCTTCGACCATTGATGCACCCAATGTTCCCGCATTGAAATTGACGAAACCTTCATGCATCACTGTCGTGCCGCTTGCCAAATGTGCGCCCAACCGAACCCGATCAGCATCGGCAATTCTTACCCCTGAGGGGATGACGTAATCGACCATGCGTGGGAATTTATCCACGCCAAAAACGCTCACATGTCCCTGCTTCATGAGCGCTGCTCGAGTCATCTCAAAATTTTCGTTAAGGCACGGCCCTCGATTTGTCCATACAACATTGGGCAGTAAAGCGAATATTCCATCTAAAGATTGCCCGTGTGGTTTGACTAGTCGATGGGAGAGTAAATGTAAGCGGAGGTAGACATCCTCTGTCGAAGTTGGCGCCTTGGTGATATCGATTTCAAGTTCGATAACTTTTTTACTGACTTTTCTCTCGCTCTCATCGCCACAAAGGTGTGCCAACTCAGGTCTAGCCGCATTGGACAGTGGGCCAAGATGTGGCTGCGGGAACCAGACATCCAGAACTGTGCCATTGGATGCCACTGTTACTAATCCAATACCGGAGGCGCTCGTCATGAGTACACCGTACCGCTTTACCCGTATCCTGAGCGGGTGCATATCGCGGTTTACTGTTCGGCTTCAGAAAATATTGCTCCGGAGCATATTGAGTTAGCTGGAGAACTCGGCGCTGCCATCGCACGTAGACAATGGTCCCTGGTCTGGGGTGGTGGCCAGATTTCGATGATGGGGGCAGTCTCGAAAGCATGTCGCGAACTGGGAGGCGAGACTATCGGTGTCATTCCGCAGCGCTTAGCCGAATATGAATTTGCTGATCATCAAGCAACCGAATTACATGTAGTCGATGATATGAGAGTACGAAAGGCGCTACTCGATCAATTTTCAGATGCCTTCATCACGTTACCTGGCGGCGCCGGAACGATGGAAGAGTTCTTCGAAATTTGGGTCGGGCGCTCTCTTGGATTTCATGAGAAGCCAGTGATTATTCTCGATCCCACTGGATTCTATACGCCACTCCGTGACTTTATTGAGCACTTAGCGAATCAGAGATTCCTCAAGCCACATCAACTCGATCATATTGTGTGGACTACCACTATCGAAGAGTCGCTCGATGCCTGCATCCGAAATTCTTAGCGATGTCCGTGCACTGACACGGTATAACGGGTTCACCAAGTTAGCGTCCGCGCGATTTATCTCTAATCTTGGCAATGGAATCACGCCTATCGCAATATCTTTTGGAGTACTTGGTCTGCCAAATGGCACTGCCTCACAACTAAGTTTGGTCCTAGGTTCGCAAATGATCCCGCTCCTACTTTTTATGCTCTTTGGTGGGGTTGTAGGCGATTGCTATAAACGAAATAAGATTGTTGGCGGCACCGACATTCTGGGTAGCGCCTTCGTGATGGTGAGCGCAACAAGTTTCATCCTTGGTTTCGTCTCAATTCCTCTCCTTTGCGTGATGGGAGCGCTCTTTGGCATCCTCAATGCTCTCTGGTGGCCAGCATTTTCAGGAGTATTGCCGGAGATTCTCCCCAAAGAGGAGCTTCAACGGGGAAATAGCGTTATCGGATTACTGACAAACTTTGGATATACCGGCGGCGCGCTACTTGGAGGAGTGCTTGTAGCAGTTGCAGGTTCAGGGTGGGCGCTTGCCGTTGATGGGCTTAGTTTCTTCACTGCAGGCGTCTTGGTATGGACAATCGATTTACCGAGGATCTCTCGAGATGACAGTGGGACGATGTTTCACCAACTCCGCGCTGGTTGGTGCGAGTTCATCGCCCGTAAGTGGGTGGTTTCTGTTGTCGTCTCTTTCACCTTCATCAATCTCGCCTATGAATCAACACTCGGAGTTCTAGGACCGCTGGCAATCAAGGAGAGCGGGTATGGACCTCGGGAATGGTCTTTGATTTTGGCTGTTTCGACGGCAGGAATGATTGTTACTGGACTTGCCTTACTCCGCTTCACTTTGAGTAAACCGATGATCTACGGAATCACTCCCATGCTCTTCATGAGCGCTTGGATTTTCTCCATAACATTTGCAAGCAATATCTGGATTCCGATAGTGATATCTTTTTTTGCTGGTGTGGCAATCGAGATTTTCTATGTCGCATGGAGCACCTCGATGCAACATAACATTCCTGAAGAATCCTATTCACGCGTTGTTTCATATGATGCTCTGGGCTCCTATGCATTGGCGCCAATCGGTCTAATTTTCATCGGCCCACTAGCTGAGCAGATTGGTACAAAAAATGCGCTCTTCATACTCGCTGCATTAGTATTTGTTGCAACAGTAACCGCTCTCTCGGTACGGGAAGTTCGGATGGTGCGAAATAAAACTTGAATTCACTCTCACGATGAAGGCTCCAATCCAAAAAATCTGGGATGCGATTGCCGATTGGACCTCTCAAGGGGAGTGGATGTTGGCAACCCGCGTGGATGTGCTTGAGGATCACGGTGGAGTGGGCACGAAAATTGCGGCATTTACCGGAGTATTTCCAAGTTGCGCTCTGTTGGGAATCTGGGATCACATGGAGGTTCGCAGATGGGAGCCGCCGCATCGCTGTGATGTGCTCCATTACGGCAGGTGGCTTCGAGGAACGGGCTACTTTCAGTTAGAAGCGCTCGATCCTGCTCACACCCGTTTTACATGGAATGAAGAGTTAACTGGAGCACTAGCAACCCTGATAAAACCTGGACTTGCTCTGGGGGTTTGGCTCAGCTTGCACCGCTTTGCCCGCCAGATACGGAGCTGATTTGGTCAGTATCTGAAAGATCAAGCCTTACGGATTTACCAAGGTTTGGAGGTAACCTCACCAATATGAGCCCCTTTCTCGACTTGCTCGAGCGCCTGCCGGAGGAGGAGAGAATAATCCTCACCCTGGTCTACCTGCAGCGCCGCTCGATACCTGAGATTGCCCGGCTCCTCTCTGTCCCGGAGCGGGCAGTATTGGTGGTGTTGGAGCGGGGGCGGGCTCGGATTGCGGCCCTAATTTCCCAGGCTGGCAAGAGTGCGAGATAATTCGGGAATGGCAGCGATGAAACCCCGAACCGGTGATGGTCCTATGGAGGTCACCAAAGAGAACCGGAGCCTGGTGATGCGTGTACCGCTCGAGGGTGGCGGACGTTTGGTAGTTGAACTCAATGCAGATGAAGCGAACCGACTCTCCGAGTGCCTCTCTGCTGCCGTAGCGCTTGTCAAAAAGTAGATTTGCTCCGTTTCGAGATTTCCTCGAAAAAGAGAGCTCCTCTGGAATCCTCTTACTCTTCGCAGCAACTCTTGGTTTGCTCATTGCAAACTCACCCTTTGCTGATGCTTATTTCAAGACCTTAGATTTTTCATTCTCGCTCAAACCCCTTGGGATAGATCTAGAGCTCACAATTCTCAAATTGATTAACTATGGGTTGATGACCATCTTTTTCTTTGTCGTTGGTCTTGAGATCAAACGGGAACTTACCTCTGGACACCTATCTGAAATTCGCTCGGCTGCCGCACCTTTCTTTGCTGCGATAGGTGGCATGGCGATACCGGCTCTGATTTATCTAGCCATCGCAGGATCAACCGCTCCGGAAGGGTGGGCGATTCCGGTAGCAACAGATATTGCCTTAGCGGTAGGAATTCTTGCATTGATGGGTTCGCGGGCTACAGATGGTTTGAAATCTTTCCTTTTAGCTCTGGCAGTCATCGACGATATCGGTGCGATTATCATCATCGCTTTCGTTTTTTCAGCGGGCGCTCTCTTTTCATGGTTACTTGCCGCTCTCGGAGCAACGCTTGCAGTTCTGGTTTTACAGAAGATCGGAGTGATGAAGAGTTATGTCTACGCAATTGTGGGATTGTTACTCTGGTTTAGCCTATATAAGGCAGGAGTACACCCAACCCTTGCCGGTGTAATCATGGGTTTACTCACTCCAGCAACAACAATCACTGATACAAGAATTGAAGATATTGAAGATGGCAGACTGACACTTGTCGAGAAAATACAAGGTAACTTCCATGGATTTTCGGCATTTGTGGTTGTGCCGCTTTTCGCATTCGCAAACTCTGGCGTGGTGATCTCTGCCTCTGCGATAGATGCAGCACGTACATCACCCATCGCTTGGGGAATCGTCTTGGGCTTAGTGGTGGGTAAGCCACTCGGTATTTTTCTCACCGCAAAGGCAGCCGTTGCTGCGCGGGTGGCGCAACTTCCACCAGAAACGGCCAATAGCGCTCTTGTTGCGGTCGGCAGCACCGCGGGGATCGGATTCACTGTTGCCATTTTTATCGCTAAGTTGGCATTTACCGAGCCCGAACTTCAGGATCTCGCAGTTACCGCAGTGATGGCCGGTTCGCTCATAAGTGGCGTGATTGGAGTAGCGCTCTTTCGCTTGCTCCGCCATTGACAGGCGCTACGGTTAGCAAGTGCCTCGACCTACCGCTCAGCAGCACCCTCGGATTCTTCCGTACACCTCCTCCACTTTACGAAAAAGTGATGTGCTTGCGATACCTGTAAAAAAAGGTGAGCCTGCCAAAGTATTTCTTGAGGCAGGTGCCGAGGTTCGAACTTTCCTTAAGTCTTTTGATGTAAATCTCAATGACTTGTTGGTTCGACATTCACTGACGGGCAAAGCAGGAGAACTTCTTGAAATCCCTGTCACTTCTGGCAACGCATCCTCATTAAAGAGCATCTATCTGGTGGGAATTGGCGATGGCACGCGCAGCGATCTCGTGAAAGCCGGGAGCGCTATCGGGAGAAAACTCCGAGGGAGCTCCAAGAGTTGCGCTTCGCTCTGTGGCGGCAAAGGCGAGTTGACTCGCGCCCATGCGTTAGCGCTTGCATTGGCGGCGTATCAATTCAAGCTAAGCGGGAGTAAGGAAATTATCTCGAGCAAACAAGCCCCATCATTTACTGTATTACGAGAGTACGACGTGAAAGAAGCTGTGGCGATGTTAGAGGGAACGCTATTAACGCGAGATCTCATTCATACGCCATCAAATATGAAGAGTCCACAGTGGATGTCAACCCAAGCGCGCAAAGCGCTAGGCAAGTCACCAGTAGAAATCACCGTGCATCAGGGTGCAAAGGCGCTGGCGCGCTTTGGCGGTTTAACTGCAGTGGGAAATTCTTCACCCAAGCGACCACCTGCGATGATTGAGATTTCTTACAATTCGCGAAAGCGTAAGGGTCCCCATGTAGTGCTCGTTGGAAAAGGCATCATGTTCGATACGGGAGGGGTCTCACTCAAGCGTCCCTACGAGAACATGGTGGCCATGAAGAGCGATATGGCAGGAGCGGCTGCAATTCTCGGAGCAATCAAGGCAGCAGCAGAACTTGGAATAGATTGCCGAATCACAGGATTATTGATGTGCGCTGAGAATTTACTCTCGGCCACTTCGCAGCGACCATCTGATGTGATCACCCATTTCGACGGGCAGACAGTCGAGGTTATCGATACTGATGCAGAAGGGCGATTAGTGCTCGCGGACGGCATAGGTTATGCGATGGAAAAGTTAGACCCTGATTATCTCATTGATCTTGCTACATTAACTGGGGCAGCGACTCTTGGATTGAGTAGACATTATGCGGCGATGTACACCCGAGATTTCACTTTAGCTGCCAAGTTCTCGAAAGCAGGTGAGAGTTCGGGAGATCGTGTCTGGCATATGCCCTTAGTAGATGAGTATGCAACGAGCCTTCGATCTCATGTTGCTGATTTCAAGAATATTGCCGAAAAGCCAAGCGTCGGCGCTGGTTCCATCACCGCAGCGCTCTTCCTTGAGAAATTTGTTGGTGGTAATAAGAAAACCAAATGGGTCCATTTCGATATTGCAGGGGTGGGTAGGAGTGATTCAGATTCAGGGGAGAACCCGAAAGGCGGGACAGGATTTGGAGTTCGCTTGCTCACCGAATGGTTACAGACCTTATGAGTGAGCAACTCGAGAAGGTCAGGGAATTCATTGAGAGCTTCATTGTTGAAGAGCTCGAAATACAGAGCGCTCGAAGTCGAGGTTCTGAATTAGGAAGCGATGAACCATCTCAAGGAACTGGCGCCTTCTTGCAGATGCTTGCACGTGCAATTCAGGTTCACAGCGCAGTTGAATTAGGGACTGGAACGGGCGTAGGTACCTTATGGTTCGCAGATGGAATAAAAGAGGGTGGCACGCTTACATCAATTGATGCAGAGGCAGAGCATGTGCATCTAGCTCGACAAGCATGTGATGAGATGGGAATCTCGCCACAGCGGGTTCGATTGATTAATGGCGCGCCATATGAGATCTTACGAAAACTCACCGATTCGGGTTACGACATGATTGTTGTTCGAGAATATCCAGATGAGAGCGGCGATCTTATTGAGCAAGCTCATCGTGTACTACGAAGCGGCGGTGTCTGTCTCCTGGTACATGCCTTGCATGGTGGCAAAGTCGCAGATTTAGCTCAACGAGATGAGGTCACCGTCGCTCGACGTGAGTTGCTCCGTAATTTGCGCGCAGATCGCGAGCGGTGGACCTGTTCGCTTGTTGGTGTGGGAGATGGCCTTTTTATGGCGGTCAAGCGATAAATGGCGATAGGCCGGTTTCTGTCCTAGGTTTAGGGGTAATTTCAGCGCGCTCTCAGGTTTCTTTGGAATTCTGGAGCCATAGTTCAACTTACCAACCAAGGAGAGTTACTCACTATGAGTCAACCAGAGTGGTGGTCACCGGCGGCGCAGTATGCCCATAATCAACGTCCAAGCGTGCCTGCAAATTTTTACCTTCCGCAGAGCGCGCAGCCATTTCCTGATCGAGGTGCATCAGCGCAGCGACACCGGGGACACCGGGGACACCGGGTACATGGTGGGCGGGTAAGCGTTGGTCTTGCGGTGGGAATGGCGTTGATTGCAGGGGCGATTGGTGGCATCGCAGGGAATCTTGCAAATGGTTCCGCACTCTTTGATTCACAGGTCAATCTAGTTGCGACCAACAACGCTGTTGAACGTGCGCCAGAATCGGTTGCAGCCATTGCTTCGCGTGTTCTGCCATCAGTGGTCTCCATTTCGACCCGCTCTCGTAGTGGCGCCGGTACCGGTACGGGATTTGTGATTCGTTCTGATGGATACATACTCACCAATAACCACGTGGTGGAGAATGTGGCACGCGGTGGCTCACTTAACGTTTCGTTCAATGATGGCAAAGTTGTACGAGGAAAGATTGTCGGTGTAAATCCCGCATACGATCTTGCAGTAATCAAGGTGACCCGAACTGGAGTGCCCGCGCTTCAATTTGGCAATAGCGATTCGGTCCAAGTTGGAGATTCGGTAATCGCAATTGGATCGCCTCTTGGTTTATCAGGAACAGTCACATCGGGAATCATTAGCGCGAAAAATCGTGCCGTCACTGCAGGAGCAAATCAAGGGGAGAGTTCTTTCATCAATGCGCTACAGACCGATGCCGCGATCAATCCAGGTAATTCGGGTGGTCCGCTCGTGGATCGAACTGGAGCGGTAGTCGGAGTAAACACTGCAATCGCAACTTTGGGATCTTTTAGTGGACAGACTGGATCGATAGGTCTTGGTTTTGCTATCCCTATCAATCAGGCGCGACGGACAGCTGAAGAGTTAATCAAAACCGGAAAATCTTCCTATCCAATCTTGGGCGTCTCGGTTGATACCAAGTATGGCGAGAATGGTGCGCTCATCACTTCGGTCTCACCAGGAGGTCCCGCAGATGCAGCGGGTATTCAAGAGGGGGACATCATCATTAACCTCGATGGACGCGTGATCACCAACCCAGATGAATTAATCGTTGCAATCCGAAATCGAGCCCCAGGAGACCGAGTCTCCATTACCGTCAAGCGCGAGGAGGTAACGAAGGTAGTTAAGGCAACTTTGGTCGCTGCGCAGCAGTAGCGTTACGATAGTTAAATGCTCGATATTGGTGCCGGCGAACTCCTTGGTTTGGCCCTTGTTGCCTTGGTCTTAGTTGGTCCATCTAAACTTCCTACCTTCGCAGCAGACGCTGCGCGCTTCCTCCGTAAAGTCCGTGGTTTTGCACAATCTGCCACGAGCGATCTACGCGAGAACTTAGGTCCAGGTTTTGAAGACTTGAGTGTGAGTGATCTCAATCCCAAGAGTTTCATCAGAAAGCAAATGCGTCAGGCCCTTGAGGATGAACCTGCTCTCGGTAAGGACTCGGTCCGACAGGATCCACAACTTCCATGAGCAGTGAATTAATCCGAGAGGCTCTCACTAAAGTATTCGATCCAGAACTTCGGCGACCACTGACTGAATTAGGCATGGTAAAGAGCATCGATATTTCTGGGAATATAGCCAGAATCGGTATCTACCTCACAATCGCAGGTTGTCCGATGAAAGAGCGATTACACGACGATATCTCTCAAGCTGTAATTGGTGTTGCAAATATTAAGAGCGTGCAAATAGATTTTGATGTGATGAGCGATGAACAAAGAAATGAAATTAAACGGATAATTCGTGGTGGAAATGAAAAAACTATCCCATTTACGCGTCCAGATTCGTTGACGCGTGTTTTTGCAATCGCATCAGGGAAAGGGGGCGTCGGGAAATCCTCAGTCACGGCCAATCTCGCCGTCGCTTTGGCTGCTAGAGGTCAGCGAGTGGGAATCTTGGATGCCGATGTTTACGGCCACTCCATTCCGCGAATTCTTGGCATGCTAGGTGCGCGCCCTACGGCGATTGATAACACCACGTTCATTCCCCCTGAGGATATTCGTGGAATCAGAGTCGCTTCGATGGAAATGTTCAAACCACAACGTGAAGACCCAGTTGCCTATCGAGGACCGATTCTTCATAAGGTATTAGAACAGCTCTTAGCCGATGCATTCTGGGGTGAATTAGATTTCCTCTTACTCGATCTGCCACCTGGTACCGGAGATATCGCTATCTCACTTGGTCAATTGATTCCATCCTCAGAATTAATCGTTGTCACAACGCCACAAGTGGCTGCGGCAGAAGTGGCTGAGCGCGCTGGACGACTTGCCCATCAATTGAAGCAACAACTCACCGGCGTCATTGAGAATATGTCTGCATTCGCCTGCCCACATTGCGGCGAGATGATCTCGCTCTTTGGTTCAGGTGGCGGGGAAGAGACCGTGGCACGTTTAGAGAAACTCACCGGTGCTCCAGTGCCGTTATTGGGGCGAATCCCCTTTGATCCTGAGCTACGTGAGGCTGGAGATGTTGGAGTCCCTATGGCAGAAGGGAGGCAATCAACGAAGGCCCTTGAAGAGATTGCCGAACAACTGTTGAAACGGAGCCTCTCTTTGGTTGGGCGGAATCTGCCAATTTCTCCTCGTTCGTAAAGTTTGGGGTGGCTTAGTGAACGGGCAGTACTTACACTTCGTCTACAAAGATCATAGAGGAGCGCCATTGGCTCAGCGCACAGTCTTACCACCAAAAATTGTCGATATGGCCGAGGACTCGATGCACGCCCTCCTTGGAGTAGGCGTTTTTATTGTTGCTCTTATCTCAACGTATCAGGGGGTCATTCGATTAGCCGAAGCTGAGCGCATCTACCCTGAAGGAGCTATTCGCGCGATTAACGATCTCCTCTTTGTCATCATCTTGTTAGAGATTCTTCGAACGGTGATTGGCCGTTTCACCAGTGGCTCCTATCAGTTAGAGAGCTTTCTAGTTATCGGAGTAATCGCTTCCGTGCGAAGTATTTTGACCGTAGGAGCGACGCTGACTCTCGGTAGCGATATTACTCAAGATAAATTTACACGATTGCTCTACGAGCTCGGTATTAGCGCTGTCATCAGTTTGCTGTTGGTTGTCGCACTTGCAATTGCAAAATTCTCACGAAGAAGTTTCGATCCAGCGGAACAAGAGTGATATTTCGCAAGGATACAAGCTCACTTTTGCAGAGGAGGGGGTGGAAGATATGGAATTGGAATATTTAGTCCTCTTAATTATTCCAATACTTCTATGCGGATGGTACTGGCTGCACTTTAGAGAGTACGAACCGGGAGCCCCCGGAGGTAGAAGCGCTGCTTCGAATTTACTCTTTCCTTTTATTGAATCTTATCGATATTACAAAACTGCGGCCCAAAAAGCAGCAGTTGATGGAACGGGTGCTGAGCAGTATATTCGAAAAATCCTTGCCCAAGCTCCGCAAGATTCTTCTGCTGATGATGAGGCATCGCTTATATTCCAGGAATTCACCAAAGCAATGTGCACATGGAGTCAAAATTTTGATAAACATTTGGGGGATAGAGCGCAACTTGACAGAGCTTCAGACATATTGGAGCGCGAGATTGAACAAATTGCGCATAAGTGTGAGCGAAATGGGTGGACATTCAGAGAGGAGTGGAGAAGGTAAGGGCTTACTCCGAGTCCGACTCCTCTTTGCTTCGCAACTCTTCAAGTAATTCCCGGAGCTCACCGCGAATGAAATCGCGAGTAGCGGCATCGCCAAGTCCCTCACGGAGCGCTGCAATTTCTCGCGTCAGATATTCGGTCGTGGCAAGATTGCGCTCATCACGAGATCGATCTTCAGCAGATTGAATTCGGTCCCGGTCTGCTTGTCGATTCTGTGCAAGCAAAATCAGCGGTGCGGCATAAGAGGCTTGTAGAGACAAAATCAGCGTTAGGAAGATAAAGGGGAATGGATCAAAGCGAAGGTTGCTCGGTGCAAAAGCATTCCATAACACCCATGTCAGCACGAATACCGACATGTACACCAAGAAATTAGCGGTCCCTAGGAAACGCGCAAAACGCTCGGAGAGCCGGCCAAATGCCTCAGAGTTGTAAGTCGGACGCAGGGCTCGCCTTCCACGACGTGGAAGATCGAGACGATTGCTCATTTCAACACCTCCCGGCTGTCATCATCATGGCGCGCTCGCCAGTTTTCAGGTAGTAAGTGGTCAAGAACATCGTCAACTGTCACAACCCCAAGTAATCGATCGTTCTCATCGACGATTGGAACTGCTACCAAGTTATACGCGGCAAAGTAGGAAGAAATCGTTGTGAGGTTCTTATCGGGGGTGAGAGATTCCGATTCGGTATCGATAATCGAACCGAGCAACGTTGCAGGAGGTTCCCGTAATAACCTTTGAAAATGGGCAATTCCAAGGAATTTCCCGGTGGGAGTCTCATGTGGCGCTCTGGTCACGAAGACTTGAGCGGCAAGTGCGGGCGTGATCTCACTCGTGCGAAGCGCAGCTAGCGCTTCAGCGACCGTGTTATCGGCTGCGAGTATTACCGGATCGGTCGTCATCATTCCACCAGCGGAATAATCTTCGTACACCATCAACCGACGGACATCCTCAGCATCCTCTGGCTCCATCAAGTTAAGAAGTGATTCGGCCTTTTCGCTACCAACTTCGCGGAGCAAGTCAGCAGCGTCGTCCGGATCCATCTCACCAAGTACATCGGCGGCGCGCTCACCTTCTAATTGCGCAAGGAGTGCAACGCGCTCTCCCTCTTCCATCTCTTCTAACACATCAGCAAGGCGCTCATCATCAAGCGCCCGTGCGATTTCGACCCGACGTGCCATAGATAGTTCATGAAGAGCTCCAGCAAGGTCGGCTGCTTTGAGAGTTACCAAGGTAGCCATCAGACTCCGCGCACCATCATCAGTTTCACCTGTAATGAATTGAGTGAGTTCTGAGAATTCGACAGTCTTTCCTGGGCCGCGACGACGTAGACCAGTTCCTTTCGGAGCAACATGGATTTTGCTTAATAACCAATCACCACGACGACTCTGCTCCATCGCAATATCCTCAATGACAACACGTTCGGTCTTTCCAATCAGAGTAGTTGTGCGATCGAGAAATTCACCGAGGACGAGAAATTCACCAGGTCGTGGTTGAAAGCGCCGTACATTCAATAAACCAGTGATCACGACAGTCCCTGGTTCGATGGAAGTGATTCGAGTAATCGGTATGAATATCCTTCGTCGCGGTGGTACCTCAATAATCAGACCTAATACTCGTGGTGCCAATGGTCCTGTTTGCAGGGTTGCGACAGCATCGCGCACCTTGCCCACTTGGTCACCAGCTGGGTCGAAAACCGCAGTTCCCGCTAGACGCGCTATGAAGACTCGAGTCAATGTAGCGCTCATAGAGGTAAGGGTACCGGTTAGGGTCTTCCTCATGACTTCGCATCAAGGTCCCGCAGCACGGATGCGATCTCCTATTGCCGGAGCTGATTTACTTCGCTTAGCCATAGGAGTTGTTGGTATCGGCACCTCAGGTCCACTCATCGCATGGGGCACCATGGCGGTTCCCGTAGCAATATTTTGGCGAAATCTAGGAGGTTCCTTGATTACCTTGCCCTTTGCAATTGCAAAGGGTGAGTGGCGTCGACTATCGAAGATTTCCTGGGGCTGGTCGATTATTGCTGGAGTTTTCCTCGCTCTTCACTTCATCTGCTTCTTTTATTCGATGCGCATGACCAGCGTGGCAAGCGGCACTGCTTTAACTGCGATGCAACCAATTTTTGCTGCGCTCTGGCTCCGTTACAAAGGAAGAAAAGTCGATTATCGAGTCTGGGTCGGCATGGGAATCTCAATGATTGGCGTTCTCATTATCACCGGCGTGGATTGGTCGTTATCAACTCGTTCACTTCTCGGTGACTTGATTGCACTCCTGGGTGGCGCACTTGCTGCTGCGTATGTGACTGCAGGTTCTCACGTGCAAAAGGTAGTCTCGACAACTACGTACACTGCAATTTGTTACTTAGTCTGCGCCCTCACATGTTTGATCTTTGTGATTCCTTCTGGGGCATCGTTGACAGATTATCCGCAGTCGGAGTGGCTATTGATTCTCGGCTTGATTGTGGGTGCCCAACTGCTCGGCCACACGATGTTCAATCAAGTGCTGGTTCGAGTAAATCCAGCGGTGGTCTCACTTATTGTCTTCTTCGAGGTTCCAGTCGGCGCGCTACTAGCTGCATGGTGGTTAAATCAAGTTCCTCCACAAGGCATCATTCCTGGGATTGCGTTATTGATTTACGGTAGCGGGTTAGTAGCAACCCGAACCTCGCAACTACAGGGCGAGATAGAGGGCGAGCGCCCACGTGTTGATTGATCTTCATACTCATACCAACATCAGTGATGGCCAAGATTCACCAGAGGAGTTAATTCAACAAGCCCGATTGGCAGAGTTAGCCGTGATTGCTATTACCGATCATGACACGGTGCTTGGTTGGCAACGTTTACAGAATCAACGAAATCTCCATAGCCCATCCGGATTAACAATTGTCCCCGGTGCGGAGATTTCCTGTCGTACCCCATCAGGGATGAGCGTTCATATGCTCGGATATCTCTTCGATCCAGGCAATAGCGCACTTGCGGAAATAATGTCTCTGATTCGTGATGATCGGATTCCTCGTATGCGAAAAATCATTGAGTTGCTCAATGGTGCAGGCATCGATATCTCTTTCGATGATGTTGTTGCGCATTCTGGTAGCGCGGCCACGGTTGGGAGGCCTCATCTGGCTGATGCGTTGGTGGCAAGAGGTGTAGTCGGAAGTCGTAACGAGGCCTTTGCTCAGTATTTACATAATGATTCTCCATTTTATGTCGGACATTTCGCTCCGAGCCCGCAAGAGGCAATCTCTGCGATAAAGAAGGCCGGTGGTGTCAGCATCCTTGCTCATGGCTTGGCTGGCTCACGCGGGGCCATTTACTCACTCGATGAGATTGAATCGCTTGCAAGAAGCGGACTAGATGGCCTCGAAGTTGATCATCGTGATCATGATGAGATTGCACGTGCGAGTTTACGCGAATTGGCCGATGCTCGCGGACTCTTCGCAACTGGCTCCAGTGATTATCACGGTATCAGTGTTGGCCAACGACTTGCGATGGAAGTCACTGCTCCGGAAGTTTGGGAGGGTATCCTCGACCGAGGTAAAGGATGTGAGGTGTTTACGATATGAATGCGAGTATAAGCACCATCAGCGCACTCACCTTTGGCATTCAGGTCTTTGTCACCTTGATTGTGATTATCGACCCGCCAGGAGTGATGCCAATTTTTCTCTCCCTAGTCTCTAAATACTCCGTGGAAGAGCAACGGAGATTGGCATGGAAAACGGCGAGCGTCTCTTTATTAGTCATAATTGTCTTTGCACTTTTTGGCCAGTTCATCCTCGACTATCTCAAGATTTCTCTTCCAGCGCTACAGGGAGCAGGCGGCTTACTCCTCTTGCTAGTGGCGCTAGACCTGCTCATCGGAAATGAACGGAAACCAGCGGACAAGAGCGATGTCAATGTTGCCCTTGTTCCTTTAGGAACTCCATTACTGGCAGGGCCTGGAGCAATCGTTGCCACGATCATCTTCGTTAAACAGGCAACATCTTCATCGACTAGTTCAGTTGCGATGATGGCCGCACTTCTAGTCGCGATTGTTATCCTGCACCTATTTCTTGGCTTGGTGCTCGCCTATTCCACTGGGATTATCAAGATCATCAAGAAATCTGGGGTGACATTGATTGCTCGAATCGCAGGTCTCTTACTAGCGGCAATCGCGGTCCAGATGATTGCTGATTCTGTACGCGCCTTTATCAACGCATGAGCGATCAACAAACTTTTGATGGTATGCCAGAGAGGCTTTTCGCCTGTACGCCTTATCGTTTAGAGACGTGGCTGGATTGTCCAAAGAAGTATCGCTACACATATATAGATACCCCAAAACCTCCACGAGGTGGACCGTGGGGCCACACCAGCATGGGCAGCGCAGTTCATAACGCGCTCCGCGAATGGTTCACACTTGCGCTCGAGGAGCGCACTATGGAAAAAGGAGCAGAGCTAGTAGTTAAGAATTGGCGTAACGAAGGATTTCGTGATGAAGAGCAATCAGATCGCTATCGATTTCGCGCTCAGAATTGGGTACGACAATATCTGGCAAATATTGATCCAAATCTAGAGCCCAGAGGTATAGAGCGAACTGTGAGTACGACAACTGGGCGGCTATCGCTCTCTGGTCGTGTCGATCGAATCGATGAACGCGATGGTGAATTAGTAATTGTTGATTACAAGACTGGAAAGCGCCCCCCTGATGAGGCGGAGACTGGTGGTTCGTTAGCGCTAGCGATTTATGCGCTCGCTGCCGAGCGCACGTTACGGAAGCCATGTCGCACGGTAGAACTTCATCACCTTCCATCTCATACCAAAGTTGCTTTCCGTCACGACGATGCATCGCTGGCCCGTCATATTAATCGCGCCGAACGTATCGCCGTCGAGGCGTTAGAGGCCACCGCGGAAATGCGCTTCCCAGCTACTCCGGGAGCGCTTTGCGCCTATTGCGATTACGCTCGGATATGTACCGATGCCGATCGAGCACCTGCGCAACCGTGGGCGGGGCTTGATGAACAGTAAAAGAGTATTTCTTAGGGGAGTCTTGTGCAGAGAGGTTATTTCGCGCCCGATTCGATTGTCGCGCGACTACATTCTGATCCAGCGTTAATCGTTGGTGGAATACGTGCACTTATGGAACAAGCTCTACACCCTGGAGCGATGGCGGGGGTCGCAAAGTACTCAGATTTTCGCGACGATGCGTGGGGCAGATTGCGCCGCACCGGAGAGTACGTCTCACTGGTGACGTACGGCTCACGTGAAGAGGTCGATCCCGCCGCTGAACGAGTACGAATGATTCATCGCCGATTAGGTTTGGATACTCAAGAGGAGTTGCTCTGGGTTCATACTTCGATGGTCGACGCCTTTATCGATGTCGCAAAGAGATCAGGGATGCCCTTATCAGATATGGATATCGATGATTATTTAGAGCAGATGGTGATCTTTGCGGAGCTCGTTGGGATAGATCGCGAGAGTGTGCCGAGTTCATATGAGCAACTGCGTCGGTACATGGAGGAGATTCAACCAAAACTTTGGGCAACGGAAGAAGCCAAGCGCACCAATGTCTTTCTCACTTTCCCTCCGATGCCAACAGTTCTTCGCTTCGCCACCCCCGCAACAGGACTTTGGGCATCAGTAGCCACACTCGCAGCTGCTTCGTTGCCGCGTTGGGCTCGCGATATGTACGGCTGGCCGAGTATTCCGGGGCAAGAGATCTTTACCAATCGGGCGTTGGTGTCTTTTCGCAACAACGCTCTTCGCCTACCAGAGGTCATGCGGATGGGTCCGTATGCACGAGAGCAGCGCGCTCAGATGATTGGCAATTCATGAGTCGCATCCTTGGATTTATGAACAGTGCAGGTGGCGCGGGCAGGACAACAAGCGCGCTCTCCATCGCAGTTGCCTTTTCTGAATATGGCAGACGGGTATTACTGGTCGATTGCGACCCGCAAGGTGCGCTCACTTTCATTCTCGGAAAGGAGAGATCACATCGGAGCGTTCATGACATCTTCTCTGGGCGGGAGCGTGCCCTTGGCATGATCCATCAGACAAACGAGCGAGTTGATCTCATCCCATCTTCACCCAAGCTGAATGAACTCTCGCGGTTAAAGAGGAGCGAAGTGCTCTTTCATGCGCTCAGAGATTTTGAATACGACATCACCATCATCGACGCAGCTCCAGGATTGGGCAAAATCAATGAGAGCGTGCTCGCTGCCGCCGATGAGCTCATCATTCCTACACGTTTAGATTTTCTGTCGGTCAGAGGAGCGATTCACGTAGATGAAGCGAGTAAGAAGTATCGGGCAAAGGTCCGTGCAATCTTGCCAACGATGGTTGATCCGCGTGCTAAACACGGCGCTGAGATGATGAGCGAACTCACGAGAAAGTTTGGTAAACAGGTCATTAACCCGGGGATTCCACGAAGCCCTTTGATTCCCGAAGCTGTGGTTGCGGGTACTTCGCTACTTAACTTCAAGAAGTCGAGCGAACTAGCGGGGCGTTTTCGCGAGATAACCTACGATTTACTCTAGTTAGTTCTAGTTAGTTCTAGTTCGTTCCGAAGCCAACTTTTCGCTCTGATCGCGCGCTAACCTCGACAAAGCCAACTTTTGCTGCCGGCACAATCAATCGTCGACCACGTTCATCGGTGAAGGCGACATGAGCTCCCTCATGGAGCGCACGCTCAACCGTTGCCTCGATCTCATCTGCAGTATTACTCAACTCGATAGTGAGCTCGCGAGGAGAGTCGGTGATTCCGATTCGTACCTCCACTTTGCTACTGGAAGTTGATGCAGATGTTGATGGCGCGCTCTTCTTTGTACTCATATTCCCACTCTATCGAGTTATCGCTTGCCACGCTCGTCAAGGGTGCGCGGATATCCAGAGATGCCGCGCCATTGGAGATTGGCAACTAGTCGCGCAGCTTCCTCACGGGGTACACGACCATCGCGCTCTAACCAATAGCGCGCAGTAAATTGCGCGGTTCCCACTAAGCCGATTCCAAGGAGCATCGCTGCTTCATCAGGGATTCCGGTATCGGCAGCAATGACAGCGCTCACGGCAGCAGCACAGTCATACGTCATACGCGTGAGTCGTTGCCGTACTGCAGGCTCAACGCTCATATCGCTTTCGAAGAGTAGGCGATATGCCTCACCCTCTTCCTCGATAAAGTTGAAGTAGGCATCCACGGTGGCGCGGACGCGATCGGCATTATCTTGAGTCGAAGCAATGGCCCGCTGAATCGAATAGACCAATTGATCGACGTGGAGATCAAGGACTGCTAGATAGAGATCGAGCTTGCTAGGAAAGTGTTGGTAGAGCACCGGCTTACTCACTCCGGCACGATCGGCAATCTCATCCATCGCTGCTGCGTGATATCCAGCTGCGGTGAAGACTTCAAGGGCGGCGGTAAGAAGTTGCGCTCGCCGTTCATCGCGAGGTAACCGCGCTTTGGCATCGCTCATAGGGTCGATGGTAGGCCTTCAAGTGGAGCGAGGGTAAATAAACATGGCAGAGTAGGGGTGTGAGCCTGCCCATGAATCCGCCCCATAAAGCGCTAGTTGAACCTGGCCCTTCCCTCACAGTCGATCAGGTACGTAGGTATAGCCGCCATTTGATTATCCCCGATGTAGCGATGGACGGTCAGCGTCGACTGATGGCGGCGAAAGTGCTCTGTGTTGGCGCTGGGGGATTGGGATCGCCGGCCTTGATGTATCTGGCAGCAGCCGGCGTTGGTACTTTGGGAATTGTCGAGTTTGATGTCGTTGACGAATCTAATTTGCAACGACAGATTATTCATGGCCAGAGCGATATTGGTAAGAGCAAAGCGCAGAGCGCTGCTGAAAGTATCGCCGAAATCAACCCTTACACAAAAGTAATCATTCATGAGACTCGACTTGATAACTCCAATGTTATGGAGTTGTTCTCACAATATGACTTAATCATCGATGGCACCGATAACTTTGCGACTCGCTACATGGTTAACGATGCAGCAGTACTTTTGGGTAAGCCCTATGTCTGGGGTTCCATCTATCGCTTCGATGGACAGGCCAGTGTCTTCTGGGCAGAGCATGGCCCCTGCTATCGCTGCCTCTACCCCGAGCCACCTCCGCCGGGAATGGTCCCCAGTTGCGCCGAAGGTGGCGTGCTCGGAGTTCTCTGCGCATCAATCGGATCCATTCAAGTTACTGAAGCCATCAAGTTGTTGACCGGGATTGGTGAGAGCCTCATTGGTGAATTGATGATCTATGACGCACTTGAGATGAGTTATCGGAAGGTCAAGATTCGCAAAGACCCTAAGTGCGTCCTATGTGGATCCAATGCAACGCAGCGAGAACTGCTTGAAGATTATGAAGGTTTCTGCGGTGCGATATCTACCGCTGCAACTGAAGCAGTTGCAGGGTCAACTATCACTGTTGACCAACTCAAGAGCAAGATGGATCACCACGACAACTTCCTACTCATCGATGTTCGTGAGCCTGCAGAGTTTGAGATTGTGCGGATTCCTGGGTCGGTTCTCATTCCTAAGCAGGAATTTCTCGACGGTTCAGTCCTTGCCAAACTTCCGCAAGATAAGCCCATCATCTTGCATTGCAAGAGCGGGGTTCGCTCTGCTGAATGTCTAGCGGTGCTCAAAGGTGCGGGATTCTCTGATGCAACACATGTCAGCGGTGGCGTACTTGCCTGGGCCAAACAGATTGATACCTCACTACCTACTTATTAATTTGTAGCGCGCGAGTCAAGAAATCTAACTCGAGCAACATCAAGTTCTCCGCGACAACTTCCTGTGGTGTCATATGAGTAACTCCAGTAAGAGGAAGTACCTCATGCGCCTTACCGACTTCAAGGAGGGCCGAAGAGAGTTTGAGTGAGTTCGAGACCAGTACATTGTCATCGACCATACCGTGAATGATCATCACAGGAACTGAGAGATTCTTAGCAGCATTGAGCATCGATGAATTCTCGTAGTTTGGATGTTTATCGTCTGGCCCCATGAACCGCTCGGTATAGAAAGTATCGTAAAGTCGAAAATCAGTGACTGGTGCACCAATAATCGCCGCCTTGAAGATCTCTGGTCGACGCATGGCGGCAAGCCCAGCAAGATAACCGCCAAAGGACCAACCGCGAATGGCAACTCGCGAAGAATCGATTAAACCAGGGCGAGATTTAATTAAAGCAAGAACTGCATCTGCTTGATCGGTTACGGGCGCAGATGAAAGATCGTTGAGAATTGCCCGTTCCCACTCTGGATTTCGGTTCGGTGTGCCACGACCATCTGCGATGAGTACGGCAAAACCTTGGTTTGCAATCCACTGCGCCTCCGCATAAGCGCTTTTTGCATGGAGCACGCGGGAATGTCCAGGTCCACCATAGGGATCAACTAATAGCGGCAGGTTCTTTGCCGCACGATTTTGCGGAAGTAAAAGCGCTGCATTAAGTTGACGTTCACCAAGAACGAGAAATTCTGGTTCCGCATCAACCTCTGGTTTTTCATTGAGGGCTGCAATTCTTTTAGTAATTCCATCACGCTTGATGACAACTGAGATTTCATAGCTTTCAAGATCTCGTGAGATTAGGAGCAGAGTGCCACCACTTGTGCGCGCCATGTGGACGCCAGGTTTTGAAGTCATAGCTTCGAATTCACCGCCCCAGCCGCGCCAATAGATATGAGATTGTGTTGGCTCGAAACTTCCCGAGAAGGTGATGCCATCTCTATCGATTGAGATGATGCCGTCAACTTGCAGATTGACAGGGGTGACCACCTCACCATTTATTGCGATCGCGTGAGTATTTTCATGGATCACATGAGTAACTAATTCACCTGACGGACTCCAAGCAGGAACACCTCCTACCAAGTCAATCCATGCTGGATCTTTTAATTCTGCGATTACTCGCACCTGGCCTGACTCGTTGTCGATTGCAAGAATCTCGGCGTGACGTTGATTTCGAGACATTGTCAGCATCAGCGGTGGAACCTTGCCATCTCCCGGCGAAACCGAGCAGAGATATTCATGCTCGGGGTTCCAGATAATCTCTTTTCGAGAGTGGTCAGATAAGTCGAGGATAAATAGCGACGTTCTGACATTTGGCGTGCCCACAAATGGGTACCTCACCTGTCGTGGAGCGCTCTCTGGATCGGCAGGATCGCTTATCCAAATTTTGGTGACTGGAGATTGATCAAAACGTTCTACAAATAGTGATGTGCTATCTGCGCTCCACCAGAAACCATGATGACGATTCATCTCTTCACTAGCAACGAACTCCGCAGTACCGTAAAAGATATCCTCATTCTCTGGCGTGCAGAGAACTTCGACCTTACTACCACGTGAAAGGTGGAGTTCCCCTTCCGGAGTGATATACGCGATTGCTTTGCCATCGGGGGAGAGTTGTGGGTCGATTACTACTCCCGCACTCGGCTGTTCGGTTAATTTTTTAATGGAAATCTCAAATGAATAAAGTTTTCCCGATAGGACGAAAGCAACTGTCTGGCACTTCTGGTCTGTGGAGTACGAAGTGATACCTCCGGCAGCCTCTCGAGTCCGTTCCCGACGGGCGCGTTCCTGCGCAGAGAGATGTTCTTCACCGTCAAGCAGGAGGTGGAGTGGATCCACAAGAAGCTCTTCGATATCGGTGCGAATGTCATATTGATAGAGGCGCCCAATTCGGTCACTGCCTGACAGGCTTCGCACAAAAAGTACCCGTTGGCCATCTGGGGAGAGGGTGAAAGTTCGCGGCGCTCCAAGTGAGAAGCGTTGTGTCTTTGCAGAGTGACGTGGGAATGAGAGTTGCGACATGGCGACCATAGGAAATCACCGTACCCTTTCCTCCATGAAATCGGCGAGACCTAGACGCCTTTTGCTGGTCCATGCACATCCTGACGATGAGACCATCAATAATGGCGCGACAATGGCGAAATATGCAGATGAGGGAGTTGAAGTAGCGCTCGTAACCTGCACTCGTGGCGAAGAGGGCGAGATACTCCTGCCCGACCTGGCTGAAGCAGCAAGCGATAAAGAGGATCGATTGGCGGAGATTCGTGAGCAAGAGTTAGCTGGCGCGCTTTCTGCGCTGGGAGTTGAAAAACATTGGTTCTTAGGCGCACCCAATACTCGATATCGAGATAGCGGCATGATGGGAATGCCACAGAATTCGCGTGCTGATGTTTTTTGGAGCGCCGACCTGCTCGAAGTATCTGATGCGCTCGCCGACTACATCGTGGATTTCAAGCCGCAGGTTTTGATTACCTACGATGAATTTGGTGGATATGGCCATCCCGATCATATTCAAGCCCATCGAGTGGCGATGAAGGCATCTGAAATCAGTGCAGCACGTGGTTGGGAAATTCAAAAGATCTATTGGAACATCATGCCGCGATCTGTCATACAGCAAGGCATGGACGCAATGAAAGAGATTGGGTCAGATTTCTTTGGTGTTGAATCAATCGATGATTTGCCATTTGTGAAAGATGACTCATTGGTAAGTGCGGTGATCGATGGAAATAGCTATGTGGAGAGCAAGCAAGAGGCGATGCGGGCACATCGAACACAAATCGCAGTAGATGGACCTTTTTTTGCGCTATCGAATTCTCTGGGCATGCAGGTATTTGGTTTTGAGTATTACACCCGAGTAAAAGGTGCCGCCGGACCCGATGTCGATGAGCAAGGCAGGGAGAGAGATCTTTTCTCTGGGATTGATCTATGAGGCGTTTACTAGAAAATCTCACTGGCCTTGTAAGTGGAGTGGTAATTGGCATTTCCGGCGTGGTGATTCATAATTTTTCTGTTGGATGGTTTCCACTTGGACTGATAATTGCTCTATTAGGTAGCGCTGCTGCGAGTAGCGCACTGGGCATCTACTGGGGAAGGCGTGGAGTTCGGTTCTGGTTTCTCCTTGGGTGGACCCTCATCGCACTTCGCGGAGGAGTCTTTGGCAACAGCGATGAATTGCTCATCATGGCTAATGGAGCAGGAGATGCATATTTAGGGCTAGGGTTCTTACTTGTCCTAGTGAGTATCTGGACACGAAGTTAGCGAGGGTTTCCAAAAACAGATATGAAAAACGGGAGAAAATATCTGGCAATCGCAGGCGTGGCACTCTCCGCGCTGGCATTTGTTTGGCTCGGAATCTGGTTGGCCGTAGGCTCTGCAATTCCACCTAAGACTAAAATTCTTGATGTTGACATCTCTCGACTCTCAATTGCAGAGGCTTCCAAGAAAATCTCCAGCGTAAGAGCCGCCGAACTTCAAGGTGAATTACATGTAGTTGTGGATTCGAAGAAGTTCTCGCTTCCAGTGAAAGATTCTGGGGTCGAACTCGATATTGCGGCGAGTTTGGCCGCCGTACCCAGCCGTACTGGTAATCCAATCCAACTCTTTTCTCTGCTATTGCGAGAAAAATCGATAGCGCCAGTAGTTCTGACAGATAAAGAGAATTTTATAAGAGCAATTCGCATGGTTGAGCGAGAGGTAAATATCACACCCAAGAATGCGGATATTGTCTTCGACGGGATAGTTCCCAAATTGGTGAGCGCTCAAGTAGGAAAAGCCCTCGATCGCGATAGTGCGCTAAATAAAGTGGCAAAGAATTGGCTTCGCACCGACTCCATCACCCTTGACACTAAAGTGCGTCAAGCTCGAATTTCTGATGAAGAAGCGAGCGAGTTGCTGGAGTTCGCACAGGTCGCAGTTTCTGCTCCGGTTGAAGTGATGCTCAATTTCGATAAGCCCGTAACTTTTTCGCTGACTCCTAAAGTTATTGCAGAAGCTTTGACCTTCATACCTGGTCGAGGGGAGAAATTAGAGGCCAAATGGCTCAAAGCAACTTTTATCAACGAGGTGGGCAAGAAGTGGAGTGCGCATGTCGTTGAGCCAGTGAATGCCTCATTCACGATGAGCCAGGGAGAACCTCGGGTGCAACCTTCACGTGATGGTCTCGATGTCCCGGAAGATAAATTAAGCAATGCCCTCATAGAGGCCCTGGGAAAGAGCGGTGTGGAGCGAAAGGTATCGCTGACCCCTGAGCCAGTTGCTGCCAAAATCACCACAGAGATGGCTGGCGGATTAGGAATCAAAGAGATGATCGGCACCTTCACCACCTTCTTCCCCTATGCGGAGTATCGAATTATCAACATCGAACGAGCTGCGCGTTGGATGGATGGCGTGATCATCCAGCCTGGCGAAGTGTTTAGCTATAACAAGGTAGTTGGAGAACGGACAGAAGCTCGAGGTTTCGTGCCAGGAATCATGATTGACCGAGGCGTCTTCAAGAAAGATTGGGGTGGCGGCGTCTCTCAGGTGGCTACGACCACATGGAATGCAGCGTGGTTTAGTGGTCTAGAACTGGTCCAACATAAACCACATAGTTTCTATATCTCTCGATATCCAGCAGGGCGGGAATCCACGGTTGCATGGCCGAGCGTCGATGTTAAATTTCGAAATAACTCAGGAAAGCCCATCTTCGTCGATACCTCGTTTACCAACAAATCAGTGACTGTGACTATTTATGGAACAAAGTTCATAGATGTGGAGACCGAAAGTGGACCACGTATCAAACCAGTCGCATTCAAAGTCTTAGAGAATGACTCTAAAGATTGCATATTCCAAGAGGGAGTCGGGGGCTTCACCATCGATGTGTGGCGAGTACTCAAGCGCGAGGGCGTGGAGATCAAACGGGAGAAATTTCGAACACGCTATCGCCCGGAGGACCGCATCATCTGCACAAATCCTGAAGCTCGCTGGATGAACCCGACAATCGAAACGCAGCGAGCGCTAACCAATTAAATCTCTTCCCAACTCTGACCTTCTGTCCCATCGGTAACGCGGATTCCAAGGCTAAAAAGTTGATCACGTAGTTCATCGCTACGGACCCAATCGCGCTCTTGTCGCGCACCCTCGCGCTGATTGAGGAGCTCTTGAACTTCAGGAGTAATTGTCAATTCACCATTGAGATCTAATTCCAGCCCAAGGAGCGCGTCGGCAGCAAGGAGCGTTGCGCGTTTTTTAGCTTCCGGTATCGATTCATCACGTTCAATTTTTCGAAGCAAAAGTATCGCTCTAGCGGTATCTAAGTCTTCGCTGAAGTGACTGATGATTTCTCGGTGTATTTCGGGATCAACGACACCATCTTGTGGCCAGGAAGCGATTTTCTTCCGCCATCTTTTCAAAGTGGTGTGCGCCGCTTCGATGCTCTCCCAGGTGAGGTTCATCTGAGTGCGATAGTGGTTCTCTAAAAAAAGCAGTCTGAGTGCGAGCGGATCGATTCCTCGTGCACGCAAATCTGCAATGTGCAGGACATTACCTGAACTTTTTGCCATCTTCTTTCCATCAAAGAGCAGATGCTCACCATGGACCCATTGCCGGACAAATTCTGAGTTTGTCGCGGTATTGCTCTGTGCGCGTTCATTCTCATGATGAGGAAATCGCAGGTCGATCCCTCCCAGATGAAGCGAAACTCCATTGGGAAAGTAATGAATGGACATGGCCGAACATTCAATATGCCAACCGGGAAAACCCACGCCCCATGGCGTTTGCCAGGTCATCTCTCGATTGACCGATGCGCTCTTCCAAAGCGCCCAATCGGCATGGAATCTTTTGCCTGACTCAACGTCAGCGCTCGTGGCATCAAATCGATAGCCAGCCTGTAACTGGTCGAGCGAGTTATGGCTAATTGCACCGTAATCTTTAAAGCTTCGAGCAGCGAAGTAAAGCGAGCCATCTTTACCCTGATAAGCAGCGCCGATATAAATCAATTGCGCGATTAAATCAGTGATTAGTCCGATTGAATCGCTCGCTTTGGGATATGCATCAGCAGGCTCGATATTTAGCGCTTCTAAATCTTCGTGAAATGTCTGCTCGTAGAAACGTGCAATCTCGAAAGGGTCTTTTCGCTCGAGTTTTGCCTGCGCCAAGATCTTGTCTTCTTCGATTTCGATGTTCACATCATCATTGAGGTGTCCCACATCTGTGATGTTCTGGATATATCGATAGCTGGCACCTTCCGCCTTTAACGTGCGTCTGACTAAATCCCCCAAGAGGAAGGTGCGCATGTTTCCCACATGCGCAAAGCGATAGACAGTTGGTCCGCAGCAATAGATATCGACACTTCCACTTTCTGCGGGAAGTACCTCAATAAGTGCTTTCGCTCTAGTGTCATAAAGGCGCATTTATTCCGTCATCTCTCCCGGCAACCTTTTCCATGCCACGATGTGATCTGGCTCGAAAGTCTTGAGAATGCCATTCTTATCCCGAACTACGGTGGGTTCGACTAAATACCCCAAGAGGTCACGAAACTTGCCCGGCTCTTCATCGTGGATGCGGATACTCACTCGCGCACCGATATCACCTGAGTCAGGCGCAGATTTTCCCTTGTGGTCAGCCACGCTCACCAGCATAGAGTGGAAATTAAGGAAAGAGGCAGCATAATTAGGGCCTGAAACGGTAATGAGCGAAAAGTGAGGAGCAGACGGTGACGTACATCATCGCGGGGCCATGTATCGATGTGAAGGATAAGTCATGTATCGAGGAGTGCCCGGTGGATTGCATTTACGAAGGTGGCCGAATGCTCTACATCCAACCTGATGAGTGTGTGGATTGTGGCGCCTGTGAGCCAGTCTGCCCCGTGGAAGCGATTTACTACGAAGATGATGTCCCTGGTGAATTTACTGAATACAAATCCGTCAATGAAGAGTTCTTTGCAGAGATTGGATCTCCTGGCGGGGCAAGCAAGGTCGGAGCACAAGAGAACGACCATCCAGTAGTTGCGGCACACCCGAAAGGGTAGTTACGGCAGAGCTAGAGGTGAGACTCCCAGATTTCCCGTGGGACCTTCTCGCGCCCTATAAAAAGATAGCCAGCGCTCACCCTGATGGTCTGGTTGATCTCTCTATTGGTACACCGGTGGATCCATCTCCTGAGGTAATGCAGGCGGCGCTTGCAGCGAGTGGAAATGCGCCGGGGTATCCCCTCACTATCGGGAGCACGCAGTTGCGCGAATCTTTGACGAGGTGGATTCGCACCAAGTTTTTTCCAACGGGAGATATCGATTTCCTCCCCACCATAGGGTCAAAGGAGATCGTCGGATTACTCCCGACCATACTTCAGGCGAAAAAAGTGCTCATCCCAGAGGTCGCCTATCCCACCTATCAAGTGGGGGCTTTGGTGGCGGGTGCGCAATGGGTTGGCGTCAATGATGATTGTGAAAGTTGGCCAACAGATGGCGATCTGGTCTGGATTAATTCTCCAGCAAACCCGCATGGCCGGGTACTCGACTCCGATCAGCTTCGCGCCATCATCACGTGGGCGCGCGCAACAGAGACGGTAGTGGTCAGTGATGAGTGTTACTTTGAGTTGGGTTGGGAGCGCGATCCAGTCTCACTCTTGCAGATAGCCGATGGAGATTGCAGAGGATTACTTGTCGCGCACTCGCTTTCGAAGAGTTTTAGCGCTGCTGGATATCGAAGCGCATTTATCGCCGGTGATCCCGAGATAATCGGAACAATTCGGGAAGTCCGGAAACATCTTGGATTAATCATGCCTGCTCCCATTCAACGCGCAATGGCAGCTGCTCTCGATTCACCAAGTGAGATTGGCCAACAAAAGGAGCGTTATCGCGCTCGCCGCACCATGCTCCGAAGCGCATTGGACTCTGCCGGCTTTGAGATAACAGATTCAGAGGCTGGTCTTTATCTCTGGTCCACACGTGGTGAAGAGTGCTGGAAGACCGTGGCGTGGGCGGCAGAGCGCGGGATCTTGGTCACACCAGGAATCTTTTACGGAACCAAAGGCGCATCGCATATCAGAGTCGCATTGACTGCAACCGACGATGACATCAGACGCGCCTGCGAACGACTCGCGTAGGTTCGGCTAGGTTCGGCTAGGTTCGCGAGGTTAACTATGGAGGCAATTTTTCTCGTCGGCGGTAAGGGCACACGCCTGCACCCGCTTACTTTAGAGAGACCCAAACCCATGCTCAAAGTGGCTGGAGTTCCTTTTATCGCCCATCAAATCGGCTACGCGACTGCCCATGGAATTACCAGAGTAGTCGTGGCAACCTCTTATAAGACCGAGCAATTTCTCGACTACTTAGGGGATGGAAGCGCTTTCGGAATTGAGATTGTTTATGCAATCGAGGAGGAACCGCTGGGTACTGGAGGAGCGATTTCCAATGCAGCTGCCCACCTAACCAGCGGTGATAGCGAACCAGTGGCGATACTCAACGGCGACATCTTAAGCGCCCATGACATAAGCGCTCAGATTGGCTTGCACAAAGAGCGTGGGGCAGATGTGACTTTGCATCTAATCGAGGTAGATGATGCTCGTGCCTTTGGTTCTGTCCCTACCGATAACCAAGGACGCATCCTGGAGTTCATCGAGAAGTCGGATGCCCCACCGATCAATTTCATCAATGCTGGTTGTTACATATTCACTCGGAGTGTTATCGATGAAATTCCAAAGGGAAAAGTGGTCAGTGTGGAGCGCGAAACTTTTCCGGAATTACTCTCAGAAGGGAGAAAGTTATGGAGTTTCAAGAGCAGTGACTATTGGATTGATATTGGCACCCCAAAGGCGCTTTTGAGGGCGTCTCAAGATTTGCTCCACGGAGTTTTTCATTCGCCAGCGCTCTCACCAGACGCGCGCGTCAGGAAAAAGTTTGTGGATGAGCAGGCGAAGATCGATCCAAGCGCGCGGATAGGTATGGGCTGCGCAATTGGTGCATGCATCGTTGGAGCAGATGCCATCATTGAAGAGAGCATGGTTGGGGATGGGGTGGTGATTGGGGCGGGTGCGCAAATCCGCGCATCCATCATTGGCGATGGCGTGAGCGTAGGGGCTGGAGCGCTTCTTCGCGAGAGCGTTCTTGGCGGCAGCGCTCTGCAGATAGCGCCTCAGTCACTCGAATAGTTGACAATTTCTCGAGATTTCTTCCTCGCCTAACTTGACGAAATTAAATTACAAGCGTGTAATTCTCCCTAGGTCCTACTCGAGACGTTAGGGGCAATACATGAGCGCACCGCTCACGCCAGCGCACTCCGCTGTTGATAGTGGAAATCCTGCAGAACTTTCATGGCAAGAGCGCGCGCTCTGTGCCGAAACAGATCCCGAAGCCTTCTTCCCTGAAAAAGGTGGTTCTACTCGCGAGGCGAAACGAGTCTGCCTCTCCTGTGAGGTCCGGAGCGAGTGTTTGGAATATGCGTTGGCTCATGATGAGCGCTTTGGAATTTGGGGAGGGCTCTCCGAGCGAGAGCGCCGTCGCCTCAAGCGTCGCCCCGCCTAAAGCCCGCTAAATTCCAGGCTCACCGCCCACATTTACCCCCCTGACCTTAGGGTTAGAGCCATGTCTGTCGAGAGCTCTCCCGCCGCGCGGGTGAGCGCCATCGTGGTGAGCCACAATGGCGCGCGTTGGCTCCCCGAAGTAGTTGCAGCGATCTCGACTCAAGTTCGTCCTCCTGATTATCTCTGCGCGGTCGACACCGGATCGCACGATGGCTCCGTTGAATTACTTCGAAACTCTCGAATTGATCTTCTGGAGATCGCCGGCGATAGCGGATTTGGAGGTGCAATCTCAGCTGCGCTCTCGCAATTGCCTCCGATTGAGCCAGAGGTGGCGGTCGAATGGCTCTGGCTTCTCCATGATGACTGCGCTCCTGCACCCGAGGCGCTCGCAGCTCTTCTTGAAGCGGTAGCGGCGCGACCTAATGTCGGAGTAGCGGGGCCGAAAATATTAGGTTGGCATGATCGTTCCCATTTATTGGAGATTGGGGTGACGATTGCGCATAACGGGGCGCGTTGGACTGGATTAGAACGTAACGAACGCGATCAAGGTCAACATGATGGTGATGGGGTCCTGCCGGTCTTGGCAGTGAGCACAGCCGGCGCGCTCATCAGACGAGATCTCTTTGAAGAGATTGGTGGCTTTGACGAAAATCTCCGGCTATTTCGTGATGACGTGGATTTTGGAATGCGCGCACATATGGCGGGGTATTCAATAATCTGCGCTACAAGCGCGAAACTTTTTCATGCGGAGGCCGCAGCAACAGAACGTCGCGCAATCGATGTTGCAGGTGGCGCCTTTCATCGCCCTCATCTTCTCGATCGGCGACATGCAGCATTCGTGCTTCTTGCCAATTTGCCGCTCTGGACTTTGCCATGGATCACTCTACGAATATTTGTCTCAGCAATCATGCGTGCCGCTGGATATTTGTTGGCGAAGTTGCCGGGCTATGCTCTCGATGAATTGGCAGCAGTCGCTCTTTTATTTACGCGGTTAGATCGACTTCGTTCAGCTCGTCAAATGCGAAGAAAAAATCGTCTATTGCCAGCCAGAGTAATTCGACCATTGCTGGCCCCTTGGAGTGAGCAAATCAAACTGGGAGCGCTTCGTATCCGAGACTTGCTCTTGCGGAGAGTTGAACGGGTGCCAGAGCCGGTAGTCGGCAATGTATTTAGTGACACTGATGATTCGGATGACGGCGAGCTTCTGGCTCCTGTGCATTCAGGATTCTGGCGTCAGAGCCTGACTAAACCTCTTGTCATCACAGCCCTACCCCTCCTCCTTCTTTCATTGGTAGCAAGCAGATCACGTTTTGGTTCGTTATCTGGTGGAGCGCTTGCACAAGCTGGGCCAAGCGCCTTTGATTATTTGGAGTTCTATGGTCAGTCCTGGCACTCGCTAGGAATTGGATCTGGTCGCAGCAGCCATCCGTTTAGCGCACTCCTTGCCCTGCTTGCGGCGAGTACAGGTGGAAATCCTGCGCTCTTTATCGCGATTACCTTTGCAACTGCCCCATTTTTTGCGCTCTTAACCATGTATCTCTTCCTTCGGCGCACAGGAGTGGGAAAGTGGAATGCCGCACTCTCTGGATTGATGTACGCCACCTCCGCCCTGCTCTTTACCTCCCTTGATTCGGGTTTTGTGAGCACGGTGATTCTGATTATTTTTCTGCCGTTGATTGCACTTGTTGCACTCCCAATTTTTACTCAGCCTGAAACCGCGGTTAGTTGGCGGAGAATATCTGTGATCACCATCGCACTTGGATTGACCTCTGCGATGTCCTTTCAAATTCTTATTTCCGCTCTTCTCTTTGCTCTTATCCATCTCATCTATTTGCGAGGTCAAGGATTTGAATCTCATGTTCTGACTAAACGAGCCCTGATCTATTCGGCAACTGTGTGTGGTTCATTCATCATGCTTGCTCCTTGGAGCCTCTCCAACATTCTCAACCCAAGCCAATTTCTCGTGGATCAAGGAGCACCTGCCCCTATCGGGTCTGGTCTGCGCGTGCTGCTTGGAAATCTTCAACCATTCGGACATGCGCCCTCTTATGTTATGAGCGCCACGTTATTGATAGGCGTTGTTGCTCTATTTTCTCGCAAGGCGTTCTTAGATTCTCTTGTGATACTTTCTTCAATTTTCTTAGCAGCACTAGTGAGTTCTCTAGCTGTGACATCAGTTGGAAATTCGCTTTCACAGAGAATTTGGCCAGGCGGCTTCTTGATCTTGGCAATCTTCTTTGCATCAAGGTCCCTGGCAATTCTCAGTGAAGGTCGTTTACAACGCCTTCGGAACTCATCATTTGGTCGTAGTCACGTTGCCACCGTGGCTGTAGTCATTGTCACGGGATATTGCATGGCGGCAAATGCGCTCTGGTTTATTTCAAGTGCACCAAGCGCTCCGGTGAAAGCTAATTATTCTTCAGTGTTGCCTCCGTTCATTGCCACTGCGACAGAGAATGCGGATCGACCTAAGACTCTGATTTTACGCTCGAGCGGTAGCGTGAATTCCATTGGTGCTCCAAGTTCCTCCTATGTAGTTCTACGCGAGCGAGATGTGCGCTTTGGCGAGATCAGTTCACTACCCAACGAGTCTCCGATTTTGACGAGAACGATAAGTAAGATAACTGCCGGAGCAGGTGATGCCCCCGCAGCAAACCTCGCACAATTTGGAATTCGATATCTATATTTAGAAGACAGTCGAAGAAACAAGGCGCTAGCACGAAAGATTGATGGCATTGGCGGGCTTACTCGTTTGTCGGCAACGCCAGATGGAATCTTGTGGGAAGTTTCAGGATTGACATCAAGAATTCGTTTCCAACCGACTGGCCAAGAAGTTGAAGCTGATGCAGAGGCCATACAAATGCCATCAGAACTTGTGGGTGGGGAATTCGACCTCCCCAGCGCAGGAAGAGTAAATGTTGCAGAAGCATTCGATTCGCGATGGCGCATTCTGCATGCTGGTCGAATCATCACGCCAAAGGAGACGCAGTTAGGGCTAATGGAGTTTGAAATCCCAGAATCTGGGCGAGCGGTGTTATTCCATGATGGAACACTGCATCGCGCAGGGATTTCACTACAACTTGCCATGCTCGGACTACTTCTCTTCTTGGCGCTTCCACGTGGACGTAAGCAGTCAGAGTTTACTGATGAGGAAGTTGCATGAGAATACGACTCTACATTCTTGCAACTTTCATCGGGCTCATTGCAGCTACCACTGCAATCCCGAACAAACCTGAAAACAGGGAATTCGTAGAGAGTGTTTCAACATTCGTGTGTCCAGCTAAGAATGGGAATTCAAATACGAATGGTGTGATTCACGTTGGTGCAAAGGCAGTCAAGAGCGCGCTCATTGATATGAAGAATCGCCCACTAAAGAAAGGGAAAGATCGTTCGCTATCCATTTCAACGAAGGCCAGGGTTATCGAGGGTGAATCAGCCACGCCAATACTTCTTGCTTCGAAACCATCAACGTGGCTAGCGCTCACCCAGTGCACATCTTCTTCTGGTGAATTTTGGTTCGTGGGTGGAACTTCAGATGTGTCCAGTCTTGGATATTTCCAATTTGCTAATGAGAATCTCGGTAAAGCCATTATCGATATTGAACTTTGGAGCGAAGATGGTAGCGAGGGGAGTCGAACGCTCACAATTCCAGCGCGTAGCACTAAGAATTATTCCTTAACAACTTTTATGCCAGGGAAGAATTTGACTGCTTTCAATGTCATATCCCGTTCAGGACTGGTCAATACAACTTTGCTTGATGAGCGACGTCGAGGATTGACGCCCTACGGGGCTGATTTTGTTCCGGTCAGTGCAGCACCGGATAAAAATGTCATCATGGTTGGAGTGCCTGGACCGAAATTCTCCAAGAAATCGAAAATCACCTCGCAGAAGATACGAATTTTCGTGCCTGGGGAGACAGATGCAATCATCCAAGTTAATTATCTTTCTAAATCAGGAATTTTTGCTCCAGTGGGATTGGACTCAATTCGGGTACCAGCTCAAAGAGTGGTCGAAGTCGAACTTCCTAAGTTGCCTAATGATCAACTCTTCTCATTGCAGCTCCGAGCTACTGAGCCGATAATCGCAAGCACTTTTACCCGGGGTACATTTGATAAACGACGTGAATTGATTTGGTCGGGTAGTGCGCAACAAAATCAAGATTCGAAAATTGCATTGCCAGAGAGGTCTGGCTACCTCTCCATAGTTTCATCGGAGCCCAAGGTCTCTTTCGTTGTGGTGAAGTCAGGTGGGAAGCGGTCCACAGTCACCATGACAACGGACCCAATGGGGCTCTGGAAAGTGCCTGACACGGCGCGCGAAATCCAATTTAGCGCCGGAGCTCTGCCAAAATTGCTGGCCATCACTATAGAAAGTATTTCGGGGGCGGCATCTGCGCCCCTGGCGCCGGCACAATCGAAGGAAGTGACCACACTTCCTGTTATCGATTCCACGCTATTAATTCCAGATTCGAATAGTCGGGAATAGTCTCAACTAGCCTCAAATAGATCAGCGATCAGTAGATTCCGCTCGTATAAGAACGGAGTGGCATCCCCGAATCAAAAGTTATTCAGATATACCTTTTGACTATGGCTAAGTTGCGCCCTGCCTCGCGTAAGTGCACCCGCACCGGGTGTGCTCTACCTGCGATGCAGACGCTCACATATGTATATAGCGATTCGACAGTTGTATTGGGGCCTTTGTCAACTTATGTAGAGCCGCATAGCTACGATCTTTGCAGCGACCATGGTGCAAAGTTGACGGCACCACGAGGTTGGGAACTGATTCGATTAGCCAACGAGGAGATTGAGCCTGGCCCAAGCGAAGATGATCTTCTAGCAATCGCAGAAGCAGTTCGCAGCGTTATCTCCAATCTTCCTGAACCAACTGCGCCCACCATTGGTCGGCGTGGACATTTGCGTGCGCTACCTTCAGAGTAATTAGCGTGGGATACACCGCGCAATCGCTTGCGCCAATTATTAAGTCATATGACATTCGGGGTTTAGTTGGTTCTGAAATCACTCCAGAATTCTGCAGAGATGTTGGAATTGCATTTGCCAATCTCGTGAAGGCACCTGAGGTTGTGATTGGTTTTGATATGCGCCCCTCATCACCAATTCTCGTGGCAGCATTTTCCGAGGGGGTTCGCGCTACTGGAACCAACGTAGTGAACATTGGTCTATCAGCCACTGACCAGTTGTATTACGCAACAGGAGTTATGAATATTCCTGGCGCAATGTTTACAGCAAGTCATAACCCTGCTGCGTATCACGGAATTAAATTGGCTCACGCGGGAGCCAAGCCAATCGGAGCAGAGTCGGGTTTAGAGGCAATTCGTAAATCTTTAATTAATGGCGCACTTCCACTATCAGAGAAGAAAGGAGCGGAGCGAAAAGTAGATCTTCTGGAGGGCTATGGAGCTCATCTTCGCAATTTGGTGCCATGTGATCGGATTCGTCGTTTGAAAGTGGTAGTCGATGCGGGAAATGGTATGGCAGGCCACACTGTTCCCAGCGTGCTTGGCTCGCTAGATCTTGAAATCATCCCCTTATATTTTGAATTAGATGGCTCCTTTCCCAATCATGAAGCTAATCCTCTTGATCTCTCCACGCTTGTCGATTTGCAAGCGCGAGTTCTCGCTGAAAAGGCAGAACTTGGCTTGGCATTTGATGGCGATGCAGACCGATGTTTTCTGGTTGATGAGCAAGGTCATGTGGTAGAACCTTCACTACTCACTGCGCTGATTTCGGAGAGTGAGTTGAAACGTGTTCCAGGAAGCACAATTATCTATAGCTTAATCTCTTCAAAAATTGTTCCAGAGGTTATTGCCGCCAATGGTGGTGTTGCTTCACGAAGCAAGGTTGGGCATTCGAATATCAAAGCACAAATGGCCGAGACAGGTGCGATATTTGGCGGTGAACATTCAGGTCACTTCTACTTCAAGGATTTTTGGAATGCAGATTCTGGGATGCTGGCAGCTCTCTATGCGATTTCAGCATTAGGTAATTCCGCTACTGGAACTACCTTTTCTTCTTTGATGAGAAAGTATCGAAAGTACAGAAATAGCGGAGAAATAAATTTAAAAGTGAGCGATGTGCATAGTGCACTCAAGCAAGTTGAGCAGACTTTTGGTACTCACGGCGAGGTTGATCGTTTAGATGGCTTGACGATAACTTCACAGAGTTGGTGGCTGAATGTGCGGCCATCCAATACCGAGCCCTTATTACGTTTGAATGTCGAAGCTGATACCGATGATGTAATGTGTCGTATCCGCGATGAGGCATTGGAGGTGATTCGGCAATGAGCGTCGATCCTAAGATTTTAGAGATAATCGTCTGCCCGCAGTGTCGCGGAGATCTGATACTCGAGACCGAATCACTTTTCTGTGAAGCATGTTCTCTCGACTACCCGATTCGAAATAAGATTCCGGTTCTCCTCATAGATTCTGCTCGAAAGCGTGGATGAATATGTCTTCATCAGTGATTCCCATTCGGGGTATCGTCAAGAACTACGCGTGGGGATCATTTCAAACGCTTGCTGAACATCGAGGCGCGCAGTCGAGTAAGGAGCCTGAGGCAGAGCTTTGGTTTGGAGATAGCCCCCATGGACCAGCGCTCCTCTTAAATTCCTCGCAGACCCTCGATCAGCTCACGGAAGAATCCGGTCAATTACCTTTTCTTGCCAAAATTTTAGCTGTAGAAAGTCCGCTCTCACTTCAAGTGCATCCTGCGTTATCAGATTTACGCAGACTTGAATCAGTCAAGCGCGATGATAATCACAAACCGGAGATGATTGTGGCGCTCTCTCAATTCGATGCGTTGATTGGGTTGGCATCCAAAGAAGAGATTCTAGGACTTGTCGAAAAACTTGATTCTGAACATGCCAGGAGAATCATTAGCGAGCCTCTGCTAAAGGGGTTCACAGTGATAGAAATTCTTGATCACATTCTTGGGGTCGAGGATCATCTCGATATTCTTGATGAAGTCTTGGCAAAAGCACGAAACTTGAGCGCGCACCATCAAGAGTGGCTTCACGAATTAATCACGCTTTATGCCCCGAATCTCGATCCTTTAGCGCTCCTTCTATGTAATTTAATGCGGCTTGCTCCCGGAGAAAGTGTGTACCTCCCGCCGCGATGTATCCACGCTTACTTGCGAGGAACTGCCGTCGAGGCGATGGCTAACAGTGATAATGTGATTCGAGGTGGCTTAACAAAAAAACCAATCGATAAAAAGAATTTCCTGGCCTTACTCAATGAAAGTAATGAAACCTCAGAAATTATTACTCCGAGAAGCGAGCTGTTTGGAGCCACAGAGGGCGGTGCTCGTCATTGGCAACCTCCTATCGATGATTTCTCGCTAAGCGAGTTCCACGGTGTAATTAATCAGCCGATCCACGTAGCTAACTTTGCTATTGCATTTGTCTGGAGAGGCGCTGCCGTGATTTCTGACCCGGCGAGTGAATCAATCTCGGTCAAAGTAGAAGGTGACAAAGGGGCATTCTTGGCCCCCGGCGAATATTGGGTTAATGGTGAGGGCTCTCTATGGGTGGTATCAGGTAAAGGGCGGTAAAGTTCATGGTGACTGTGTTAGTCCCAAGTGACCCGAGTGAAAGGTTTCCGCCCTAGTGAGTAGAGCAACGATTATCAAGAGCGATATTGCTAACCCAGAATTAGCGGCACAAGGTAAGAAGAGAATTGAATGGGCAGAGCGGAGCATGCCGGTATTGGCTCAGATTCGCGATCGCTTCACCCTCGAGCAGCCATTCAAAGGCGTCCGAATCTCAGCGTGTATGCATGTGACCACAGAAACAGCCAATCTCATGCGAACTCTTGCCGCAGGTGGCGCGGAGTTGGCGCTTTGTGCATCAAATCCATTATCGACTCAAGATGACACAGCAGCTGCGTTAGTACACGAGTATGGGATCAGCGTCTTTGCACGAAATGCTATCGATCGTGATGGTTATTACAGTCACATCAATGCTGCGCTCGATATCGCGCCACACTTTGTCTTCGACGATGGTTGCGATTTGGTGAACACTCTCCATACGACCCGTCGTGAATTACTGCCGACAATTCTTGGTGGCTGTGAAGAGACAACAACTGGCGTGATTCGTTTGACGCAAATGACGCGAGACGGCGCTCTCACATTCCCAATGATTGCGGTAAATGACACTGACACCAAACATATGTTTGATAATCGATATGGCACTGGCCAATCAACCTTTGATGCAGTTTTCCGAGCAACAAATACGTTAATCGCCGGAAAAGTTGTGGTGGTTGCCGGCTTTGGATATTGCGGTCGCGGAGTCGCAGAGCGCGCAAAGGGCTTGGGCGCCGAAGTGGTAGTAACTGAGATAGATCCAACGAAGGCTCTCGATGCCATGATGCATGGTTATCGGGTAATGACAATGCATGAGGCTGCGCGAATTGGTGATGTATTCATCACCGTGACGGGCAATCGAGATGTACTGCGAGCTGAACACTTTGAGCTAATGAAGGACAACGCCATCATGGCCAACTCCGGCCACTTTGATATCGAAATTGATGTTGCCTGGCTAGAAAAGAATGCACGTAAGAATCCAAAGATTCGTCATCAGACTGATGAATATGTGATGAGAGATGGAAGACGCCTACTCCTTCTGGCTGAGGGTCGTTTGGTCAATCTTGGGGCTGCAGAAGGTCACCCAGCCGCGGTAATGGATCTCTCATTCGCAGATCAGGCTCTCACCGCTGAGTGGTTAGTGCACGAGGCCAAGAATCTCAAACCTGGCGTTCATGAAGTGCCGGTCACTATCGATAGAGAGGTGGCTACTTTGAAACTCAAGAGTATGGGTGGCGAGGTAGATGTTCTCACCCCTGAGCAAGAGCATTACCTCAACTCTTGGGAACATGGCAGCTAATGACGCTAATAATGGTTGTCGATGATGACCAGGATTTAGCAGAGATGCTCGCAATCGTTCTTACGGGCGAGAGCATGGAAGTTGACTTAGTCTCCCGAGGCGACCAAGTCATGGATGTTTTTCGCAACTCTCAACCAGACTTGGTCCTATTGGATTTAATGCTCCCTGGACTTGATGGAATCGAAGTATGTAAATTGATTCGAGCTGAGTCGATGATTCCAATCGTCATGCTGACGGCGAAAGGCGACACCACAGATGTTGTAAAGGGACTTGAAGCAGGAGCAGATGATTACATCGTCAAACCTTTTCAAACTAACGAGTTACTTGCTCGAATCAAAGCCCGACTACGCAGGGTTGAAACAACCTCCGCAGTATCGTCAAAATTGGAATTCGGAGGAGTTTCAATTGATTTGGTTGCCCATGAAGTTCGAAGGGGCGAGAAAGTTATCGCGCTTACTCGTTTGGAGTTTGATTTACTTTTGGCTCTGGCTCGGGAACCAGGTCGCGTTTTCACTCGAGAGGCACTTTTAGCTGAGGTGTGGGGTTACCGACATTCATCGGATACTCGATTGGTCAATGTGCATATTCAAAGAATCAGATCAAAGATTGAGCGCGACCCTAATCAGCCAGAGTTAGTACTTACGGTGCGAGGGGTCGGATATCGCGCTGGTAATTTCACAGAACAAAAATAATGCGTTTTACAAATTCGCTTGCATTCAGAGTCATTGGGACCACTTTATTGTTGTCCACGCTCTTGGTGTCGGTCTTAGGTTCAATCTTGAATCAATTATTAAGCGATGGAATCAGGGAATCGAAAATTGAGGCAGCGCTAAACGAGAGTCAGTCAAAGTTATTCCAGACTGAGAATATATTTGTGCTTTCAGAGATTTCGTCCGTTGCAGATTTCCGGGATGCAATGGATCGAACAATCACTGAGTTTGCTGACGCCAAGGGAAATGAACGCAATCCCGAGGTTGTAATTTTGCAGGCAAAATCACCAATGACGAAGTATCTAATTTATGAACGATCCACCAATCAAGTGATTAAAGATTCGATTCCAATCGAACTTCGTGACAGGGTGCTTGCCAGCAAAGAATTGCAATATTCATATGGAGAGATCCTCTACCTAACCTCCCTCCTCACTGCCGTACCCATTGAAAGGCGAGAGCCCGCTCTGATTGTTGGTGGACAATTCACTCTGGCGAATTTTGGCCAATTTGAGATGTACTTCCTTTTTAGCACCACACCAGAGAATCAGACGCTTTCGTTGATTTCGAGGACTTTGCTTATTGGAGCGATTGCGCTGGTTCTCCTCCTCTTATTTGTTGTCTGGGCAGTTTCACGTCAGGTGGTCACACCAGTCAGGAGAGCCGCAGAAATTGCTGAGAAATTGTCGGCAGGCGATTTCGCAGAACGTATGAATGTCGAGGGAGCTGACGAGATTGCCAGGCTCGCACAATCATTTAATGAAATGGCTAGCGCCCTGCAGAATCAAATCACCCGCCTTGAAAACCTATCGAGAGTTCAACAGCGTTTCGTTTCGGATGTATCGCATGAATTGCGGACGCCACTTACTACCTTGAAGATGGCATCTGATCTGATTTACCGACAAAGACAAGATTTCGACCCAACAATCTCCAGAAGTGCAGAGTTGCTCTCTGCTCAGTTGGAACGATTCGAAAACTTACTAACCGAATTACTCGAAGTCAGTCGATTCGATGCTGGAGTAGTGAATCTTGAACCTGATGTAACTGACATCGTGGCTCTTGTTGAGAAGGGCGTCGACACTTTAACGCCGATTGCGAAGGAACACGGATCAATTTTCCGCTATAAGCATCCTTCAGAGCCTGTCGTCACGGTTGTGGATCCAAGGAGAATGGATCGAATTCTTCGCAATTTACTAAACAATGCAATTGCATATGGAGAAAGCAAGCCAATAGATGTTGAAGTAAGAGTTGGAGAACTTTCAATTGCAGTGGCAGTGCGAGATTACGGAATCGGCTTACGTAAGGGGGAAGAAAATAGGGTCTTTGATCGTTTTTGGCGAGCAGACCCTTCTCGAGAGCGGACTCGGGGAGGTACCGGACTTGGCCTATCAATCGCTCAAGAGGACGCTCAGTTGCACGGTGGAATCATCGAAGCAGCCGGCGTATATGGGCGGGGTTCCCTTTTTGTATTAACAATTCCACGAGATCGTAGTGAAGAACTGACAGAGAGACTTTTTTCTCTTTCGCTCTAAGCTATTTTTTTGTATCTACCTACCTTCCCCTGATGTCATTCTGGAGCGCTCTTCGATCTCTTGTCATTCCCGTTCAATGTATTGTGTGTACCGCGCCAGATATTGTCCTCTGCAGGGTCTGTTCAGATGAGTTACTTTATGCTCCACGGAACAATCCAATCATGGTTAGTACTCTTGCTGGGCAAATGTCTATTGCTACCAAATTACCTTTTAGCGATGAAGTCTCCCGGTTGGTTTTAGGTGCGAAAGATGACCACAATCATCAATTAGAGAGCGTCCTGGTGGATTCGCTTCGTCAATCTCGGTCGCTATTCCCCGAGGGCTTATTGCTTATTCCAATTCCAAGTTCAGAGCGTGCTCGACGTGCGCGAGGTAGAGATTTTCTCCTTGATATTTCTCGAGAATTAGTTCGAGATACGAAAGATGAGGTAATTCCCCTACTTTCACTTGGGCGAAAAGTTGCGCCTCAGAAAAGCTTAAATGCAACTGATCGAGCTCGGAATATGGATGGCGCATTTAGGGTCCGAGAGGATTTGTTATCTAAATTTCACGACTCTTTACAAGTTAACCAAGCGCTTATTGTCGATGATGTGCTCACCACAGGAGCAACTATGCGTGAGGGCTACCGGGCGCTCCACAGGGCTGGGGCGCGGTGCATTGGGGGAATTTCAGCGGCGTATTCGCTCAATTGGAGGATGTACGGCCTGGCGCATTAGAGTAGGGCTCCAATCACGAAAGGCCGAATACGCGTGGTCGTACTGCTCGATAAGATTTTGCGCGCTGGAGAAGGGCGCCAGGTGCGCAACCTGGAGAAGATTGCCCGCATCGTTAACAGCCATGAAGCGGAGATAACAGCGCTTACTGACGAGGAACTTCGCGCTAAAACCGAGCAATTTAAAACCCGACTCGCTGAGGGTGAGGAGCTCGACGAAATCCTTCCAGAGTCTTTTGCTGTCGTGCGTGAGGCTGCGAAGCGGACCCTAGGTCAACGCCACTACGACGTTCAGTTGATGGGTGGCATCGCTCTCCATCGAGGCAATATCGCGGAAATGCGCACTGGAGAGGGAAAGACTCTGGTTTCAACACTTCCTGCTTATTTAAATGCGTTATCGGGCAAGGGTGTGCACATTGTGACCGTCAATGATTATCTTGCCGAGCGTGATAGCGAGTGGATGGGCCGCGTTCACCGTTTCCTTGGTTTGAGCGTCGGAGTGATCCTGGCTCATATGAGCCCCCAAGAACGACGCGTCGCGTACTCAGCAGATATCACCTACGGCACCAATAATGAATTTGGTTTTGATTATCTTCGAGACAACATGTCTTGGTCTATTGACGATTGCGTTCAACGAGAACATAACTTTGCAATTGTTGATGAAGTGGACTCAATCCTCATTGACGAAGCACGTACTCCTTTGATTATCAGCGGTCCAGCTGACCGGCCAACTAAGTGGTACTCCGAGTTTGCTTCAATTGCCAAGAAATTAACATCTGGCGATCATTACGAAGTTGATGAAAAAAAGAGAACTGTAGGGATTTTAGAGGCTGGAATCACAGAAGTTGAAAGACTGCTCGGGATTGAGAACCTTTACGAGACTGCGAATACGCCCCTGATTAGTTATTTGAATAATGCATTGAAGTCGAAAGAATTATTTAAGCGAGATCGAGATTATGTAGTAATGGGTGGCGAATTGCTCATAGTTGATGAGCACACCGGTCGAATCCTTCAAGGGCGTCGTTACAACGAAGGTCTGCACCAAGCGCTTGAAGCTACAGAAGGGGTAAAGATTCAAGACGAAAACCAGACTTTAGCGACGATTACCCTCCAGAATTATTTCCGGCTTTACGACAAGCTCTCGGGAATGACTGGTACAGCCATGACTGAGGCCTCGGAGTTCTATCAAATTTATAAACTAGGCGTAATTCCTATTCCCACAAATAAAGAGATGTCGCGTATCGACCAGGCTGATCTTGTGTACAAGACGGAAAATGCCAAGTTTTTAGCTGTCGTTGATGACATCGTCGAGCGACATCGCAAGGGACAACCAGTTCTTGTCGGAACTGTTAGCGTCGAGAAATCTGAGGAGTTATCCACCCACCTAGTCCGTCGAGGTGTTGCCCACGAAGTTTTGAATGCTAAGCAGCACGAACGTGAAGCGGCAATTGTTGCCCGAGCAGGGTGCAAGGCAGCGGTCACCGTTGCCACCAATATGGCTGGGCGTGGAACTGACATCATGCTTGGTGGAAATCCTGAGTTCTTCGCCGACTTTGCCCTACAACAGAGAGGGTTCTCTCCAGTTGATACTCCTGTCGATTATGAACGTGAATGGCCGGCTGAATTAGCTCGTCAACGCCAACTCGTCGCCACCGAGCACGATGAGGTTGTTGCACTTGGCGGACTCTATGTCCTGGGAACTGAACGGCATGAGTCTCGGCGAATCGATAATCAGCTTCGAGGACGTTCGGGACGTCAAGGCGATCCTGGTGAGTCTCGTTTCTATCTCTCGCTACAAGATGATTTGATGCGACGATTCAATTCCGCTTTGGTTGAGCGCTTCCTCGGCGCTGCGGGAATTCCTGAAGATGTTCCTATTGAGTCAAAGATGGTTAGCAATGCCATTAAATCTGCGCAGACCCAAGTAGAAGGCCAAAATTTTGAGATTAGAAAGAACGTCCTCAAATACGACGATGTACTTAATCGTCAACGACAAGTCATTTATGCTGAGCGACGAAGTGTTCTCGAAGGCGCAGACCTGCGCGAACAAATGATTGGATTTATCGACGATGCAGTTCGTGGTCAAGTTGCGTTCGCAACATCTGAAGGGTTCCCCGAAGATTGGAATCTTGACGCCCTTTGGCAACAATTGAAAGCAATGTATCCAGTATCCGTCACACCCGAGGAACTTGTCGCAGAGGTTGGTGATATTTCAGCCCTCTCTACCGAATACCTTAGCGAGGTAATAAGCGCTAATGCTCTGGAGAAATACGAAGAACGGGAACAGGTGCTTACAGCTGAAATTATGCGGGAATTGGAGCGCAGAGTTGTTCTGAGTGTCCTAGATCGTCGTTGGCGTGACCACCTCTACGAGATGGATTATCTACAAGAGGGAATCGGGTTACGCGCAATGGCGCAACGTGATCCACTCGTTGAGTATCAAAAAGAAGGGTATGACCTTTTCACCGGGATGATGGAAGGGATCAAAGAGGAGTCAGTGGGCTATGTCTTCCATGCAGAGGTAAATGTGGAGCGGACTGCGCAGGGAGACCTTGCATCCGCCTCGCTTCCCGAACTTGGTGGCGGCGAGCAGGAACTTCACTATTCAGCGCCTGGAGAATATGAAGAGCAGGCGACTCGCTCTAGCGATGAGACTTCTCGGAATGCTCCATGCCCATGTGGTTCAGGAAAGAAATACAAGCGATGCCATGGAGATCCACGGAACCGTTAATCAACGGGTGTGATTCAGATTGAATAGAGTTCCACGCAAAGCCACCTGCCATCGAGACCCTCAAAACGGCCTACTAGTACTCGACTGCGCTCGTTTCCATGGAGCATCGCTGTGACTTCAAGAATTTGATCGAATGGTTGGCAGATTCGCTTTCTCCCAACTCTGATAGTCGCTGGTCGCACTCGCGCGTTCTCGGTCAAGTAAGCGAAAACCTTCCTATTGCACCATCGAGATAGTTGCATGGGTGCCCGTTTTCCATTGAGGATTTCGAGAGCAGCATGAACGAATCGATCGACCCATTCCTTTGGCTCAGGTAGTCGTTCGTATGGAGTGATTTGTCGCCCAAATTCATATTCGTCTTCGACGAAAGCATCTTCATCCTGGGTTGGTTTGAAAGTAAGTGAAGATAGATGCGGTTGGAAGCGAGGTTTTTCGAATAAGTCGAGGGCTTCCTGAACGATTAGTTGAGTCATGAGCGGAGACTTCCGGTTCCGCTGAAACTCTCCCTCCTCCTTTTGAATAAGCTCTTCTCATCCAAAAGGATGAGTGCGAACTTAGTTCTACCGGGCTATTTAGAATGCGGTAGTAACGAGCATGCGAAAAAGAGAGTTAGTCGGGCTTGTATTTTTGATTATCGGTGCAAGTGGGGTTTATTTATCGGTTCGCCAGACGCCACCCCAGTACATCTATCTCACTGCAAGTCGGGATATCTCGGTCGGCGAAATAGTCTCTGAGCAGGATTTCACCCCTGAATCCCTATATCTATCGAACTCTGAAAATAAATACGTCAGTGGCAGTTTTGATTTGGATGGCCATAGGGCTCTGCGAAGCATCACTCGCGGTGAGATTATTCCCAGAGCAGCCATCACCAGCGAAATAGAGGTTGAAGAGCGGAGATTACTAACTTTTGTGGTAGCTAAATCTCAAGCTCCAGAACAATTGAAATTAGGGGATGTCATCGATCTCTACTTCTTTTCAATACCTAGCAATGTTGCACTTAATGAGCCGGCTAAATTAATCACAGTAGTCGAGCAAGTGAGAATCAGAGCAGTGGAAGATGATCAAGCACAATTCGACGGGAAGATGACAATCTCTGCATTATTTGATAAGAATCAAACACGCGAAATCATCACCTTACTTGCGAACTCATCGATAGCTGTGGCTCAGCGGTTCGATCACCATGACTGATTTGAATATTCATCTAGCCATCATTGATCCAGTTCTCGAAGCGCAGGTGATGCGAGTACTAGCAGAGTCTGGAATACAGTGCGCTGGACGCCATTTCACTCTTGCTGAAATTCCTATTGATGAAAGATCTTTAATTGTGATGGTAACGACTCCGGCCACCTTGCATGCAAGCCAGGCAATGGAAGAATTTCACAGAATAATCTCTTTGGGCGACAAAGCGACCTCTGGGGCCATGAATCTCAGTGAGAGCGAAATACCCAGACTCCCCGAATTAATTTCCAAGATTCTCACTGAAGGTAATAGAATAAACAATTCGAGAGTAGATCCTCTTGTCAAAGGAGTCTTGCCCAGAGTAGGCGCACGTACTCTAAGTCGAATTCTCGAGGAAAATCTCGGAGCGATATTACTTCCAATTATGAAAAGGCATAATCGTGTACACAAAACTATATTGCTCTCTGAGATTGATGATGAATCGATACTCCGGCTATGCGATGAGCTGCGGGCAGGCAATTCAAGCGGGCATAGGTGTGCTGTGGTGATCAATAAAGTCCCGCGGAATTCCCTGGCGCAGAAGCGATTGCGCGCTCTAGAGCGGGAACTGCAAGGTTCCGGGATGGCCTATTTTCATCCCATCTATTTCGATGCCGAGATACAAATCGTTGGCGCGCCCAGCAAGAGTACGATTCGCGCGCTTCAACCATTATTCGACTGGATAGCAAAATCAAATTAGGCTTCGGGTATGCGCTGTTATCTGCCACTGAGCAAGAGTGAATTTGCTCATTTCATAGACAGCTCTCAGATGCAATGTGAGATCCTCTATGTGCCTACCCCCACTTTAGCTTTGGAATATGGCGTTAGCGATGAGGAGGAGACGGAATACGCCGCACTCGAACTTGCGCGAACCGATGCAGAATCAATTAAGAAGCCAGTAATCGTCGCGCTCGAATTGAGTGAGGTTTCAATAGCTAGTGGGAGCGAAATTAAAGCTGGAGTTGTAACTGGTAAATACTCCATAAGAAATCCTGATGTCGTAGCGCTCTATGTCATTTATGGAGCTGATGATGAACTTGAATGGTATGACGCAAGTGAAAGTGCGATTTGTCTGGCGAAAATAGGAGAATGAAGTAATGGCTACGCTTGAAGAAATGACTGCGCGAAGCACACTTAATGCTTCTGACATCAGTCGCTTGCGCGCGATTATCTCTGAGTGGCAACTACTAGCCGATTTATCATTCGCTGATCTGCTGCTCTGGGTGCCGCTACGAGATAATCCAAAAAGTTGGCCTGAGGGACATGTTGTTGTTGCACAGATGCGACCAACGACTGCAGCCACGGTCTACCCAAATGATTTGATTGGCAATAAAGCACGTTGGGGAGAGCGCCCTTGGATTGACGCCGCTTTATCGGATGGAGAGATTCAGAGAGATACTGAAGCTGAGTTACTTGGTGAAGTAATGGTGAAAGAAGAGACCATTCCAATTCTCCATAACGGAAAGGTAATAGGTGTTATTGCCCGATATCGCAATGTAGAGCAGATGCGCTCACCTGGACGGCTCGAGTTGACCTATCGAGAAGCGGCTTTCGATTTGGCGCGAATGATTAGCGAGGGAACTTTTCCAGCAGCTGAGATTGTTACTGAGGTCACGCCCCGAGTAGGAGATGGATTAATTCGGCTAGATCGGAATGGAATGGTCTCATTTGGTAGCCCAAATGCAATCTCAGCATTTCGACAGATGGGCCATCAAGGCGATTTGGAACTTCATGAGTTAGCAGAAGTAATCGAGAAACTAGCTACTGGATTTAAATCACGCCATCCACGCGATGAATCTTGGCAATCGATACTGAATGGAAAATTGCCCCGACAAGTTGAGCTAGAGAATAACAATGGAGTCTTAGATTTATACGTCTTGCCGCTAACTGCGAATAGTGACCGCGTCGGCGCCCTTGTTCTTGTCCATAACGTCACTGAGATTCGGCGACGCGAGCGAGAACTGATCTCTAAAGATGCAACCATTCGTGAGATTCATCATCGCGTGAAAAATAATTTACAAACGGTAAGCGCTCTTCTTCGACTCCAGGCACGTCGAGCCGAGAATCCATCAGCGGTCTCCGCAATTGAAGAGGCAATAAGAAGGATTAGTTCAATAGCACTTGTGCACGAAATGCTTTCAATGAATGCGCAAGAGATGGTTGACTTTGATGAGGTAGCAGACAAACTCATCGCGGCAGTAAAAGATGTCTCAGCGCTCCGTCCAGGCATAACATTGGAGCGAATTGGGAAATTTGGTGCGCTCAGACCCGAAGTGGCGACACCACTTGCACTTATCTTGACCGAATTAATTCAGAATGCCTACGAGCACGGCTTATCGACAGTTGGTTCAAAGGTGAAGATCGCAGTCACTCGTACTCAGGACTCCATGAGACTGGAGGTAACCGACGATGGAATTGGGTTGCCAGCAGATTTTGATATCAATACCTCAGAGAGTCTTGGACTGCAGATCGTGAAAACGCTTGCTACAAATGAATTAGGGGGCGCGATTGAGGTAGATCGACTGCACGGCGGCGGAACTACCATCCGCATGGGAATTTACTGCTGATTTATCTCGAATGGGTTGGGGCTTTCGATCCCTCGCGCCCGATTTCGAGCCGCACGACGTTTAAGTGCACGTCGCTCATCCTCAGATAGCCCACCCCAGACTCCAGCCTCCTGGCCGTTCTCAAGCGCCCATTTCAGACATTCGTTGATGACCAGACAGCGGTTGCAGACCTTCTTTGCCTCCTCAATTTGCTGGAGCGCAGGTCCAGTGTTACCTACAGGAAAAAATAATTCCGGATCCTCATCTCGACAAGCAGAGCGATGTCGCCAATCCATGGCCGCCCCCTTGCATGTGAGTAATTAGATAAGAATGGCGTTACACGAACGCTCCCTCCATATTCTCTCTGGTAATCAGGCCAGGAACAAGGAAGACAGGGGTAATTCCTCTCACAAGATTGGCTCAATGAGCAGGGCGGCGGGCAGGAATGCAGGTTCTTTGTAGATTCTCACGAAGATAGAGAAGATAGGGGTATGAGCGAGACCGCATATTTTGCAACCGGATGTTTCTGGGGAGCCGAACGTCGCTTCTGGCAGATGGAGGGCGTCACCAATACTCGCGTCGGATATATGGGTGGCACTTCTCCCAATCCCACGTATAAAGAGGTCTGCTCGGGGAGCACCGGACATGCGGAAGTTGTAAAAGTTGAATTTGATGTGAAGAGAATTACTTTTCAGAAGCTACTCATTGCATTCTGGCAAATGCATGATCCAACAACTTTGAATCGTCAAGGAAATGACATCGGCACTCAATATCGAAGTGCGATTTACTACGTTAATCAGAATCAACATGAAGAAGCTCTTCGTAGCAAAGAGATCTACAAGAGCGAGTTAAGTAGGTTGGGATTTGATGAAATTACTACCGAAGTGACAGCCGCGCCAGAATTTTGGGATGCGGAGGAGTATCACCAACGTTATTTAGAGAAAAACCCCAATGGATACGACTGCCATGCTACAACTGGAGTTCCCTTTCCAGCGGGTGTGATGCGCTAACGATGGCTGACTATCCACACCAAATTGACGAGAATGAGTTAAAAGCTCGAGTTGATAATCTCTCGTTTAACGTATTGCGAAGAGCTGCCACTGAAGCGCCCTTTACCGGAGAATACACGGATGAAGAGAGCGCAGGTGTGTATCGCTGCAAGGCATGTAACGCAGAACTATTTCGAAGCGATCACAAGTTCCACTCGGGTTGTGGCTGGCCCTCTTTCTACCAACCAAGCGCTCAAGACGCAGTCGAATTACTTCCTGATCATTCGTTAGGAAGGGCACGGACTGAGGTGCGCTGTGCCAATTGTGGCTCACATCTGGGACATGTCTTCGAAGGTGAGGGCTATTCGACGCCTACGGATGAGCGATGGTGCATCAATTCAGTCTCACTTCTGCTCGAGAAGAAGTAGGCTAAGTGGGCTTGAATATCTATGACGAGGAGAAGCGCTGATGACCTCTGGCTCCATATGGCTTGTTACCATAGCCGTCCTTGTTGGAGTTTTACTCCTTGATCTCCTCCTCGCAATAAAACGGAGAGACCAGGAGACCACCACAAAAGAGGCTGGCTTATGGACCATTTTTTATGTGGCGGCCGCCATCGTCTTTGGTTGGACTTTAGGCGGTTGGGAGAACCCGCAGGCGCGAGCGGAGTTCTTCGCAGGTTGGCTGACTGAATATTCACTCTCCATCGATAACGTTTTCGTGTTTATCATCATCCTCGCCCGTCTAAAAATAAGTAAAGAGAAAGCTCAACTTGTCCTTCTGATTGGAATCATCCTCGCATTGATTCTTCGCGGTGCATTTATCGCCGCTGGCGCTGCTCTCATTCATCGTTTTGTGGCAATCTTCTTCGTATTCGGTGCATTCTTGCTATACACCGCCTGGCATCTGGCAAAAGATGAGGATGAAACGAATGACTGGCAAGAATCTCGCATGATAAAGAGCCTTGCTGCACGTGGTGCAACTCCTTTCACCGTCGCGCTAGTCGCTGTAGGTACCACTGATTTACTCTTTGCTCTCGACTCAATACCAGCGATCTTCGGTTTGACCAAGGATCCTTACATCGTCTTTACAGCAAATGCTTTTGCATTAATGGGCTTAAGGCAACTCTATTTTCTCCTTGGAGACTTTCTTAATCGATTGGTATATCTTTCAAAAGGGCTGGCAATCATTTTGGGCTTTATCGGAGTCAAACTTGTCATTGAAGCTCTACATGGGATTGGAATCCACAATATTGGCGCTCTGAAGATTCCCGAAATCTCACTTGCAGTCAGCCTGGGAGTAATCATCGCCTCTCTTTCTGTCACTTCACTGATTAGTCTTACAAAACCAGTTAAAAAAACGGAGAATAAAGAATGAAACCAATCGCGGTTATTACTGGGGCAAGTAGTGGAATTGGCGCAGCAACAGCGCGATTACTTGCGCAACACGGTTTTCATGTGGTTGCTGTTGCTCGCAGAGAAGATCGCCTAAATCAACTCTCGGCTGAAGATAAGAATATTGAAACGCTAACTATTGATGTCACATCTGATACAGACGTGCAGAAATTAGCCGCACATCTTCAAGGCAAGCCGGTAGAAATCTTGGTGTGTAATGCAGGCGGAGCTTTCGATTTTGATACGGTGATAACTTCAGATCCAGAGGTCTGGATGAAAACTTATGATGTTAATGTGGTTGGATCAGTCCGATGCATTAAAGCCTTGACTCCTCTCATGACTAAACATGGGAAGGGGCATTTGGTCATCATCACTTCCACTGCTGGTCAGGTAGCTTATGAAAATGGCGGATCTTATGTAGCTGCTAAGCATGGAGAAGTGGCACTTGCTCGCACTCTTCGATTGGAATTGAGTGGCTTGCCTATCAGGGTTACAGAAATAGCTCCCGGAATGGTTAAGACTGATGAGTTTGCTTTGACACGATTCTCTGGCGACAGTCAGCATGCTGCAAAGATTTATGCGGGAGTAGAGAAGCCGCTTACTGATAGTGATGTTGCAGAGGCAATTCGATGGAGCGTCATGCTTCCTGAACATTTCAATATTGACTCGATGACAATTAGACCAGTGGCTCAAGCAGCCCAACATAAGGTTCATAGGATTACTCAGTAATGAGCGGAAGGCTACTCGCACCATCTTTAGCAGAGCTAAGGAAACGTAGAAGTACTAAGTGGCGTGAATATGATCCAGATGTACTACCGCTGCCGGTTGCGGAGATGGACTATCCGATCGCCACACCTATCATCGATACGGTGACTGAAATGATGCGCCGATCAGATACTGGTTATCTAGGAAAATTTCCGGAATTAGGTCTGGCTTTCGCTGGGTTTGCTCAGCGCCGTTGGAATTGGCAAATTGATCCAGATTCGGTCCGAATGACTACAGATGTAGGAGTTGCCACAATCGAGATATTGCGAGCGCTCGGTTCGCCGGGAGATCGAGTGGTGGTCATGCCACCGATTTATCCAGCTTTCTACAATTGGACCACCGAAATACATTTTCCAATTGTTGAAGTTCCGCTCCGTAAAGATGGAACCCATTATTCAATTGATTTTGAGGGACTTGAACGCGAATTCGGAACAGGCGTGCAGTTTTTCATTATTTCCAACCCACATAATCCTATGGGATTGATCTTTACTACTGAAGAATTGAAGAAAGTTGCGGCGCTGGCAAAGAAATTTGGAGTAATCATTCTCAGCGACGAGATCCATGCTCCACTTACTTATAAGGGGGAGACTTTCACGCCTTTCGGGAAAGTAAGTGACGAGGCGCGAGAGCAAGTGATTACCCTAACGTCGGCCAGCAAGGCTTGGAATCTTGCGGGTTTGAAGTGCTCAATATTCTTCACAGAAAATGGTGCGTTGCACGAGAAGTTAGAGCCTCTGGTGAAAGGGATTCGCTCCCGAGCATCGCTAATTGGCGCTGCTTCACATGTGGCGGCATTCTCGGAGTGCGATGAATGGCTTGATAGCGCTATCGACACGATTGAAGAGAGCTCCCAATATTTCGCAGAGTTAGTCGCCAAGTACTGGCCCAATGTGCACATATCCAAACCAAAAAATAGCTATTTGTCTTGGGTGGACTTTAGCGACACGCGCTTGGGAGAAGATCCAGCAGTTGAATTATTAGAGAAGGCTCGCGTGGCAATAAGTTCAGGAATTCCCTTTGGGGCTGGGGGCAAACATCACGCTCGTTTGAATTTTGCAACCTCGCCAGAAATTCTTGAAGAAGCGGTCACGAGAATCACACCATGGTTGTAGCCTCTGGTCCCGAATCCTCCTCTTACGATGTGATTGTCGTTGGTGGTGGCCATAACGGTTTGGTTGCCGCAACATATTTAGCTAAAGCTGGCAAGAAAGTCGCACTTATCGAGGCCAGGCCCTCCCTCGGCGGTGCTTCTATCAGCTATCACGCTTTTCCTGAGTATCCCGTCCGACTTTCGCGTTACTCGTACCTGGTTTCGCTCTTTCCTGATGAGATTAAGCACGAATTGGGATTGAACTTTCGCACGTTATCGAGGAAGGTTTCTTCGTATACGCCAGTCAACCAAGATAATGAGAACCTAGGGCTACTCGTCGAGCGCAACCTCGGCCCTGCGACCGAGGATTCTTTTCGAAAAGTTACCGGCTCTACTGCCGATTTCCTCTCATGGCAGGATTTTTATAGTCGAATAGAGCGGCTAGCGAAGTATTTAGCACCATCTTTACTTAAGCCGCTTGAGAATATTGAAGCGTTGAAAGCCGGCTTTGACGATCAACAGTTATGGCATGAAATATTTGAACAGCCCATCGGAGTAACGGTTTCGCAGCGCTTCCACGATGATGTGGTTCGAGGCGTCGTACTCACTGATGCGTTGGTAGGAACTTTTTCCTCTGTTGATGATTTCCAAGCAAACATCTGCTTTTTGTATCACGTAGTAGGTAATGGAAGTGGGGAGTGGCGAGTTCCTGAAGGTGGCATGGGGGCTTTGGTGAGCGAACTGGAACGCGCTGCTCGACAGCATGGTGTGCAAATAATTGTTGATGAGCGAATTGATGGTATCCATGGCGACTCTAAATCTTTGGATGTTCAGACAAGTGATGGCAAAACTTACTCTTGTCGCGACCTAGTGTGGTCAGCTGATGATCGGGCACTTGCGCGAGTACTTGGTGAGTCAGTACCTGAAAGACGCGATGGTTCTCAAATAAAGATGAACATGTTGCTCAAAGAATTGCCGAAGTTAAAGAGTGGAATTGATCCCCGTTTGGCATTTGCAGGAACATTTCATATTGATGAGAGCGCTATTCAACTTGAATCTGCTTTTCGATTATCAGCCGCTGGTTCGCTACCTCAAGTCATTCCCTCAGAAGTGTATTGCCATTCGCTGACCGACCCCTCAATTGTGGGTGACTCCGGCTTGCACACGTTGACCCTTTTCGCATTTCACACTCCAGCTACGCTTTTTGAGAACAATCGACAATTAAATACTGCAAAGGCCACTGAGCGAATTATCGCCGGCATCAATAGCTATCTTGAAGAACCGCTTGAAGAGTCGCTCGCTTATGATTCACATGGTCGTGCCTGTCTTGAAGTGAAAAATCCACTGGACCTTGAAGATGAACTTGATTTACCTCGTGGCAATATCTTCCATGGCGACCTGACAATGCCCTTTGCTGTAACAGAAAATAGAGGAGAGTGGGGGAGTGAGACCTCCTACGAAAATATTTTCTTAGGGGGAGCAAGCGCGATACGCGGTGGTGGAGTAAGCGGTATCGCTGGACATAATGCGGCCTTTGCCTTATTAGCAAAGCGTTAATCTCTAGTACCCTTCTGCCATGGTTGAGCAGAACCCACTTCGTCCCGAGACGCAGGTTGTCCAACAAGGGCGTCCTGAACGTGAACCTGGCGGGGCAATCATCGGGGGCATCTCTGTCTCCACCACATTCCGCGCTGGTGGCGAGTACATCTATGGTCGCTCGGATAACGACACGTGGAAGGATTTGGAAGCTGTCCTTGGTGCGCTAGAAGGTGGGCAAGCGCTGGTCTTTTCCTCAGGAATGGCGGCGATCTCGGCAACTTTTGATTTGATTCCCCCAGGGGGCGTGGTAGTAGCGCCAACTGCTGGGTATATGAATACCTTTGTGCAGTTACGGAAGCTTGAGGCTAATAATCGACTGCGGATCCGGTGGGTCGATATCAACGAGAATCAATCGGTGATTGCAGCCCTTGATGGTGCTGCGATGCTTTTCTTCGAGTCACCAGTAAATCCACTCTTAACAGTCACTGATGTTTCTACTCTGATTCGTGAGGCTAAAGCTCGTGGTGTGCTTGTCGCTGTCGATAACACCTTTGCGACGCCTCTTCGACAACAACCGCTGAAACTAGGTGCGGATGTTGCGGTGCACTCGCTAACGAAGGCGCTGTCGGGTCATAGCGATGTGGTATTGGGAGCGGCAATCACAGATTCCGCTGAACTATTTGAGAAGTTGATGTCGTATCGAAAAGATTCGGGTGCAAATGCTGGACCTTTTGAGGCCTGGTTAGCGCTGCGTGGACTCCGAACTTTTCCAATCAGGTTTGCGCAGGCAGAGAACAGCACAAAGATTCTTGTTGAGCGCTTACAGAATCATCCTGCGGTTGAACGGGTTCGATATCCAGGATTTGGCTTCATGGTCTCCATTGAAGTAAAGGGTGGTGCTCGCGCAGCAGATAAAGCCTGCAATACATCGAAGATTTGGTCCTATGCCACCAGCCTTGGTGGCGTCGAGTCGTTATGGGAACGGCGTCGGCGCCATGGCGATGAACCTCTCGAAGTGCCCGAGAATCTCATCAGAATTTCGGTCGGAATTGAACATGTCGAAGACTTGTGGAGCGATATGGATCAGGCGTTAACTAAATCGCAAAGTTAATTTCTAGCCACATTTAGGCGCTGTGTCATGAAGAATCTTTCCGGGGTTAAGAATGTGATTTGGGTCGAAGAAGTTCTTAATACCTAGCATCACATCAATAGCGCTTTGCCCAGTTTCTTCGACTAATGCATCGATTTTTCCAGCACCAATGCCATGTTCACCAGTGCAGGTTCCACCCATAGCGATTATTCGAAGTGCGAGTTCATGTGCAATCTCTCGAATCTCCTCGAGTTGCTCTGGCTTCTCCGGATCGGTGATGATGAAAGTATGAAAATTCCCATCAGCAACATGGCCTAAGACCGTGTACGGATAACCCTTCTCAGTCAGGAATTGATCAGCCATTCCTACAGCCTCACCCAGCAGAGAGAGCGGAACAACTGAATCAGTGCTTACCCCTCGCTTGCCGGGATGAGCCGCGATGCTTGCCCAGTGAACATGATGGCGAGCTTCCCAGAGTTTTCTTCTGGCACCTTCATCAGTGGTCCATTCAAATTCTGTGCCACCAAATTCGGCGACGATTTCCTGAGTGGATTTCGCATCTTCTTCTACCCCTTTTGGACTTCCGTGGAACTCAAAGAAGAGAGTGGGACTCTCAGGTAGTGAGAGATTGGAGTAGGAATTGATGTTCTTAATGCAGTTGGGATCGAGAAATTCACATCGTGCAATAGCAATCCCGGATCGGACAATCGCAGTTGCTGCTTCGACTCCTGCTTGCAGATTGGGGAAGCGGGCTATCGCTGCCGCCATCTTCTCTGGCGTTCCATATAACTTCAATGTGAGTTCAGTGATAACAGCAAGCGTTCCCTCTGAACCAACGAGTAACCGAGTGAGGTCATAACCGGCAGAGAGTTTTCGAGTGCCACGTCCGACATGAATCACTTCGCCATTTGCTAAGACTGCGGTGAGCGCCAGTACGTTATCCCGCATAGATCCGTAGCGAACCGTGGTAGTGCCAGCGGCGCCTGTTGCGGCCATTCCTCCAAGGGTGGCATCGGCACCTGGATCAACAGAGAAGAAGAGACCATGAGAGGCTAATTTCTCATTGAGAGCAACTCGATGTACGCCTGCTTCAACTATGACCATTAGATCATCTGGACGAATCTCAATAATTTTATTCATCTCGGTGAGATCCAGTGAGATGCCGCCATAAAAAGCGAGAATGTGACCCTCTAATGAGGTGCCAGCTCCAAACGGGATTACCGGTATACCCTCTTGATTACAATATTTGAGGATGGCCGAGACTTCATCAGTATTTTTTGGATAGACAACTGCATCAGGCAAAACTGAAGGCCATGCAGATTCATCATGGCCATGCTGCTCTAAAGCTGCTTGTGAAGTGTTTACGCCGCCGCCTGCGAGGGATTTCAAATGCTCGATATGCGCATGAGTCAGTTCAAAGCGTGTATAGCTTGGGGTCTGCGCTGATTGCGAGATTTGAGTCATGGGGCAAGCCTACGGGATGCGGTCAGTTCTGTATTGCCATACTCTTACAGGAGGTTTCGCAAAGGAGCCAATAATGAGCCAGACCAATCCGGGATATGTTCCTGGCGTATGTAACATCGGAAAAGGTGAGATTGCGCGTCGACGAACGGTCGGGATCGCTGCATTGGTCTTCGCCGTAGTCTCGGGGTACACCCTCCTCATGGCAGATGATGTTGCTAGGTCTGCGCGGTGGGCGCTCTTTTTCCCTTTGTTGGTCTCGGCAATCGGATTTATTCAGGCTCGAAATAAGTTCTGCTTGGCATACGGCCTAGCAGGAACTTTTAACTTCGGCAAAATCAGCCAGATGGAAAAGGTCTTCGATGCCGAAAGCAAGAAGAGTGATCGTAAGAAAGCGCTCTCGATATTGATTCAGGCGATTATTGCTGCAGGTGTCGTGACGGCAATTTTCGTCTGGATTCCGTGAGCGCTATTTCAACTCGATAGTGATTGCGAAAGTATGAGATTCACCAGGATTAAGCGTCGAAGCTAAGTTCTTTTCAACTGCACCAATCAATCGCGTTCCGGGTGGAACTGATGCAGGCTCTAATGCAGTGATCTTGGTTCTCCGGTGGAACGGGAAGATGTCGGCGCCATTTTCCTGCCAGTACCAAAGGTGTGGAAATTCCTTGGGATCCCAACTTGCTCGGGTGCGTTGACCAAAATCTGGGTTATGCCACTCCACCCAACCCTCACTGTCGCGAAGTATGTAAACCAACCGAGCTTCCTTATCCATATTGCGATTGCGAATGTTCACGCCATGCGAATTCATATCTTTCCATTTGAACTCTCCGGAATATCCTTCCTGGACGTAATCATGGAACTTCCACACGGTGTTATCGGGACCAGATACAGCGCCATTATCTGAACCTCGATAGGCAATATGTTCAACTTTGATGAAAGGCTCAACACTCTTTCCAACATTCTTAATCGTAGTCGTAACGGTTAATACTGGCTTGGTGCTATCTAGATGAGCCACACGATGCACATGTAAGGCATCGAAGATTACGACATCATGAATAATCTCATTGGCACTCTTTTCAACCAATCGCCAGGGGAGAATGGAGCTATCTCCATGGAAACTATGGTGTCGACCTCCCACATCGCATTCTTTATCCGCACTCGGAGTCAGCAACTGCCATCCACCGCGGTAGCGAGACATCCAGTAATGCTCGCTCTCGCCATGAGGATATTCGATTGGCAACTCTTCGATGTCGTCGAATTCATACCAAGCAAGAACATTCGAATCCCTGTCACCATCCCTGCCGATGTGGGTAATTGTTCCGCCACGTGTTAAATCAATTTTCACTGTAATGGCGGAGGTTGAAAGTTCGACTACTTCATTCTTCGGCTGCTTCATTTAGATATCGTATGGCCACTTAGGGCCGTTAGGCTAGATTGTGGGCCATGGCAATGGCTAATAATTCACTCGATGAAGCCAGAGCAAATGCTGAGTGGACCTCAGTCCGGGATGAGATTTACCAGCGAATTTCAGATTCTCACTCTTTTGTCCGAGCCGTCTTCTCAGGGCGCCGTCGGAATCACCAGCCTAATTTTGATCGCATAGATGTTCGTCCGGTGCGCATCAAAGAAGAACTACGAGTTCAGGTCGAGTTCAGGAATTCAGATGGGGTCGTGACCAAAAATCTATCTCCGAGTGAATTTTCTGCATTAGCGTTACTTGATTCTGGCTTTTCACATTTCCTGGTGGAAAGTCGTGCGGAACGTCTAGAGGTGCGCTTGGGAAAAAAGGGGCAACTCTTCCGTAAATTATCTAGAACTTTTCTAGAGCCTGAATACGAGCATGACAAGAAGAAAAAACGATTCTTAGAGGAGAGCGATCCCTACTTAATCGCCGTTGGGATATCCGATTCCGAGGGCAGGGTAAAGCCTTCGATGCGAGATAAATATCTCCAAGTGGAGGAGTTTCTCAAAATACTGGAGACCAGCATGTCCGCCATCGCAGAGAACCAAGCTCCTGTTCGAATAATCGATCTGGGTTGTGGCCATGCGTATCTCACATTCGCGGCATTTAGGTTTTTTCAATTGAAGAATCGAACTGAGAATTTCATCGGCGTGGATGTCAAGTCAAAAACAAGAGAACGTAATGAAGAAATAGCAAAGAAACTAGGTATAGCCAGCGAGATCTCATTTGTTGATTCAGCAATAGCCGAGTATCCAGTCTTCGAAGTAGATGTTGTGATTGCTCTACATGCTTGCGATACTGCAACCGATGATGCCCTTTCATGGGCAATCAAAGCGAATGCGAAAGTCATATTGGCAGCACCATGTTGCCATCACAATCTCCACCAGCAGATCAAAGAAAAGCCAGATGCGCTCACTCACGTTTTTCAGCATGGAATTCTGGCGGTTCGCCAGGTCGATCTTCTAACTGATGCCTTACGAGCAGCGATCTTAGAACTGGTGGGCTTTAGCGCTGACGTATTTGAATTTGTCTCTGGTGATCACACGGCTCGAAACCTGATGGTCAGAGCAATTCGTGTAAATGCAGAGTCAAATGCGCAGCGACGAAAGGCTGAGAAACTTCGTGAGTATCGCCACACTTGCGCGCTCTGGGGCATCAAACCTGCACTCGAGGAGCGCTTGGAGTTGGGCGGTATTCCACTCAGCGACTAGAGTTCTGCTGTGTTGCTTGCTGTAAATTCACGTGCATATCTAGCTTTAATGAAGTTACGCGTCGTGGAATTGTTACTGGTATCCACTCTACCTGCCATGGTGCTGGCTCAACGTGGAATTCCTGCGCTCCAACTAACAGTCGCTACATTAATTGGTGGCATGCTGGCAGCAGGATCAGCAAATGCATTTAATCAGGTGATGGAGCAAGATCTTGATCTTGAAATGGGACGAACTTCCAATAGGCCACTTGTTGTTGGCTCCATCTCACCGAAGGCCGCAATGATATTTGCAACAAGTCTCGCTGTGTTGGCGCTAGGAATCTTCTGGATTTTCACCAACCCATTGGCAACTTTCCTCACTTTGATTGCAATCGCCTTCTATGTTGGCATTTACACAGCAGTACTCAAGAGAAGAACCCCGCAAAATATAGTGTGGGGCGGCATCGCAGGCTGTATGCCAGTTCTTATTGGTTGGGCCGCAGTTGCAAATAATTTATCGTGGAGCGCGCTCTGGCTGTTCTTGATGATTTTCTTCTGGACACCTCCGCACTTCTGGGCTCTAGCCATTAAATACAAGGATGACTATTCACGAGCTAAAATTCCTATGCTTCCAGTAGTTGCTGCTGAAAAAATCGTTACACGCCAAATGCTTGGACATGCATTTGCCATGATTACTTCCTCACTCGTATTGGGAGTGATTGCTGAGTTGCCGTGGTGGTATTTTGGTGTGACTGTCTGTATTGGTGGTTACTTCCTCTATCTAGTTGCTCAACTTCGAACCAATGACAGCCTCCAGCGGAGTAAGACTGCCGAAAAAATATTTCATGGGTCAATCTCATATTTGAGCGTAATATCGCTAGTTATCGTGTTGGCTGTACTCGTTTAATCTGGGTTACTTGGCTACACGGAGGGTGTCGGCGGCTACCTCGCGTGAGTTGATTCGGTTAGGCTGTACCTATGTCCAAAGTCATGGCCTCGCTTCCCAAAGGAGAGCGAGTGGGTATCGCTTTCTCGGGTGGCCTCGATACCTCAGTGGCAGTTGCGTGGATGCGCGCTAACGGTGCCATTCCATGTGCCTATACCGCAGATTTAGGGCAGTACGACGAACCGAATATCGATGCTGTCCCAGGGCGAGCAAAAGAGTATGGAGCAGAAATCGCCAGACTCATCGATTGTAAAGACTTCCTCGTGGAGGAAGGCTTGGCAGCAATCTCATGTGGAGCCTTCCACATTCGTTCGGGTGGGAAGCAATACTTCAATACGACGCCATTAGGGCGCGCTGTCACTGGAACTCTACTCGTGCGGGCGATGCTCGATGATCAGGTATCAATCTGGGGAGATGGCTCAACATACAAAGGTAACGACATCGAGCGTTTCTACCGTTATGGACTCTTAGCCAATCCACAATTGCGCGTTTATAAACCTTGGTTAGATCAAGATTTTGTCAGTGAATTGGGCGGGCGAAAAGAGATGTCAGAGTGGCTAGTTGCACAGAAGCTGCCATATCGCGATAGCACTGAGAAGGCCTATTCCACCGATGCAAATATCTTGGGTGCAACCCATGAAGCAAAAAAACTTGAACTGCTCGATACCTCCATAGAGATAGTTCAGCCCATCATGGGGGTTCGATTCTGGGACTCTTCGATAACAATCAAGAGTGAAGATGTGAAGATTGATTTCTACCAAGGGCGGCCAATAGCAATCAATGGAAAGAAATTCGATGATTCGGTATCACTCATGCGTGAAGCTAATTCTGTTGGTGGGCGACATGGATTGGGAATGAGTGATCAAATTGAAAATCGAATCATTGAAGCAAAAAGCCGAGGTATTTACGAGGCACCAGGAATGGCGCTGTTATTCATTGCGTATGAACGTTTGATTTCGGCTATTCATAATGAAGACACCATTGCGAATTATCATGCAGAGGGACGTCGATTAGGGCGATTGCTATACGAAGGACGATGGCTTGATCCTCAGGCGCTCATGCTCCGTGAGTCACTACAACGATGGGTGGCAAGTGCAGTTACAGGTTCGGTAACCCTCCGTCTTCGCAGGGGAGATGACTACTCGATTATCGACACTTCTGGACCTCATTTGAGTTATCACCCCGAAAAGCTCTCGATGGAACGTACTGAGAGTGCGGCATTTGGACCGACCGACCGAATTGGTCAGCTGACCATGCGGAATTTAGATATTGCAGATACCCGCGCCAAATTAGAGATATACGCGAAACAAGGACAATTAGGTTCCGGTGAATTCCGGTTAGTCGCTGAATTAGAAGACGAACAAGAGAGTATCTAGGCTATTTTTTAGTCTGAATGGAGAATGATGTCGCTACACGAGGATCAATTAAGCCAGGTGAAATCCAGTAAAGGATTTATTGCAGCCTTGGATCAAAGCGGCGGTAGTACTCCAAAAGCCCTCAAACTCTATGGGGTTGAGGAGAGCGCATATTCCTCTGAATCTGAAATGTTTGATCTAGTTCACGCGATGCGCGCGCGAATCATCCAGAGCCCTGCTTTCACCAGCAAGAGAATTCTGGGGGTCATCCTCTTTGAGATGACCATGGATCGTCAGATTGATGGAATGGGAAGTGCAGAGTTTCTATGGCAAAAGAAAGGAATTGTACCTTTCCTGAAAGTAGACAACGGTTTGGCCGATGAAGTTGATGGTGCGCAAGTCATGAAACCTATCCCGCAACTTGGCGCACGAATATCCAGCGCTCTCTCTCACGGAGTCTTTGGAACCAAGATGCGCTCAGTTATCAAATTGGCAAATCCCAAAGGGATTGCTGCGGTTGTTTCCCAACAATTTGAATTAGGCAAGAGCATTCTTGATGGTGACTTGATGCCCATTATTGAGCCAGAAGTTGATATCAAAAGCCCCGAGAAGGAACGTTGTGAGGAATTACTCAGAGCAGAAATCATCAAAGAACTAGATAAATTATCAGCTGACCAGCAAGTTATGTTGAAATTAACTCTTCCCTCACAGCCGAATTTCTACAGACCTTTGGTTGAACATCCACGAGTCCTTCGAGTTGTTGCGCTGTCAGGCGGATACTCTCGTGAAGATGCTAACGCGATGCTCGCCAAGAACGATGGATTGATTGCGAGCTTCTCGCGCGCACTCACCGAAGGATTGAGCGCTCAACAGAGCGCGGCTGAATTCGATGGAGTTTTAGATCAAGCAATTGAAAGCATTTACCAAGCATCTATTTAGTGGTTACTTAACAGGGTAAGGCTTTGAGTAACTGCGTAGGAACTATCTCTTCCTCGCCTGGTTGAAGTGAATCTGGACTGATCCAAACCATTCGCCTAGAGTCGTGAACAACTTCGACAATCGGATCCAAACTCTGCAACTTTGCAATGACATCGAGCGCAGTTGGCTCCTTTAGTTGAATGGCAACTCGCGGTGTTGGTTGACCGGCTTCATTGACATCGTCGCGCCAAATCGTGCACGAAGATTTGCTCGTCAAAACTCCCACCCAACTATCTACAACTTTGCTCCAGCGTTGCCAATCTGCTGCATGGTCTCTCTTTAGGTAGAGCTCGAGGGCGGTGAGCAGGCCAGCAATTTCCTCTTTACTGGCTTTGAAACCTCGACCAAGGCGTGGATAAGGGGCTGCATTGACCCGTATGGCTTCGATGAATTCTTTTCTCCCTACTACCAATCCACTTGATTGCGGTCCGCGGAGGGCTTTCCCACCACTGAATATTGCCAAGTCTGCACCCAATTCATTTGTGAACCGCCAGAGATTGGATGCAGGAGGTAATTGCGCGGCAGCATCAACGATAACTGGAACTGAGTACTTGGCTGCGATTTCTATTGTTTTCTCAAGTGTGAGCGCTGCGGAAGCCAAATGTGCACCGGCACAGAAGAAAATAGCAGAGGTAAATTCATTAATTTTTGCTTCGAGTTGATAATCGAAGGATTGAATCGCATCACCTACAGTTACTAATTCAGAGCCAGCGACTCGAATATTGGAGTCATATGGAATGCGCTGACCCGCGAACATGATTACCTCAGAGCGCTTTGAATTACCATCAATTATCTTCTGAATCTCTACTAAATCACCACGTGTTCGACATGCGAGTATGGAGAGTACGATTCCAGCGGCTGCACCAGTCGTAATAAATGCACCCTCATTTTTTGTAAGCTGCGCAATTCTTGCCCCAGCTTTCTCTTGTAACTCATGGAGTGAAATAAATGATTTCGCAGCATCGCTCATCGCCGCAACAACTTCTACTGGCATTATTGATCCACCAAGTGCCGTGTAGCAGGCAGCAGCATTGATTCGAGTTTTAATTCCAAGTGAATCGTAAATGCTCATCAGGCGCCTTTCGGTTTCAACTGCTTTAAATGCCGGGTTCTAGACTACCAAGCCGATATCTCTTACAGTTCGGCGATGGAATCAGAAGTGACCCTTGAAAGATGGGATTCGAAGACCGATAACCGCAATCGGGTCTTTGCAGCGGTTTTCGCCCATTCGGATGACCTGGCAATACTCGCCGGAGGTCTCACTATGAAACTGATATCTGAGGGATATACCGGATATTTCATCAAGACTACCAATGATGAGATGGATTCTTATGATCTCTCTATGGCGGAGACGGTTTATCGTCTTTACAACGAGACAGTCGAAGTAACCAATTTTCTCGGTTTGAAGAAACTTTATTCGCTCGATTACAAGAATCACTATCTCGAACATGGACAACTCTCTGAAATTCGACATCGATTAATTACCCTATTTCGATTCTTGCAAGTCGATACGGTAATTTCATTTGATCCGTGGGGACATTACGAAGAAAATCCTGACCACTACATCACAGGTCACGCTGTCGAACAGGCTTGTTGGACTGCTGGTCGGCATTTGGATCTGCCTGAGCTTTCTGACCTTGGATTGAAACCAAAGTTCGTGACGCGAAAGTATCTCGTTGCTCGTGGCCCTCAACTCGTCAATCGAGCAGTAGATATCACTCCCATGATTGATCGAAAATTCTCCGCAATTACAATTCACCGCACACCACTAGATAACATGTTCCGTACGCATCGCGATCTTCACCCCAACGATTCCATAGAGATGGATGGGTACATTTGGCGTGAATTCCTCAAAGAGGCAGATCCCAAATATGGTGTGAAGTACGTCGAGGAATATCACTTCATCGACGAAGGTTAAACAAATTTAAGGAACGTAATAGACGGTATCGCCAATTAAAGTGACATTCTCTTTGGGTAGCGGAGAATCTGCTGGACCATTTATCACTGCACCCGTCTTTTGGTTGAAGCGAGAGTTATGCCAAATGCATACAAGCGAACCGCCGGAAAGTTCGACTGGCCCCCCGGCATGTGTGCAGACTGGCTTGAGAGCCACATAAGTACTTTGATCCACACGTGTTACTAATACCGCCGTGGTCACTCCGTTTTTAGGGAAGGTCGCTGCAGTCGTTGCTCCGATTGCTAATTCAGAAGTTGTTAGCGATTTTCCCGCTACTGTTAATGCTTTTGCATTTGCGGGCACTACTGGGGCAGGTGCCGCAGATGCAGAAGCAGCGGGGGAGGGGGAGTCAGTAGGAGTTGGAGTTGGGGATGGCGAGGGCGAGGCCGTTGGTGACGCGCTCTCTGATGGAGTTTGAGAGGGGGTTGCGGATGCTTTCGGTGAGGGCGTCGATTTGGCTACCGGTTTCGCAGGCGCCTTCTTTACTGGAGCTTTCTTCACTGGTTTCTTTTTGCTCTTCTTCGCAACGGGCTTCTTTGCCGCCAAGGCTTTATCGCCGATAAAGAAAGCCGACGCGACACCCGCGACGATGGCGAGGAATTTTCGGCGACCGGAATTACTGGTATTTGATGATTGAGTATCCATAGTTAACCGATTAGTTCCTTTCGATTGCTCCGCACGGAGGAGTGGTTGCATCGTAGGTTCTCTCCTGCCTCACCACAAGCCTCACAGAGCAAAATCAATTCATTACAGACAGATTCAGCGCAGTTATAGAAATCTTTCGTGGGAGATTGACATTTTTCACACTCACCGATGACTTTTGCTTCCTTGCTAAAGTCAATTGTCATCCGATTGTCGAAGGTATAGAGCGAACCTTCCCAGAGCCCTGAGTCTTTGTACTTATCTCCATAACGAACTATTCCACCCTCTATTTGGTAAACCTCTTCGAAACCACGTTTCTTCATTACCGCAGAGAGGATTTCACAGCGAATACCGCCAGTGCAGTATGTGACTATCGGTTTTGATTTTAAGTGATCGTATTTTCCGCTCTCGATCTCTCTAACGAAATCGTGCGAGGTTACAGTGTCGGGGACCACTGCATTCTTGAATTTTCCAATCTTCGCTTCGAAGGCATTTCGACCGTCAAAAAAGACCACATCTTCCCCACGCTCTTCGACGAGTTTATGGACCTCTTTTGGCTTGAGGTGAATTCCGCCATTGATTACACCGTTGATATCCACTTGAATTTCATCAGGATGACCAAACGAAACTAATTCTTTTTTGACGGTGACTCCAAGTCTTGGGAAATCATTTCCAGTACCGTGAGACCACTTGAAGTCAATTTTCTTAAAGCCTGGATATTGACGAGTCGTTTTGATGTATTTCTTCAAATCTTGAATATCGCCACCAAGCGTTCCATTTATTCCATGAGGAGAGATGAGAATTCGTCCCTTGAGATTCAAGGATTCACAGAGGGCAAGTTGCCAGAGTTTGACCGCGTTTGGATCTACCACCGGCGCAAAACCGTAGTAGAGAATTACTTTCTGGAGCCCCATGACATTGATTCTAACAAAGGAAACAGAGCAGCTTGAGGGTCTAGGATTTCCTCACGCTTACAGCCTGCCGCGGTGCGATAGTTCGAACAGAGGTGCTCATGAGTACGACTCAATCCTTGAAGCCAATAGTCGTTGCAAAGAACGTCTTAGTGCCCATGCGCGATGGAGTCGGGCTTGCCACGGATATTTATCGCCCTGCTGTAGATGGCGAAGCTTTGGCAGGTCCATTTCCGACAATTCTCTGTCGTACCCCATATAACAAGAGCGATTTACGTTATATAGAAATCGGTGAATATTTTTCGACTCGTGGGTATGCAGTTGTTCTTCAAGATCTCCGTGGACGTTACAAATCTGAGGGAATCGGTCAGTATTTCCACACAGTAAATCCTCATGAGGGAATTGATGGATATGACACGATTGAATGGATAGCGAGTAGACCATGGTCTAACGGAAAAGTCGGAATGGTGGGAAGTTCATTTGCCGCAGTCACTCAAGTTGCTGCAGCACTGGAACGCCCACCTCATCTAACGGCGATTTGGCCAGATGTGACTCCTACCAATAATTATTTTCATCAAGCGCGCGAGGGTGGCGTGATGCAGTTGCATATGTTCTGGGCGCTTTTCGTACATGCTCAAGATGAATTAGAGATTGCAAATAACCCTGCCGCACAGAAGATTGTTTGGGACGGGCTCCGAAAAATGCGAGAGCTAGTCACGCAAACTCCTTGGCAGCGAGGAAAGACTCCTCTTGCAGTAGTTCCGCGACTTGAGCAAGTTCTTTTTGATTATTACACCCGCGGCGAGTATGACGAGTATTGGGCCCAAAAATGTAATAACTTCGAGGCCTTCTATTCAGAGCACGCAGATATCGCAGGATTTTTCTCGGGAGGATGGTTTGATCCCTACGCAACCGCAATGACTGATTATTTCACGGCGATGTCCCGAAAGAATAAGAGCCCACAGAGAATGGTGATGGGACCGTGGTCTCATGTGGGTATGCGAGGTGATTCTACTTTTACAGGAGATGTGGATTTTGGCTCTGAATCTGTTTGGGGAGTTGCGCATTACTTTGAACGACAATTGAATTATTTCGATCAACATTTGAAAGGTACTTCGCAACAGATAGAAGAGCGACCAGTAGAGATTTTCGTCATGGGTGGAGGAGATGGGCATAGAACACCTGAAGGGAAATACTTCCACAGTGGGAAGTGGCGCAAAGAACCACATTGGCCGTTGGAGCGGAGCAAGTCAACGAAGTTTTACTTGCATCACGATGGTTCCCTAGATACCAAAGAATCAACAAGCCCAGAAGGTTCGCTTACATACGAATTTGATCCAAATAACCCTGTCCCAACAATTGGAGGAAGCCTCTGCGGATTGATGGAGATGCCAGAGGACTCCGGGAATCTTGATGATATGTGGAGCAGATTCCTCTCTCCTGTTCTCAAACTTCGCCACATAGTGGACATTGGCGGTTTAGATCAAAGAGAGAGTGCGGGAGTATTTGGCTGTACACCGCCTTATCCAGCGCTCGCTGATCGATCCGACGTCTTGGTCTTCGAAAGCGCCCCTCTTCTTCAGGATATTGAAGTGACAGGAGTAATGACTGCCGACCTATGGATTAGCTCCTCTGCTCTGGATACCGATTTCACAGTCAAAGTAATAGATGTTGCACCACCAAATCCTGATTATCCAAATGGATATGCGCTTAATATTGTAGATTCAATTTTGCGAGTGCGTTACCGCAATAGTTGGGAAAAAGAGGAGTTGCTCGAACCTGGAAAGATTTACCCAATACATTTGAAGTTGGCGCCGACGAGCAATCTCTTCAAAGCAGGACATCGAATCAGAGTTGATATCTCGAGTAGCAATTTCCCGAGACTAGATGTAAATCCCAATACTGGTGAACCCGTTGGTCAACATACTCACACCGTTACAGCGCGAAACACGATTTACTGCAATCAAAAGTACCCGTCTGCAGTGAACCTGCCTGTAATAACAACCGGGTAGCAAACAAAAAGTGCGTCGTGACGGGCTCGAACCGCCGACCCGGTGATTAAGAGTTATAGGACAGTGACAATCTGAGCTTGTTTAAAGAAATAATAGACGGGGTTTTGACCTTTTCCAAGGGGAAAATAGGTCAACCTTCCTGACATTACTGCTTCTACTGATGACCGTACTGCTAACAATTGCCACACCTTCCTGACTTTTTACCCCCAGGAGGCGAGATCTCTATGATGGAGTTACTGCTTAAATATTGATGACCTTTCTGCAGTTACAAGCATGGTCATCGTGGATTAACTATCAATAAGCAGTATGAGTCATTCCGTTAAGAAAAACAAGAACTAACAAAGACCGGGACCCCACGTTGCTTATTAGCAACGCAGTGCCAGATGTACTACCTCCTCGCTCACTTTAGTCGCGCCTTTAGATAGCATTTGAATTACCGCAAATAACGCCCAAGTAAAAATTCTGACTAGGATTAAAGTCGCAAAGATTAAGGTGTCGATCCGATTTATCTAGACTAGGCTAGATCAATGATGAAGTGGAAGTTGTTATATCCAGTTTTAATATCTCTCTT